>JAEEGG010009193.1_pt1 | contig 22221 bp, 16 predicted proteins | sample 9134161 | NCBI WGS metagenome assembly JAEEGG01 (sample SAMN16246543, study PRJNA631951) | gut metagenome | biome: gut microbiome; feature: rumen; material: CR-attached | host: Bos | place: Iran: Karaj | collected 2018-10
TTCGGATTCCCCATCATTGTCATCAAGGGATCTGACCCCGCCAGACTGTGGGATTACATATCGGGCATGACCGTCTATGACGGCGAGTATGAGCCCCGCATGAACGTGCTCTCTTTCAACCGTGAGGGTCAGGTTATCACCGCCATCATACCGCGCGGCAAGCACCGCCCCGACTGCTACTACTCGGACGGCCCCGATAAGGTTATGGTAAGCCCCGGCGCAGTCGATATGTTCGGTCTGGTCATCACCCCGCGCAAGGAGGATTTTGAGAGCCTTACTGAGAAGCAGGTTCTTGACATATACCGTCAGGTAACCCAGCAGCAGCCCAAGATCCGCGTTGGCATCATGGCCGAGAAAGAGATCCGATTCTGCCTGAACGACAGTTTCACTGACGGACGCAGTGTCTTTGAAGGCGAGATGCAGATAAGCGCCAGCGGCGGCAAGCTCAACTGGAACGGCGTGCTGATAGACAGCCTCACCCTTAAGCCAAGCGAGCACGGCAGCACATTCACACTGCATGACGTAACCATAGGCATAGGCTTCCACTGGGAGCGCAAGGAGGACCAGACATTCTCCGGCCAACTCAAGTTCATTATCGAGAACGGACTGGTACGCGCCATCAACATACTTCCCGTCGAGGATTACCTTACCAGTGTGATCTCATCGGAGATGAAGCCCACCGCCACCAGGGAGTTCCTCAAGGCCCATGCCGTGATTTCACGCAGCTGGGTATTGGCACAACTACGCTCTCCCTATCACACGGCCGCAGCCCATGCTGCCACACCCCAGCGTGATTACATCCTGGACCGCATAATAAAGTGGTATGACCACGACCAGCACACCCTCTTTGATGTATGTGCCGATGACCACTGCCAGCGTTATCAGGGACGCACACGCATTATCAGCGCTTCGGCTGAGACCGCCGTCAAGGAGACTTTCGGCCAGACTCTGACATTTGAGGGCCACCTTTGCGACGCCCGTTTCAGCAAGTGCTGCGGCGGCATAACCGAGGAGTTTGAGACCTGCTGGCAGAACGAGCACAAGCCCTACCTGATTGCCCTGCGTGACAGCAGCATCAACGAGGGCCAGCTGCCCGACCTTACCATTGAGGAGAACGCCCGCCAGTGGATACTCTCCGAGCCCAAGTCATTCTGCAATTCAGCCGACGGCAACATACTGTCAGAGTCACTTAACGGCTATGACCTGGAGACTCCGGACTATTACCGCTGGGAGGTTGAATACGCCACCGCCCAGGTATCGGACATATTCCGTCGCAAATCGGGTCTTGACATTGGTGACATAGTTGACCTTCGTCCCATTAAGCGCGGACCTTCCGGCCGTATCTGTGAACTTGAGATTGAGGGGACAAAGCAGACCGTCACCATCGGCAAGGAACTTGAGATACGCCGCACACTCTCGGAGAGCCATCTGTTCAGCAGTGCGTTCGTAGTTGAAAAGACTCAGGACGGATTCATTCTGAAGGGAGCCGGCTGGGGTCACGGCGTAGGCTTGTGCCAGATAGGAGCCGCCGTGATGGCAGCCAAAGGCTACACCTACCGCGAGATCCTGCAGCACTACTACCCACACACCACGCTTGGCAGATTCTACTAAAATAGTACAATTGGGGTCAGGCCCCTTTTGTATCATTTTGGCAAAATAGTACAAAAGGGGCCTGACCCCAATTGTACTATTTTAGGGCGGGACAATTATGGAATGCTTCAAAATCTATGGCGGTTACGCTTTCAGGGATGTCTATTGAGGTAAGGTTTTCGCAGTCTGCGAATGCATATCGGCCGATTCTCTTAACACCGCCGGGTATGTTGACCTCTGTAAGGGCCTCACATTTATAGAATGCTGAATCACCTATCTCTGTTACGCTCTCCGGAATAGTGACGGAGGTTATGAAATACTCCTCCTTGAACGCGGCAACATCTATCCCTGTGACGCGGTAGGTTTTTCTTTTATACTTAATCTTGGATGGTACTACCACATCATCAACATATATATCACCGCTGGTGACACATGCTGTCCTGGTCTTCGGATAGATATAATAGTAGATATCATCTATTTCCACTTTTTCTTTCACCGGTTCTGAGGCTGTGACTGCCGATCCGGATAAGACAGGACGGATTGACGCTCCTTCAATGCGGCTGCCGGACGTTTTGTTGATATGTTGTGAATTGAAAATAACGCTCTCTGCAAAGTCTATACTAACGGAATCCAGCGAACTTGACCAGTACCAGTTATAATAATCTATGTCCGTATAATAAGCCAAGTTATTGGCCATATACTCACCGTCACAGGTATTGGCGGCCGGCAGAAATATATAATTATCTGAATAACCGGGCTTGCTGCCTGATATCCTGAATCCTTTCACTCCGTTGACTGTTGTCCACGTCCACGTACATTTATTGTACAGTTCTTCCCATTCCGCCTTGGTGGGCATACGCCAGTTTCCGCCCCATTTTACATGGGCGGCATCATCTTCAGGCTCAAGAACGGTACGGCCATCCACAGTACCACGATCAGTGTATGTGTATTTATTGAACTTGACATCTCCGAATTCACCGCTCTCACGGAACTTGTAATTGTCATAATCATATCTGGGCTTGGCATCAGTCTCACCCCAGGCAAAGTAGTCACCGTTTTCCTCAGGTTTCTCAGCTCCGATATTGAAAGGCGCCCACTTTACACTCAGGCCCAGATCAACCGCGGCCGATTCATCCGGATGTGTTTCAAAACCCAGGCGTTCCTTCATGGACTTGGGTACGGGAGTCCTCAGGATGTCGGTATAGGATTCCCGTAGCTTTGCTGAAACCTGATCAGGAGTAATGCCTGCTGTACCGGTGGGGGTGACAATATCAGTTCCCATGAAACAGATCCTTCTGTTTTTGTGAATCCCCTTAAGCAGTGAGATCATCTTGCCTGCCTCAAGGTCACTCTCTTTCAGCCTTATCTCAAACTGGCAGTTACCCGTCTCTTTGACTACAGGGTCCGATGCGCTATCATCCACTATGAAAGTAGCGTAGTTGGAGTCATCGGCAAAGTCAGACTGGACGTATATCCAATAGCCCACTTCCCGGAGCAGGTTCTCATATCTCTCAGAATACTGTTCCCTGTATTCACCCCTGAAAATGTCACCGTCAAATTTGAATTGCAACCGGAAACCTCCCACATTACAATACTGCTGATAGGTCATCAATTTATATACGTCAGAGCCTAAATCGGCCGAAAGGGAAAGCGTAAAAACAGCATCTTTACCCCATGTGCTTGTAAGGCTGTTGTCTGTCTGCATCATGTTCTCATGATAAATTCCCTTGAATGCGTGATACAGATAATCGGCAACGGCAGTGAAACTCTCCAGCCTCTCCCTGTCACCTGCCATTACGGATGTGCCGATATGCTCGAACAGACGGCAGGCATCTTCCGGCAGGCCATCCGGGGACCAGCTGGCAACTCCGTTATCATTGAGAAAAAGATAATAATCGGCACCGTCCAATCCGCCGCGATCCATTGTAAATGATGCTGTATTGGTGGCATGCAGGGCAAGGAGTATCAATGCAGAATAGAGTTCCGGGCTGCATTCCATGCTGTATTCCTTCTGTTTGGTACGGACTGTGATTACTCCGGCACTCTTGCTGCCGCTCATCCTCAAGTTCAATGCCTCAAAGGGTTGATTCACTAATGAATATGACATCATGAAATTGACAAACACATATGGCCCGCCATCAAAGTATTTGTTAAAAAGCTCCTTATTACGACTGTATGATGATCTGGACATAGGTGTGAACGCATTCTGCGCAGTGACCTTATTGGGTGCTGTCAGTGACGTGCAAATCAGGACAATTAAAAGAACTCTTCTCATTTTCAATTGGTTGTGATGTTTATTTATACGGATAGCCATTCCCGGCGCTCGGAGTCCGGGAATTTCTCAATAGCGTACCGGAGTGCGGTGCGGGGCATTGTGTGAGCGCGGGGACGGAGCCACTGGCGAAGTTCATCAGCATTGCGCTTGCCGGCTTCACGAAGCAGCCAACCTACAGCTTTCTGGATAAGATCGTGTTTGTGGTTAAGCAGTATATCGGCAATGGCGTAGGTATCGGCAGTTTGGCCGTGACGGATAAACTGCATGGTGCTTACCATTCCTATACGCTGCTCCCAGATGGTCTTGCCGCTGCGGGCCAGATCATACAAAAGACTCCTGTCCTTGTCTAGCAGCCAGGTCCCTATCAGGGGGTAGCATGAAAGGTCCACCAAGTCCCAATTGTTTATATAGTCAGTGTATGAGAGATAGAAATCCACGCACTGTTTCTGCAGGGCAGTATTCTTTTGGTTGTGGCCGAATATCTCGACAAGGGCAAGCAGGGCAGCCAGACGAACCTCGTGATACTTGCTTGTAACGCACTCCTCAAGTTCGGTAAAACCCACATCCTTCCAGCACTCCTTTACCACGGAGCGTGTAACCGGGACCTTGATTCCAAGGAAAAGGTCTCCATAGCCGTATTGGCCGGGACCGGTCTTGAAGAACCGCATAAGGCCCTCCACCTGTGTGGGGTCTGCATGCTGCAGCATACTTTCAAGCAACTTATTCATAGTATGCCCTGATTATCTGTGATGCACGCTCCAGAGTCTCCGGTTTACCGGCATCGACCCAATTGTCCGGGTCCGATATAACCGACCTCAGCCTGAGACGCGCTGCATTATCCACATAGAAATCCGTTATTGAGAACCTTGGCTCCGGTATGGCATCCAGCAAAGGCAGCAATGTTTGCGACAACACATGAATGCCCTGGAAAGCACAAGGGGTAAAATGCGATTTGTCAAAGTCCGGATACGGTGAGCGCACCTGTCCGGTCTTTTCATTGCTCCAGCCGTGCAGCAAGCCGTCAGTATCAAAATAGAGGTAACGTGATGTGCTGCGCTGAGCCACAAGCAGAGTAGAGTCTGCACCACTCTCAATATGACCGTTGTACAAAGCCTTAAGATCAACACTGGAGAAAATGTCCACGTTATGCACCAGCACAGGCTGCTCACCACCAAACAGGCGCATTGCCTTGCGGATTCCGCCTCCGGTATCCAGCAGCAGGTCTGTCTCATCGGACAGACGTATATCCAACCCAAAGTTCTGATGCTCCTCAAGGAATGCCTTGACCTTAAGTGCAAAGTGGTGTATGTTTATTACAAAACGGTCAACCCCCGCAGCGCTCAAATGTTTTAACTGGTGCTCCAGCATAGTACGCCCGCAAACCTCCACGAGTGCCTTGGGGCGGTCCGATGTAAGTTCTCCCAATCGGGTTCCAAGTCCTGCTGCAAGTATGAGCGCATTCATAACTCAGTGCGTTTTTTCTGTTCGCGATGCTCCAGGACTATACGTATCCTGTCGCCGAACTTATCCTTGAGATGTGCAGCCAGATGGTTGGCGCAATAGAGAGAGCGGTGCTGCCCGCCGGTGCAGCCGAATGCCACCATCAGGTTGCTGAATCCGCGCTCCAGATATTTGTCTACGGCTGGATCTACCAGTCCGTATACGTGATCAAGATACTGCTGGACCTCACCCTGGGACTCCAGGAACTCTATTACGGGCGCATCGGCTCCGGTTATCTTCTTGTACTGGTCATACTTGCCGGGATTATGCATGGCGCGGCAGTCAAACACGAATCCGCCTCCGTTGCCGCTGGGGTCCTCAGGTATTCCGCCTTTGCGGTAACTGAAACTCATCACACGGACGGTAAGTTTGCCGTCAGAGGACTGTACGGGAGCGAACTGTGGCAATGACACCAACCCGCGTAACACCTCTGTAAGGTAAGGATACTCCGTAGAGCCCACTCCGGCATCAAGCAGATCCTTGAGATTACGTATGGCCCCGGGTATGCTCTCTATAAAGTGCTGCTTGCGCTCAAAATAGCCGCGGAATCCGTATGCGCCCAGCACCTGCAGGGTGCGGAACAGCACAAAATGCATCAGGCTGCGGCGGAAAGCCTCAGCGTCAACCTTGCGGTACCGGCCAAGCGACTCAACATATACATCTATAAGGTGATTACGCAAGTCCGCCGGATAAGCGGCACGGGCCTGCCAAAGGAACGATGCCACGTCATACTCCACAGGTCCGCGGCGGCCGCCCTGAAAATCTATGAACCAGGGCTCACCGTCCCTGACCATTACGTTACGGGCCTGAAAGTCGCGGTACATGAACGTGTCGTAAGGGGCATCGGCCAGCAGAACGGCTGCCAAACGCTCAAAGTCATCCTCCAGACGGGCCTCGTGGAACTCCAGTCCGGTTGCCTTGAGGAAAGAGTATTTGAAATAGTTAAGGTCCCAGAATATGCTGCGGCGGTCAAACGCCTCACAAGGGAAGCAGACGCTGTAGTCCATATCCTTTCCTCCCTTGTACTGGATATCGGGCAAAAGGCACATTACCTTTTCCAGAAGGGCCACCTGTGCCGGACTGTACTGTCCGCTCTCACGGGCACTCTCCATGACGCCGAAAAGAGACTCATCGCCAAGGTCCTGGAGCAGGTAATACATACCGCAGTCAGACACTGCCAGTATCTGGGGAATCGGCAATCCCGCATTACGCAGATGACGTCCGATAGTCAGGAACGCGCGGTTCTCATCGGGATTGGTACCCTCTACTCCCACCACCGTGCGTCCATCGGCAAAAGCGAATCGGTAATATACACGGTTAGAGCCTGCAGCAGTCAGTCTTGTGACCGCCTCAGGCTCACAATGGGCATATCCTAAAAGCAACTCCTTAAGTCTCTCATTCATAATGAGACCAAAGTTACTTGTTTTTTCCTATCTTTACACCCGTCAAACAAAATTAACACAACCAGACTAACCTGAAATTACAGTTGTCATGATCATACCGGGACAAGTATTGGAAAAAGCCGAAAAACTCAATGCCGAGAATGTCACATTCATCCAGCAAAAGGACGGATATGACGTTTTCAGACTCTCTTTCAAGCAGTCAAACGTACGTCATAACGGAACCGAAATTCCCATGGAGACCGGTATGCCGGTTATAATACTGTTCAAGGACGGAGTGGCACAGACAGCCAAATACGCCGACCACAGTTACTGGCTGGCACAGTAATCCGTGCCAAAAATCACTTGAATCGGATATCGGCAGGAATCTTCTCCAATCCCAGATACATCAGATCCTCGTTGTAACTGTCGCTGCGCTTTGAATAACGTTTCTCAAAGCCGGTGGCAAATGCGATATCGCCTGTTGCCTGAGTCTTGAGCACCAGTGCGGTCAGGTCTGACAGAGCCTGTTCCATCTTTGCAGTATCAATAGTGTACTTGCCCGATGCCTTGCGCTGAATTGCGCCGGCCTCATACAGATAGTTGTAAATGATGATGCTGGAACGTCCCAGTGCAGAGCCCTCGCCAAAACGCTCTGAGCGCATCAGCGACGCAAAGAATGTAGTCAGGGCATCCTCCTTGGTAAAGATATGGCGGATATCGTAATGGTTCTGGAGATTGCAGACCAGAAGCACTCCGGCGGCATTTGCCTTAATCTCCTCAAAAGTAAGGGCGGCACTGCCAAGTGCGTTCTCCACACTGCCCTTTCCGTTAACCGTCTCCTTTACGCCCAGTCCGTGAGCCACCTCGCGGAACACGATGTTCCAGAAGAATGCATCAGATGAAAGATGCTCAACGGCATCACCTTCAAGCAGAATCTTGCCGGTAGGATTGACTATGTAATTGTACTTGGCCTTGATAATGTTCTCAAGCAGAATGGTACGGGTACCGCGGTCACGCTGCACATCGGCGTCAAACGGCAGGTTCAGGGCAATCACCTTGACACCGGCGTTTGCCTTACCGGCATAATAGAGAGCGTTGCATGAGAATATGTTTGAGCCTGCACCGGGCTGGAAAGTCTTGTACAGAGGATCACCGGGCAGTTCCTGCTGGAATTCGCTGATACGTGAAACATACTTCATCAGCTCATCCGTACGGGCCTGGTTCTTGAGCAGGACGAAAGCCTCATATGAACGCTTTACGCCCAGCAACTGGTCATCGGCCGCCTCATTGGGACCTATTACCAGATCCATCTTGCTGTCATCCATATCAAGCCAGGCAAGTGCGCTCTCATAATAATCATCAGACTCAAGAGCCTGAGCCTTTTTGAGCAGATACTCCTTTACGCTGGGCTTGATGGTTATATCGGCGGCAGCCTTGAGATAGTTTACAATCTTATCGATATGCTCCTTATACTCATCATGATACCATACGGTCTTGAGTGAGCCGTCGGCATTGCGGCGTATCAGCGTGTACGGGCTGTTCTTGTCGGGATTGTCCCACTGTCCGAATTCACCCAGGGTCATATCGGCGGGATAGAATCCGGCACCGGGTAGGCAGTCATTGTAACCTTCCACGAACGATTTTCCGGTAAAGCGGTCCCACGGACCGTAGTTTATCTCGGCGTAAGTTTTCTGATACGGATCAGTGATGCCGTTAAGCAGTGAGTCCTTATTGCCGTAATACTGTTCCCAGTATATGGCATCCACCTCATCGGCAATGAAACGGTAAAGGTTGAGCACCTCCTTGCCGTTGTCGGTTATGCCGCTCAGGTCAGGAGTCTCAAGAGTTACCAGAGCATAATCAGCCACCTTTCGTACGTACGGTGACTTAGGTGTTTTATTGCACGATACCAGGACGGTAAGCGCAACCAGTGACAGGATCAGATATCTTTTCATTTTTACCATGTAGTTTATAACCTTTTTATAATCATAACAATCCCCATTTGCCCACAAACACGAGCACTGTATAGCCCAGCACAAGACCTATCACACCCATGATGATTCCGACCTTGGCCATATCCTTCTGCTCAATGAAACCGGTTGAGTGTGCAAGTGCATTGGGAGGAGTGGAAATGGGTAGTATCATAGAGAGTGATGAACCCAGTGCCACACCGGCCAACAGAGTGGTAACACCGCCGAACGGCTCCAGATTCTTTGCAGCCGACATTCCTGCCAAAGCCAGAATAGGAATGAGCAGGTTGGCGGTAGCCGTGTGTGAGATGAAGTTGGCCAGAGCGTAGCAGATAAGGCCGGAGCCCACAATCATTATTACAGGAGGCCATTCATTGAACGGGATAGACTCAACCAGATGCTTGGCCAGACCTGAATCCTGCAGGGCAAGTCCCAGGGCGAAACCGCCGGCTACCATCCACAGGATGCACCAGTTGATTTCGGCCAGGTCATACTTGGTGATGATACGTGTCACGCAGAACACGCCCACCGGCAGCATGGCCACCACATTGGCATCCACATGAGTCCATTTATCACTCATCCAGAGAAGAACCGTGAGAGCGAATGTCACATATACGGTTATCTCCTGCCACGGTTTGAGAACACGTGTGGGATTCTCCTCTATCTTGAGTTCAATCTTCTTCTGAGTAAAGGGGAACAGCATCTTGATGACAAACCATGCCAAAACCAGAAGTACAATGGTGAGCGGGAGCATTATCATCATCCAGTCGCTGAAACCTATGTTCATGGCCATGCCGTTGGGATCATTGAGGAACTTGATGGCAATGGCGTTAGGAGGAGTTCCTATAGGTGTGGCTATTCCGCCCAGGTTGGCGCCCACCGGAATGGCCAGGGCCAGAGCCAGACGACCCTTGCCGTTTGCAGGCAGGGATTTGATGACAGGGGTAAGGAACGTAAGCATCATGGCTGCCGTAGCGGTGTTGGACAGGAACATTGAGAACACTCCGGTTACCAGGATGAATCCCAGCAGGACATTCTCTGATTTTGTTCCGAAAGGCTTGAGCAACGCCTTGGCCAACTTGATATCCAATCCTGCCTTGGTTGCGGCAAATGCCAGCATAAAACCTCCGATGAAGAGCATGATGACCGGATCGGCAAAGCAAGCCATGATTTTCTTGCTTGACATCAGGGTGCCGAACAGCGGGTCATCGGCCGCATGCAGTCTGAACAGGCTCAGGCTGTTGTCACTGGCCGTAAACAGAAGTACCACGATTATGGCAACCGATGTTGCCCACGACGGAATACCCTCTGTAATCCACATAATGGTGGCAAAACAGAACACAGCAATTACACGCTGCTCTATTACCGTGAGATTGTCTATACCGAATACGCTTGAGGGGAGATTCCAGACCACCAGTCCGACTATTACTCCCAAAAGGACCTTGAGTGCACGCAAGGATACAGGCATTACCGCCTTCTTCTGTGCTTTCTTCTTGTCTTTCTCCTTTACAAGTTCAGAACCTAAGAATGTTTTCTGCATAATTTTTCGATTTCGGGGGCGAAGTTACGCAGAAAGACAATCCGTTTTTATCGGTGAAATTTATTTGTTTCTATAAAATTGATAGGTGAAAACGATAAATCCACTATAACTCAGAGTATGCGGAGATTACGGTTGGACAAATTGCGCTGCATCAGAATCTCCACGAATTTTCGGGCCGACATTTTGTGATATGTGCCCTTAAGGAAATGGTAGCAACCGTCCATTCTGCCATCGGGATGCACAATGGGAACCGCCTCCAGACCGGGAAAATCATGAATTGACTCCTCGGACAGCATGGTCATGAGCGGACTGTTGTTGACAAGGTCCAGAAGAGAACGTACGCTATTGATTTCCAATCGGATATCCAGGTCCACATCCTCGGCATAAAGAATAGACTCCAGTGTATCCCTGGCCTGCAATCCCTTAGACGGCAGAGCCAGCGGGAAACGTGCCAGATCCTGTACGCTTACCTCACTGCCTACCCCTTTGAGCGTTCCCTTACGCCCGATAAGGCAGAGACGGCTCTGGAACAGCAGATGTGACTCAATACGGTCCTCGCCCAACGGAGACTTGTATGTAAGGGCCAGGTCCAGTTCACGGTCCAGCAGTTTCTGTCTGAGTTCCTCCTTTGAGGTGATGATGATGTTCAGTTTGATATGCGGATATTCACGGTAGAAATCCAGCACAGACTGCTTTAAAAGCAGGCTGAATGCGTATGTGGAGCCCACGCTGAGAGTACCCACATTCAGGTTTACCACATCACGGATACGGTCCTTTCCGGCTCTTGCATCCTCAAGTACCTGCAGTGCACAGGGATAGAACTGTTCGCCGTAATCACTCAGTACCACATGGCGGGTATCACGGGTAAGAAGTTCCACTCCCAGTTCCTCCTCCAGTTTGCGAATCTGCTGCGAGATGGTGCTCTGTGTGATAAACAGGGTCTTTGATGCCAGGGAGTAACTGTTGAGTCGGGCCACCTCAACGAAGTAACGCAATTGTCTGAGTTCCATATCCGTTCGATTAGTTAGGGCAAAGATACCGTTATTTATCGTTAATAACGAATAATCATATAGAAAATAACATCATTCGCAGATAAAATAAGGTACGCGTAATGACTACTTTTGCACGCTCTCTTAAAGCATATAAAAGTCAGATAAAAATTATTCTCAATATGAGTGACAAGAAAATCAATGTAAAAATGTGTGTCCTCCTGCCCATAGTTCTGGCAGTGACCCTTTTCCTTTGGCTCGTACCCGTGGATTTTTACGGTATTGAAGCTCTTACAGTAGTTCAGCAGCGCGTCATCGCACTGTTTGTTTTTGCCGCCCTGATGTGGATGTTCGAGATCATCCCCAACTGGACTACATCACTGTTGCTGATAGTACTCACACTGCTCACCATATCCGACAAGGGTATAGGTTTCCTGTGTGATCCCAAGTACGGCACTCTGGTTGGTTACAAGAGCCTTATGGCTTCATTCGCCGATCCTGTTGTCATGCTGTTCATGGGCGGTTTCGTCCTGGCTATCATGGCCGAGAAGTACGGACTGGACGTAACCCTGGCAAGAATACTTCTCAAGCCTTTCGGAACCAAGCCTCAGATGGTTCTTCTGGGTTTCCTGGTAGTTATTGCCATATTCTCAATGTTTATGTCAAACACCGCCACAGCCGCCATGATGCTGGCCTTCCTGGCACCTGTGCTTCAGGTTCTTCCGTCCGATGACAAGGGCCGCATAGGTCTGTCACTTGCAATCCCGGTTGCAGCCAACATCGGTGGTATCGGCACACCTATCGGCACACCTCCCAATGCTACTGCCGTACGTTTCCTTACAGAGGCAGGTTATGAGGTTACATTCTCCGAGTGGTCAATGAGAATGATTCCCTTCGTACTCATCATGATTTTGGTAGCATGGGTTCTGCTTCAAATAATGTTCCCCTTCAAGACCAAGAAACTGGTTCTGGACATACCTGAAAACAAACGTCCCGTTGACTGGAAGACATATGTAGTATGGATTACATTCATCGGCACCATCCTTCTCTGGGCAACCGAGAGCCTCACCGGCATCAACTCGAACGTAGTTGCGCTTATCCCGCTGGGCGTTCTCACCATGACCGGAATATTCACCAAGGAAGATATCAAGGAGATTAACTGGACAGTGCTCTGGTTGGTAGCCGGAGGTTTCGCACTGGGTACCGCTCTGCAGGGTACAGGACTTGCCAAGACACTGATCAACGCCATCCCGTTCGGATCCATGAGCGTGCTTTCAGTGCTCATCATCGCAGGTCTGGTCTGCTACTTCCTTTCAAACTTTATCAGCAACTCAGCTACTGCCGCCCTGCTTATCCCGATCCTGATCGTGGTTGCCGAAGGTATGGCTGATCCCGCTGCCACCAACAACGCATCATTCCTGTCATTCGGCGGTACTCACGCAATGATCTCATTCATCGCCGTCTGCGCATCAATAGCAATGCTGTTCCCCATCTCCACACCTCCTAATGCCATCGCATCAAGTACAGGTCTGGTAAATACCAAGGATATGGCCAAGGTAGGTATCGTTGTAGGTGCCATAGGATTTACACTGGGATTTTTCTGGCTGACCAAGATCTTCCCGTTCGCAACTATTTGATAAACACATAATTTGAAATAGACCAAAATGAAAAAACTCTTCTTGACAGTTGTTGCTGCATGCCTCGCCATCGCTCCCGTTATGGCTCAGGAACTGCAGTACGGACGTAATGTATCAGACTTTGCCAGCACCCCCAAGTTCGGCGGTTATGTAATAGGCAAGTACGCATATACCAGCCAGGACGGCAAGAACGGCGGCGACGGTTTCAGCCAGCGTCTTATCCGTGCTTACGTTGACGGCACCATCCTGAATGATTTCAAGTACCGCGTTCAGGTTCAGGTAAACAACGCTTCTTTCCACATGAAGGACTACTTTGTAGAGTGGGCTCACTGGAAAGAGTTCTCAGTAAAGGTTGGTCAGTACAAGCGCGCCTTCCTGTTTGAGAACCCCTACAACCCCTGGAATGTTGGTTTCGGTGACTATTCACAGATCATCAAGAAGTTCTCAGGCATGGGCGACTACTGCGGCGAAGCCAGTTCAACCGGCGGCCGTGACCAGGGTATCCAGATTCAGGGTGACCTGCTGCCCATGGGTGACGGAGGCTATCGTCTCCTCCACTATCAGCTCCAGCTCATGAACGGCCAGGGTATCAATACAGCCGATGCAAACTCAACAAAGGACATTATCGGTACTCTGCAGGTTCAGCCCATCAAGGACCTCTACATCGGTGCTTTCGCATGGAAGGGAAACTACACCGCCAACAATGTTACCGTTGACCGTAACCGTTGGGCTCTGGCTGCCAAGTACGAGCACAATGACTGGAGCGCACGTGCCGAGTACGTGAATTCAAAGGGTCACAAGATCAGCGAATTCAACGCTCTGGACGGTTCATTCTCAGGTGCCGGTAAGGCCGATGGCTGGTACGCAGCAGTAGGTGTTCCCTGCACTGACTGGCTCAAGGTTTACGCCAAGTACGACGTTTACCGCGACCAGGCCTCAAAGGAGACCGCACGTACCATGTACTGCATTGCTCCCAACATGCAGATTCACAAGAATCTCATGCTGCAGCTTCAGTACAACTTTGTAGACGACGCCCCCACATCTTCACATTGGAATGAAGTTTGGGCTGAGTTCTACGTAAGATTCTGATAAACAAATTTCTCCATAAAAAAGAAGAGCCATTGTGAGTGATTCACAGTGGCTCTTCGGTTTTTCCCAGGCATGGGTATCAGCCGCGCATTATCCTGGCTGCCTCAACCATGTTCCTGAGAGACTCCCCAGTCTCTTCCCAACCGCGGGTCTTGAGTCCGCAATCCGGGTTGACCCACAGTTGTTCAGGTTTTATCACCTGTGCCGCCTTCCTTAGAAGCGTTACCATTTCATCGACTGAAGGCACACGGGGTGAATGGATGTCATAGACACCCGGTCCTATCTCATTGGGATATCTGAATTCGGCAAACGCGCCGAGGAGGTTCATCTGACTGCGTGCACACTCAATGGTGATGACATCGGCATCCATAAGGGCTATGTGTCTGATTATGTCATTGAACTGACTGTAGCACATATGGGTATGTATCTGAGTGCTGTCCTTTACGCCCGATGCCGATATACGGAATGCCTCGACCGCCTTGTCCAGATACTCTTCACGGTCAGCCTTGCGCAGGGGCAGTCCCTCGCGGATGGCGGGCTCATCGATCTGGATAATCCTGATGCCGGCCTTCTCAAGGTCCAGCACCTCATCACGAATGGCAAGTGCAATCTGTTTCATTGTAAGGGCACGCGGCTGGTCATTGCGTACAAAACTCCACTGCAGAATGGTGACCGGTCCTGTAAGCATGCCTTTCACGGGCTTGTCTGTCAGGCTCTGGGCGTATGTACTCCAATCTACGGTCATAGGTTTGGGACGTGATACGTCACCGTAAATGACTGGCGGCTTGACGCAGCGGCTACCGTAACTCTGCACCCAACCGTTCCTGGTGAATGCAAAACCGTTTAACTGCTCTCCAAAGTACTCAACCATGTCATTGCGCTCGGCCTCACCGTGCACCAGCACATCCAGTCCTATCTCCTCCTGCCTGCGGATGGTTCTCTCTATCTCACCTTTAAGCAGGGCGGTATACTCATCCTTAGTAATGTCACCTTTCTTGTAACGGCTGCGCCATGAACGCACCTCGGCAGTCTGGGGGAATGATCCGATGGTGGTTGTAGGAAAGAGCGGAAGGTTAAGATCCCTGTGCTGCACGGCAATACGCTGACTGAACGGGCTCTTGCGGCTTGCAAAATCGGGAGTGACTGATTCAACGCGTCTCTTTACCTGATCATTGTTTGTCAGGGCCGATGTACGGCGATCCTCGATATCGGCCACATTGCTCTGCAGGGCGGCCTTTGAGGTATATGACGGAGAGCGACCGGCCAGATCAGCCAGTATGACCGTCTCACTCACCTTCTGACGGGCAAAGGCAAGCCAGCGCTTTACCTCGGCGGGCAGTGATTTCTCATTATTCTCATTCTCCAGGTCTATGGGCGAATGCAGCAGCGAGCAACTGGTGCCCACCAGCACACGCTCGGGACCCACTATGGTCTTGACCTTGTTGATGATATCCAGCGAGTGGCTCAGGTCATTCTTCCAGATGTTACGGCCGTCAACCACACCCAGGCTCAGCGAAGCATCCTTGGGCAGCAGTCTTACCACATCCTCCCAACTCTTAGGAGCACGCACCACATCGATGTGCAGTATGGCTGGCTTGAGTTCAACCGCAAGTGAGGCGTTATCGGCCAGACCGTCAAAGTAAGTTGTCAGTATCACCTTGACTTTTGTGCATCGGTTTATCTCTGCAAAGGCCTTGCGGTATGCGTTGCGGATATCATCGGTAATATCGGTATTAAGGAAGGGTTCGTCTATCTGTACGTATTCCGCACCCAGTTCCTCAAGTTGTCTGAGAAGGCCGATGTATACGGGCAGAAGGCTGTCCAGGAGTTCCAGACGGTTAAAGCCTGACTCCTTCTCCTTACCCAAAAGTAGATAGGTGACCGGACCTGTCAGTACAGGTTTGGTCCTGATGCCCAGGTCCAGGGCCTCCTTGAATTCCAGTGCGGCCTTGTTGAATGTGAGTTCAAACTTCTGGTTGCGGGTGAACTCGGGAACGATATAATGGTAGTTGGTATCGAACCATTTGGTCATCTCCATTGCGGTTACGTCTATTCCGTCCTTTTGGTAGCCGTGAGCCATGGCAAAGTAGAGTTCCAGGCGGTCATCCTTAAGTGAATTGTAACGTTCGGGAATGACTCCCAATGCCAGGCTCAGGTCAAGGGTCTGGTCATAGAACGAGAAGTCGTTGCTGGGAATGAGGTCTATTCCCGCCTCCTTCTGCAACTGCCAGTTTTCCTTACGGATATGGGCTGCCGTGTCAAGCAGTTCCTGCCTTGAAATCTTTCCGGCCCAATAAGCCTCTTCGGCTCTCTTGAGTTCACGATGAGCTCCTATTCGCGGATAGCCCAGAATGTTTGTTCTTATTTTTGTCATATTCCAAATTATTTTTCTGTTTCAGATCGCAATTGCGGCGCAAAGATATGCCGCACTTGCTTACAATAAAAATATTTTGGAATATTCGGGAAATTATGCTATAATTACAGACGCAAACAAGTATTTTCAAGTATAATATTCTGCATTATAAAACATTTCACAAATGGCAAACGGATACAAACCGGACCTTACCGACATAAGGATCCTGCGCGAACTTCAGAAAAACTCACAACTCACCGTAAAGGAACTTGCAGAAAAAGTGCACCTATCCCCCTCGCCCACTTTTGAACGTCAGAAACGTCTTGAGCGAGAGGGATTCATTACACGCTATATGGCTGTAGTCGATGCACAGAAAGCCGGTAACGGAATCATGGTCTTATGCAACATCCGTCTTAAGCAGCACTCCGAAGAAATGATACAGCAGTTTATTGACGCCGTACAGGATATCGATGAGATAACGGAATGCTTCAACACCAGCGGTGACTATGATTTCATGATAAAGGTTTATGCACGTGACATGCATGCATACCAGCAGTTCATGCAACACAAACTGGGTGCCATGAGCTGCTTAGGTAGCCTGCACAGTGTTTTTGTTATGGCCGAAACCAAAAACACCCACGGAGTGGCGATATCAGAAGATATGCATGAATGATATGTCAGAGTTGCAGCTTGTAACCTGTTCTACCGCACCGTTTGCGGGATCATATGAGAATATGCCTGATTTGTCAACTCCATAGGCTGAGAAATAGAACTTGTCCTGATACTTCTCTATTGAGCAGCTGTGACCGTCAGTATAGGGTATACCGTCTATCTTGGTGATGGTCTTATTGTTAAGGTCTATCAAGGTAGCCATGGTATTGCGGGCAGTATAGGGATTGTCACCGTTCAGTTCAAGTATTCCAACATATGCCAGCACCTTGCCGTTGCCTACGTAAGCCGAATTATAGACGGTTGCAGGTTTCCAGCCGTCTGTTCCTTCAATGACAGTAGAGCTGATATCCCATGAGCGGCTTGCATCAAATTCCTGCTGACCGTTGGGGATGCATACGAATCCGCTCTTGAGATATGTGGGATCATATCCGAAATAGCCGGCGCATGCCACATAGATATCCTGATTCTCGTTCATGAATATCATGCCGGGAAGGAACGGACGTGTGGGGAAGCAGAGTCCGGTCTGAGTCTCGGAGATTACCTTAACCACCTGATCGGTTGTTATGTCGATGATGGCGACATCGGCCTGACGGTAATTATCAAAAGGCATCCATGTGGCACCTATCTGATCAAGTGCCAGATAGAGGTAATTGCCACGGATAATGCCCATGGCAGGATCAGCACACTGGTCAGAGAATCCGTATTGGGTCAGGTTGATGGTGCCAATGGTCTCCAGCGTCTTGGGATTGACCACCATCACGTTGCCCTGGCCGTAGAGCGGGATGTACGCCTTGCTGTCATTGACATAGATAAGGCTGTAGGGGCTTGAGCCGGGAACAATCTGCTTGGTTGCCATCTGCTTGAGGCCCTCCTCAGAGCGCTCGTAACGGACCAGCAACTGGCTGCTCTTGCCCATGTCCGTAGGGAACATGTAAATGTCATTTCCGTGAACGGAGAATGTAGCGGCAAAGCCAATCTGAATGGCATTGTCATAACTAATCTTACTGCTAAAATCCTCTATCTGAATCAGATATGACGAACCGCTTGCTCCGTCATCGTTCTTGACAGTGGGCTCCAGAAGGATATGTCCCTTTCCGCCCGGAAGTTCCTGGTTTTCCTGATTTTTCTCCTTGTCACATGAAGTAAGCGCAAGTGACACTGCGCACAGCATGGCTGCGCTGAAAATTAGACTCTTTTTCATAGTTGTAATATGTTTATTGATGATTGTTATCTGAGTATGTAGCGGAGTTTCAGTCCAAGTGTACGGCCCGGCAGCGGACAGTTGTACTCCGATATGACAGTGGCATCGGCCACATTCTTTATGCTGCCCGATATGTAGAGCCTCTGGTCAAAGAAGCTGTGCTCAAATCCCAGGTCAAAGGTCAGACTGCGCGGTATGCGGCGTTTCTCATTTCTGGTGAGCTCAAAATCATAGAAATACTCCTCAATGAATGACATGTCGGCAAACAGACGTGTGTTCTGTCCGGTTCCGCCAAACAGGTTCTCCTTATGGAACTCAAGTCCGGCATTTGACATCAGATAGGGGATATTGGGCATACGCTTGCCTTTGGTGGGATTGGGCATCTCCGTTCCGGCTTCATGATCACGGGTGTCACGCAGGTCCTGATAGGTTGCATTGACATATCCGTACAGGCAGGGTAGCATATCGGCCTTGACCTCGGCCTCAATACCCAGGGTGCGCATCTGTCCAAAGTTCTGGTACTGTGCGCCAAGAATGCCCTTGACAAAACGTATCATGTCATCCACATGCATGTAGAAGCCGTTCACCTCTATCTGCAGGTTGGATGGGTGTATTCCGGTAAGGTCATACAGGAGTCCTGCATTGGCACTCAGGTTACGCTCCGGCAGCAGGTCACGCGCCGGGGTTATGGTGGCTCCGTCACCCAGCAACTCGTTCTCGGCCGGTATGCGGACATCATATCCGCCGGAGAGTTTTGCCATCAGACCCGGGGTTATACGGTAACGCATGGCCTCACTGTAACCCCAGCTTGTCTTGCGCAGGGTTATTGGCTCGGACGGCACGTTGACATATACGTTCTGGTATCGGGTATCCATACCATACCAGTAATAACGTCCGGTAAGGGAGTTCAGGAAACGCTGGTCAAGGGAGCGATAGTCATATGTGAGACCCACCACCCAACTGCGCATACGCGAGTCAAAGTCAACCTTCTTGCCCAGGCTGAGAATCTTGAGGTCATCGCTGGGACGGCCATCGGCGGTCTGCAGCACCGAGTTGAAAATAACCGAGTTGCGCTGGCTTATCAGATACTCCAGATAGAGTTTGTTGAGCAGTGTGAGTTTGCGGTTATCGGAGTCCGATGCAAACCGGTTGGCATTAATCTCACCTCCGTAAACGGAAGGTGTAGGATACCCTTGGCCAGTCCAGTCATAATAGGTCTTGGCCGTGTCTGTCATGTTGTATCTTGTATATGCCACAGCCGTTGACATGTCAAAATCCAGACCTTCCAGAAAGAAGTCATCCTTTTCAAGCTTGAAATTGAGCAGGAAACCGTCCGATTTTGTATGGGCGTGACGAATATCGGTGTCAATACCCTGTATCTCATGATAGGTGCGCAGATATACCGGCTCCAGTTCCACCTCGTCAAACCACCAGTTGTGCGCCTTCATGCTACCACCCATGAGTACCTTCTTATAGGTATCGTGGTCGCGTTTTATCTTGAGCCCTTTTACATACGGCGACTCCATCACGTAGTCATTGTCGGCATAATTGATACCTCCTCCCACTCCATAAACCAGACCGTGTTTGCGGTCATTCTTTTTGAGTACCGTCTGGAACCGGTTGGTATTGAATGACTCACGCTGGTAACTTACATCGGCATAATGGTCCGGGTACTCCTTTATGACTATGTTCACCGCACCGCCCATGGCCGATCCGCCGAATTTGGCGGGTACCACACCTTTATATATCTCTATGCGGTCAATCATGTCAATAGGAATATCGTTAAGATCCAGGAAATCAGACTGGTCTGCCATAGGTGTCTCATCTATGAAGAATCCTATACGTTTGCCCTCCAGTCCGCGGACAGAGAGTCTTGAGGTACTTCCCATTCCACCAGAGGCTCTTATGGTAACGCCCACAGTCTTGGCCAGAATGCTCTGTATGTCACTTACTGTTCCCTGCAGTTGCTGCATGCTGATTACCGATACCGGCATAGCCTGCTCACGCAGCAACCTTGCCTGGCTTTTCTCCGATATGATAACCTCCGACAGCGACAGGGACTCCGGTTTGAGGCCGATATCATTGGAACGGTTACCCTTATCGGTTCTTACGGTTTTCTCCTGCGGGCGGTAGCCCAGGTACTGGACCTTAAGAGTATAGGTTCCGTCAGGTATGTCCGTAATCCGGAAAACACCTTCATTATCAGATATCACACCTTTCTCAAGTTCTTCAATGTAAACGGTTGCACCGGCCAGGGGAGAGTTGTCATTCACGTCATAGACCGTACCTATTATATCTATCTCTTTTTCAAGGTTGTCGGCCCGTAAGGGTCCGATACTCATCATTGCAATCAAACCCGCCATCAGGGCCTTGTACATGTGTTTCATCGTTTCAATTATCCGTTAAAAACCGGCCGCAAAGGTATCCCTAAGACGTATAGTGGGCAATCACTAAAAGTAGGGATTTGATTAAGACGGGTATCGGCTTTATCAGTTTTTCATTATCTTCGCACCGGACAATAAACCTTATTATGAGAAAGTTAATAACCGCAATCATACTGTTTATGGCCGTAACGGCTGTTTCAGCCCAGGAGAACATCTATTCTTTCAAGGTAAAGAATGATCAGGGTAAGGAAGTAAGCCTTGAGCAATACAAGGGAAAACTGCTGCTTATAGTCAATACTGCCACCCGTTGCGGATACACCCCGCAGTACAAGGATCTGGAGGACATCTATGAGAAATTCAATGAGAAGGGTTTCGAGATACTGGATTTCCCCTGCAACCAGTTCGGTCAGCAGGCTCCGGGTACAATAGCCGAAATCAAGGAGTTCTGCTCGGCCAACTATCACGTCAAATTCACCCAGTTTGACAAGATTGAGGTTAACGGAGAGAACGAGATTCCTCTTTACACCTGGCTCAAGGCCAATGCCGAAAACAAGAACAACATCCGCTGGAACTTCACCAAGTTCCTGATATCCCCTGACGGCAAGGTAATCAAGCGCTTTGAGCCCGGTGACAAGATGACCGATGTAGAGGCTGCTGTTGAACAGGCCCTGAAATAATGCCCCGCAACCCCCACTCTACACCCGATATGGATTATTCAGCCTGCAGGTTTTTTATCCGCAGGCTGAATTCGCATAACCCTGACAAACCGGCCGAAATACCATCGGCCACTCTGCCTCTTATAGGATTCATATATGTAACATCGGGCGAAGTCCTGGTTGAGACCGACGGCAATCCGTATCTCTGTCAGACCGGACATGCATTGATCATACCGGCCAAACATCCGTTTTCAATAAGGTATTATCATGATGCGTCAGGTTATACTGGGGCATTCTCCACTTCACTTCTGTCCGATACCAAGCCGCTGCGTTTTCTCACCCAGCCGGTTCACCAGGCTTTCTGGTTTGACGAAGGTGTCTTTATGGCAGAGTTGTTCAATATGATACTCATCTCTTTTGAAAAAGGTGATGACATTTTCATAGACAAAGCCATGGACCTGTTCCTTTCACGTATCAAGTCCGGCAAGACCGTTGCTGTTCCAGACATAGCTAACCGGTTCCTGGAATCGGCTTTCAACCCCGACCTCAGCATCGGAACGATATCATCATATGCAGCCCAAGCCGGTGTAAGCGAAAACTATCTGAGCCGTCAGGTAAAGCAAAGCACCGGCCGCAGCGTAGGAGAATGGATCGATGCGGTACGTATAGTCAGAGCCAAGAAACTGCTGTCCGAGACATCCCTCCCCATCATAGATGTGGCCACGGCTGTGGGATTGGAAGACCAGTCCTATTTTGCTCGTTTCTTTAAGCGCGAGACCGGACAGACTCCATCCGGTTTCCGCAAAGCCATGCAAGGATAATCCTAATTATTGCATTTTCCGTTCTAAAAAGCCAGGTTGTTTTTGCGGACCTTTGCAACCGCTATGACAACGATGGTTCTTATATCCCTTTTTGCAGCAATATCGCCCATTGAAGACGTTCTGGAGCAGAATATCCCCACAATAAACGTTACTGCGCTCAAG
>JAEEGG010009198.1_pt1 | contig 22218 bp, 15 predicted proteins | sample 9134161 | NCBI WGS metagenome assembly JAEEGG01 (sample SAMN16246543, study PRJNA631951) | gut metagenome | biome: gut microbiome; feature: rumen; material: CR-attached | host: Bos | place: Iran: Karaj | collected 2018-10
AGCCTCTTCGAAGAGGCTGTCGCGTTCGCCTTCGTCTTCGATGTCGGCGCCTTCGCCTTCGTCCTCGGGTACCTCAGGCAGCAGGAAAGGCTCGGCAAAGCCGCGTTGGTTGCCGATGAATTCGGTGACGGCTTCCACTTCGGGTGTGTCGATGAAGGCGCACTGCAATCGTACGAGGTCGTTGCCCGTGGAGAGCAGCATATCGCCGCGGCCGATGAGTTGGTTGGCACCGCTTTGGTCGAGGATGGTCTTGGAGTCGACTTGCGAGATGACACGGAAGGCGATACGGGCTGGGAAGTTGGCTTTGATGGAGCCCGTGATGATGTTGACCGAAGGACGCTGCGTGGCGATGATCAGGTGGATGCCGACTGCACGGGCTAGCTGTGCGATACGCGCTATCGGAGCCTCCACGTCACGGCCTGCGGTCATAATGAGGTCGGCGAACTCGTCGACGACAAGGACGATATAAGGCAGGTAACGGTGACCCTCGGTGGGCAGCAGCCTGCGCGACTTGAATTTCTCATTGTATTCGATGATGTTGCGGCACTCGGCGGCTTTCAAGAGGTCGTAGCGCTGGTCCATCTCAATGCATAAGGAGTTGAGTGTGCGTACCACTTTCTTCACATCGGTGATGATGGCGTCTTCTGAATCCGGCAACTTGGCCAGATAATGGCGCTCGATGCGGTTGTAGAGCGTCAGCTCCACCTTCTTCGGGTCGACCATGACGAACTTCAACTCCGAGGGATGCTTGCTGTAGAGCAGGGAAGCGATAATGGCGTTCAGGCCTACCGACTTACCTTGACCAGTGGCACCGGCCATAAGGATGTGTGGCATCTTGGCGAGGTCGAAGACGTAGGTCTCGTTCGAGATGGTCTTGCCGATGGCGCAAGGTAGGGCATATTTCGAGTTTTGGAACTTCTCAGAGCTCAGCACGCTGCGCATCGAGACCGTCTCGGGTTTGCTATTCGGCACTTCGATACCGATGGTGCCCTTGCCTGGAATGGGTGCTATGATACGGATGCCTAAGGCAGCCAAACTCAAGGCGATGTCGTCTTCCAGGTTCTTGATTTTGGAGATGCGGACACCTGCAGCCGGGACGATTTCGTACAAAGTGACCGTTGGACCGATGGTGGCCTTGATCTTATCGATGGCGATGCCATAGTTGCCCAAGGTTGCGACGATCTTGTCTTTGTTGGCATTCAATTCCGCTTCGTCAATCTCCGATTTTCCTCCGCCATAGTCGTTGAGCATGTCCAAGGTGGGGAACTTATAGTCGCTCAACTCGTAACGCGGGTCGAAAGGCGTGTCGATGGTGAAGTGCTCGTTGCCTTTGGGGGCTTCGATGGTCTCTTCCTTGGTGGTCTCGGCGATTTCCAAAGTCACATCGTTTTCAGGCTCGTCCTGCTTTTCTATGACGGCCTCTTGCGGCTTGGCTTCGTTGAGGTCTGTTACCAAAGGAATCTCTTCGACGGGATGGGTGAAGACGTTCTCTTTGGGCTTGTTGTCATCAGAAGACACGACCTCAAAATCGGGGTCTTTGGTGTAGGAGGTGACAGGGGGCAAATCCGAACCGTCATCTTCCTTATCATCATTGTAATTGGTGTAAGGCTCTTCATTGTGATTGTTGAAGATGCTGTTTTCCCGCTCCAGTTCATCTTTGATACGCTGCTCAGCGATGAGTGCGGCTTGTCTGCGGCGTTCTTCTTCCTTCTTCTCTCTCCGTTGTTTGAAATAGTTAAGCGTGAGGTTGAACTGGTAAATGGCAAAGACAAGGAACAGGAAAATGAGGATGAGCAATACACCTATCCATCCTGTGTAGTCCATGAGTAGGTTGTTAAGCCATCGACCGACAGCGCCGCCTAGGACTGAACACTTCGGCGCAGAAACGGAGAGGAAGGCAAAGAACAGAGGAATCCAAACCAAACACATGAGGGCGTATTTCCAGATGCTCCAGAGGTTGATTTTCCTATCGGTGGTCAGCTTTAATCCTATGATTACGAGCAGGTAGATGAAGAAGAAGGCTCCGAGGCCGAAGGATTCTTTGATCAGCGTTTGTGCAAGGAAAAAGCCAGTGCTACCCGTCTGTGAATCAATCTCTGCACTCTTTTCAAAGACCTTGTTTCCGTATTCCTGATGGCTGCCGCTGTAGAAACTGAAGAGATAAGAAACCAAAGCGATGGTTAAGAAGACGGCAAGGCAAAGAAACAGTATGCCGATGATGCGTTTCACACGGCCATCCGATTCTTGCTCCTTATCGGCCTTTTGGGGCTTGGTCTCCTTGCTTTTGGGTGCCTTCTTTGTGGGTTCTTTTTTTGGTTTCTCTTCTATTATCGGCTCTTCCGTCACAATCAGTGGACTCTCAACGGGGTCGGTTTCTGGTTGGACTTTAGGTCTGAATGTGTTTTCTTTGCGGTTATTTCCTGTAGCCATTTTTCTGTCTTCGTTATTAGTTTGCAAAAATAAACAAAATAGTTGTTTTGACCATTGGCTTTTTTGCGTTTTTGGGCAAAAAAATAGGCTGCCTGGGCAGCCTATAACTGTTTGCCTTTGACTCACTTTGGAATCCTGAACATCCTATTCCAGCGGATGCCGCCGTTCTCCTTGTCGAGGGAGAGCCAAACGAGCACAGGTTTGCCCACAATGTGGTTCTCAGGGACGAAGCCCCAATAACGCGAGTCGGCGGAGTTGTGGCGGTTGTCGCCCATCATCCAATAGTAGTCCATCTCGAAGGTGTAGCTGTCGGCGGGTTTCCCATCAATGAGGATTTGGTTGCCCTGGACCTTCAAATCGTGGAGCTCATAGGCGTGGATGATGCGCTCATAAAGCGGCAAGGTGTAGATGTTCAGTGGCACGGTCACGCCCTTCTTGGGGATGTAAAGTGGCCCAAAGTTGTCCACATTCCAAGGGTAGAGGTCGGGACGGTTGGGGAACAGGCTCGTGCTGGTTTCTTGTCCTGGTGTACGGACGACACGCATCACGGAGGTGATGTAAGGCAACTTGATGAGTTCGTCTGCCACTTTTGCACTGATATTAAGGACGAAAGTGTTGGGGTCGTCGGTACGATAGCCTTCGGAGATGTGGTACTTGTCCAAGGTTTGCTTATTGATGCCGCCGTTGGTGGTTACCACGGTGTAGTTGTGCTGCATGTTCTCGGGTTCGAAGGCTTTCTCGCCGTTGATATAAACGACGCCGTCAACAATCTTCAGGGTGTCGCCAGGCATACCGATGAGGCGTTTCACATAGTTTTCACGTTTGTCGACGGGATGGGCGATGACCTTGCCGAAGTTCTGGTGATCGTTCCAAACACGGTTGCGACCATATTCGCGAACGAGGTCATAGTAGTTGATGCTGCTTTGGAAAATATCGCAGACCGTGTCACCGGCAGGATAGTTGAACACAATGGGGTCGTAGCGCTTCATGGTGGAGACGCCGGGATAGCGGTGATACGGCAATTTGATCCATTCCAGATAGGATTTCTTGGTCTTGCTTCCCGGCAAGGTGTTGTGCACAAAGGGGAAGGATAGGGGTGTGTTGGGCCTCTTGGGGCCATAGTGTATTTTGCTTACAATCAGATAATCGCCGACGCAAAGCGACTTCTCCATGCTCGAAGTGGGGATGGTGAAGGCTTCGAAGACGTAAGTCCTGATAATCAATGCGGCGACTACGGCAAAGATGATGGCATCGAACCACTCGCGTGCGGTCGATTTCTTGGGTCGCTGGGTCGTGAGCGGGTCTTGGTATTTGTCGTCCTTGGCAATAATGGGGAAGAAAATGCAAGGCAAGATGGCGGCCATGCCTTCTTCCCAGATCTTGAATCGGCCGAAGCACTTGCCCAGCTCGACGAGCATGAGCAACAGCATAAAGATATTGATGTAGGGGAAGACGATGAAGAACCACCACCAGAATTTCTTGTGTTTGCCGATGATTTTCAGCAGGACATAGATGTTGTAATACGGGATGAGGCTGTACCAGCCTTTTTGTCCGGCGGCTTCAAACTGCTTCCAGCAGAAAGCAATCGGGATGGTGAACAGCGCCGGGACGATAAGAATGAAAAGTATCAGTGACATTTGATGATATTTATTGCCTTTATAACGATAGTTGTTGCAAAATATTATGAAGGTTTATGCTTGAAACAAATCCTCCATGTCGAATACGCCTGTTTTCCCGATAAGGAACTCTGCAGCGGCGATGGCGCCTAGGGCAAAGCCCTGACGGTTGAAGGCTTCGTGGGTGAGGGTGATCTTGTCGGCGGGCGATTCGGCCATCACGCTGTGGATGCCGTTGACTTCGCCTTCGCGGGTTACTTTAATAAACAAGGTGCGGTCGGATGGGTTGTCGATGCTCCATTGGCTGTAGTCGTGGTTGACGGCGAGGATGTCGTTGGCCAGCTTCACGGCGGTGCCACTGGGTTTGTCCAATTTGTGAATGTGGTGTGTCTCGGCCATGGAGAGTTGGTAGCCGTACTTTTCAGCGTATTTTGCCAACTGTTTGTTGAGCAGGAACATAATGTTCATTCCGATACTGAAGTTGGGCGCATGGAAAAGGCTTTGTTTCTCGTCGAGGCAGCGTTTCTTGATTTCCTCGAAATGATCTTGCCATGCCGTGGTGCCCACCACGACGGGGAGATGCAGGTCGAAGCAGCGGTTGATGTTGCCCACCACTTGGTCGGGCTGGCTAAAGTCGATGGCCACATCGGCTTGTTTAAGCATTTCGATTCGCTCCTCCCATTCCTTGGGGTTGTCGATGGTAACGACGATTTTATGTTGTCGGGCGAGGGCGGCTTTCTCCACCTCGTGGCCCATCTTTCCGTATCCTATCAGTGCAATATTCATGGTTTAGAAATTAAGTTGGAACGACAAACCGACTTGAGCATATTGTGGCATCTTGACGGGCGACTCCATGGGCCGCAGGTAAGGGTCGACGCTGAGGCTGAGGTCGTCGCTGATGTCGTAGGAATAAAGGTGTCCGTCGACGCAGGCGTCGAGGATGTTGAGACCGTACCAGGCAGCGGTGAGGATGCAAAAGAACTCAAAGTCGCGTCGGTACGATTCCTTATAAGTCTGCAGCTGCCCTTCGGCGTATTTGTTGGCCAAATCAGACTCGTGTTCGTTGAGCGTTACGCCTTCGGGCAGGTCGCCAGTCTTGAATTCGTAGGCATGCAAATATGACTTGTACTCGTAATAGTTGTTATAGGCCATATAGCCCAAACCACCCAGGCCGGCATAAACGATGGGCACTTTCCACCATTTTCGGTTGTAAACTTGTCCCAACCCAGGGAGGCAGGCCGACATGATGGTGGCTTTCTTGGGACTGTGAGGTTTCTTGGCTTTGACGGTCTTGGCCGGCTCTTGTTGCTTGACAACGGTGTCGGCAGAGATAACGGCGTTGCCCACAGTGTCGAACACCACATTCTGCGCTTCCGTTTGCTGAGAGGCGAAAAGAAGGATGATGCCTAATAGAAACAGGAAACGGCGCAGCATGGCAATCACTTGTTGTTGAACAGTTCCATGATGCGGTCAAACTCGGCTTCGTCCTTGAAGTCGATGACTACGCTGCCTTGGCCTTTCACGTTGCGCTTCACCTTGACTTTGGTGTTGAGGGTCTGCGACAGTTTCTTAATGCTGCTCTTGAAGTGTTCGGGGATGTAGTTGGTCTGCTTACGCTCCTTATCGGCCTTACCTTTGGCTTTATCAGCCATCTCTTCGGTCTGGCGCACATTCATCTCGTCCATGATGATCTGCTGGAGGAGTCTAAGTTGCTCTTCCTTGTCATTGATGTTGATGAGGGCACGGGCGTGGCCCATGCTGATGTGGCCGTCGCGGATGGCGATTTGCACTTCTGCAGGCAATTTCAACAGTCTTAAGAAGTTGGCAACGGCGCTGCGGCTCTTGCCTACCTTCTCGCTCACTTCTTCTTGGGTCATGTTGCACTCGTCGATGAGACGTTGGTAGGAGATGGCCACCTCGATGGCGTTGAGGTTCTCGCGGTGGATGTTCTCGATCAGTGCCAACTCAAGCATCTGCTCGTCGTTGGCCACGCGGATGAAGACGGGGATGGTCTTCAGTCCTGCCATCTTGGAGGCGCGCAGACGGCGCTCGCCTGAGATGAGTTGATATTTGTTGTAGCCAAGCTTCCTGACCGTTACGGGCTGAATCACGCCTTGTTCCTTGATAGATTGGGCTAGTTCTCTCAGTGCAGTCTCGTCAAATTCAGTGCGGGGTTGGAAGGGGTTGGTCTCGATGAGGTCGATGTCGATTTCGGCAACGGCACCTGCCACGAAATCGCCGCTGATGTCTTTGCTGGTGATGTCGGTTTCGGGGCTTTGCATGATGGCATCGAGGCCGCGGCCCAAGGCTCTTCTGTTCTTGTCAGGCATGGTATTCAGTCGTTTTTGGTGGATAAGTTGTTCTTTTCGAGGATCTCGCGTGCCAAGTTGAGGTAGTTGATGGCACCGGTGCTGTTGGCGTCGTACATGACGATGGTTTTGCCGAAGCTGGGCGCCTCGCTCAAACGCGTATTGCGGTTGATGATGGTGTTGAACACCATGTCTTGGAAGTGCATCTTGACCTCTTCGACCACTTGTTTCGACAAGCGCAGGCGGGTGTCGAACATAGTGAGCAGGATGCCCTCGATGTCAAGGTCTGGGTTGAGACGCGTTTGGACGATTTTAATGGTGTTCAACAGTTTGCCGAGACCTTCAAGGGCAAAGTATTCGCATTGCACGGGGATAATGACCGAATCGGACGCGGTGAGTGAGTTGACCGTGACCAGACCCAACGACGGCGAGCAGTCGATGATGACGAAGTCATATTCATCGCGTATGGGGGCGAGCAGTTTCTTCATCATCAGTTCGCGTTCCGGCAGGTTGATCATCTCGATTTCGGCACCCACAAGGTCGATATGTGCAGGGATCAGGTAGAGGTTAGGCGTCTCGGTCTCAGCGATGACGGTCTTGGGGTCCACTTGGTCGATGATGCATTCGTAGATGCTGGTCTCCACGGTTCTTGGGTCGATGCCCACACCTGAGGTCGCATTGGCCTGCGGGTCGGCGTCGATGAGGAGGGTCTTGTATTCAAGAACGGCCAGGCTGGCCGCGAGGTTGATGGCGGTGGTAGTCTTGCCTACGCCGCCTTTCTGATTGGCAATTGCAATGATCTTACCCATGTCGTTTCGGTCTCTTATTTTAGGCTACAAAAGTACGCATTTCGGTGCATTTTATTGTTTCGGTTTTTGGAAAGTTATCAACATCCGCGCGTTTTGTTGATAAGTTTTTGTCGCAGTGATGGCTTGCAACAAAAAAGGCCGCAAATGTGCGGCCTTCGTTCTTTTTTTATGGGCTGGATAATTACTTGTCCAGGCTGTCAAACCATTTGTCGATGGCGCTGTCGATCTCGCCGTGGCTTTCGCCTTCCGCATTGTCGAAGTGGCGGGGCTCCGGCTGGTCGTAATAGTCGGCAGGGTATTCGCCCGTTTCGATGTAGTTGATGGCATCGTTCAAGCCCTTCGTGACTTTCTCAAAGTCTTCCTTGTAGAGGAAGATCTTGTGTTTCTCGTAGAAGAAACGGTTGAGACCCTCATCAAAACGGCGCTTGCTTTCGGTTATGGTGATGTACTTTTCGTCGTTCTTTGTGGATTTGACATCAAAAAAGTAAGTTCTCTTTCCTGCTTTCACTGCCTTGGAGAACAATTCCTCTTTTCCTTTCATTTCATTTTCTTCCATCATGTCTTTCAATAATTTGATTCTTTCTTACTTGTTCTTTTGTGTTTGAAAAGTGGGGCAAAAGTAGGAAAAAAATGAATATCGGAGCGTTTTATGTGTTATTTTTGCAGTCAAATACGTTTTCTATGGAACTGAATTTGAAACGCCCCATAGCCTTTTTTGACCTGGAGACGACGGGCTTGAACACCTCGCACGACCGCATCGTGGAGATGAGTATTTTGAAAATCAATGTGAACGGCGACGAGGAACAACGCGTGTGGCTGCTCAACCCGGAGATGCCGATCTCTCCAGAGTCCACTTCTGTACATGGCTATACCGATGCGATGGTAGCCGACAAACCCACTTTCCGTGACAAAGCCAAGGAGATTGCCCTGTTCATTGGCAATGCCGACTTGGCGGGATATAACATCCTGAAATTCGACCTCCCGATGCTGGTGGAGGAGTTCCTCCGTGTGGACTACGACTTCGACCTCAAGAGCCGTGACTTCATCGATGTGATGAACATTTACATGAAGATGGAGCCGCGTAATCTGAAGAGCGCCTACCGTTATTTCTGTCATGCTGAGTTGGAGGGCGCCCATGGTGCCATGGCCGATACCAAGGCCACTTACGATGTGCTCCGTGCCATGCTTGATAAGTACCAAGGTGTTGACTATGAGGATGGCAAGGGAAACAAATCGCAAGGCCCAACCAACGACATGAAGCAACTCTCCGAGTTCTCGGCGCACCATAAGAACGCCGACCTTTCGGGCCAGATCATCTTCGATGAGGAGGGCAAGGAGGTCTTTATGTTTGGCAAACACAAAGGCAAGAGGGTGGAGGATGTGTTTCGAATGGAGCCGCCTTATTACGACTGGATTATGAAAAATGACTTCCCGCGCTATACGAAGAAGGTGGTGACCGCCATCAAACTGCGCATGGGTGGAAAAAATGTAAAATAATGAAAATCATTTGTATAGGGCGAAACTATCTGGCACATGTCAAGGAATTGGACAACGCCTTGCCGACCGAACCCATGTTTTTCATGAAGCCCGACACGGCCTTGTTGCCCGCCGGCGAGCCTTTCCCATATCCCGATTTCAGCAATAAGGTGCATTACGAGACCGAATTGGTGTTGCGCATTTGCAAAACTGGGAAGTCGATTGATAAGGAAACGGCCTCGGAGTATTACGACGCCATTACCGTTGGCATCGATTTCACCGCCCGCGACTTGCAAAGCGAGTGCAAGGCCAAAGGGCATCCCTGGGAGATCGCCAAGTCGTTTGACTATTCTGCTCCCACTGGTGAGTTTAAGGCAATCAGTATGTTGAAGCATCCTGATGACATTGCTTTCGGAATGAAACTTAACGGCGATTGGGTGCAGCAAGGCCACAGCCGCGACATGATTTTCGATTTCAATACAATTGTCTCTTATGTCTCGCGTTTCGTCACGCTGAATCCGGGTGATTATATCTTCACGGGGACTCCGCAAGGGGTGGGAGAGGTGCATGTCGGCGACAAATTGGAGTTGTTTCTGGAAGATGAGCCTATGTTTGAATTTGAAATAAAATAATGATAATCAATAGAATAAAACTATGAAAAAGCTTTTCCTTATCGCCCTGCTTGCAGTGGCATTTCAACTTTCAGCACAGCCTTTATGGATGCGTCACAATGTGATTTCGCCTCAAGGCGACAAGATTGCTTTTTGTTATAAAGGCGATGTGTATGTGGTGAACGCCCAAGGTGGCAAAGCCTTGCAAATCACAACTAACGCCGCTTACGATGGCGACCCGGTTTGGTCACCCGACGGCAAACAGATTGCCTTTTCCACCGACCGAAACGGTAACTTCGATGTGTATCTTGTTTCGGCAGAAGGCGGTGTGGCCAAACGTATTACAACGAACTCGGCCACAGAGATTCCGTTGGCTTTCTCACCTGATGGCAAGGAAATCTATTTCACTGCACAAATCCAGAAGGCTGCCGAGAATGTGCAGTTTGCCTCGGGTTGGATTACCGAGTTATATAAGGTGAGCACCGAAGGTGGTCGTCCTGAACAGGTGGTGGCCGTGCCAGTGAGCAGCATGTCGTTCGATAAAGATGGCAAGTCGTTCCTTTATTACGACCGCAAAGGCAGCGAGAACGTGTGGCGCAAACACCATGTCTCTTCCGTGGCGCGTGATGTGGTGTACTACAACGCCAAGAAAAAGACGCATACGATTCTCACGACCAACGTAGGCGAAGATAGGGATCCGAGATATTTACCTGGCTATAAGGATGTTGTGTTCTTGAGCGAGCGCAATAAGGGTAGTTTCAATGTCTACAAGGCTCCTGCCAACAACCTTGAGCAGGTGGAGGCAGTGACCCACTTCAAGACGCATCCTGTGCGTTTCTTGAGCGTGGCCGACAACGGCCTGTTGTGTTATGGCTATTTGGGTGAAATCTACACCCAACGCATAGGCGGTGAGCCGCAAAAGGTAAATATTGAAATCGTCAACGACCAGGAATCTGATCAATTGGTGAAGCAGGATTTTAAAGGCATCGGTGACTTCGCGTTGAGCGATGACGGCAAGTTGATTGCCTTCATCTCACGCGGTGAACTCTTTGTGACCGGTGTGGACGAATATGCCACCACCAAGCAGATTACCCATACGGCGCAGGCCGAACGTAACCCTTCCTTCTCGAAGGATGGCCGCACCATCGTCTATGCCTCGGAGCGTGACGGCTACTGGAACCTTTATCAAGCTACCATTGAACGGAAAGATGACTACAACTTTGCATACGCCACGCTGGTGGAGGAGAAGCCTTTGTTCGACGACGACGGCATTGAGCGCATCGCCCCGACCTATTCGCCCGATGGTAAGGAAATCGCCTTTATTGAAAACCGTAGCGTGCTGAAAGTCTATAATGTGGCTTCGAAAGCCGTGCGACAGATTACCGATGGTTGTCAGCATTATGAAACCGACGACTACGGCTTCTCCTACGAGTGGTCACCCGACGGACAGTGGTTCGCCCTGACTTTGATTTCCCACATGCGTGATCCTTATTCAGACATCGGCATCGTGAAGGCTGATGGCTCGAAGACCATCTACAACATCACTGAGAGCGCCTATATCGACGGCAGCCCGCAGTGGGTGCTCGACGGCAATGCCATTATCTATCGCTCCAACCGTTACGGTATGCGTTCCCATGCCTCATGGGGCAGCCAAAACGATGCTTTCATTGCTTTCATGAACCAGGATGCCTACGATAAGTTCCGCCTCAACAAGGAAGAATATGCTTTGCTGAAGGAACAGGAGAAAGGAAAGAAAGATGACAAGAAAGAAGAGCCGAAAAAGGAGGAGAAGAGCGACAAGAAGAAAGACAAGAAAGACGATAAAAAAGACGGCCCTTCGACAGGCTCAGGGGCCTCGAATGACGAGAAACCCAAGGAAGCCAAGAAGATTGAGGTGGATTTGGAGCACCTGCAAGATCGTGTCATTCGTCTGACGCCCATGTCGTCGAGTTTGAGCGGCATGGCCCTTTCAAAGGATGGCGAGAAGTTCTATTTCATGACCTCGTTTGAGAAGGGCTACGACCTTTGGGAGATGGACGTGCGCGAGAAGTCGATGAAGATTACGAAGAAGTTGGGACAAGGTGGTGCCCAGTTGAGGATGAATGGCGATAACCTTTTTGTGCTCTCTGGCAACAACTTGCAGAAACTAGATAAGGGTGGCAAGTCTACTCCTATTAAGTTTGACGCTACTATGGAACTCAACCTTGCCAAGGAACGTGAATATATGTTTGAGCATGTCTTCCTGCAGATTGAGAAGCGTTTCTTCATGAAAGACCATCATGGTGTGGACCTGGCACTGATGAAAGAAGCCTATCAACCTTTCTTGGCGCATATCAACAACAACTACGACTTCAGCGAGATGCTGAGCGAAATCCTCGGCGAGCTGAATGTGTCACACACGGGTTCGGGTTATCGTCCTTCGAGCAAAGGCGATGCCACGGCCGAGTTTGGTGTGTTGCTTGACCTTGATTACAAGGGCGACGGCTTGAAGATTGCAGAGGTCGTTGAAGGCGGTCCTTTTGACAAACAGAAGTCGAAAGTGAAGGCAGGCTGCATCATCGAAAAGATTGATGGCGTGGAGATTACCAAAGGTATGGACTACTATCCGCTGCTCAATGGCAAGCGGGGCAAGACCGTTTTGGTGACCCTCAAAGACGGAGGAAAGACCTGGGACGAGACCGTGAATCCTATCAGCCACGGCGCGATGAACGAGTTGCTTTACAATCGTTGGGTGAAACACAACGAGGAGATGGTGAAGAAACTGTCCAATGGTCGTTTGGGCTATGTCCACATCAAGAGCATGGGCGATGCCAGCTATCGTGACGTGTATTCGCAAATCCTTGGCAAGTACAACCTCTGTGATGGCATTGTCATTGACACGCGCTTCAACGGTGGTGGTCGTCTGCACGAGGACATCGAAATCCTCTTCAGTGGTGAGAAATACCTTGAGCAGGTCATCAACGACAGCGTTGCCTGCGTGATGCCTTCAAGGCGTTACAACAAGCCTTCGGTGATGATTATCGGTGAGGCCAACTACAGCAACGCACACGGCACACCATGGGTTTACAAATACAAGAAGATGGGCAGCCTTGTCGGTATGCCCGTACCTGGCACCATGTCGAGTGTGACTTGGGAAACTTTGCAAGACCCGTCGTTGTATTTCGGCTTGCCCGTGGTGGGTTACCGTACCGAACAAGGCAACTGGTTGGAAAACACCCAGCTGGAGCCTGATGTCAAGGTGCGTAACACGCCCGAAAAGATGGCCGAAGGCGTTGATGAGCAACTCGAGGCTGCCGTGAATGAACTGCTGAAAGAGGTGAAGGATTTCCATTATTGGGGAAAATAAAATAATGCGTTTAAGGCCTCAACAGGTATGTCATCCCAACGAAGGCATGTGGGCAAAGGCATGGGATCTATACCTGGTGAGGCCGCAAATTAAGGTTTTTACCTCTTGAACCGCCTCCTATAGATTCCCGCCTTCGCACTTGCCCCTGTTGGAATGACATAGGAGGCTGGCTCTTTTACAATTTTAGCACGGTTTTTGCGTTAATAGATGAAAAACTAATCTGTTATGCGCAAGATTTGGTTGGTTGTATTGTTATTGCTGGTTCCCAATCTGACTTATTCCCAATGGGTTGCATTGGATGGAGATGATTATTTGGTGCATCGCGTTTGGATGTACAATGATACGGTAAGGGTGTGTGAAACCAAAGTTGCAAAAGAATTGTATGATTATTATCAACAGGAACGAGACCATTACTTTTTTCGCTATGAAATGGAAGGGAAGCAAATAGGAGATAATCGTAAAAGTTTTGTTTTTTCAGAGAATGGCAAACCTGTTATAAAAGATTTGGCAAGGAGGTTGGAAACAATTGCAACATCAGAAACTGATAAGGTTGAGGCAGCACTTTCTTACGTCCAGTCATTACCATATTCATATGATTCTACCTCAAAAGGAAAGGATGAATATGTCCGTTATCCTATTGAGACTCTTGTGGATGGCTGTGGGGATTGTGAAGATAAATCTGTATTGTTGGCAGCAATTTTGCGTGAGATGAACGTCGATTTTGTGTTGTTAATGGCACCAGACCACATGGCAGTTGGAGTGGATTGTCAACTACATGATGATGCAACATATTATATGTTCAATGGGAAGAAATACTATTACGTTGAAACCACTCAGCCTGATTTTAGAATTGGACAAGTTCCAGATAATATTCCAAAGACTAAGATTGAAGTCATATCTTGTGAGGAAACTCCTATACTGATTGTTAAAGATGTTCAGTTTGAATCCCAGCCTGCCATGGTTTTTGAGAAGGCACCTTGTGTGTTGGAAATTACTCTGCAGAATCTAGGCCCTAGTAAGCTTACAGGACTGAAGATTCATGTGGCGTTGGTGATAAAAAGTAAACGGGGCGAACGTGTTTTGGCAGAAGAAAGCAGAGGGTTAGCGGATTTACCCGAATGCAAACAACGAACAGAAAGGATTTCTTTCAAGAGTTTGATAAAAGAAAACTGCGTGCTTCGGGTTGAAATCTTTGGCGACAATGTCGACTCCCGGTATTTTGAGTATGATATGAATTACAGCCGTACTCGGCGTTTTTAATCACTCCACCATCACCTCATCCATAAAAATCCAAGAGTCATATCCCGTACCAGGCAGGCCTTCAGGCAGTTTTCCTGGATTCTTCACCAAGATGCGTAGGTAACGCGTGGAAAGATTAGGCAATCCGAAACGTTCACGGAAGGTATGGTTGCCTGTTAAAGGTATTTCAGTCGTGAGGTTGAAGGTCTTAAAAGGTTTGTAGTTCTTCCCATCGTTGGAAGTGTAGACTACAATCTCGTTGGGGCGCAAAATCCAATCGTGGGCGTTGACCAAGAAACCAATATTCAAAGCATTGACTTTTTGGACTTTGCCGAAATCAATCTCAAGATCGGCGTCGATGCCGTAGAAGCCTTGCCAGTGGCCATCGGTGTAGTCGTCGCTACCGAGACTGCCATCCAATAATGCATTGTCGCCGCCACCGGAATATTCGGGGCGGTAGTTGCCTGCTGGACTATTGAGTTGTTTCAGTTTGCCCATACCTTTGTGGTAGCAGAAATAGCGCTCAGTGCAAACGGGTTCGCCCAAGGCATTGAAACAAGCTGCTTTCACGAGGCAAGGACGTTCCAAAACAATGGGCTTTTTATAGATGGAATCGTTTGGCGAAACTACTTTTCCATCAATGGTATAGTAGATACTCTTGTCGTTGAAAACTGTCTTTAGCTCCACTGCTGCACGGCCTTTATTGTCAGTGGTGGCTTTAATAAACGGCAGATAATCAAGCTGTTGTAATTCTTCAGCAATGTCATCGTATTTGTCCATGTTGACATCCAGCCAATAGGGACGACTTTCGATGTTCCATACCTTGACATACTCGGTTTTCAGGTCGTGAAGTGTAGTCATCAATTCCCCAATCATCTTTTTGCTTTCTGCGATGTTGGCTTTCGTTGGGTCGTTGTAAGTGCGATAGAGTTGGATTCGGGTTGCGTTGCGTTTGGCACACCACTGCATGCGGTGGACAGCATAGAGCGCGTTGTCAAAGAGGTCGGCGTTGCGTTTCACTTTGTTTTTGTCATTTTTCAGATCCTTCTCTAAGGCAGACAGCGCCACGGAGGCTCTTTGATTCAAGGCTTTAATGGAGTCGTTGACAAGGGCGGGGTAGAAGGGTGCCATGGATTCGGTCATGGCAGTGAACTTGCCGATGCCGTCGATTTTCGTCCATTCAGAAAGTGCTTCGAGGTGCTCGTAGATGTCGCTGGAGAGACTGCCCATGAAATGGATGGTGAAGTCGGTTTCAGTGCTGCGCTCTTGCTGGGAAGCGGCGTTCCAACTCCTTTCAGCACCCAATGCAAGGCCATATAATGCACTATTGATCAACGATTCGCCGAAGTCGTCCCAACAAGTGTTGATGACGCCGAGTGCGCCGTTTTTGTATCCGTCGCGACATAGGTTGGCGATGTTCTTCTTGAACTCGTAATGTTTAGGCCAAACCCTTTCGGAAAGGCTCACTCCGGGTGCGACAAAGTAGTTGCGCCCCGATTTGACATAGGGCTGTAGGAAGTCGTTAAAGCTGTCAATGCCCACATAGCTCCATGCGATGAGGAAGATGTCTTTGTCAAGATTCTCAAGGATTTCAGGGTGCTGGTCGGCAATGTCGCCCCACATCATCACACGCTTGCGGTAGGGGCGAAGCATGCGGTTGACGCGGTTGACGTGCTGATAGTATACGGTTGCTGCCCCCAACGAATCAACGTAGGTTTTGGCTGCGCCTTGACCTAAACTCTCGGTTTCGTCGCAATTGATGTTGAAGTATGGCGACTTATAGGCTCTTGCTACCTCGCGGAGATGGTCATCAAGGAATTTGTAGGTCTCCTCTTTAGCGGGGTTGAGGTTCCATTTCGTGTCAGCCAAATGGCTGTAGAAGGGATTACTCAAAATCTCCTCAAAATGTCCGAAACACTGCTGGTTGCCAATGATTTGGATGTGGTATGGCTTGCAGAAGTCTTCCAATTCCTTGATTTCCTCGGCGGTGAAGGCATCGGTGGGCGCTATGTCGGGGTGGCACTTGGTTTTGAAGGTGTGCTCGGTGTAGAGCGAGAAGGCGTTGAGTTTGCATTCTGCCATTTGCGGGATGAGGCGTTTCAGGTAGTCCATGCTGACGATGGGACCCCGGCTGATGTCGTCCTGCCAAGCGCGTACCTTGAGGTTGGGCCAGTCGGTGATGGTCATGCTGGCGATGACGATGGTGTTGTTTGGACTTTTCAGATAAGCATAACGATAGAGTTGTTTCAGACTTTGAGTAGCATAAAAGAGTCCGGTGTTGGTGGTGGCCTCCAGACGGATGAAATTGCTGTTGACCGTCAGGCGGTAGGCTTGGTCCTCGTTTTCGCTCACGCCAAGGTGGTCGGTCTTGACGAGCTCGATGAAATGCATGCCTTTGATGACACCGCGTGAAAACAGCACTTTCCTGCCGCTGATTTGGTCCAAATCATTGCGAAACATCGTGACGATCTGATTGATTTCGGCATCGGAGGCATCGTAGGTAAGGACGACGTTATCGTCCCATGTGAAATATCCCTCGGTGAATTCAACTTGTTGCGGGGTGGGGAGGATATGAGTGTTTTGCGCGAAGGCGCATAGACTAAAAAGGCAAAGGATAATCAGGAGTCGGGTTCTCATAGTTGGAAAATTTCTGCAAAGATAACAACAAAACTGCTATATTTGCCACAAAATTAACTTTGTTGAATTAGACGTTTCTAGGACTATGATTAGATTGGAAATCTGTGCCAACGGCATCAAGTCGTTGCAGAATGCGATGGACGGCTGTGCCCAATGCGTGGAGTTGTGCGAATGCCTCGAAGTGGGCGGCGTGACCCCTTCTTTCGGAACTTTGGCCAAAGCCATCGATATTTCTTTTATCCCCATGCGTGTGCTCATCCGTCCGCGACCGGGCAACTACATCTACGACGAGGAAGAAGTCGAGATGATGAAAACCGACATCATGCTTTGCAAGAAACTCGGCTTCGAGGGTGTGGTCATCGGTGCTTTGAATGACAAGGGAGAACTCGATGTGGAGACCATCGAGGCCTTGATGGGAGCAGGCGAAGGCTTGAAGTTCACCTTCCACCGCGCCATCGATGCCTGCGTGAAACCTTTTGAGGCTGCTGAACAGCTGATAGAACTCGGCTTTGACAAAATCCTGACTTCGGGCGGCAAGCCCACAGCCTTGGAAGGCGTCCCGATGATTGCGGAGATGCAGTTGCGCTATGGCGATAAGATCGGCATCATGCCAGGTGGCGGCATCAACCTCGGCAATGTGAAGGAGATCCTTGACATGACTGGCGCGGTGCATTGTCATGCCTCGTTGGCGCATTGGGTGCCACGCTTCAACGAGAAACTCTATCCTAACCAGAAGGACAACACGGGAGCCACGATGGTCTGGACCGAGTCGAACAAGGACTTGATTTACGAGATGGAGAAAATTCTGAATCCATTCTGACTATGAAAAAACTACTTCTCTTGATGTTACTGGCATTCGCTTTTTCAGCGTGCCAACAACGCGAAAAGCCCAATGTCGTTGCGCAACTCCTTAACCAAGGTTGGACGCTCACGGGTGACACCTTAGGTATTAATATGCAGGTCGATGTGCCCTCGGTGGTGCAGCAGAGCCTATACGAGAATGGCATCATACCGCATCCCTATCTCGGCACGGTGGAAAAACAATTGCTTTGGATTTCCGACCATCCTTGGGACTACACTTTGCGTTTCGATGTGGATAAGGATTTGCTTGAAAAACAGGTGGTTGAGTTGATATTTGAAGGCATCGATACATACGCCGAAGTGAAATTGAACGGTGAAGACCTATTTTTCGCCAACAACCAATTCCGCACTTGGAAACACGATGTGAAAGACTTGCTGAAAAAGAGAGACAACCTTTTGGAAGTGCATTTCCCTCGTTATGATAGCATACAATTGGCTTTGTATGAGCAATATAAGCCGCAACTGCCTGAAAAATATGCCGTCTCGCGCAAGGCACCTTATCAGCACGGCTGGGACTGGGCTCCGAAATACAAGAATGTGGGCATCTGGAAACGGGTGGAATTGTTGGGTTGGTCTGATGCGAAATTGCAAAACGCATATATTGTCACGGAAAATGTTGATAACGAAAAGGCTACGATGCGTTTTTGCCTTGATATGGAAAGTAGGGCAGAAGGTAATTATCTGGTGGAAATTTATGTCAATGGTGAGAAAAACAGCCAGAAAAACATACACCTTAATGGCGGTATCCAAAATGAGAACCTAAACTTTGAAATTGAAAATCCAGCGCTGTGGTGGCCCAACGAGATGGGCGAACAACCGTTGTATGACTTTGAAGTCGTCTTGAAAAAAGATGGTAAGGTGATGGATTCTAAAAAGTTCAAGACGGGTATCCGTACCTTCGAGATGGTCGATGAACCCGACAGCATTGGTCGCGCCTTCTATTTCAAGGTGAATGGCGTGCCGATGTATGCCAAAGGCGCCAACTATGTCCCCGAGGAGATGATTGAGACTTGGATCAATGCCGACAATACGCTACGTCTGCTACGTCAAGCCAAAGACGCTCATTTCAATATGCTGCGTGTGTGGGGCGGTGGCATCTATCCCTCGGACGACTTCTTCAACATTTGCGATTCATTGGGCATCTTGGTCTGGCAGGACTTTATGTATGCCGGCACGATGTATCCCTATGACGAGGCTTTCCTCGAAAACGCCCGAATTGAGGCAGAGGAGCAGGTGAGACGATTGGCAAGTCATCCGTCGTTAGCCTTGTGGTGTGGTGGTAACGAGATTTCGGAAGGTTATTATAATTGGGGCTGGCAACAGTCCTTGGGCTGGAGCGAGGAGGACGACAAGGCCATTAAGGCAGGATACGACCAACTCTTTGAAACCATATTGCCAGATGCTGTGGCCTTGTACGATGGCACGCGACCCTACTGGCCTAGTTCACCTTCGAAAGGTTGGGGACGACCCGAGAGTTTGACGGAAGGCGATGTGCATTATTGGGGCGTTTGGTGGGGCGAGCAGCCTTATGAGATGTATCGCGAGAAGGTGGGACGCTTCAACAGCGAGTACGGCTACCAAAGCTATCCCGATTATTCGACCTTGCTGAAAATAGCAGAAGGCGAGGAATTGAGTATGGATGCCAAGGTGATTGCGGCACACCAAAAACATGCACGTGGTACGCGACAAATTGATGACTTCATCAAACGGTATTATCCCAACGTTCAGCCGAAGGACTTTGAGGAGTATGTGCATTTGAGCCAACTCTCGCAAGCATACGGCATGGAAGTCGCCATTGAGGCGCACCGCACGGCGAAACCCTACAATATGGGTACGCTTTATTGGCAACTCAACGACGCTTGGCCCGTGACTTCTTGGTCGTCCATCGACTACTATGGCAATCCCAAAGTGTTTCAAGAAAGCCTCAAGACGCTCTATGCGCCAGTGTTGCTATCTCTCGACAAGAAAGACTATGGCGTTTTCGTCACTTCCGACTTGCTGCGTGACATCGACGGAACATTGTCCGTTGAGGTGTGCGACCTTGAAGACCTCAAACTTGATAGGCTCACAGACCACCCAAAGTTTGAGCAAACAGTGAAGGTGGAGATGGATGCGAATGAAAACCGGAAATACATGGTGGAAGGCCTAGGCGATTATTTGAGAAATGCCGACTTGCAAAAGGTTTATGTGAAGCTGCAATTGACCGAAGGCGACAGCCTCACCGCCGAGCGCAAATGCTATTTTTCCGCTTTTTTTGAGTGAGGGCTGTAACTTTTTTGCTGTTTCTCCGTATTACTGGTGTTGACGCGAGACCATGAGAGGCGAGAAACGAGACGGGTATGGTCCCGCGTCTCGAAGTCCCGCGTCAAAGAAGAGAGAAACAACAAACATCAAAAACACCAATAAAAATGAAAACAAGATTATTTTTTGCAGCTTTGTTGCTGCTGGCCTTCGGAACATTGAAGGCGCAAGACACCGTGACCGCTGCACCAAAACAGCAAGATCCGGCAATTATAATGAGGAATATGCCTGACATGTCGCAACTCCCTGAGTTGATGCGCGAACTGGGAGTGAACCTTCAAATGCTTACCGACTCGGTCGATTGGCAATCGTTTGAGAAAGACATGGAGAAGTGGGGCAAAGAAATGGAAGAATGGGGCCGCAAGATGGAGAAGTGGGGCGCAGAGTTTGAGAAAAAGTATGATATGCCGAACGACTATCGTCCTGCAAAAAAAGAGGATTCCCCAGTTCGCGTTATTCGGATAACGGGTTCGGGCGATGTCGTTATCAGCCAGACTCCAGGACATTTTTCATTGAAGAAAGAGGGCAAGATATCCTCCGACAACCGTACGGAGTCCGGGATGCTCCTTCTTTCCAGTTCAGACGACTATGAAGTTGAAGTCTCACAACTTGAGAACATCCAGTTGCTTTCGTCAGGCGATGTCATCTGCAAGAACACCATAAAAGGCGACTATATCAATGTCTATAATGGTGGATCGGGCGACATGGTTATGAAGTTGGATTACGATACCATACACGTTGTCCTGAATGGTTCGGGAGATATCATCCTTCAGGGTAGATGCAATGTGTTGGAAACCATACTGCTTGGAAGTGGTGATTTGAATGTCGACGGTTTGAATGTCGTGAAATCGAATGTCGTGGAAAAATCATCGTCAAAGGAACACAAAACCAAGGATAGACGTCCTGAAAAAAAGAACCTTCTTTTCGATGCCCATTGGAACGGCTTCGAAGCAGGTTTGAATATGCTCGTTGATCCGACAATGACGTATGTTTATAATAATCCCAACGGCACCACTGGTATGGAAATCCGCCCCTTGCGCAGCTGGTTTTTTGGTTTCAATATTGCCGATGTGGGCATCGCCTTCGACAGAAGACATAGGGTGGGACTGTTTACCGGTGTCGGCCTCGGCTGGAACAATTTCAGCTGGAACAACGATGTCAAGATTGGATACGACCCTGAAACTGATGGGTATACGGTTGTTCCCATTGTATCAGACCAAGTTGTGAAAAATAGCAAATATGGGGCTTTATTCCTGCAAGTGCCACTGATGTTTGAAGTGAGACCTACCCGTCACATGTACATTGACGCAGGCGTGACTGGCGGCTTGCGCATCGCCCAATGGAACCGTGTGAAATACGAAAATGGGAATTCAGATAAACAGTTTTATGGTGGTATAGGGTCCGGTGTGAGACTCTTCAAATTGGACGCTTCCTTCCGCGTGGGAGGTGAGAACATTGGCTTCTTCGCCAACTACGCCCTATTGCCGATCTTTGAAATGAGCAATGCGAAGGTGCATCCCGTGAGTTTCGGATTTAGTATCAATTTCTGATTTAGTTTCACGCGTATAGTTTTCTCACGCAGAATTCGCAGACTATTTTGAATGTAGAGACGTAGCACGCTACGTCTCTACTTGTTTTATCCATAAATTTCTGCGTATTCTGCGATTTCTGCGTGAGATAAACGATCATTCTTCCCGTTTGTCCTGCCAGTTCTCTTTCACTTCCTCGAAGCGTTCGTCAGCGCGGTAGTAGGCCGTCATGGCGATGTCAGTAGCGGCTAAATTGAATTCTTTCTTGGCTGTGCTAAGGCCAACTGAGATGATGCTTGCAAAGCTGTCGTGACGTCCATCGGTCAGGAGGTAGATGCCCTTGCCGATGAACGAAAGGTTGCGCTCGTCTTCATTCGTCTTCACATAGTTGCTTTCGTCGAGTTGGGCAAAAGCCGGGGCGGAATACAAATGGTAGGCAATGAGGCCGAAGTCAGGTTCGTAAGTCTGCGTAGTCGTTAATGCAATAGGTGTTCCTTCGGCTTTTATAGGTTGCAAATCCGCCAACAAATCCGTTTCGGTCCTGACGGTTTTTGGTTGTTTCTTTACCTTGTTTTGTGTTGCCCTGTTTTGTGTCGTCGCAAAACTGATCGTGCGAGGTGGCAGTGTCTGGCTTTCTTCCGAGGTGAGCAAACGGGTGGGAAGGACCGGCTTCAATTCGGCAACGGGTTCCACTTTGGGCAGTTGTTTTTCGGGCCACAGGGTGACGGTGAGCAGCAGTCCGGCAGCGGCGGCAGCCGAGGCAATCTTGACATAAAGCGGCACGAGGGCGCCTTTTTTCTTCAAGCGCTCTTTGTTCTCGAACTCGATTTGAGGCGCCTCCAAATGGGGCAGTTCCTCGGTGAGCTCATTCCAGTCCAGACCTTGTGCCGCGACGAAGGCTTTCAGCTGCTTCGCCTCGTCGGGGCTGAGGTTGCCCTCCAGGTAATCCAGGAGGTAGGCCTCGTAGTTGTCGATGGTGATGATTGTCTTCATGGCTCTATGTCAATAAGGTTGTCGATGCTTTTCAGTTTGTTTTTCAGCGCGGTGCGGGCGC
>JAEEGG010009202.1_pt1 | contig 22215 bp, 18 predicted proteins | sample 9134161 | NCBI WGS metagenome assembly JAEEGG01 (sample SAMN16246543, study PRJNA631951) | gut metagenome | biome: gut microbiome; feature: rumen; material: CR-attached | host: Bos | place: Iran: Karaj | collected 2018-10
GTCAGCATTCTCCGTCACGATGGGGACATTCGCGTTCTCCAGTTCTTTGGCGCTGACGGTGATAAAGCCCTCGCCCTTGCAGGGGCGCTTGTCGAACACATACTGATCCGTCTTTGCCCCATCCACTTTGATATGCACATTGTCAAAACTGATACCATCCACCTTGCCAACCTCGTCACAGCCGACGAAACAGCCATTAGCAGAAATAGCCGAGATGTTATAGAAACGGATTCGCTTTACCTCACCGCACTTTCCCTCAATCTGTCCTTTCGGGAATCGCCAGTTGGCATCCTTATGATTACCATTAGCACGCGGATAGCTGGTCACATAGATAGGCTCTGCCTTACCCCACCACACATCGCTCCACAAGCGACAATCGAGTTGTATGTTCGAGAAGATGATATCAGTCACCGTACCCTCGTCACGATTCTGAATACCCAGACCACGGTTTGACGCCGTGATGATGCAGTTGTCGAACACCACGTTATAGATGGAGTCCATGTTCTCACTACCAATCTTTATCGCGCACGAGCGCGAAGACATCACACAGTTGGTCACCGTGATGTCGTGACAGGAACCGTATTTCTCGAACTCACGACGGTTCTTCAGACAGATGCAGTCATCGCCCGAAGTGATATGACAGTTAGCGATACGTACGTTCTTCGAGTGGTCGATATCGATACCGTCGCCATTGCGGATCTTCAGGTTGTTCAGCAACTGGATACCGTCAATCACAGCCCCATCGCAACCTATCAGGTGAACCGTCCAATAGGCACCCTCCTTAATAGTCACGTCGCGGATGGTCAGGTTCTTCACGGCTGTCAGCGTCAGCACGTGCGGACGCGGATCGAAGGTCTGGTCGGCCAGCGGCTTCAGTTCATACGAATCCTCCAGTTCCTTGCCCATGAAGGCGATGCCATTGCCATGAATTGTTCCCTTACCGGTGATACTGAGGTTCTCTGCATCGTTGGCATAGAGCCACAGCATACCCTCACCTCTGTTCTCACCAAAGGCACTTAACTGATAAATCGATTCGTCGGGATTGGCTTTCAAGGTGGCAGTAGCCTCCAAATGGAGTTCTACATTGCTCTTTAGTTCGATGGGACCAGCCAAGAAGGTATGGTTACGCGGAAAAAGCACCCGTCCACCACCTTCTGCCGAACAGCGGTCAATCGTCTGCTGTATCGCCTTGGCGTCGTCTGTCTTTCCATCACCTACTGCCCCTGCAGCAATTACGTCATATACCGTTTGTGCGAATGAGAATTCAATCCCACACAAGAGTAATGCGCCCAATAAAGTTAGTCTTGTCATTCTAAATTAGTAGCTACTTATTCGAATTTGGGCACAAAGGTAGCATAAAATCTGTATAAAAACGAATTTTTACGTTAAAATTATAAAAACAATAGTACTTTACCTTCAAATCATGGTATTTTCTCGCTCAAACGAGTTTAATAACCTTAGGCTGAGGCGTAGCAGCGGAGATACTCGCGCATCACCTTGCGGGCGGTGCCGAGACGATGCTCTACGCTCTTATAGCCCTCACCAAGTTCACGGGATATCTCCCCTACCTTCATACCGCCGTAGATATGGAGGCGGTAGATTTCGCGACAGTTTTCTGGCAAACGCACCAGGCCACGTTCTAAACGCTCCATGATCTCAAAAGCAGAGAAGACGGATTCCATGGTCGTCACCTCACTGCACACACCTTTGATATAGTGCTCATACTGCTCATAGGTGGTATGACGACGATAATAGTCATTGATCAGGTTTCGTGTAATGGTATAGACTAAGGCCGGCAAGGTGACCTCGGTAATCATCTTGTCGGTAGAAAGCAGTCTGAGGAAGACATCCTGAACGATATCTTCCGCCAGACGGCTGTCACCCAGACGGCTGCTGGCAAAAGCCAGCAACTCGTCGCGGTGAGCAATGTAATAATTGGTTATAAGTTGTTGCATATCAAACGACCTCTGGTCGAAGCGTTATTCGTTGATCACCTTCTGAATCGTACCATCCTCATTGTAAAAGAGGCGCTGTACCTTCAGCGAGCGCAGATGGGTGATATCGTTAGAGGGCACGCAGTCATGATAGAAGAGGAACCACTCATCCTTAAACTTCACGATAGAATGATGGGTCGTCCAACCAACAACCGGATCGAGGATCACGCCCTGATAGGTGAAGGGTCCGTAAGGATTATCACCGATAGCATAGCAGAGCATGTGGCTGTCACCAGTAGAGTAAGAGAAGTAATACTTGCCATTATACTTGTGCATCCATGATGCCTCGAAGAAACGGTGTGGGTCACCTGCCTTCAGAGGATTTCCGTCCTTGTCGAGAATGAGCACGCAACGGGGAGCTTCAGCAAACTCCATGTCGTCGTTCATCTTCACCACCCAACTTGGGAGCGCAGGAGCATCTGGCTTAGCGAAGAGCTGAGTCTTGCGGTCAGGAGCAGGACCTAAATCAACAAGTCCGTTCTGGTCGCCATACTTGCCAGGGATGGTCTCGAAGCCATGATAAAGTGGCTGCCACCACTGGAGCTGACCACCCCACAGACCACCAAAGTAGGTGTAGATGGTGCCGTCATCATCCTTGAACACACAGGGGTCGATGGAGAATGAACCACGAATGGCGAATGGGCGTGGAGTGAATGGACCTTCTGGCTTGTCTGCCACAGCCACACCAAGACGGAACACGCCGTCATAGCCCTTTGCTGAGAATACATAGTAGTACTTGCCATCCTTCTCCACCACGTCGCTGTCCCACAACTGCTTTTCTGCCCATGGCACATCTTCCACACTGAAGATGACACCGTGGTCAGTTGCCTTGCCGTTCTCCAAGTCATCGAAAGAGAGTGCGTGGTAGTCCTTCATCTGGAAATGACCGCCATCATCGTCTTCTTCAGCACCAGCCTCCCAGTCGTGAGAGGGGTAGATGTACAATTTACCATTGAATACATGCGCAGCAGGATCTGCCATGTAATCTTCCGGGAAAAGATATTTCTTTCCTTCCATAGTTTTTAGGTTTTATGGGTTTTAAATGATTAAATAGATTAGTTATTATTTCTTCGAACGAGCCTCAATCTCCCTGTTCATCTCGTCAAGTCTCTCATCTGTGAGAGGATATCTGTAAACCAGGAATCCGACGAGAACCAGAAGAATGGCAGGAATGATGCAAGTGAACACCAGAATAGCGTTCTGGGCAATCTCAGAGTAATTTGCCAGCTTCACATAATAAGCATTTACAGGAGCACTGATGAATGATGCCAGGAACACAACCACAAAGATGCTGAGCACCAATTGCAGGCTCTTGTTTGCCTTGAACTCCTGCCACATCTCACCGAATGAAACAGGCTTTTCAGGTGTCGTGGTGATATTCTCCTTACAGCCAGCGAAGCAAAGCAGCAAGAGAACAAATCCGACAAGTGCGAACACACTGGTAACGGTGAACCAAGCATTAGGATCGGTAGCCAAAGCTGACTCTTCACTGGCGAAGTTAAAGCCAATCCATCCCATCACCAGAGGTGTAATCCAACCAGCGATGGAGAAACCAGCCTTGAATGCAACACCTGCAAGTGCATTTACTGTGGCTGCAGGTCTGTTTCCTGTACGATATTCAGCCTCTGTAATCACTTCAGGAACCAGTGCCCACATCAAAGAACCGACAAGAAGTCCAACACCCGTCATAATCTTTGCAATCTGAACGACTGTATTGTAACTTGCCACATCAAAGAATTTACCAATCGTGAACAAGATGGCAAATCCGACAAGACCTACAGCGAGGAGCGTGTAATAAAGCCCCTTCTTACCCAGCCATTTCTTCAATGCAGGCAGGGATGGCAGGATGACGAAAGCCGGAATGGTGCCAATAGCCATGAAGGTAGCCTGGTTCCAGTCAATGGCAGCATGAATGCACATGGCAAGTCCGATAGGGAAACCAGCCTGAACGACAATCTGACCGATATTGGCACATACCATACGTGTAGAGGTAAGAATAAGCACCTCATCATTGTCACGGGTCATACTTGCCATAATCGAGCCGTAAGGGATGTTCACGACTGAATAGATCATGCTCAGCACAGTATAACTGAGGGCTGCATAGACCATCTTCATAGGCATTGACCATTCGGCAGCCTGAGGAAGCATCAGCAAGCAGGCAGCAACGGTGAGAGGAATACCACCGTAAAGAAGATAAGCACGATACTTGCCTAACTTGGGATTGCGGTTATCAATATAACGTCCCACCACTGGACTCCAGAAACAGTCGACGAGACGAACCGTGAGAATCAGTCCACTGACGAATCCTGCATTGATTTTCAACACCGTAGTAAGGTAAATCATCAAGTAAGTTGCCACTGTCTGGAAAATAAGGTTCTGAGCCAAGTCGCCTGAACCGAATCCGATGCGCTGAAGCCAGCTGAGTTTGTAGAAGCCTGTTGCTTCCTGAGTTTGATTTTCTGTTGCCATTTTCTTGTTTAGGTTTTGTTTATGTTTAGTAATTTGATTGCAAAAAAATGCAGTTTGCCCATTCAAGTTGCAAAGTTAATACTTTTCTTTCGTTCCTCCTTGCATTTTTGCAACAAACACTTCCACTCATGTAACATTTCCTTTCGTTTTTGTAACACGGCAGTCTCTGATGCACGCATAGTACCCATACAGTCAGGCAAAAAGGCACATATAACGTCATCGCAAAGCACTTGCAAGACAAGAACCCACAACTTCATCAATTCCTCAACTCCTCAAAACTCAACTTCGCTCGACATGGGACATCGGGGTCATTTTATAGTGAGACTTCCACAAAGGCAACTGTGAGACTTCCGTAAAGAAATGCGTAACATGCTCGCAAAGATAGCAATACATACGGAAGACACCTGACAGAATAGACGAAAAACGCGACCAGTCGCAAGAAATGCAGGTATGTTGCGACAAACTTGGAAGCGCACTTTTTATGTCGTAACTTTGCAGCGTGAAAGGGTTAAAGTCCCCGAACTGAAAATTTCCTCACAATAATTTGGAGAATCGAATAAAAAACTCTATCTTTGTAATTTTTAAGAAGTAAGATATGAAAGATTTGTTGATAACAAGTGTACAGAACCCACGAGTGAAGGCAGTGGTGGCATTGCAGCAGAAGTCGGCTGAGAGACGTCGGACAGGGCTGTTTGTTGTGGAAGGGAAGCGGGAGCTGGAGCACTGTGTGGAGACGGGGTTGGAAGTGAAGGAAATCTTTGTGTGCAGAGAGATTGCTGGGGAGATGGAGGAGCAAGCCAACATGTGGGAAGTGACGAAGGAAGTGTATGAGAAGATGGCTTATCGTGGGAGCACGGAGGGTGTGATGGCAGTGGTGAAGAGCAAGGAAAGACGGCTGGAAGATTTGCAGCTCAGCGAGAATCCCTTGATTGTGGTGGTGGAACGCGTGGAGAAGCCCGGCAATTTGGGCGCTATCCTTCGAAGTGCCGATGCAGCAGGAGCAGATGCGGTGGTGGTGTGTGATGCATTGACAGACTTGTGGAATCCCAACCTTATCCGAAGTTCGATAGGAGCAGTGTTCACGGTGCCATGTGTGGTGTGCAGCAGCGAGGAGTGCATCGCCTTTCTGAAGGAACACGGCATTCAGATTCTGACAGCACAATTGCAGGACTCGCGGTTGTATTATGACACCAACATGAGATGCGGGACAGCCATTGTGATGGGCACAGAAGCGACGGGGCTGACGGAGGTGTGGAGGCAAGCAGCAGATGCACACATCAGGATTCCGATGCTGGGTCAGCTGGATTCGCTGAATGTAAGCGTGAGTGCGGCGATATTGCTGTTCGAGGCAGTGAGACAAAGAGAGTTGAAAGTTGAAAGTTGAGAGTTAAGAGTTAAGATTTAGGAATTGAGAACATAAAAGGTTTACGATATGAAAAAAGTTGTCTGGTTATGGATGTTGCTGATGATGATGGCGGGGAGTTTGTGGGCTCAAGAAGAGTATCACATCAAGAATTTTGGAAGAAACGATGAGTTAAAGACACGCGGTGTCGCTCGTATCGCACAGATAAACGGCTTTATCTGGGTGGGCACGTCGGACGGCTTCTACGCATTCGATGGGCAACACATGTATAAATACGAAATCCCTGACGAAGATGGACTTGGCGGTTACTACAGCTGTGTGACATCACTGGCAGCTGCACCTGACAGTACGCTGTGGGTGGGTTCGAGACGAGGCATCTACCATTTCAGCATGGGCGAAGAGATGCTGCACAAAGTCACACCAGATGGAGCGCCAGAAAACCCGAATGTGCTGCAGATGATGTTCGACCAGGAAGGGTATCTGTGGAGCATCATGAGCGGAAAGGTGTACAAGATTGACGTGAAGCAGAACGCTGCCGAATGTGTGGGAGAAGGGACAGTATCGCCCAGTTGCATAACGGTGACCAAGGACGGAACGGTATGGTTGGGCGACTATGAAGGCAAGCTGTACCGCTACGATACAACCACCCTGCGCCTGCGCTCATACAATATTGAGCCTGAAGGAGTGGAGACGTTCACATCGCTGGTGAGCATCACGGAGATGAGAAACGGACAGCTGGCATTGACAAGTGCCAACGACGGCATCTGCATCTTCTCTCCCGACAAATTCACGGCGAAGATGCTGATGACGCGTGACGAACAAGGGGTGCCCATTGTGGCGCACACAGCCTGCACTCCCGATGGAGACAATCTGTGGATTGGCACGGAACATGGCATAGTCATCTACAACATGAGAAGCCAGCGCGTGAGAGGAATACGCCAATCGCGCTATGCCATCAATTCACTCTCCGACAATTCCGTTCACACCCTTTTTGTGGATCATGAGAATGGAATATGGGCAAGCACCTACTTTGGAGGTATAGACCGCATCAGCACATCCCAGCACAACTTCACAATCTTTATGCCGGACGACGAGGATGTAGATGTGGTGCGTGAAATACATGGGGACAATTTCGGACATGTGTGGGCTGGCACCGAAGATGGCGGTCTCTATCTGATGGACAAGGTGAGGGGCAGCCTGCACAGAGCGAATATAGATTGGGGAGACAACCCTCCTCCGTTCAATGCACAGGGAATGGTGCTGGTGGACGATGACCTGTGGGTGTCGAGCATCACGAATGGCATCTATGTGGTGGACACGAAAGCCATGCGCCTGAAACGCAGATACGAAAAGACGAACAAGAGCAGACAAGGGCAAAGACTCAGCATCAAAACTTTGTGCCATCAGAACGGCACGCTCTTTGCCGGGTCGTGGGATGGAGTGTACATCTTCGACGAGAAGACGGAGGAGTTCAACATCATGCCCGAAATGAGTAGTGTGCATGCGCAACGCCTTTATGGTGACCGGCACGGCAATGTGTGGGTGGCATCGTTCGATAAGGGTTTGTGGAAGATTCAGCAAGACAGGAGCGGACAGTGGAAGGGCAAACAGACGGCATTCAACTACATGTGTGTCAGTGCCGTTTTTGAAGATTCGCGCGGCACTTATTGGGTGGGCACAGACATACATGGTCTGATGCGCTATGACGACAAGACGGGCGAGACGGAGCCGTGGGATCAGTCTTCACAACTGAGCAAGGAGTATGTGACGAACATCACGGAGGACACGCATCATCGGTTATGGATTAACACGTTCAATGGACTCTACTGCTACAACCTCAGCAAGAAGGTGCTGAATCATATGACCATGGCGAATGGGCTTCCTTCGAACTATCTCAGTTATGCCTCAGGGTTTGTTGACAAGGATGGTTCGGTGTATATCGGCACTTACAAGGGGATGATTGGATTCAATCCCGCCCTGTTCATCATGTCGAGGGAAAGGCTGAGACCTTACTTCCTCAATATCTATGTGAACGGAAGACATATCCTGCCGAATGACGAGACGGGCATCTTGAAGCAGACATTGTTCATGACAAGGGAGTTGACACTGAGCCGCGATCAGAACACATTCACGATTTACTATGCCGTGCCGTCATACAGGAGCGGAGAAATCGTGTGGTACCGATACCGTCTGAACCCCGATGAGCCGTGGGTGGTGACGGACAATGCCCAGCCCATCCAGTTGGCAAACCTTTCAGCTGGCACTTATAAAATCACCCTGCAGGCAAGCTTCAACCCCGAGCGCTGGGAGGGTGAGGCGGCTTCCATCATCGTCACCGTGAAGCCTCCCGTATGGCTCAGCCCTTACGCCCTCTTCGGCTATGCCATCGTGATTATCCTGATGGCGCTGGGTTCCATGTCCATTTTCAAGAGATTAGCCAAGAGGCATGAGGAAAAGAAAACTGAGGAGAGGGTCTTTCAAAAAATAGAATGATACATAGAAAAAGTATATGGATGGTCATGCTGTGGATGGCAACGCTGAACGGCATGGCGCAAGATGAATTGTTTGAGACGCGAGGACGCATTGAGAACGTGACGGAGAGCGTTTCGGCTTCCTCGCAAAAGGGACTGCGAAAAATCGGTTCCACTGCCACTGCCCCACTCCCTTGCACGGGTTCGCCCAAGGTGCCCGTGATTCTGGTGCAGTTTCCTGACATGTCCTTTACAGTGGCTGAAACAGAAGAGGCTGTCAATGCCATCTATCAGGAGTTCTTCAATGCAGAGAAGGAGGTGCGGCCAAGCACATCCTGCTGTTCTGTGAGAGCATATTTCCAAGACCAGTCCAACCAATTATTCTCACCCGATTTCGACGTGATTGGGCCTGTCACCCTGCCTAAAAGCTATACCTACTATGGCGAGGACAATGGGACATCGAAGGACATACATGTGCATGAGTTCTATCGCGAAGCATGCTTGCAAGCCATTCAGAAGAATGTGGATTGGAGCCTCTATGACAATGACGGGAATGGTGTGGTGGATTTTGCCTTCTTCCTCTATGCTGGTAATGGACAGAATCAGAAAGGACAAGCAAGCGACCTCATCTGGCCAAAGGAGACCACATCTTATTACAAGGTGCAGGGAGATGACATCAACGTGGCGTTTGGTGCATCGGGATGTGCCTGCGAACTGTACAAAGGCAAGATTGATGGCATTGGTGCCTGTGTACATGAGTTTTGTCACGGATTAGGCTTGCCCGACTTTTACGATTATGACTACGAGAAGTATGGCATGGATTATTGGGATGTGATGGATGCTGGATGCTATAAACTGCAAGGACGCATGCCCATCGGACTTTCTGCTTACGAACTGGATTTCTTAGGTTGGAGGAAATTGGTGGAACTGGAACCCGATGAGGCATACACGCTGACCATTGACCCTTTGGAGAAGGGGGGCATAGGATACAAAGTGGTGAACAAAGCCAATCCTGACGAGTACTTCATCCTTGAGAACCGTCAGAACATCGGCATGGATCAATACATTGGCTATGCGCTCAGTTCGCATTACAATGAAATGGGTGCCAATCATGGCCTGATGATTAGCCATGTGGATTATAAGTCGTCAACGTGGAACAGCAACACGGTGAACACATCAAGCGGAACTTATCAGGGCATGACCATCGTGCCTGCTGACCAAGAACTCATCTCTTCCAACAAAAAGACGGACAAGGAGTGGGTGCAATCACAACATGGCGACCTCTACCCAGGCGAGAACAATGTGACGGAAATCACCTCCTACGATGTCTATACGGGAGGAACACTTGGACAAACCATCAACAACATTACAGAGCAAGAAGACGGCACCATCACTGTGGACATTAATGGAGGAAAGATAACGGAACCTGATAACCCAGACGACCCAGATAACCCAGATGATCCCGACAATCCTGATAATCCCGATGACCCAGATAATCCTGATGACCCGGATAACCCAGATGATCCCGACAATCCTGATGATCCCGATGACCCAGACGATCCAGACGACCCAGACAATCCGGATGACCCGGAAGTTCCACTCTCCGAACCCGACATTCCAGAAATAGCATAAAAGGGGCAGACCCAATGAAGCGCCGTTATGGCAACTTCGTTGGGTCTGCTGCTGTATAGTTGTCCATGCGAAGATGGAAGTTCTGCACCTGCTCCAGCGTGAAGTGGAAGGCAGGACTGTCTGGTGGTAATGGACGATGCGAGAATGTCTGGAAATAGAGCAGACAAGCATCACGCCACCATTGTGCATCCTTGGCTTGACGCTCGAAGCGCCATTGCTGCTCCTTGAACTGCTCTGCTGGCACATAAGGCTTCATCGCTTCCCACGTCTTCACAAATTCATTTGCCTGACGCACACCGCGATCATAGGTGTAGCAGAGGTTGTCCCACAATGACAACCCGTTGCTCATCGTGTAATCCCAAGGCACATGATGGAACCAGAGAATGAGGTTTTCAGGACATGTGCCCATATTATTATATAATGTACGCAAAGGCTCTGGATATTGCCCAGCATTGTTGGAACCCACATTGCCTTTCACACATGCCTCTTCGTGACTGGAACGATTGAAACCAAGCCCGATAGAGTCGGCACGGTGATAGAAAGGAGGTACCCAATCTTCACGTACTCCTCTTGGAGCATACCAAGGTTCAGGCCCATAATGATGACCTCCTGCAAAGATGTGGTGCAATCCGAGTGGCATCATGTAATCCACCACAGCCTCACGGCTTTTCAGCAGCAATTGAGTCATTGGACGGATGAACTCCACCTTGTCGGTCTTGTAATAGTCACGCAAGAAATCCTCTGCAATCGTCTTGGAAGACACATTGACATCATTTGCCAATCTGCCAAACGCATACCAGTTAGCCATAGCGAGGTCATTCGCTGTCCAGTTGGGACTGTCACCAATATTGGCAACACCTGCAATTCCCACAAGGTTGGGCATATTCTTGTCCACCAAGTTCAATGTGTCGAAGAACTCACGCCACATCGGAGCCAAGAAGCACGTGTGGATGCTCTCGCCCGTATATTCCTGCGTAATCTGGAACTCCACCATCATCTTCGTCTTCTTCAGGGCAAAGAAGAGAGGAGAGACGGGTTCGCGTGGCTGGAAATCCACGGGACCGTTCTTAATCTGAATGATGACATTATCTGCAAACTGCCCGTCGAAATGGATGAATTCCTCGTATGCCTGATTGGCACGGTCTCCTTCATATGCACGTTGAGCAGGAGTCTTCTGCACATCTCCTTCACCCTTGGCTGAATAGACAAAAGCACGCCACATGACAATGCCCTTGTAAGGTTTCAAGGCATTTGCCAACATATTGGCACCATCCACATGTGTACGTCCATAATCCATAGGACCAGGCTCTCCCTCACTGTTCGCCTTCACCAGGAAGCCGCCAAAGTCAGGTATGAGCCCATAAATCTCCTTCACCTTCTTCTGCCACCACAACGGCACCCTCTCATCCAGCGGGTCAGCTGTGTCGAGGTCGCCCAATGCCTTCGGAGAAGCGAAATTGACAGACAGATACACCTTGATGCCATAAGGGCGCAGGACATCAGCAATCTTCGCTGTCTTCTTCAGCATGTCCGAAGAGAGGGCGATAGGCTTGGCATTCACATTGTTGAGCACAGTGCCGTTGATGCCATACGCCTTGTTGATGCGTCCATACTCCTCATATCGCGCCTTCAGTTCCTTGGGCATCGAACCCTTTCCTGCAGGAATTTCTTCCCATTTCCAGATAGAACGTCCGGCAAACCCACGTTCAACAGTGCCATTAGGGTTGTCCCAATGGTTGAGCAGGCGCAATTCATAAGTCTGTCCCCATGTCAGGCAACAAACCATCAGCATAAACAAGGTGAAGATTGTTTTTTTCATATCAATAGGCTTTTCTATGTATAATCAAATGGGGGTTAGTCACGACGGAAAATGTCGCGGGTATATACTTTCTCCTGCACATCGTCCAGACACGCATCATAGCGGTTGGCAATGATGGCTTGTGATTGTGCCTTGAACTTGTCAAGGTCATTCACCACCTTCGAACCGAAGAATGTCGTGCCGTCTTCCAATGTCGGCTCATAGATGATGACAGTGGCACCCTTTGCCTTGATGCGCTTCATGATACCTTGAATGCTTGATTGGCGGAAATTATCGGAGTTGCTCTTCATCGTCAGGCGGAACACACCGATAACCACCTCTTTTTCCACATCTTGGCTCCAACGTATGCGGTTGGAATAGCTGTAATAGCCAGCCATCTGCAGCACACGGTCAGCAATGAAATCCTTTCTCGTGCGGTTGCTCTCCACAATAGCCGTCATCATCTGCTGCGGCACATCCTGATAGTTCGCCAAGAGCTGCTTCGTATCCTTCGGCAAACAGTAGCCACCATAACCGAACGATGGGTTGTTATAATGTGTGCCGATACGGGGGTCAAGCCCGACACCCTGAATAATTGCCTGGGCATCCAGTCCCTTCACCTCGGCATAGGTGTCCAATTCGTTGAAGTAGCTCACACGCAGAGCCAGATAAGTGTTGGCAAAGAGTTTCACCGCTTCTGCCTCTGTCAGTCCCATATGGAGCACATCAATGTTCTCCTTCACGGCACCTTCCTGCAAGAGCTTGGCAAACGTGTCAGCAGCTGCCCGCAATTCCTCGGCATACTTCACCTCGATGCGCTTAGGCGAACCCACGATGATGCGCGATGGGTAGAGGTTGTCATACAATGCCTTGCTTTCACGCAGAAACTCTGGTGAGAAGAGCAGCTTCATCGCATAACCATATTTCTTGTACAGTCCCTCCGTATAGCCCACAGGGATGGTCGATTTGATGACCATCACGGCATCGGGGTTCACTTCCAGCACCAAATCAATGACCTCCTCCACATGCGACGTGTCGAAGTAGTTCTTCACTGGGTCATAGTTGGTGGGCGCAGCGATGACCACATAATCGGCATCTGCATAGGCTTTCCTGCCATCGAGTGTTGCCGTCAGGTTCAACTCCTTCTCTGCCAGAAACTTCTCGATATATTCATCCTGAATGGGTGATTTCCTGTTGTTGATTAAGTCCACTTTCTCAGGAATCACATCCACAGCAGTCACCTGATGGTGCTGCGCCAACAAAGTGGCAATGCTCAAGCCCACATAACCGGTACCCGCCACTGCCACTTGAATGTCCTTAAAATCTCTCATATCTTTATTCTGATTCTAAATCCTATCTGATTCTAATCCTATTCCGAACGCTTATCCTATTCTGAATGAATCCAAATTCTATTCCTGTGTCGTCTTCGCCTTTTCCTCGCGGAACTTCTTGCTATACTCCGATGGCGACATGCCAAACTCCGCCTTGAAGTTCTCGGTGAATCGCTTCGGATTGGCATAACCCAACTCGGCAGCGATGTCAGCAATAGGCATCATCGACTGCTCCAGATACTGCTTGCCCCGCTTCAGTCGGATGGTGCGGATGAACTCAGCAGGTCCCTTGCCCGTGATGTTGATGAGTTTTTTGTAGAGATAAGTGCGGCTGAGCGACAACTCATGTCCCAGCACCTCCACCGAAAATTCCGTGTCAGACATGTGGTCCTCACATATCTTGATGGCACGCTGGATGAACTGCTCATCCACTGAAGTGATGGTGATTTCACTGGGTGCCACATCCATCTTCTCACGGAACTGACGCTGACGGTTCTCACGTTTCTCGATGAATTTCTTCACTCTCAAGCGCAACATCTCCACATTGAACGGTTTCGTAATGTAGTCGTCTGCACCCAATCGCAGACCTTCCATCTCCAGTTGGTCTCCACGCCTTCCCGTCAACAGAATCACAGGAATGTGCGACCAACGCAAGTCAGTCTTGATGCGCTTGCAGAGTTCCAAACCATCCATTTTCGGCATTGTCACGTCACTCACCACCAAGTCAATATTGTCATTCTCCTCAAGACGCTGCAATGCCACCTCTCCATTACTGGCTGTAAGAACCGTGTACTCCCCACGGAAATAGTCATGCACAAAACGGCACATATCAGGACTGTCATCCACCATCAGCATCGTGAAACGCTCCTCCTGCTGACCATTGTCCATTGACTGCTGACCTCTCTCCGTAACCAATGTTGCTGCATTGTTGTCATCAATGCCAACAGGTTCCTTTCGCTGTCCGTTGTCCACTGTCCGTTGCCCGTTGTCAGTGGTTCGTTGTCCATGATTCACCACAGGCGTTGTCACGGGTGTCATCACAGCATCCACCGGAGGCACCAAAGCGGGCACCACATTTCCCTTTCCTCCTGCAGGCAGCATATTCACCTGATGCAACAACAATTGCGCGTTCCTCAGAATCATCTGGACGCGCACTCTCACATCATCTGCCAAAGGCTCCGATGCCAATTGTTGCAATGGGCTAATGATTAGCGTGATGGGCGTAAGCAAATCTCTGCTCACCCCGCTCAACACGCCTTGTTTTGTTTCTTCAAGTTCTGACCGGTGTTCCGAACGCATCTTCTGCAACTCAGCCTCCATCCGTTTACGTTCACGCGACAATATCCAGCGACAAATCGCATAAGCCACCACCGCAATCAGCAACACACCAAACAAGACAGCCCAGACAAACCCCTGAGAAAAGAGTCCTGTTGCCTGTGCTGGCATCGCTTCTGCTATCAAAATGTTTCCCATGTGTGAATTCATTATATCCTTTGATGATGCAAAATTAGTAAAAAATATTCATTTCGAACATTTTTACGCTGATTTTTTCATCATCACGACTGCAGAAGCCGTTTTTGTTTCCAAAAAGGAATGGATTTTACTCCACCACGATGCGTTCAATCACGATACCGGGGTCAAGCGGGCGCAATGCCAAGCGGTGCTTGCCTTGTGTCAGAGCAGGCAATGCCACACGTTGCTTGTTCATGCGTGTCGTCTCCCATTCAAAGTTCTGGTCATGCGACATCTGCACCACATAGCGGCTTGCCTCGTTCACGTTCATCGTCTGCACCTCCTTACCGTCAAGCATCACCGTCATGCGCTGACCACGCCCGTCGTTGAAGGGGAAGTTCGTGGCAAGGATAATCGTGGCAGTAGCCTTTTCAGCTGCCTCCGAAGCATTGAATTCAAAGGATATTTCAGCACCTTCCGTGCTCTTCGTGTAGGGGAACAAAGCCACACCTGCCTTCCAGATGCCCAAGTCAGGCACCACCTGCCATGTTGCCTCCTTGCTGTCCTGCTTGCCCACAAACTCGTCTGCTTCGAGGATGGCAATGGTCTTCTTCGGCACAATTGCCAGTTCCTCACCAGCCACAGCTTCCGAAGCCTCCACACGTCTCACCTGAGGCATCGTGTTCTGTCGAGGGTTGTTCCACGAGCGGTAACCAATGTATATCTCATCCATCATGTGGTTCCACTTGCCACCTGCAATCTTGTGGTTGTACTCATCACACAGATCTGCCGCACGATTGAAACACTGCTCCACCTTATCAGCCCATTCGTTGGCACGCACATCCTTGCGCTGGGCATAGTAGCCATTCATTGCCACCGCATAATACATGTTATAAAGATTGCAGAACACACGCACAGGGTGGTAAACCAGCTCATTGTAAGCCTGACGGTTCTGCACAGGCATGAGCTCACGCAAGATGGTGGCATCACGTTCCAGCTTGTCATACTCCTCCACACGCTCCTTCCATTCGCCCGAAACAAGGTCAAAAGTGCGTGCATCCAGCTGTTCGGGAGTGCGGCGGTGCGCATACTTGCATTGCAGGTTCAAGATGCGTGCAGCCTCCTTGGCACACTTCTCGCCAAACTGCTGACGGCAGAAACTCTCCGTATATTCCATCAAGTTCGAGGCATTGAACTGGTTGGGATTCCATGCCATCTTGAACCAAAAGTCAATCGGGAACTCCATGGGTTTCAAGTCACCCACATTCAAAATCCAAAGCTTATCCACACCATACGTGTAGGTCAACTGCAGCTGTTCCCACATGCGCTGCACCTGACTGATATTCTGGAACTTCGAGTTTCTTGGCGCACCCACATAATCCACATGGTAGTACAAGCCATAACCACCGGGATGACGCTTCGAGAAAGCACCTGTCCCCTTGTTCCATTCCTGTTCAGGCAACACACGCACATTGCCCCAGTTGTCATCACACAGCAGCAGAATCACATCGTCTGGCACATTCATGCCCTTCTCGTAATACTCCTGCACCTCCTTATAGAGTGCCCACATCTGCGGCGTCTCCTTGGCAGGCTTTCCTGTTGCCTCCTCAATCAGCTTACGCTGGTTCGTCACGATGCGCTCCAGCAGTGCCACGTCAGCATGGTCACCCATCGCCTCGTCACCGTCACCACGCATACCGATGGTCACCACATCGTCCGTATGCTTCATACGCTCCACACCACCTTTCCAGAACTTATCCAGCGTTTCCTGGTTCGTATCGTAGTTCCACGCGCCATATTCCCTGCGGTGGCTCGTCCACTCCTTGTGCGCACGTGCCAAAGGCTCATGGTGGCTCGTACCCATGCACACACCCATATCATCAGCCGTCTGCATGTTCAGCGGGTCATCCGCATAGAACATGGCATCCCACATGGCTGGCCACATATAATTACCCTTCAATCTCAGCACCAGTTCAAACACACGGGCATAGAACTCATGGTTATATCCTCCGTAATTCTCCTTCACCCATCCTGTCAGACAAGGAGCCTCATCGTTCAGGAAGATGCCACGATACTTCACAGCAGGTTCGCCATCCGTATAGACACCGCTCTTCACATAGAGTCGGTCATGCTTCTCAGCAGGCACATCGGCCCAGTCATACCAAGGGCTCACGCCAATCTGCTGACTCAGTTCATAGATACCATATATCGTGCCGCGCTTGTCACTGCCCGCAATCACCAACTGATTCTTCACCGTCGTGATGACAAACATCTCCGTCTTGCCCTTCAGTTCCTTGATAGCAGGCACCTTCTTCGCCAATTTGTCAATGGCAGCACTCTTGCCCACTGTGCCAATCACAATCGGGAAATCCTCTCTGCCCGTCACCTTCACCAAGTCTTTCTTCAAGTTGTCGATGGCGATGTGTACACCCTTCCAATCGTTCTGGTCATACACAATCGCTCCCTTCTGGTCAGTCAGGCACAAAGCATTCCCCTGAGGGGCAAAAATCACAAACTGCTCCACAGCCACCGCTGAGATGACAGCACACACACACATTACAGCAAAAGAAAATAATCGTTTCATTTCAATAGGTTTTAATTTTACGGCGGCAAAGTTACAACAAATTCACCTCACCCACCCTACTCTGTTGTTACTTTTTTTTGTGACGAGGTTACAACTCATGGCACGATTGGCTCACCAAAAACAGAGCATATGCTTTTTCATAGTCAGCAGCAATCAGTTTCTCGTAACATCCTGCCACGAAAGCCAAAGGCACCAGAATGCGGTTCTTTAAGACAGATGCACCCTCTTCCGTCCATTTCATCAAGACAGGCTCCTTCACCTTCACCCCCACCAGTTGCAGCCTAGACAGATATTTTCCTGCCTTGTCCCCATACAGTTCGCTGCAAAGGGCTTGCAGTTCGATGTAGCCCTTCGGGCAAATGAGGTAGATGGCGCGGATGACGTAAAGCCAGTACTCCACATCGTTTCGCGCACTCTCCACTTTTTTCAAATTGATGTGCAGGTCGTTCATCATCACTCGTCCTCCCATTCTATGCCAAGGTTCTCTTCGTCGTCTTCTTCAAGACAATCCCAATTAAGTTTCGTCCTCTTTCCTTTGGAAGCATCAGGTTTTTTCCCCTTAGTGATGACAAACGACTCATCCTGCACAATCTCAATCATCATCTCTCCCTTCTTGCTCTTACCCGACAAGACACCCGAATCTATCAAGTACTCTATCAATTTACTCAGCCTCTTGCCCACCTCTTCTGCACCCACCAGTCCCGTTTCCTCGTTGAACGACTTGCCGATGCAGATGCTTCCAGCCGGAATTCCCGAAAAAGACGCATCACCTCGCAGGTCGGCATAGCGCCAACTTCCATTCAGGCTGAAGCCTATCGTAAAGTCCGTATCACGTGCCACGACCTTCAACATGTACACACCTGCAGGGATAGCGACGAAATGCTTCCTGGGGTTCTTCCTCGTCTCTTCCACAGGACGCTCCAATGTCTTGCATCGGAAACCCGTAGTGGGTTCTTCCAACACGCCCAATGTATAGAAGGGAGTGCCCAGCTGTCTTGTCAATGTGAATCTAAGCATCTTATTTAATAGACATATAAGAGGTGTATAAAATCGTTCTCTGCAAATGGTTCATCGCATAGCATCGGATAAGCGATGCCTGAATGGAATGAGATTCATAGCGCAAAACCTTGTAGAGACCTTGCTGGGTGATGTTAGGGAAAGCTTCTCTCAACTTACCCATTTCCTTTCGATACACCGAAATCTTCATTCTTCTCATCTCTTTAATATATGTTTGATACGATCAACACTGCTGTCCACCCCCAACAAAGTGGCAGCAAACACCAGAAACTGTGCTATCGTAATAAGGATGCTTTGATCAATCTCTCCCTGTGGAGGCAGCAACATCGCCCATACAGCAATGATGCTTGCCACCACAAGAGCCACAGCAGACAAAATCTCTTTTACGTTCCATTTCATAATTATTGCCATCCTTAAACGATTCCAAAGTGCGAGTTCCGATCTTCCATAAACGCCTCATAATAGGTGATAAAGACCCGTTCCTCTTCCACCTCTCCATTTTCGGGCAACGCCTCTGCAATGTCTGGGGCATTGCAAGAGAAGAAAGGCCGCAGTCCCGGGAAAGCCATCTCATAAGCATCTTGAATAGTGCGCCAACTGCACAAGTCTGTCCGCAAAACGCCATTCTCCACCATCATCATTGCCTGAATCATTCGGCAGCAATCGCCCTGCTCGTCATTCAGCCCGAAACGTGGAATAAACCACGGCTCACACTTCATCCAATCACACACACGCTTAATATAGGCATCCGTGTTGTTCTCCTTCTTCGGAGCCCATCTTGTGATGATGTCCCGAACAGTGCGTTTGTTGTATTTCCACTGATAATTGGCTATCAGTTTGATGGCTGCACGGACTCCATACTTCATATCATAGAACACGCACATGTCACCTTTGTCTCTGCCGAGTTGACCTTGCCAATCATTCCTTGTACTGAAACGGATGTTCAGCGGATTATTGTTTCTGTACCCTCTCGGGATATTTGGATACATCTTCTGGGTGTCAATCACCCTCGCCATCCAAGTGTTTTTTCCCATTGTTCTTGTCCTCCTTTTTAAGTTTTAATAATAATGTGATAATCTCTCGCAAAATCCATAAAATGGCTTTCACATCCTTTGCCTTAATTTTCATTGTCAATTCTATTTTTAATTTAAGTTTTGTATGTATTATTTCTTTATTCAAGTTTGACTTCGTCGAGCTAAAGGTTCGCAAGTGCTCAACTTCTTTAGGAGTTAAGGAGTTAAAGGAGTTATCGCTACGCTTAGTTGACAGTTGAGGGTTTAGAGTTTAGAGTTTAGAGTTTAGGGTTTAGAGTGGAGAGTTGATAGTTGAGAGTTGACAGTTGAGAGTTGAGAGTTGACAGACTCATCTTCCATCTTCCATCTTCCATCATCCATCTTCCATCATCCATCGTCCATCATCCATCTTCCATCTTCCATCTTCCATCATCCATCTTCCATCATCCATCGTACATCATCCATCGTACATCGTACATTCCTCACTCCTAATTCAGTTCCCCACACTAATTTGTCCACAAAGGTACAGCACAAAAAAAGCCCCTGCAACATCAAGTCGCAAGGGTTCGGAAAATGTTCGGAAAGTTCGGAAAATTCGGAGACAGTCCCCGTTCTGTTCGGACACAACATTCAAGTGCCAACCGGAGATGGCAAAGTGCCCTCCTTCAAACGCAGAAACTCATCCTCGTAGGGCTTTAGTTCATCATCCGAATAACAATACTTTGGATTCTCGCCCACCCAATCCGAGTAAGATGATTTTGCCACGTTGGTAGCATAATGCCGATTAAACTCATCCACCGACATCAGCTTCACACATTTTGCGCGTCGGGCAGCCACGTATGGACGTAGCACATCCTTCGGTCTGTCCCCCGCCATTTGGATGTGGTAACGGAGCCTCTCCTCCACCACATCCTCCACGCGTTGGCTCGTCTCACCATCTTTAACGGCTTCTCCGTGACAGATATTCTGATTCTCTATCTTTCCTATATGCTGTCCTCCCGATGCCACATACACCAGATTGATGTTGCAGCCATGCCTGTCTTCAGCCGCCTGCTGCGCACGTTCCAACAGACGACTGAGCAAGTCGAGGACATCCTCTTCTTTCTCACTATTCATTTTTCTAATGTTGAAATAATCAAGCTTAAAGAGAAATCTCTAAACTCTAAATCCTAAACTCTAATCTCTACAACAGATGGAAAAGAAACGGAGGGCGTGGACTGTGATTTGGGAGTACAACAAAGTCTCTCAGGTCTGCAATTACCTTTCATAGAATGTTATAACTGCCAAAGCCCACGCCTCCGTTGTGGATGCGTGAGCAGGCAGCCTTTCGCTTCTATGAAGTCTATTTTTTGAATTGCAGTTCGAGAGACCTTCGAGAAAGCTGTCGGTTGCTCCTTCTATTATCTTATGTCGTGCAAATTTACATGAATTTATTCACACGCCAAAATGTTTTGCTATAAACTTATGGACTCATACTGATGCTGTTGATTGTATTTCTTTATAATCATTTGTTATACGTCAACTTTTTATACAACGTATATACTTCACCATCCAGATACTTGTACTGAAGCAAACCTTTGGATTTGCTCCAGATGAAATATTCACAAGCCATAGTGTTTTTTACATTAGTCTTTGAGTTTTTGTCATCAATGATGATGACATCATCGTATTCCATGTCTGAAATAGTGGCCTTATGAAAAGGAAATCCTTCCTTTGTGTCATCATATTGGGAGTGTGATCTAAAGTAAAAAATGAAGTCAACTCTTAGCCTATCAGCAGTTTCTTTAACGATGATAAGGTCATTACTCAAAGATTCCCCATTATGTTTAACCTTATTAGTGATGCATCCCAAAGCATGCATCTCCGTAGATGCCTCATTAGCCATAAAAGGTAAATAATAATCATGCATTTTTTTCTCCTCAACAATCATCGTATCCATCCCCTCAGATGAACTAAACAGGACGGTATCCCCCACCTCATAAGGCGACATCCATTCCAAGTCTTCATCACTGAAATGGTACATGGCTGTATAAATGCATGATGCAAACAGCATAACGGATGAAAATAATATGAATAAAAATCTTCTCATCATTTTATTTCCTCAAATTTTCAATCATTGATGAAATGGAATGTTCAAAAGCACAGGATTGAACATTGGGCACCCAAATCACGGAACCTTGCGATTCAATATTTCCAAACGTTTGGGCAATATGGACTTCATCCCTATCTGCAATGTATTGCAGAATATGAGACGTATCATGACCATATCCATTTTCTTGAAGCCACGATAATGTCGGATTACTTAATCCTGCTGGATTGTATGTAATAGCAGTACGTCCTGTAACAATACTTGCCAACGCTGCCATTCCGCCTCCTAAGGAATGCCCTACAAATGTCAATGGTATATTTTTGTATCTGGGATCATTTTTTAAATAGTCACTCAAACGCTGGGCATTGATAAGAGCTTGTTTATATTGTTCATTCATTCCAAACAACTGGGTGATGTCGGTGCACACATCTGGGTTATAAACAACATAATCTGTTCCATTCGGACTATTTACCTGATATATATGGTTTTTAAGAAAATCCGTTCCCGCAAATGTTAACACAAATCCTACAATTTTTCCTTGCTCATCTTTTTTGACCATGAACCGACAATCAAATCCCGATTCTAAATCGTGCATGATAATATTTGCATCCTGAGGTATAGAGGTATTTTCATCCCAACGATAAGAATCATTTAGTTCCTTCTTATATTTATCACCATCATCATAAGCAAATCCCGCTATCAAAGCTCCTTCCAAATCTATTGGTGTGTGAGGAGGGACAACAAATATATTAACATTGGAATTATACATCTCATTATACCCACTTCCCCCATTGGAAGAAGAGTTCCCAGAAGAAGAACCATTAGAGCCACCAGTACTCGAACCACTTCCACCACCACTGCCTCCAGACCCCGAACTGCCAGAACCTCCCGAACCGCCATTCGAATCCCCATTTGGCATGTTGTCTCTAGGGCAGTCATGACTAACAAAAGAGTCGAAATCGGTAAATTGTTTATGACAAAGAGGACACTCAATGAGGATTC
>JAEEGG010009205.1_pt1 | contig 22207 bp, 25 predicted proteins | sample 9134161 | NCBI WGS metagenome assembly JAEEGG01 (sample SAMN16246543, study PRJNA631951) | gut metagenome | biome: gut microbiome; feature: rumen; material: CR-attached | host: Bos | place: Iran: Karaj | collected 2018-10
CGGGTAAGGATGATGACGGCGACAGTGTGGAGTATTCCGACTTCTCGGCCTTCTATGCCCCCAGCGTGGGAGAACAGATCGCCAGCTGGTATGCAAACAAGAAATAAACCAAAAAACAATATATCAACATGAGATAGTCATGGGGACAGATTCTGGGTATACCCAAGCACCTGTCCCCGTGACTAATCCCAAACTTTTTCGACATAAAACTTGCAAATCTCAGAAATAATCCTTATATTTGCACTCGAAAAGAGATATTGCTGCCTATGAGTACCAAAGTAATGCAACAAAGGATAGCCGACTACTTCAAGACACAACCCGTCTTGAAGGCTTGGCTCTTCGGTTCTTTTGCCCGCGGTGAAGATACACCGCTCAGCGACGTGGACATCCTTGTCGTCCTCGACCGCTCACAGCCCATCGGCCTGAAGTTCTTCGGCATGTGGACTGATCTGGAGCAGTTGCTTGACCGCAGCGTGGACTTAGTGACAGAAGGATCGCTGGCAGAATTTGCCCGCGAGAGTGTTGAACGCGACAAGATTCTGATTTATGAGAGAGCAGCCTAAGGACCGCGACCGCCTACAGCACATTCTGGATGCAGTCGACACCATCCTAAGCCGTTGCGAGGGAATCACCCGCGAGGCTCTTGATGCAGACAAAATCTTTTTTGGCGGTGTTGTTTACCATACGATGATTATCGGTGAAGCCGAGTAGTCGCAGGGACAGGTACTTGGGTATGACGGCTGCTATACCCCAGGTGCCCCACGGCTAGCATCGAACTTATTATTTCCACCCATTTTTTCGAGATAAAACTTGCAAATCTCAAAAATATTTCCTATCTTTGCCCCGTGAATTAACAACTTATGATATGACAGCAATTGATTTACGTGCGAGCACGATGCAGATTCTGGAACGTTTCGACAAGACCGACACGTCACTTTGGCAGAAGGTCCTTGACGCGATAAACTCTATCTACAAAGACGAAGAAGAGGCTCAGCAGGCGAAGAAGGCACAGCAGAAAGCCAAGATCCGCCAGATGGTCGGCATACTTAAAGAAGAAAGTGCTGGCGACTGGAAGCGTGAAAAGGAGGAGGCTTTGGTAGAGAAATATCAATAGACGGTTATGAAGGTATTCATTGACACGAACATATTTCTCGATATTCTCTGCCGTCGTGAGCAGTTTGTCGATGATGCCCTGAGCATTTTCGACATGGCCGTAGATGACCGTATTGAGCTGCTCATATCAGACCTGTCAATTGCAAACATCAAATACATCACGCGTAAGGAAATCCCTACCGATAAGTTTTATGATCTGATTCAGACTTTCCGGCCAATATTCAATATAGTACCGCTGGGTGCCGATGTCGTGGATCGGGCCATCAGTCTGAAGGCAAATGATTTTGAGGATGCTTTGCAGTATTTCTCGGCCGTCCAAGCTGGGGCAGATTGCCTGATCACTCGTAACATCAAAGACTTTGGCTTTGCCAATATGGAAGTGCTTGATTCAAGCACCTTCCTTGGTAAATATAAATAATGTCGAACTTCTAAAAACAAATCGCTTATGGTGACATAGCAAAGACGAAATAAAGACAAAGACAGGAACGTCCACTTTTGATTCTTGTTCTTCCAAATTCGCCATAATTTGAGTAGTCGCGGGGAGAGATTCTGGGTATGTAGGAAATGGATACAAGTTTCTAATTCCCTATTTCCTGCGACTATTATCAACACAGGGCTGTTATAATAACATAGGGATGGTCCTTTTGTGACATAATTAAGTGCGGATGGCAGTGGCTGTCCGCACTTCTTTAGAATCATTAACATAAGAAATTCGGCTACTTTGCAGAAAGGAGAGAAAAAAGCAGTACCTTTGCCGACCTAAAACTGAAAAAGCAGAATGTATTTTAGTATTATCCTTCTCATATTATTGGTTGTGGTCGTAATGACCACAGCAAAAGATTTTTTACCAATCTTTCAAATAGGGGTTTGGCCGTTTACGAAAATGAAGCGGCGTATGTTTAAAAATAGCCCATACAAATGTTACTACATCAAGGAGAAAGAGATGAAGAAGGATAAAAATGCTCAGGATCTGGCAAATGTCTCTCAAAAGGGATACACAGACTCGCGTTTCGATTCCTATTTTCAGATGTTGTCGGAATATCATTTCCCACAGATTGTGCTTGTGAATTGGACAAAAAGCATCGCAGAAGAGCTAATGGATGCGATTTCTCCTATACATTATGTGAAAAAGCTGGATAGGTATTTCAGAAGTGGTGAAGTAAGGCTTAACATGTCAAGCCCTGACTATGTGGAGTTTGAAGATTATGAACTGTCATATCTCTGGGGAGCCGTCTATTACTGGTTGAAATGCCTGACTCCTGGATTCGATAACCAAGAGCTCCTTGATTATATTGAAAAGATTGCCTGTCCGAAACTATATCTTAAGCCATACTTCCTTTATTTTAAGGGTAGGTCTGAGGGCACCTGTGAGGGTGATGAAACGCTTGCATTGGAAGAAGATCCGTCGGGTCAAAAGAAAGGGAAATGCCTGGAGGCTGGCCCTGCTTGCTGTTTGCTGTTAGGCGTATCGCAGTTGACAGAGGATAGTACCAATAAGTCGGCCTTGGAACCTGTAGTTGCAAAGTTGTTTGGTGGTTCTGCCAAATATATACATACCCTTATCACTGGCTCACTAGCCAAGAAACATAAAGAGGATGCGGCCAAGGCGGTAGAGACAGCTATGCCAAAACTGGCCGAGAAAATCAGGAAATTATAGCACCGCTATATTTTGTAACCCCTTACAGCCGTTTTTAGTAACCCCTTACAGGGTCTACACTTAATCATATTTGCGTAATTTTGCATCGTCATTCGTTGTTTGAGACAGCGGTGGCGGTGCATCTTCGTAATATGGGATAGTACCGTTATATTATTAAATTAAAATTATGTTCAACCCTGAGTTGATGTGAGAGTCTCCCGGGAATCAAGTAGCTACACCTCAGCACTGCTCACTAAACACTCAGAAAAGATGAAAAGTTTAAATCAAGATTTATTGTGCCTCGACGGCATCTGGATGAATAAAGGCCAACTTCTAAAGATGGCTATGAAAGCGGGAAGTTATGCCTTCGCCGAGCACTATCTATTTGCTTTGTTAATTGATGCTTTCCAAACAGGAAGGCGAGAGGTCTTGAAAGAGATCAACGATGTGAGGCAGCATTATCATGTGGAACCTCTTTCTTTGTCGGATGACTTTGGAAATGGTGGCAACGAGCAAGATTCAGCAGCAGACAAAGAAGCCGTCAAGCTCTTCAGTAAGATGCCTCATGAGAAGAAGATAGAGATACTAAGCTATAGTCTATTAAAGCTTTATGATGAACACTTGTTTACACAGACTCGTCACTGGTTGGCAATCTATCTGGTGGTAAGAGACAGATTCTATAATGGGAGCCTGAAACAGACTGCCTTTTTGAAACTGGTCAAAGATATGACGCTTGGTGACTTGCCTGAAGTGCTAAGGATGGATAGGAACACCACCAAGAACTTCGGGAGGGAGATCTGCGACGCTGACCGGGAAAAGGCTTATTACCTGATGAAACATAATCCGCAAGTTGATCTGTGTGATGCTTTTTGGGGTATCATCAAGGAGACGATACTGACGCAGAGATGACGCAAAAAAGAGGCAAATGACGCAACTTTTGACGCATTTTCGGAGATTTGACGCATAATTGGGAGCGTATGGATTTTATGCCGAACTTTGCATCGTGATTCAGAAAGAAACACCTCGGGCAACCGGGATTTCAAGATGGATCTGTGATGTTTGACATGTTGGATCGAAACCGCTGGGGTGGGCCCCAGTTCAGTTTGGCAGTTACGCATAATGAAAATAATCTCTCGTCAATCCTGCTGGTTCCCTTAAGGGGCCAGCGGGACTTAGATCGGAAACAGCGCAGGAGCAATCCTCGCGCGAACATTAATAAATAAATATAAGTAGAATTATGAGAAAAAGTATAATGAATTTAGCAAACAACTTGGCAGCAGACAGTAGGGTGATTGATCAGGACTTGAAAGGTGAGTACAATTACGATAGTACCGCCATAAGAGTCTTAGAGAATCTGGAGGACAGAGTGAGCATTCAGCTCTACGACATGATAAGGGATATGCTGCTCGGTTTTGATGATGGTATGCAGTTGGAAATCGCAGACAACCTCCTGGACTTTACCGTCATGCATGTGATTCATACGACTGGCTGTCCATCGGCAGATTACATCTTGGAAGCGTGCTATAGATGGATTGCTGAGGAACAAGGCATTCTGGACAGTCAATCATTCGCGGAAAATAAAGAAGAAATAAGTTAATTGAGTCTGGTCATATACTTTTGTTATTTTTCATTTTGTTTTCATAGTTTGATTTTTGGACTTCACATCAGCAAAGCGTTGCTGAGACACCGGTTCGGTTCGTGAGAATAGAACAGGTTTTTTAGACAGAAGAACAGGTTAAAGACATAGTAACAGAATAACAGATTTTTAGACAGAAGGACATAAGAACAGAATTTTATACAGAAGACAATAAGGAGATAAAAATTATGAAGAAAATTTCGGACATTGGCTTTAATAAGCTGAAGGAATTTGAAGGGTTCAGGGGTACAGCGTACTACTGCCCAGGCGGGAAGCTGACCATCGGTTACGGACATACGGGAATGGATGTTCATCCGGGAGATGTGATCTCTGAGTATTGGGCAGAACATCTTTTGAAAGCAGATTTATACGATCTGGAGAAGCAAGTTGAGAGTCTTGGGGAGTGGAACCAACCGCAGTTTGATGCTTTGGTAAGTTTTGCTTACAATCTCGGCTTTTATAAGCTTAAGACGAGCACGCTGATGAAGACCATCAAAGAGGGTGGCAATATGAGGGCCATCAAGCAGGAGTTTAAGAAGTGGATCTATGCTGGTGGGAAAATTCAGACCGGTTTGGTCAAGAGGCGCGAGTGGGAAGCGAAACGCTTCTTCGAACCGGACGAGATGGAGCCGATGAGGGTTCGAGACTGGTCAGACTTCCACAAGACCACGAGGAAGTGAGCCACAGATTACACAGAATCTCACAGAAGAAGAGATTCACACAGAATCAAACGAGTTGTTTAAGAAACGAATTACCGTAATTGACCATAATTTAATCCACTAATTTGAATAATATTATTATGATAATTAGTTGTTATTCTTGCGTCCTTTCAGTAGCAAGCGGCATAGCCGAGCGATGGTAATTCGTTTCAGTAGAAAGAGGTATAGCCGAGCGATGGTAATTCGTTTCGAAAAAAGAAAATGCAGATGATTTAGAGATAATTTATGGAGAAATTAGTTAGAATTAAGAGCCAGGGGGCGCTGCAGCAGCGGAACTGGACGAAACAGAATGGTGAGACGGTGGTGATCTCGAGTGTTGAACTGACGATGACGGACGGGATAGACACATTCGTCGGGGAGGTGACTGACCAGCAGGCGATTGCGATTAATCAGCAGCCACTCGACCTGAACAGGATGTACGGGGTAAGGTGCAGACTCGACGTGAGGGAGTGGAAATCTCAGCAGAGTGGCGAGACTCAGCACGCTAATAGCATCAAAGTATTGACAGTCGCAGGGGTCTAAAACAACGAATTAAAACGAATTTCACGAATTAAAAGGATTGTTTTAAAGAAACGAATGGCCGTAATTGACCATAATTTTATCCACTAATTTGAATAATAATCTTTTCAGCCTATAAGAATTATATTATAAAAATTAGTTGTTATTATGGTAATTCGTTTCCAAGAAAAAAAGATGCAGAAGATTTATGTATAAGTAATGAGTAAAAACAAATTAAAGAAGAGCGTGACTTTAGATGGTCTTATGACGCTGGGGCAGTTGGATGACGGAAGACATACGGCGGATTTTGCCTGTTGCGAGGATATGGAACTGGAGCAGGTCAAGGGGACGTTCAGCGTGCAGATCCAGAGGGACGGCAACGTCTATATGACGGAGAACAAGAAGCGCATCAGGAATACGCCAATCTTCAGAGAAGACAACAGTTCGTTCTCGCACGGACGCAACAAGAGGTACTACTACGTGTTCTCGATGGAAGATGACCGCATCCATGAGCTGGCAAAGGAGCTGGTACGTCAGGCGAACGTCATTGCGCAGAAGATCACGAAGGAGCTGATCTGAAAAAGTAAAAAGGTAAAAAAGTAAAAGGGTAAAAGGAAAAATGATTTATCAGATTACTTACACTAAAGACGGGAGCGGGCGGAACCGGAAGGTGGCCCGTCCCGTTAAGGACAGACAGGAGCTGATGGCGCTGAGGGACTCGCCTGAGAATCTGGCGCATCTGGCGAAGGCCAGAGAGGGCAGCGACGCCGACAAGAGGGAACTGGTGCAGCTGGCCTATAACCTGGGGCACATAGACGGCAAGATAGCAGGGGCGAAGAGCATCGGCAGCTACTTCTTCTACGATGTGGATTGTTACGATAAGGGCGAGAGTCCGAAGATTCGGGACATGATTCTCGGGAAGAAGGACGAGATCGGCCTGATGATGCTGGAGCAATCGGCCAGCGGCGGTTGGCATCTGGTGTGCAGGCGCGAGAGGGGCAAGACTATTCTTGAGAACATCGTGCGCGTCAGTATGCTGTTGCATCTGGAAATGGATACGGGTACGAAGGACTTGCAGCGGGTGGTGTTCAGTACCAGCGGGGCGCCGGAGGACTTGGTGTATCTGGATGATGCGCTGTTCGAGGAGCCGATGAGCAAGGAGGAGTGCGAGAAGGAGTATGAGGTGCTGAGAGAGCGGACGAAGAAGGGTCTGGAGGAGGTGCCGAAAGGTGCGAAAAAAGCAGACAAACACTATAGACCGTGGGAAGAGGCAGGTTCTCCCCCTGAGTCAGGGGGAGTTAGAAGGGGTCTGAACGAGGGATCAGATTCGGTTGTTCAGACCACCCCTACCCCTCCTAACTCAGGAGGGGAAGGCTGCGCCGCCGAAGCCAACGAGGCGAGCGAGCGGAGCTGGTTTATCGTTGAGGGGGTGATGAAGGAGAAGGGACTCGACAGGAGCGACTTCGTAGATGAGGGCGGCAGGCATACGGCGGTGAAGATATTCCTCAGCGGTGCTACGCAGTTGCTGACGAAGGGCGAGACCAACGGTGTGCTGAAGGTGCTGATGCCTGATCACTGGCAGGACGAGAACATCCAGCAACTGGTGAACGACTTCTACCAGAATTACACCAACCCCAACCAGCGACTGCTGAAGTATCAGGAGGAACTGTTTACGCAGAGTCGCAGGCTGTCGGCTGCAGATCTCTCCCACCCTCAGGGCATGCTGGGAGAAGCGCCTCCGGAGTTGCCGAAGAAGCTGCCGAAGCTGATCAGTCTGCTGACCTCGAGGACGCCGGATGTGTATAAGGCTGCGGTGGCCCATGCGGTGTTCCCGGCGCTGGGGTCGCATCTCTGTGGGGTGAGCTTCACCTATACCGACAATGTGGATCACGAGGCGACGCTGATGAACTGTCTGATGGCACCCACGGGTTCGGGTAAGGGTTGTATTGACGAGCCCATCGCCCACATCATGGCCGACATCAAGCGACGCGACGAGGAGAACGAGCGCAGGGAGGATGAGTGGAAGAAGGACTGTCAGAAGAAGGGCGCCAACAAGGACAAGATGGTGAGGCCCGAGGGACTGGTGATACAGATCATCGATCCCGATATGACCAAGCCTGCTCTTGTGACGCGTATGGACGAGGCTGAGGGACATTTCGTGTATGTGAAGCTGAACGAACTGGATCTGTTCGAACAGCTGAAAGGTCAGACAGGCAAACAGCACTTCCAGCTGATGTGTCTCGCCTTCGACCCGAAGTCGGAGTACGGTCAGACGCGCTACGGAACGCAGAGCGTGACAGCCAGACCGCGATGCCGGTTTAACTGGAACGCCTGTTCGACGATCATCAAAGGGCGCCGGTTCTTCCGAAACGTGCTCACAGACGGTCCGATCTCCCGCATCAACTTCTGTACAATCCCTAAAGAGGTGATTGGCGGCGAGCAGCCTGTGTTCGGTTTCTATGATCTCGCTTTCGACGAGGCGCTGAAGCCGTATATCGACAAGCTCAATTCGGCCAGAGGACTGATAGTCTGTCAGCAGGCATACAAGCTGGCCAAGCAACTGCAACAGGAGTGTGCCGAGTTTGCCAGGCTGTCTCAGAACCAGACCTACTGGAATCTGTCGCACCGCGCCTGCGTCATCGCCTGGCTGAAAGCCTGCGTGCTCTACGTGGCCAACGGTCAGCAGTGGGAAAAGAGCATCGAGGATTTCATCGTCTGGTCGCTGAAGTACGACATGTGGTGCAAAATGGTGTTCTTCGGTGCCGACATCGAGCGAGCGGAGCGAGGCGAAGACGGCAGACTGAACAAGCGCGGGCCGCGCAACCTGCTGGAGATGCTACCCCATGAGTTCACACTCAACGACGCCAAGCGCGTGAGACAGCAGGAGGGACTGAGCAACGAGGACAAGAAATGTGAGAACATGATCAGGCAGTGGGTACACAGAAATTACGTGTTACGCGTGACAGATGACAGTTTCGTTAAGGCCGACAAAGCCTGAAAACAAGCAGGCATGCGGGGCGACTATCGCTTCGCATGCTATTATTTTATAACCTATTTAATAATTTTGCGCAAATATGTTGGTTTTTTGCTCATTTTTCAGTACCTTTGCACCCTGAAAAAAGAAAATGGACACAAAGAAAGACCAAATGGAAACAACAGCAATACTGCTTCTGCACTGCCCTGACCAACAGGGTATCATCTCGGAAGTGACGAAATTTATCACGGACAACAAGGGCAACATCGTGTACCTGGACCAGTATGTGGACAAGGTGGACGGGATGTTCTTCATGCGCATCGAATGGGAACTGGAGGGTTTCCTCATCCCGCGCGACAAGCTCTACGACTATATCACGACGCTCTACGCCCAGAGATATAAGATGAAGTTCTCGCTCTACTACAGCGACAAGCGTCCGAGGATGGCGATCTTCGTGAGTAAGATGAGCCACTGCCTCTACGATCTGCTGGCGCGCTGGAAGGCGGGAGAGTTCAACTGCGACATCCCCTGCATCGTCTCGAACCACGAGGATCTGCGCTATGTGGCCGACCAGTTCGGCATCCCCTACTACGTGTGGAGCATCAAGAAGGACCACTCGAACAAGGCGGAGGTGGAGAAGGCGGAGATGGACCTGCTGAAGAAGGAGGACATCTCGTTTATCGTGCTGGCGCGGTACATGCAGATTATCTCAGACGAGATGATCGCCGAGTACCCGCACCACATCATCAACATCCACCACTCGTTCCTGCCGGCATTCATCGGTGCCAAGCCGTATCATCAGGCCTACGAGCGCGGTGTGAAGATCATCGGCGCCACAAGCCACTATGTGACGGCGGAACTCGACGCAGGACCGATCATCGAACAGGACGTGACGCGCATCACACACAAGGATACGCCCGAGAGCCTCGTGCTGAAGGGAAAGGACCTGGAGAAGATCGTGCTTAGCCACGCAGTAAGCAAGCACATCCAGCGGAAGATCCTGACATACAAGAACAAGACTATCATCTTCTCATGAACGTAGCAATCGTGAAATATAACGCAGGGAATGTGTATTCGGTAGTGAATGCACTGAGGCGGTTGGGTATCGAGCCGGTGCTGACGGACGATGCCGAACAGCTGAGGGCGGCCGACAAGGTGCTCTTCCCCGGACAAGGCGAAGCCAGCGGGGCGATGGCGTATCTGAAGGCCCGCAAGCTGGACGAACTGATCCGCGACCTGCGACAGCCCGTGCTGGGCATCTGCATCGGTCAGCAGCTGCTGTGCCGTCATTCTGAGGAGGGCGACGTGGACTGCATCGGCGTGTTTGATGCGGAGGTGAAGCGCTTCCAGCCACAGCGGCATGAGGACAAGGTGCCGTGTATGGGGTGGAACGAGCTATGCGCTTCGCTAAATGATAAAGGAGAAATGATAAATGATAAACTGTTGGAGGGTCTGGGAGAGAAGCCGTATGTGTATTTCGTACACAGCTACTACGTGCCGGTGTGCAAGGAGACCATCGCTACGGCGGACTATATCCTGCCCTACTCTGCCTCGATGCACAAGGACAACTTCTACGCCTGCCAGTTCCACCCGGAGAAGAGCGGGAAGGTGGGCGAACAGATACTGCGGAATTTCCTAGCTCTATAGTAATCATAAAGTTCAAAGTTCAAAGCTCAAAGTTCAAAGATTATGATAGAACTGATTCCTGCAATAGATATTATCAACGGCCAGTGCGTGAGACTGACCAAGGGCGACTATGACCAGAAGACGGTCTATGGCGAGCCTCTGGATATGGCGCTTGAGTTCGAGCGCATAGGCTACGAGCGTCTGCATGTGGTGGATCTCGACGGTGCGAAGTCGAAGCATATCGTGAACAGCGAGGTGCTCCGTCAGATCACGACGGAAACCCAACTGACGGTGGATTTCGGCGGCGGCATCAAGACCGACGAGGATATCGAGAAGGCATTCGCCTCTGGTGCATCGATGGTGACCATCGGCAGCATCGCCGTCACGCAGCCCGAACTGTTTATGGGTTGGCTGGAGAGATACGGCGCAGAGAAGATCATCCTGGGTGCCGACGTGCGCCACGGGAAGATCAGCATCAACGGCTGGAAGGAGGATTCGGGCGAAGACCTGTTGCCCTTCCTGAAGAAATATGTCGACGCTGGTGTGAAGAACGTGCTCTGTACGGAGATCTCGAAGGACGGTACCCTCGCAGGACCCGCCATCGACCTCTACAAGGACATCATGGCGGAATATCCGCAGCTGCACCTCATCGCCTCGGGCGGTGTGTCGTCGAAAGAGGATATCGAGGCCCTCGACGCGGCGGGCATCCCTGCCGTTGTCTTCGGCAAGGCCATCTACGAAGGTCGCATCGACCTCAAGGAATTGGTACAAGCCCCCTAAGTTAGGGGGATGGGGGTCTGAACAAGGCTCCTTAACAAAACAGAGAATATGGCAAAAAATATAATATCAAAAGGCGGGTGTTCAGACCCCCTACCCCCTAACTTAGGGGGCTCGTCGGGATTAGCAAAGAGAATCATACCCTGTCTGGATGTGAAGGACGGTGAGACCGTGAAGGGAACGAACTTCGTGAACCTGCGGAGTGCCGGCGACCCAGTGGAGCTGGGCAAGGCCTACTCTGAACAGGGCGCCGACGAACTGTGCTTCCTCGACATCACCGCGAGCTTCGAGGGCCGCAAGACCTTTACGGAGATGGTCACCCGTGTGGCCAAGGAGATCAATATCCCCTTCACCGTGGGCGGAGGCATCAACGAACTGGCCGACGTAGAGCGGCTGCTCTATGCCGGTGCCGACAAGGTGAGCGTGAACTCTGCCGCCATCCGCAGGCCGGAACTGATCAACGAGATCACCACCCGCTTCGGCTCTCAGGTGTGTGTCTGTGCCATCGACGCCCGACTGGACGAAGACGGTTGGCATTGTTACTTGAAAGGCGGTCGTGAGCGGACGGAGCGCGGACTCTTTGAGTGGGCCCGTGAGGCACAGGATCGTGGAGCGGGAGAGATACTCTTCACGTCGATGAACCACGACGGTGTGAAGGAGGGCTATGCCAACGAGGCGTTGCGCGAACTGGCAGACACACTATCGATACCCATCATCGCCAGCGGCGGTGCCGGATGTAAGGAGCACTTCCGCGATACCTTCGTCGAAGGTCATTCGGATGCCGCCCTCGCCGCCAGCGTGTTCCACTTCGGCGCGATACCCATCCCGGAACTGAAGCAGTACCTGCGCGGAGAAGGAATCAATGTAAGAATTTAGCAACGGACAACAGGACTAAAGGACTTGATCCTAAGTACTGGATCCTGAAAGAAAAAGTCCTAAAGTCGTGTAGTCCTTGCATAAAAATATAAAAGTATGACAATAGATTTTGAGAAGTGCGGCGGGCTGGTGCCTGCGATAGTACAGGACGCTGAGACGAAGAACGTGCTGATGCTCGGCTATATGAATGAAGAGGCGTACCAGAAGACCCTCGACACGAAGAAGGTGACCTTCTGGAGCCGAAGTCGTAAGTGTCTGTGGACGAAGGGCGAGACCAGCGGGAACTTCCTCGACCTGGTGAGTATGAAGGTGGATTGCGACAATGATACGCTGCTGGTGAGGGCAAATCCACACGGGCCGACGTGTCATAAAGGTACGGATACGTGCTGGGGGGAAGAGAATAAGAGCGGTGAGCTGGAGGCTGTTCAGACCACCCCTACCCCTCCTGACTCAGGAGGGGAAAAAGATACTCTGCTGTTCCTGAAGGAGCTGCAGGACTTCATCGACAAGCGGCATGAGGAGATGCCTGAGGGCAGTTATACGACAAAGCTGTTCAAGGACGGTGTGAAGCGCATCGCACAGAAAGTGGGAGAAGAAGCGCTGGAAGCAGTCATCGAAGCTTGCACAGGTACAAAGGAACAGCTGACCTACGAGGCATCGGACATGCTCTATCACCTCATCGTGCTGCTGACAGCCAAAGGTCTGCGCATTGAGGATCTCGTGGAGGAACTGCACCGTCGTCATGATCCCAACTGGGACAAGCAGCGCCGCGAGGCCAAAGCAAAAGGAGAGATGAAATAAAACGACCACGAATTACACGAATTAAACTAATTATTCATGCGCAGCAAAATTCGTTAAATTAGTGAAATTCGTGGTAAAGAAAAAATAAGGTAATGCTAATTAGTTATAAGAACGCAAACATCTACCAGCGACACGGCATCTGTGTGCTGAAGAACGTGAACTTCCAAGTGGATGAGGGACAGTTCATCTACCTCATCGGCCGTGTGGGTTCGGGTAAGACCACGCTGATGCGTACGCTCTACTGTGAGTTGGAGATGGACGAGGCCGACGAGGCAATGGTGCTCGGTCACGACCTGCTGACCATCCGTCAGAAGGAGATTCCCGCCCTGAGAAGGGAGATGGGCATCGTGTTCCAGGACTTCCAGCTGCTGGCAGACCGTACGGTGTATAAGAACCTCGAGTTCGTGCTGAAGGCCACAGGCTGGAAGAAGAACGACGGCATCAGCGAGCGCATCGCAGAGGTGCTGGAGGCTGTGGATCTGGCCGACAAGGGCGACCGCATGCCCTTCGAGCTCTCCGGCGGTGAGCAGCAGCGTGTGGCCATCGCCCGAGCCATCCTCAACAAGCCGAAGCTCATCCTCGCCGACGAGCCCACAGGCAACCTCGACCCGGAGACATCGGACACGATCATCAAACTGCTCTTCGACATCGCCGCCAAGGGAACGGCCGTCGTGATGTCGACTCACAACCTGCCGATGATCAAGGAGAACCCCAGCATCATCTACCGTTGTCAGGACGAGCGGATGGAGGAGATCACCACCGACTTCCACCACCTTGTGATGGTCGACGATACGCCTGACACAGATGAGATCACCGTCCGCTATTCAGAGAGGATGGAAATTTAGCGGCCTGCGGCCTAAATGATAAATGATGAATGATAAATACAAATAAATAAAGTATATGAAAGTGATGAAATTCGGCGGTACGTCCGTCGGCACCCCACAGAGAATGAAAGAGGTGACCAAGCTGGTCACGAAGTCAGGCGAACCCGTGTTCGTTGTCCTCTCAGCAATGTCTGGCACCACCAACTCACTGGTGGAGATCTCAGACTACCTGTACAAGAAGAACCCCGACGGCGCCAACGAGGTAATCAACCGTCTGGAACAGAAGTACGACAAGCACGTCGAGGAACTCTACAGCACTGAGGAGACGAAAGCTGCCACACGTGAGTTCCTGCGCAGCGAGTTCGACTTCCTCCGTTCGTTCACCAAGGAGCTGTTCACCAGCTTCGAGGAGAAGAGCATCGTGGCCCAGGGCGAGATCATCTCGACAAACATGGTCGTGAACTACATGAAGGAGCAGGGCATCAACGCCGTGCTGCTCAACGCCCTCGACTTCATGCGCACCGACAAGAACGCTGAGCCCGACCCCATGTATATCCGCGAGAAGCTGAAGCCCATCCTCGCAGACAACGAGGGAGCACAGGTGTATCTCACCCAGGGATTCATCTGCCGCAATGCCTACGGCGAGATCGACAACCTGCAGCGCGGCGGTTCTGACTATACCGCCTCACTCGTCGGCGAAGCTATCAACGCTGAGGAGATCCAGATCTGGACCGACATCGACGGTATGCACAACAACGACCCGCGTGTGGTCGACAAGACCGATCCCGTGCATCAGCTGCACTTCGAGGAGGCAGCCGAGCTGGCCTACTTCGGTGCGAAGATCCTCCACCCCACCTGCATCCAGCCTGCCAAGTATGCCGGCATCCCCGTGCGTCTGCTAAACACGATGGATCCAGATGCAGAGGGTACGACCATCTCGAACAAGACCGAATACGGTAAGATCAAGGCCATCGCCGCCAAGGACAACATCACCGCCATCAAGATCAAGTCGAGCCGTATGCTCCTGGCTACGGGTTTCCTGCGCAAGGTGTTCGAGATCTTCGAGAGCTATCAGACGAGTATCGACATGATCTGTACCTCTGAGGTGGGTGTGTCGATGAGTATCGACAACTCTTCCCATCTGGGTGAGATCGTCGATGAGCTGAAGAAATACGGCACGGTGACCGTCGATACGAACATGTGTATCGTCTGTGTCGTTGGTGACCTCGACTGGTCGAACATCGGTTTCGAGACGCTTGCCCTCGACGCGCTGAAGGATATCCCCGTCCGCATGGTCAGCTACGGCGGCTCGAACTACAACATCTCCTTCCTCATCCGCGAGGAGGACAAGAAGCGTGCCCTGCAGAATTTGAGCAATACAATCTTTTATAAGAAATAATGGCTAAAGGACAATTCCCTGTAGAGAAGCTGCAGCAGATCGAGACACCCTTCTACTACTACGATGCGGAACTGTTGCGCGAGACGCTGCGCAGCATTAACGCCGAGGCACAGAAACACGAGGGATTCGTGGTGCACTACGCCGTCAAGGCAAACGCCAACCCGCGTGTCCTCCGCATCATCCGTGAGGCAGGACTGGGTGCCGACTGCGTCAGCGGCGGAGAGATCGAGGCTTCCGTCAAGGCGGGATTCCCCTCGACGAAGATCGTCTATGCAGGTGTGGGAAAGGCCGACTGGGAGATCAACCTCGGCCTCGACAACGAGATTTTCTGCTTCAACGTGGAGAGCATCCCTGAGTTGGAGGTCATCAACGAACTGGCAGCCGCGAAGGGCAAAGTAGCCCGTGTGGCCTTCCGTCTGAATCCCAACGTCGGTGCCCATACCCATGCGAATATCACCACAGGTCTGGCCGAGAACAAGTTCGGCATCGCCATGCGCGACATGCTCAGCGTGATCGGCGAGGCAGAGAAACTACAGAACGTGAAGTTCGTTGGTCTGCACTTCCATATCGGTTCGCAGATTCTCGACATGGGCGACTTCGAAGCCCTCTGCAACCGTGTGAACGAACTGCAGGACGAACTCGACCGTCATCGCATCCGTGTGGAGCATATCAACGTAGGCGGCGGTCTGGGTGTCGACTACGCTCACCCCAACCGTGTGCCCATCCCAGACTTCAAGGCCTACTTCGACACCTACGCCCGCAAGCTGAAGCTCCGTCCCGGTCAGACACTGCATTTCGAACTCGGTCGTGCGGTGGTGGCGCAGTGCGGCTCGCTCATCACGCGTACCTTATATATAAAAGAAGGCGCCGTGAAGAAGTTCGCCATCGTCGATGCCGGCTTTACGGATCTCATCCGTCCTGCGCTCTATCAGGCCTATCATAAGATCGAGAACATCAGCAGCGAAGAGCCTGCAGAAGCCTACGATGTCGTCGGCCCCATCTGTGAGTCGACGGACGTGTTCGCCAAGCAGATCGACCTCAACCAGGCCAAACGCGGCGACCTGCTCGCCATCCGCTCGGCTGGTGCCTACGGTGAAATCATGGCGTCGCAGTACAATCTGCGCCGTCTGCCCAAGGGCTACATGAGTGATGAAGTGTAATTTTTTCATAATATGAATACAGTACAGCATCCATTTTCAGTCATCATCACTGTCTACGACCAGGCTCGCGAACTGGAAGAGCAGTTGCCCGCCTTCCTCAGACAGGAGTATGAGCCGGGCTATGAGGTCATCGTCGTCGACGAGTCTTCTACAGACGAGACGCCCGACGTACTGAAACTGCTGAAAAACGAATACAAGCATCTCTATAGCACCTTCCTGCCCAAGCCAAGTGCCCAGACTTTCCGTCGGAAGCTTGCCTTGAACATCGGCATCAAAGCCTCTCACAATGAGTACATTATCATTGCGAAAGCTAACAATGCGCCAGCCGATACCGATGTCTTCAAGGCCATCGCGGAAGTGCTCGACCAGAAGGCAGATCTCACCTTGGGATATGTCACCAAGAAGCACATCCGCCTGCAGCCCTTCGACACCGTCGCAGAGGCCGAAGACCATATCCGCAGGTTGGAACGCAAGTTGAAGAAAGTGCGCGAACGCCAGTACGGCAACTACACCTGGGGCCGCTACGACTTTATCATCGTCAGAAAGGAAAGCACCTTCGAACTGTTAAAACTTTTCGAACAGAAGATCTCCGGTTTCCACCTCTTCGGCATCCGACTGGGCATCCTGTGGGACAACCTCATGCGCCGTTCCACCACTACCCTCCTCTACACCTCTCCTACTGACTCCTCTCCTGACTCCTCTACTGACTCCTCTACTGACTCTTCGACTGACTCTCCTACTGACTCCTGACTCCTGTCTCCTGACTCCTAATTACATTATGAAAGTCCTATTTGTCTATCCGAAATCCAATCCGCTCATCAGCCGTCACGTCAGCATGCTGACCGACGGCCTGCAGCAGAGTGTGACGATAGGCACCGCCGACAGCGTGAGTGCCATCCGCAAGGCGGTGAAGGAGCAGGAGCCCGATATCATCCACTGTCACGGCCTTCCTTCCGTCTCTGCCGCCCGTGCTATTCTCTCTGGCATCAACAAGGGCTCGCGCCTCGTGCTCACCCTTCACGGACAGATGGAGCCCTGGGCGACGGACAAGAACAAGAAGGTGCCCGCCATCTACTGGCAGAAGCAGCTCATCACCCGTGCCTATTCGGTCATCCTGCTGGGTCGGCTCGAACTCACCAACTTCAAGAAACTGGGCTGGAACCGTCGTACGGAGGAGATCCACAATGCCGTCACCACCAACACCATCAGCCTGCAGGAGATGTGTACCGCCACCTTCGCCGTCTATCAGAAGGTGATGGACTCCAACACCCTCGAACTGATGGACGAGCCCACCGTCCGTATGCTCCGCGCTATTATTAAAGTAGGTATCATGGGCGACCGCCGCTGGACCGTCGTCCTGCCCTCCGAGGAAGTCAACTGGCGCCATCTGCTGCTCTATGCCGAGCACGAGAACATCCGCAACTACGTCGACTACGGCATCAGCATCCTCGGCCTCAGCGTGCCCGCCATCGACACCTCGCGCATCGCAGCCTATTTCCCCGACCATTACGAGACGCCCAGACCCATCCGTGAGAAAGTGGGCGACTACAACGGTAAGGAGACCGACTACCTTGTGCGCATCATCCATCAGCTCCGCCAGCAGCCACTCCTGCTCCATCTCATCGAACTGACCCGTGAGCTCTATCGCGACACCGTCGACGACGAACAGCTTGCCGAGCGCCTCGAAGAGAAGAAACTCACTGCCTTCACGCGGTCGCTGATGCAGGTGCTCGACGAGCAGACCGCCCTCGACGAAGGCTATATGCCCCTGTCGCCTACCGACAACCGGCTGACGCGCCAGATACGCCAGCAACTCGACAACCACTTGAACATTGAAGATTGAACATTGAAGATTGAAGACTATGGATATGAATACTGACATGCACTACCTCCAGCTGCTCTCGCAGTCGTTCCCCAACATCGCCGAGGCCTCCACCGAGATCATCAACCTCGAGGCCATCATGAACCTGCCCAAGGGCACCGAGCACTTCCTCGCCGACCTCCACGGCGAGAGCGAGGCCTTCCAGCACGTGCTGAAGAACGCCTCCGGCAACATCAAGCGCAAGGTGAACGAACTCTTCGGCAACGACATCCGCGAGTCGGAGAAGAAGGAACTCTGCACGCTCATCTACTACCCTGAGCAAAAACTCGAACTCATCAAGGCCCAGGAGCAGGATCTCGACGACTGGTATCGCATCACCATCCACCAACTGGTGAAGGTCTGTCGCGACGTCTCGTCGAAGTACACCCGTTCGAAGGTGCGCAAGTCCCTCCCGCCCGACTTCTCCTATATCATCGAGGAACTGCTCCACGAGAGCCTGGGCGACAGCGACAAGGCCGCCTACGTCAGTGTCATCGTCAACACCATCATCTCCACGGGCCGGGCAGACGACTTCATCGTGGCCATCTGCAACGTGATCCAGCGCCTGGCCATCGACCAGCTCCATATCCTCGGCGACATCTACGACCGCGGCCCGGGCGCCCATAAGATCATGGACACCCTGCGCCAGTATCACTCGTGGGACATCCAGTGGGGCAATCACGACATCCTCTGGATGGGTGCCTCCGCCGGCAACAACGCCTGCATCTGCAACGTGCTCCGCATCTGTCTGCGCTATGCCAACCTCGCCACCATCGAGGAGTACGGCATCAACCTCGTGCCCCTGGCCACCTTCGCCCTCGAGACCTACGGCGACGACCCCTGCGAGGAGTTCATCCCCAAGGTACTTGACGACAGTCAGCAGCTCGACGAGAAGACACGCCTGCTCACCGCCAAGATGCACAAGGCCATCGCCGTCATCCAGTTCAAGGAAGAGGCCAAGATCATCCGCCGTCATCCCGAGTGGCAGATGGACGACCGCTGCCTGCTGGAGCATATCGACCTGACCCGTGGCGTCTGTACCATCGACGGACGCGACTACGAGATGAAGAGCTGCCACTTCCCCACCCTGTCTCCCGACTCCAGTCTCCTGTCTCCTGACTCCTGTCACCTGACTCCTGACTCCTGTCTCCTGACTCCTGAGGAACAATCCCTCATGGACAAGCTCCACCACTCCTTCCGCATCTCCGAGAAGCTTCACAAGCACATCCGCACGCTTCTCTCTCACGGCTGCATGTACACCGTGACCAACTCCAACCTCCTCTTCCACGCCTCCATCCCCCTCAACGACGACGGTTCGCTCAAGGAGGTCGAGATCTTCCCCGGCAGCCGTTACAGCGGCAAGGCCCTGATGCATAACATCGGCATGATGATCCGCGCAGCCTTTGAGTCGGGTGTCGATAAAGAGCTGCAGGTGTTCCCGCGAGACTATGCCCGCGACTACTTCCTCTACCTCTGGTGCGGTAAGGATTCCCCACTGTTCGACAAGTCCAAGATGGCCACCTTCGAGCGCTATTTCCTCAAAGACAAGGAGACCTACAAGGAAGAGAAGGGCAACTACTTCAAGCTTCGCGACTCCGCCGAGATCTGCGACCGCATCCTCGACGCCTTCGAGGTGAAAGGCGACAACCGCCACATCATCAACGGCCACGTGCCCGTCCACGCCTCCAAGGGCGAGAACCCCATCAAGGCAGGCGGACGGCTGATGGTCATCGACGGCGGTTTCTCGGAAGCCTACCACAACGAGACCGGCATCGCCGGCTACACCCTCGTCTACCACTCCCGCGGTTTCCAGCTCGTACAGCACGAGCCGTTCACTTCCGCCCGCGACGCCATCGTCCGTGAGACCGATATCAAGTCGACCACCCAGATCGTCGAGATGTCCGCCCACCGCATGCTCGTCGCCGATACCGACAAGGGCGAGGAACTCCGCACCCAGGTCGCCGACCTCAAGAACCTCCTCTACGCCTACCGTCACGGCATCCTCAAGGAGAAGCGCAGCTAACTTCAGAAAAAAAATTTGGCGTTTAGGGTTTAGTAAATCTGTTTTCGTGTGTATTATAGGTGTATGCCTACAAGAAAACAAAAACTCGAAACGCTGTTCCGACAGCATTATCGGCAGATGCATCAGTTGGCCACAATGCTTCTGCACGACGATGCTGAGAGTAAGGACATTGTGCACGATGTCTTTGCTCAACTGCTGGCCTCACCATCCACAGATTTGCATGAGGAAACGGCTGCAGCGTTCCTACTCACTTGCGTGCGCAACCGATGTCTGAACGTGATACGCGGGAGAAAGATTCAGGAGAGGGTCCAACGGCTCTATCTCTTCGACATCGACACCTCCGTCATCCCCCCAGACCTGTTTCGTGAAGAAGCGAAAGCCCTCTCAGAGGGCATCAGCCTATTATCGCCACCCGTCTGTCGTGAAGTGGTTGAACTGCACTTCCGCGATGGTCTCACATTCCGTGAGATTGCCCTTCGCTTTGGTGTCAGTGAGACCATCGTCTACAAGCATCTGCGCCGTGCACTTCAGCAATTACGTGAACACCTAAAAATGAGATTAGCAAGATGAACAAGACCGACCTATTATTCCAGATGATGGAACAGCCCCAGGCTTATACCGACCAGCAATGGCAGGAAATATTCTCGGATGAGGAGTGCCGTGAGCTCTACACCCTGATGGCAAAGACCCAGAGCACCTTCGATGCCCAAAAGGATATCGACGACGAGACCATCGATGCCGAGTGGAAGCGACTTTCCGCCTCTTCCAACCGCAGTTGGCTCCGTGTGGCTGCCATATTCATCGGTGTGCTGATGCTCTCAGGCATCACCTTTGCAGCCATTCATATCATCCATCATAGCACAGTCATCCAGGAGCCACAGCCAGAGGAACGACCAATCAAAGAACAGACCGTCCCCACGGACACTATCAATAGCATTGTTCATTCAGGCCCAGTCTTGTTCGACAATGTAACGCTCGACAGTATTGCCAAGGATATTGCGGCCTATTACCATATCGAGATGGATATGCAAAACGAGCAGGCCAGACAACTCCGTTTCTACTTCTTATGGCAACCGAATGACAGCCTGCAGGAGGTGATCGACAAACTGGATATGTTCGAGCAGGTTGATATGGCCATAGAGCACGGCAAACTGATCGTCAGATGATGAAGCACGTACTCATAACCATTCTCGCCCTGTGCTGTTGCTTCGCAATACAGGCACAGAAGATCACTCGCGACTACGACAATGTTTCGATGTCGGAAGCATTGCGAGACCTGAACGGCCTGTCTGGTGATTACAACATCAGTTTCATGTACAACGAACTGGAAGACTTCCGCGTGACCACCCACATCAAGCACAAGCCTGTCTATGAAGCCGTTCTACAGGTTATTGGCTTCTACCCTGTCCGAGTCCAGAAGCGCGGTGATAAGGAACTCTTTGTGGAGTGTACCCATAAGACAGAGCACCGTCTGACGGGTGCCGTTATCGACGAGACGGGCCAGCCCGTTGCCTTTGCCAATGTTCTCCTGCTTTCTCCATCAGACTCAACCGTAGTCGGTGGTGGCGTGAGTAATGAGGCTGGCATCTTCGTCATCCCGTGTGATACGAATCCCGTCTTAGTCCGTATCTCCTATGTCGGATACAAGACCATATTCAAGCGTTGTAACAGCCTGGAGCTCGGCACCGTCAGGATGCATCCTGAGACACAAGCGCTGAAAGGCGTAACCATAGAAGGACAGACGCCCATCCTGCGTCGTGAGGCGGGAAAGATTGTCTTCGACACCCGTTACGTTGCCGGAGCCATCAATGCCAGCGATTTGCTGCGTTATGCCCCAGGCGTGATGCTTCACGATGACGACATCAGCCTCTTTGGGACTACGGGCATCATCTTCTGCATCAACAATAAGGAGCAACACATCGGCCAAAAGGAAATGCTACAGATCCTGAAGTCCTATCCGGCCTCAGATGTGGAGAAGATTGAAATCATCCAGACACCAGGCGCCGAATACTCGGCAGCAGGCAATGCGGGCGTCATCAACCTGGTTCTGAAGAAGAAAGACAACGACTATATCGGCGGTTCCATAGGTTATGCCCATACACAATATGAGGAGCATGGCGACGAGGCGAATGCCAATCTGATTTATAACAAGGGAAAGGTATCAACCTCACTCAACGTAGCTGGCATCTGGGACAACACCCGTTACAAGGAGACAAACACCTTAACGTTTGATCATGCCATACGCGACAACATGGACAATAGCCATAACAGAAAGAACAACTAC
>JAEEGG010009207.1_pt1 | contig 22205 bp, 18 predicted proteins | sample 9134161 | NCBI WGS metagenome assembly JAEEGG01 (sample SAMN16246543, study PRJNA631951) | gut metagenome | biome: gut microbiome; feature: rumen; material: CR-attached | host: Bos | place: Iran: Karaj | collected 2018-10
GTACTCCCCGAGAGTAGACATGGCCTCACCGTCGTAGGTAGGATTCTCGTAGCAGGCGGAGGCGAAGTAGCGCCACGACTCCGATACCTGATAAAGAGTAGGAGTCTGGATGGCGGCACCTATCCTCAGGTGCTCGGTGGGCAGGGCGATGAAGCCGACCTTGGCATAAACGCCCGTAGCCTTGGTGTTAAGCTTGTAAGTATTGTCGGAAGACAGATAATTGGTCATATCCTTGCCTCCGGGAACTTCGAAGATGGTAGGGAATGCGCCAGGGTTCTGTGCCGCCTCGGCAAAAACCTCTTCACGCTGGTAAGTGAGGAAAGGAATGCCCAGGTTGAAACCCAAATAGAAAGAGTTCTGGATGCTGAATCCCATATTGAACGCCAGGTCCGTCTTGGAACCGTAAGTATTGTACATGGCCGTCTGGTCAAGCGTTCCGGGCACGTAGGCGTAAGTCTCGCCGGAGTTCAGCCTCTGGTTGGCGCCCACGTAGCGGTTGGAGCCCACCGGGCCGAATTCGCCGATCTGGTTGGCCGCATATGCGGAATACAGGTCCCTAGGAAGGTTGGAATAATCCGTCCCGCGGGCACCTGCCGCCAGGCTGCCAAGGAAAGATGTAGCGGAATTCTCACCGTGGGCGGTGGTGTAATTCAAGAAGGTGTTGGACGTATTGGCCACCACACCCATGGTTACATAGTCCACGGCGCTGCGCGAATCGCTGTACATCACCATGGTCAGGCCAAGGTTGGGCAGATTGAACTTGGGGTGAGAAGTCCTGAAGGCCTTGCCGAAAACCTCAGAGCCATCGGGCGAATAAGAAGCACCGCTGGACGAGATGAGCACGCCGGGAGTGATGGTCAGCTGCCCGTAAGGGGCCACAGCCGAGCCTGCCGGGTTGATGCCAATGGAACCAAGATCACCGCCAAGGGCAGTCATTGCGTTGCCCAGGGCCACAGAGCGTGCCGTGCCGTAGTAGTTGTTGCGGCTCAGCATCTCTGCATAATACATATCCTGTGCGCCGGCGGCAAAAGAAATTGCCGCAAAAGCGATTATAGTTACTAAGATACGTTTCATACTGCAATAGTGTTAATGGTTGACAAACTACCTGCGGCCACCGCCACCGCCGCCGCTGCCGCCGGAATGGCTGCTGCCACCGCCGCCGCCACCGGAATAACCGCCGCCACCGCCGGAATAGCTGCTGCCGCCGGAATAGCTGCTGCCGCTGGAGTAACTGCTGCCCGATGAGCTGCTGCGTGAATACGACGATCCGCCGCTATAGGAGCCGCCGCTGCGGGTGTAGGATGAGCCGCTGCCCGAGGCGCTGACCCCTGACCTCCTGCTGCCCGATGAGCTGCGCGACACCGAAGATGAAGACGAACTGCCCGACCTGTGGTAGGACGAAGACGCGGAACGTACGCCGTACGATGAAGAAGTGGCCATGGTGCCCGACCTGCGGTAGTTGTTGCCACCGGTCAGGTAGTTGCCGGGATTGGCGTAGCCGCTCCTGTTGACAGGCGTAGAATAGTAGTAATGAGGATAATAGGGCGCATAGCTATAGTAGCCGTAGTACCCGTAATAGGGATAGCCGTAGGAGTAATAGCTGTACGGAGAATAAAAACCGTAGTAGCCATAGCGGCCGATTCCCCAGTATGGATCCCAGTAAGGGTCCCAGAAAGGATCCCAGTAACGGCTCCAGGCATAGCCTCTGTAACCCCAATAAGGGCTGTAGTAGTAATAGGGACTGTAATAGCTGTACCCGTAGTCATCGTAGTTCTTTTCCTTCAGCTTGAGGCTGTCGGAAGCGATGTTACGGGCTGCCATATCACGGAAATCTTCCTCGCTGTAGAGCTCCACCGGAGGCTGGGGCCTATAATAGATCCCGTCCGGGAAACGCTGGTCCGAGGCATATTGAGCGGCAGTCCCGCAAGATGCGAGCGCAAGCAGCGCAGGCAATAAAATAATCAGGCTCCGTTTCATTATGTTACCTCCTTTGATAAAAGTTTGTATCTTTGTATCGCAACATTCGTGCCGCGTATGCGCCCGATGCTGCAGTCAGCCGGTCTGCGTCCCGCCCAAGGTGCATCAAACCTGGGCGAAAGGGCCTCAGGCAAGACACAGGCAGGCTGACAGACTCAATTAACGATACAAATTTGGCAAAAAAAACTTAATATGGCAAAAGAGGTAACAAAACGAGAAGAAAATTATTCCCAGTGGTACAACGACCTTGCTCTCAAGGCCGACCTGGCAGAGCAGTCCGCGGTGCGCGGATGTATGGTCATAAAGCCTTATGGCTATGCCATTTGGGAGAAGATGCAGTCAATCTTGGACGGAATGTTCAAGAAAACCGGAGTCCAGAACGCATATTTCCCCCTGTTCATACCCAAATCGTTCTTCAGCCGCGAGGCGGAACACGTGGCCGGCTTCGCCAAGGAGTGCGCCGTGGTGACACATCACCGCCTGATGAACGCTCCCGACGGCAGCGGCGTAGTGGTCGATCCTTCGGCCAAGCTCGAGGAAGAACTGATAGTCCGCCCTACATCGGAAACCATCATCTGGAATACATACAAGAACTGGATCACCTCCTGGAGGGACCTTCCCCTGCTTTGCAACCAGTGGTGCAACGTGGTCCGCTGGGAGATGCGTACAAGGCTGTTCCTTCGTACCGCCGAGTTCCTCTGGCAGGAGGGTCACACCGCCCACGCCACAGCCGACGAGGCTCAGGCCAAGGCAGAGGAGATGGTACACGTGTACGCCGACTTTGCCCGTAACGTCATGGCGCTGCCGGTGATTGTGGGCCACAAGAGCCCCAACGAGCGTTTTGCAGGTGCCATCGACACCCTTACCATCGAGGCTATGATGCAGGACGGAAAGGCCCTGCAGGCAGGTACGTCGCATTTCCTGGGACAGAACTTCGCCAAGAGCTTCGACGTGCAGTTTACCAACAAAGAGGGCAAGATGGACTATGTGTGGGCTACTTCGTGGGGCGTGAGCACCCGTCTGATGGGCGCGCTCATAATGGCTCACGGCGACGACAACGGGCTCGTCCTGCCTCCCGCCCTGGCGCCTATACAGGTGGTAATGGTGCCTATATACCGCACCGAAGAAGAGATGAACGCGGTACTCACCGAATTCGACAAGATAAAGGCAGGCCTGGAGGCTCTCGGCGTGAGCGTCAAAATCGACAGCCGCGACACGCTGCGCCCCGGCTTCAAATTTGCTGAATGGGAGCTCAAGGGCGTGCCCGTGCGTCTTGCAATGGGTGCACGCGACCTTGCCGCCGGCACCGTGGAGGTTGCCCGCAGAGACACGCTCACCAAAGAAACCATGCAGCTCGAGGGCATCGAAGCACATATCAAGGGCCTGCTGGACGACATCCAGCAGAACATCTACAACAAGGCGCTCGCTTTCCGCGAGAGCAATGTAGAGAAGTGCGACGACTGGGAGGAGTTCAAAGTAAAGATCCAGCAGGGCAAGTTCCTGCTCTGCCACTGGGACGGGACCACCGAGACCGAACAGGCCATCAAGGACGCCACCAAGGCCACCATCCGCTGCATCCCCGTGGACAGCTATGTGTGCAAGGAAGAGGGCAAGGATATCTTCTCCGGCAAGCCTTCGGAGCAAAGAGTAGTATTTGCAATTTCTTATTGATATGAAGAAGCTTACATTTTTGGCAGGACTGCTTGTCCTGAGCGTTTGGGCGTATGCGCAGGACGACGCCCAGCAGGCCGCGGCCGAAGCGGCGGCAGAGCTTGTAGGAGCCCCCAAGGAAGAGGCCCCGGTGGCAAAACCCAAATACTGGAAGTCTTCTTCGGTATTTGATCTCGGACTCAACCAGACTTCGCTCACCAACTGGGCGGCCGGCGGTTTCAACAACGTGACGCTCAGCGCCGGAGTTGACGCCAAGGCCGACTACGCCAAGGAGCTCCTAAGCTGGAACAACCGCCTGCAGCTCCAGTACGGCTTTATCTGGTCGCAAGACAAGAAGAACGTGCTCCAGAAGAGCAACGACCGCATCTACCTCGAGAGCAAACTGGCCTACAAGACCGGTAAGGACAGCAAGTGGAACTACACCGCAAGCTACGACTTCCGTTCCCAGTTTACCGACACTTGGGGCAAGTATGTCGAGAAAGAGAGCGAGCCCGGCATCTGGGAGGCCATCAACCTCAAATCGGGCTTTATCGCTCCGGCGTACAACAACATCGCGCTCGGTATGGAATGGAAGCCCAACGAGTGGTTCGACGTGAATATCTCCCCTCTTACCGGAAGTCTTACCATCTGTACCATTCCGGAGCTTCGCAAGGGCTACGGTATGCCTCTCGGCTGCGCTGAGGACGATGCCGCCTATGTTGCCGCTCTCGACACTAAAGACCCCGCCCAGTTCGGAAAGTTCTACAGGAACATGCTCTTCCAGCTCGGTGCATCCGTCAAGGCCAACGCCAAGTTTGCCCTGAACGATGTGTTTACATACGAGACTCAGGTGGTACTCTTCACCGACTATCTCAACAAGCCTTTCCTGCAGAACAGGGTCAACTGGGACAACAAGATCACATGGCAGATTGCCAAGTTCTTCAAGGTGGGCTTCAACACCTGGCTCATCTACGATCCTATCGTAGAGATTGACGGAGTGGTCAGCAAGCTCCAGTTCAAAGACTTCCTCGCATTCAACTTCACCTACACGCTGGGCGCCAAGAAATGAAAGTACTCCTTGCAGTCAGCGGCGGTGTAGATTCGATGTATATGCTGCACAGAGCCCCCGAGCTTTTTCCGGGGGCTTCTTTTGCTGCCGCACACTGCAATTTTGCCCTTCGCGGGGAGGAGTCGGACGGAGACGAGGCTTTTGTGCGGGAAGTGTGTTCCGGGCTCGGGGTAGAGTGCTACGTCAAGCGCTTCGACACCTTGGGATACGCCGGGGAGCACGGAGTTTCGGTAGAGATGGCGGCACGGGACCTGCGTTACGCCTGGTTCGGCGAGCTGATTGCCGAGCATGGCTTCGATGCCCTGGCCACGGCACATAATGCCAACGACAATGCCGAGACCCTGATTCTCAACCTCCTCAGAGGCAGCGGAACAAAGGGCCTGAGGGGCATCCCGGGGACTCCGGGGCAGGATTTGCTCCAGGAAACCGTAGCCGCCCGTGACTACGTGAACGGGAGGGGCCCGCAAGCGAAGCGCAGTGGGAGGGATGGAGCGAAGCGGAAGTTTCCAGGAGCAAATTCTGCCCCGGTGCCTCTGATCATCAGGCCGCTGCTGGGAGTAGGGCGCGAAGAAATCAAAAAGTGGATGCAGCAGAGGGGCCTGGGCTGGCGCGAAGACAGCACCAACGCCCTTAACGATGCCCGCCGCAACATCATCCGCAACGAAGTCTTCCCCATCTTCGGCCGCATCAACCCGTCGTTTGTCCGCACACTCGGCGAAGATATGGAGCGCATACGCCAGACAGACGACATTGCCGACGAGTACTTCAGGGAGGCTGCCCAAAAGATAGTGGAAGAAAAGGGCAGCGCGCTGGAAATCAGCGTACTGCCCCTCCTGGAACTAAAGCACTGGCGCTATGTCCTATGGCGTATTCTGGAAGATTGTTCTTTCAGCGCGCCCACTTTCGGCAAGCTCTGCGAGCTTCTGGAGCGCTACCGCACCGAGCCTCTCGGCACTGTCACACTTAGCGGCAAAGCTTTCCAGTCGCCCTCTTACGTGCTCCGCGCCCGTAAGAAAACACTCGTTCTGCTCCCCCGCTAACTGTTCCCAAATTTTTAAAGGACTCCGTAGCGGCTGCCGTAGTCAAGCATCTGACCAAGGTAGTCGTCGGTGTAACGGATTTCGTAGTCGGTAATCACACCACCCTTCTGGACGGGAACTATCTCGGGATTGATAAAACCGCCGTAAGGCTTAAGTTCAAGTGCAGCATAGCGCTCCTTGACTTCTTTGTGAATAGCAGGATCGATCTTGACGGCATAAGTCTCAACGAGGTTCTTGCCAGCGGCATAATCACCCTCGGACTTGATGCGCTGGATTTCGGCAAGAAGCTTTCCGAACAAGCCGCGCAGCGCCTCGTAGTCAGTGACCACGAAGTAGGTCTTGCCGTCGCGTACGCGCTTCTCGATCACATCGCCTCCCTCGGCCGCAGCACCGCGCCCCTGCTGGTAGCACCACTCGGCAATGAGCTTGCGGTCCTGCATGTGAGCCTCGGTGTTGGAGCGTCCGAGTTCCACGCGGTTGAACTGGACCATAAGGCCGTTACGGATGAACGAATCGTACTCCGCCTTGTAAGCCTCGGCGTCGGGCATGATGCCAAGCTCCACAAGTTTGGGGTCGGCCGCGTAGTAGAGTCCGAACAGGTCGGCCCTCGACTCCTCAAGCGCCGAAGAATACTCGCCCATGGCAGTGCTCGAAACTCCCGGGAGCAACTGACCGGAACCGTGCCCGAGGCACTCGTGAAGGTCGGTATGGATCTCGGAAGCATAGGAGCCATATTTCTTGGAACGCGCAATCTCGGCCTCGTCCCAGGCGAACTCGGTCAGCACGCTCTTGGGCTGTTCGTCGGCGGAGAAATCGTAGGCATGCGAAATATTGGCTATGGTTACGCTCTTGGAGCCGTAGTCGCGGCGTATCCAGTCGGCGTTGGGCAGATTGATACCGATGGGGGTAGCGGGATAAGAGTCTCCTGCCAGGCACACCGCATTGATAACCTTGGCGCTGATACCCTTAACCTTTGACTTTTTGAAACGCGGATCGACCGGCGAATTGTCTTCGAACCACTGGGCGTTGGCGCTCAAGATGGCAGAGCGCTCGGAGGCCTTGGCGTCTTTGATATTCACGTGACCCTCCCAGGAGCCCTTGCGGCCAAGAGGATCGTTGTAATCTTCCACAAAACCGTTAACGAAATCGACGGTGCCAAGAGTATCCTTGACCCACTCGATATTGAATTCATCCCATTTGCGCAGGTCGCCGGTACGGTAGTACTCGATCAGGAGCGACAGAGCCTTCTTCTGGATATCGTTTTCGGCCACCTTGCGGGCCAGGTCAAGCTCGGCGCAGATCTTTTCGATGGCGGGGCCGTAAATGCCATCCACCTTCCAAGGCTTCTCCACTACCTCACCGTCTTCCTTGACCAGCTTGGTGTTAAGTCCGTAAGATACGGGACGGGGGTCTGATGGATCCTCGATGGATGCATAGTAGGCCTCAACCTCCTCTCGGGTCACCCCGTCGTAGAAGTTGACCGACGACTGCTCCACAATGTCACCCTCGCCGGATGTGCACCTGCGCTGCGGGCAAACCGAAGGATCATAGACATACTCCAGAAGGAAACCGGCTTCGTCGGAACGCCCGACGGCATCAAGAAGCTTCTCGAAATAAGCGGCGTCGCAGGCGGGGAAGAATTTATCTTCGGCATAATGATGATGTATGCCGTTGCTGAAGAACAGCCTCTTGGCGTACTCGGTAAAAGCCTCGAACTCGCTGCATTTACGGTCGCCGGCATAGTTGGTGAGTATATCCTCTACAGCGTGGCGCAGCTGCAGGTTATAGCGGCAGTTCTGGTCCCAAAGGATATCGCGGCCCCATTTTGCGGCCTCGGCAAGATGGTAGGCGTACTCCTTTTGCTGAAGGGTCAGCTCATCCCAGCCGGGAACCTGGTAGCGGATAACTTTAACGTCGGCGAACTGGTCGACAGTATAACGGAAATCAGCCTTCTTCTGCCCGCAAGCGGTTGTAAGCAAAGCTGCGGAAACACACATCGTCATTACAATCAGTCTTTTCATATCAGTGTAAATAGTTTTTTCAAAGTTGTATCGCTGCCAGAAGAGCGCAGCTCGACGCCCGGATGGGGGTCAGTCAGCGGTATGCCGCTCCCCTGCAGCACGTCCTTCAAGCGCCTTGCCACAGCCGGTGCGGGATTGATGAAAGTCACCCCCTCGGGGGCAATACGCCGCATAAGGGGCAGCAGGAAAGGATAATGGGTGCATCCGAGCACAATGGTATCGGCGCCCTCGTCAAGCAACGGCTGCAGGCTGGCGCGGACCACGGCCTCGGCGTGGGGGCCGTCGAGCTCCATAGCCTCAACCAGCTCCACGAAGCCCTTGCCGACACGCTCGGCAATGCGTACCGCATCGGCATACTGGCCCTTGATATTAAGATACTTAGGGGCTTTAAGGGTACCGGCGGTGGCAAGCACCCCCACCACTCCCGACCTGGTGCCGGTAGCGGCCGGTTTGACGGCTGGTTCCATACCCACGAAAGGCAAGGCGTACTCGGAGCGTAAAGTTGCAATTGCGGCGGCGGTTGCCGTATTGCAGGCCACCACCACCGCGCTCGCTCCCTCCGAAAGCATCATGTCCGTTATGGCCCGGCATCGGTCGGTAATGTATTGTGCCGACTTTTCGCCGTACGGACAATGAGCATTGTCAGAGAAGTAGATATAACGTTGCTCAGGGAGAATCTTCCGAATCTCCCTGAGAACTGAAAGGCCACCTGAGCCTGAATCGAATATTCCTATCGTAGCCATGCGTTATGAGACCAACTGTCCGAGCACCTCGAAGCAGGCATCTCCGTCCGCACTGACTATCATTCGGTAGATAGTGTCGTCAACCTTGTAGTAGGTTCCGCCGCCGAGTTCCACGACCTCAAAGTCGTCGGGCAGCTTGTCCACTATGGCTCCTGCCGGAGGTACTATCACAACATACTGACCGTCAGCACCCTTGGTGTAGAACACTCCGTCGTTGTAGAAGTACTCGCCGCCGGCGTTGGCGTAGCTCTGCACGAGTCCGAGACTCTGGGCGAGCGAGCCGGATGCGGCTGCCATCGAGGAGTTCATAGCGATGTTGGCGTTCTGCTGTGCAATCAGGGCATTGTTGGCAGCTATGGTGCTGTTCTGCTCCTGGATTGTACGGGCGTTGTCGTTGATCGTATTGTAGTAATACAGATTGTCGAAGTAGTATGCGAAGCGGCAGGCGGTATAGACTGCATCGGCCAGAGGGCTGAACACGTATCCGAAAGGAGGACGGCACACCCAGTATCTGCCGGAGTAATACCTGTACCAGATATTGTCGTAGTAATAGTAGTCGCGGCCCCAGTAGTGACGGATCTCGTAACGAGGCAGGACAGTAATATAGTGTCCGTAGTTATGGTGTCCGTACACGTGGAAGTGGGCGGGATTGCCTCTCAAGGCAATGGGCTCGCGATGGCGGGGTGCCATGTGATGGCCGGGCCTGGGATTGACGTGGATGCGTCCTGCGCCGGGTGCTACTCCGGGACGATGACCGGGAGCGGGCCTGTGGGCAGCGTGGCCGCCGTAGTTGCGGGGGCTGTGATTTCCGTCGGCATAAGACCTGGTATTGGCACCGGAGTGACCGCCATAATGGCTGCCGCCTGAGGGCCTGCGCGCGCCGTCGGGCCTTACAGCACCGGAAGCTGCGCCGCCGTGGTGCGAACCATTGTCAGGACGTACGCCGGAGTGACCGCCGCCGGAGTGCGAGCCGGTTGAAGGCACGCGTGCTCCGTGATTCTGGATGTCGCTGCCGGCCGAAGGACGGTTGCCGCTCACGCGCGCTCCGCCGTATGCAGGTGCGCTGCCCATTGAACGGGGAGCCGAAGAGCTGCTGCTAACGTGACCGCCGGACGGGCGTGAAGCCGAAGAGGCCGAACCGCCGCGGTTGACGTGCGCTCCGCCGTATGCAGGGGCGCTGCCCATCGAACGGGGAGCCGAAGAGCTGCTCACGTGGCCGCCGGACGGACGGCTGGAGCTGCTGGACGAACGGCTGTAGCTTGAGCCACCGCCTACATGGGCGCCCGAAGAACGGGTGCTCGGCGAAGCGGAGATACCCGACGCACGGTGCGAAGAGGATGAACCTCCGCTGAACGAACCGCCGCTACGGCTTGGGCTGTGAGAAGAATATGAAGATCCACTATGATGGGAACTTGTTGAGGGACCGGCACCGCTGCGCCGGGACTGGCCACAAACCTGGGCACTGGGAAGGAAAGCTAAGATGGCGGCTACCGTCATCAAGGCTGCAAATCTTGTCAAGTGTTTCATAAGGCAGTGGTATTAATTGTAAATCCAATACTTTTGTGCCAAGGATCTGAAGGCGGGGATGTCGGCGTTCCAGTACGGAAGGATATCCTGGACCTTAAATCGCTTGCTGAATTCCTTACTGACAAAATCCGTTCCACAAACTTTGTTGAACATCGAGATTCTGCCTTCGGAGAGTTCGAATGGATTCTTTTTATACAATTCATATACCGCCTGCATGACGTAGAACTGCACCAGAGTGAGAGGAGCTATGCTATAATCTGTAAAATAATATTGTACTCCGTGGATAAGTTTTTTTGCACTGCTGCCGTAGAAAGGAGTATAGTGGACGGTGCGCCAGGCCACCCCGGGCACATTGTAACTGTCGAGCCGCTCCTTGAGGGCGTCGGCGTCGATCCACTCGGCAGCGAATGCATCGAACGGTATGGTATAACCGATTCCTATGTTGAGATAGTTGTTGAATTCACCCACCAGCCCCGCGCAAGGATAGCAGATAGCGCTGCGCGGATAAGGGATGTTGGGCGAGGGCATCACCCAGGGCAGGCCTGTCTGCTCATAGGTCATGCTGCGCTTCCAGCCCTCCATGGGCACAACCGTGAGAGAGCATTTGACGGGGGGCTGATCGCCCTTCTGCCCGCAGTTGAGCCCTTCTTCGTTGATAAGTGTGGCCAGCTCGCCCACCGTAAGGCCGTAGATATACGGAATGCGGTACTGGCTCACATAAGAGTGGAAACCCTTGCGGACCACGTTGCCCTCCATCTTGAGGCCTCCCAGAGGATTGGGACGGTCGAGCACCATAACGGGTATCTTGAGCTCGGCGCAGGTGCGCATGGTAAGGCCAAGGCAACTGATGAAAGTATATGAGCGGGAACCCACGTCCTGGATATCATACACCAGGATATCGATGCCCTTGAGCATCTCGGGAGTAGCCTGCCTCGTGGCTCCGTAGAGCGAGTACACCGGAAGGCCGGTAGCCGCATCTTTACCTGACTCCACTTTGCCTCCGGCCCATATATCGCCCCGCACTCCATGCTCCGGCGCATACAGGGCCACAAGATTCACGTTTTCGCGGAGTATATCGATGGTAGAGCGAAGCTCCCTGTCAACTCCGCTCGGGTTGGTCAGCAGGCCTACCCTCTTGCCCTGCAAGCCCTCGAAGCCGCGGTCGCGGAGGACTTCTATGCCCGGCTTGACCTGACAGAATGCGGTAAGGCTTACGGCAAGCGCCGCCGTACAAAGAAAGTAACGAAGAAAGTTGCGAGACAGCATAGCATTACAAGTATAAAAAATCCAACATACCCTAGCGCTTCTTGCAAGTATCCGGCCACAAGTCCGGGAAGCATCATGGAAAGGGCCATGAACGCGGTGCAGATGGCATAATGAGATGTCTTGAGCGGGCCTTCGGAGAAGTGCATCATGTAGAGCATGTAGGCCGAAAAACCGAATCCGTAGCCAAACTGGTCAAACACCACGCAGGAACCTACTACCCAAATATTGGAGGGTTGGAATATGCTCATGAACAGATAGACCGAACACGGCAGGGCAAGCGAAAGCGCCATAGGCCAGATGCAGCGTTTGAGCCCGCTACGGGCCGCCGCAAGCCCACCGAGTATTCCTCCGGCAAGCAGGGCTATGACGCCGAAAGTGCCATACACCAGGCCGAAAGTGTCGGTGCTCAGCCCAAGGCCGCCGACCTCCACCGGATCTTTAAAGAACGGGAAGAGCATCTTTACCGAAAAAGCCTCGGGAAGGCGGTAAAGCAGCATGAAAGCTATTGCGAGCCAAACTCCTTTCTTGCGGAAGAACGAACTGAAGGCGGCTCCGAATTCCCGAGCCACGTCACAGGCGTTGCGCACGGTGGCGGCACTGCGGTCTTCGGAGGGACGAGGAAGGATAAATGCGTGGTACAGAGCCATCAGCAACAGCAGGCCCGCCGAAACCAGCATGGTCACCGACCAAGCCGCCGGGATATCTCCCATGCGTTTTTCAAGCACACCGGCGAGCACCACCAGCACGCCCTGCCCGAACACCATAGCGATGCGGTAGAAAGTGCTCCGGATGCCCACGAATGCCGACTGACGGCGCTCATCGAGAGCAATCATATAGAAGCCGTCGGCCGCTATGTCGTGGGTGGCCGAGGCAAATGCGGCGATGATGAACAGGATCAGGGTTACGGTGAACGTAGTAAGCCGCACCGAAAAGGCCACAAGGGCAATGGCCGCAAGCATTATGAACTGCATTGTGACTATCCACCAGCGCTTGCTGCGGAATATGTCAACGAAGGGGCTCCAGAGGGGTTTTATCACCCAGGGAATGCTGATAAGACTTGTCAGCAAGGCAAGGGTGCCGTTGTCCATGCCCATATCTTTGAACATGATCAAGGATATGGTGTTGACTATGAAATACGGGATTCCTTCCACAAAATAGAGGGTAGGAATCCACAGCCAAGGGGTTTTGCTAACTGATTTCTGCACCGCGATAATAGTATTCAAGAATTTGTTTGTAACCGAATCCCTTTTCGGCCATGACGGCCGCGCCTATCTGGCAGAGCCCTACGCCGTGGCCCCAGCCATGCCCGCGCAGCACAAAGTAGTCGCCCTCAACGGTGACATCGAAATTGGAACTCTTGAGATGTGATGTGCTGAGAGCACGCCTGATGGCCAGCTCTTTGCCAATGACGCCTGAAGCCTTGCTGCCATTGATCTTAAGGAACTTGATACGCCCTGAAGGGCCGCGCTCCACGGCCTCCAGCGACTCGATGGTGCCGTAATCGGTGCCGGTGCGCTCACGTACAAGATTGGAGAGTTCCTCGCGGGTGTAGCGCTGCTCCCAGTCGTGGAAGTCGGTAGTCTCGAGGTCGTAGTCGTTAAGCACCTTGGCAAGGATTTCCCCGTCCCGACAGTTGCAGTAAGGGTCTTCGATGCTCTGCAGGTAGGGATAGTCCCTGTCTTCCCAGCAGGTGCTGAAGAGCTCCGTACGGCCACCGCAGCACTTTGAGAAGCGGGTATCGCAGATCTTGCCGCCGTATCTGAGCACCTCGCCCCAGGTCTGGTCGATGGCGTCGCGCACCCCGTCCCCCACTGCCAGGGTAAGCCCCTGGTAGCGCTGGCAATGGTCGTCGGCGCACACATCGTAGTTGGCATGCGGAACTGCCGATTCGGCTTGCTCAGGGTTGCGGCGGTCCTGCATTCGCGCCATAGCCCAGCTGCGGGAAATGACGGCGTGGGCCTTGAGGAACTCCAGCGAGGAGCCTGCGCTCATCTCAGACGAGATGACGCTCAGCAGGTAATCTTCCAGCCCGACCTTGTTGATGGCAGTTATCTTGCCGCCTTCGACTATGAATTTCAGGGATCCGGCGAACTTCTGGTTTTGCTTTCTCTGCCAGTGGAAGTCGATGCCGATGGGCACGTTACGCAGTATGAACGAAGGCTCTGCAAACAGGGTCGAGCGCGTTACCGAGTCAAAAAGAAGCTCGTCGTACAATGTGCCGTTGTAATTTATGCGCCCGTCGCAGACGCTCACCCTCTGGGGGCCGGCACCGTCGGAGATTATTTCGAATTCGATTTCGGGAGCGGATATTATGCCCACTTCAATCTCGGGCTGGCGGCGCGTAAGGCGCTTGTTTATCATTTGCTCGTCCGAGGGGCTCACGCTTACCTCCGACAGCATTTCTTCCAGCATTTCGGGAGTGGCCTTGAGGAAGTCCTCAAGGTGAGGAGCCACAAAAACGCCTGCCATTTCCGCCGCACCGGGGCCAATGGTCAAGTGGTCGGGGCCGTCGGAATAATAATGATGCGAGCGCAGAAGGCTGCGGAGCACCACCATCACCCTGTACTCGTTCACATCGGCTTTGTACCAGGCGTACAGATTGAAGCGCGGCTCGAGGCCCGGGTCGGGAACGGGACAGCAGTCAAGGAACTGGTAGAAGACTTTTGCCAGCGATTTGGTGGTGAGGGCCTTGATGCAATAAACACCTCGCGTGAAACCATGGTAATGATACAGTTGTGCGTCCTTAACCACTGAAAGCGGGGTGCCGGGGGCCTCAAGGAAGGCATCGCTCGCCTTCTCGAGCGGCAGAGACTCCCTGGGTATGGCCTGGAAATGAAGATGGTCAGGTGCGGAAGCGCCGCTCTTGGGGCCGTTATAATAGACCGTATAGTCCTGGTAGTTCCAGGCAAAGTCGAGCATATCGGGCAGATGATGCCAGATGGCCTGCGGCAGATGCTCCGACCGGGCTATCACAAGATGCTTCTGGAAAATGGGATAAGGGTTGACCTGGATATTGTACAGGCGGCCCTTGCGCCCCTCGAACTTAAGATGGAACTGCTCCTTGGGGCGGTTCTTCACGCAAAGGAAACAAGGCCTTGCCGCAAGCGTGGCAGGGGCGGTGTCGGCGGTGCTGGAAGCTATACGCTCGGGATTGAACTGAATCTTTGACTCCAGGCCGCCCACCTTGAGGGTGCGGGTCTGCATACCCTTGAGGGCCCTGAAGTTGGCCGCGGCCAGGGGCCACACCGACAACTGGTCCTGTATGAATTTGTTTAGCTGGTCCATTTTAAAGTAGGGCTAACAAGCTTTGCTTTATCTTGGGGAATTCGTATTCGAAATTGGGAGTAAGTATATCCTTGCCAAAGGCCGCCTCGATCTCTTCAATGGTCCACCACCTGCCATCGCACACCTCGGTTCCGTCGGGCTTGAGGGTAAAGTTGCCCACAGTGGCGAACGTGTTGACCAATTCCTTCTCGATGGACGATTCGTAAATGTAGGAGACCAGAAGCACGGGGTTGAAGTCGAAGAAACCGAGTTCCTCCGCCGCCTCGCGGAAGAGAGCCTCGCGAAGGTACTCGCCGTAATTGACGTGGCCGCCCACCGCCGTATCCCAGTACAGGGGCAGGAGCGTTTTGGTGGCCGCGCGGCGCTGCAGGTAAACCTGGCCGAAACGGTTGATTATATGCAAGTGGACTACCGGATGAAGGAGCTTGGTGCCTGAGTGGCAGGAAGCCCTGGAGGCCCGTCCGATGACGGTTCCGGTGGGTTCCACTACCGGCACCATTTCGCGGGCGCCCTTGCCGGCCGATGCCAGGGGGGCTATGCTAACGGGATAAACCAGATCCATCTTCGGGTGCGTTAATGATTGCTAATTCCTCCTGAGTATAGAGCAGGCGGTCGGTGGAGCCGGGCGACAGGCGCGAGGCCAGTACGAATGCGAGCAGCAAGGCCACGGCGGCGCCTACAACGCCAAGGGCCCAGCCCAGCGCCCTGCGACGGGGCTTGGGTGCTATTATAGCCGGCTCCGGCTCGGCGGCGGGCGCGGGTTCTGAGGCGGGCGCGGGTTCTGCGGCGGGTATTTCTACAGCGGGAGCTTCAAGGGCTGTCGCTTCTGCCGCGGGCACCTGCTCCACTGCAGGGACTGCCGGAGGCTCCGGAGCGACCTGTGGTTCCGAGGCAATCTGAGGTTCCGGGACTGCCGGGACCGGCTGCATCACATCGGGCAGCGTGGCACTGCGGCGCGACTTAAGCGACACCGGCTCCAGGCCGCACGCCTCAGGCGAAATATCCAAATCTTCGTCGGGAACGAAGAAGATATGGTTCTCACGGGTGGCCCTCAGACGGCCCAGCCCTGGCAGATCTACTCCCTTGTCCCGCTGCAGCTCCGCCTTTAGGTCCAGAACAAACGCACTGATTATTGCCTCCGCCTCTTCCTCCTGCACCGGATTGCTGCTGGCATACAATTCGGCAAGCAATCCGTCTGCGCTCTCCCTCTCCGAGAAAGACAGGCGCCGGTAAGGAGGGTTGACGGTATATCCACGGTCAGAGAACGAAGCGGGCATATCTTCAACCACAAAAGTCCCCAGCCCGGGCAGGGACAGGGAATCGTGGTCGAGGATAAGTTCCCCTATCATCCTTGACAGAAAAGTCACATCCATAACAAGGCAAATTTAGCAAATATCCGCGAGCGGAGCAAATCATACGTCTATCCACTCGTACTCCCCTCCCCAAATGGACAGGAAGCGGCGGAAAGATTCGCCCGAAATAACGACGCTGGCGCTGTTGTCGCAGGGATGGAAACTCACCCTAGGCGAATCTTTGAGGTCCGAGTCGATGAAATACTTTACCCTGTGGCCATTCTCGAAAAGCTCTTTAGGATTGGCCGTAGAAGCAATGTCCATATCGTGGATAAGCCCGAATGCGCACACCGAACCAGGAGTCACGCCTAGGCAACGGTCCATGCGCTCGGGGCTTGCGAAACTCAGTTTGCCCTGCCTCAACTTGTGCTCAAGAGCGTGGATATCCAGGTCCTTATGGCACTCCAGGCTCACCAGATAGTGCCGGTTGCCCTTGTGATTTCGGAAGAAAAGGTTCTTGCAATGGGTAGAATCGATATCTTTCCAGTACGCAAGAGCCTCCGCCACCGTAAACAGCGGCGGATGGTAGTGAATCTCATAAGGAATCCCGTTTCGCTCCAGCCAATCAAGAACCTCCTGTATCTTAGCATTCATAGCAGCCAATCGTTACAAATCGAAGAACAAGATACAAAAAAATCCAGAAATTATTTGCAAATCTGAAAATTCAGCGTAACTTTGCAGTCCCATCAGAAATGACGGGTGAAATATTCCTCCTTAGCTCAGTTGGTTAGAGCACCTGACTGTTAATCAGGGGGTCCTGGGTTCAAGTCCCCGAGGGGGAGCTCCTGAAAATCAAGCACTTACGGAAACGTGGGTGCTTGTTTCGTTTAGAGGGGGCGTGATATAGTCGCACTTTTGGCGCTAAATCAACTAAGGGCGTGAGGCTGTGTCGCTGTTCCGGGGCTAGAACAACTTGAGGGATGCCGGTCGCGCTTCGCAGCGCAAAGTTAAGGCACTGATTGACAGCAATTTAATCGACTCAGGGAGCCCGTTTCACTGGCACCCTAAAATGTTTAAAGCACTGTCTATCAACAACTTAATTTTGCGCCCGGAAGGCAGCAAGCAGCAGTTTATAGGGGGTTGCAAAAAGGTTGCAATTTCAGCCCATTATACTCCCCCTTCAACTCCATAATAAAACAATTTCACTCCGGCATATAACCGGAGTGAAATGTTGGATAGAGGGAGTAAAAGGGTTATGACTTTGTATTTGCCGACCATAAAAACAAGGATCAGACTTAGCTTATTCTACTGATACTTTTGAAAGTTATACCTCTCTCGTAGTGCGGCCTTTGTCTCTTCGTCCTGATTAGTAAAGTACGCCTTGAATCCCGGGCAGAAGTTGATGTGCCAGCGCCAGAAGCGACCTATGATGGATTTAGGATTCTTGTCGTAATGAGCCCGTAGTTTACAGGTCTCGCAGGGGTATTGTTGTGTTGCCATATTACTTGATTGATGTTTGAGCAAATATAGCATTTTATGAGGCATTATCAATCATTTGTTCAGCAAAAGATGCTCAAGTCCTGTAAACTTAAGCCTCTCGATATGAATTGGGTAGGACTTGAACCTTCTATATGCTACCCCAGAAAGAGACTCTTAACATATCCTCCATGTCAGATTTTTGCTTTTGATTTTTAAAGGCTGAAAGGCAATCGACTTCCTCGATATTTAAAGATTACATGAATGAACTGAAAACGACCTGTTAATCCAATCTATATATCACCGTTAGCCGAGTTGGCAGGTCTTTCTATTTGGTTATAGCAAGGATTGATCTTGGTAATTTTTGGGTCGTTCACGAAGCGTTTGTTGTTCACTCTCATTTATTATTAGCCAAAAGGATTTTCGCTATAATAAATTGTAAGCGTCCCCTTTTTGATCCTCTTCCGCAGTATTCGCTTCAACTCAGCATCGCCCGGGAAGAAATGCCAGCTGACCGATAACTTGAATTTTTGTGTATATTTGGAGCGATTAATCGAAATCCATCCATTATTATGAGCAGTTTCTGGGACAAGACAAAAGTATTCTTTGAATCGAGAGGATGGCGCATCTTCTGGTCATTGTTTGTCATCGCTGTTTTCGTCAACTTATTCGTACAAACGCTCCATCGGCCGATGGACTGGTTTCGCGTGGTACTTCTCATCACTCTTCCCATTTTTGTCTTAAGAAGAATAATCGAAATTGTGCAGGTCATCAGATCCAAAAACAAGGACAAGTAAGATTCGATGTGCATGAAAACGATTCTGAAAGTTATTTGGGGCATCTTTGCCGTGATCGGTATTCTGTCCGTGGTATTGTTTGTTAATCTTCGTCAGAAGTATGGAAACTTCCGCCTTACCGTCCATCCGGGATACGAAGCAAGATACGATGAGTTTGTAAACCTGCTCCGTACGTCCGGCCCTTTTGAGAAGGACACGGTTGCCTTTGAAATGAAGATACTTCAGGATTCGGCCCGGGCAAAAGAGATCCGGGATTATTTCCAGTTGGAACAGTTGTACGATGCTGATGCGGACACCTGGACCAAGGCTCTCGCCATCGGCAAATATGTGGCGGCCAACATCCCGCACGACAATCAGGAGATAGAGCCTGAGCACCGGAATGCCATCGACCTGTGGGAGTATACCAAGAACGTCGCACCGGCGTTCAACTGCCGGCTGCACAGTATCCTCACCTTTGAACTGATGCTCGCCGCCGGTCTGGATGCCCGGTATGTCACCTGCCTTCCGGAAGATGAGAATGACAATGATTGCCACGTGGTCAATGAGGTGTGGCTTCCCGAGCTGGGTAAATGGGCGATGATAGACACTGATATGGATGGGAACTATGCTTCTGACCTGGACGGCACGCCGCTTTCCCTCAGGGAAATCAGGGAGCATTACATTTCCGGCGAAAAGATGCAGTATCATCCGGAATTCAAGAAAGCCACCACAAAGGTGAACGAACATTACTCCTATATGGCCAAGAACACCTACTGGTTCAGTTGTTGGGAGACGCTTTCATACTACCAGGAAGACAGGGAGAACCGGGAGCGAGAAACTGGCCGAAACATCAATCTTGTTCCGTCAGGTTTTGAAGCATTCCATATTCTAGATGGAGGAATTGATGTAACAGATGCCGACGCTTTCTGGGCGGCACCGGGCAAGGTCTCTTTTCGTGGGCGGGACCTTGCCCATCAATCGTGCTTCTAGCAGCGTGGGAACCCTATGAGCGGGCAAGGTCCAGGCATTTAAATTAGACCTTGCCCGAATGTTTCTAGCGGAGGGCCCCCAGCGGCTCTGTGTTGTATGGCAAGATACGTCCCATAAATTGCAGATTATTAGAGATATTTGTATTTTTGCCATCACCAGCCATCAAACAGACACTCGGGACTTAGGTATAATGTACCGCTTTCGATGCACCTTAGTTGTTTTAATCCTCGCCGTCGTGTGCCTCTTGCCGACTGCGGTCAGAGGACAGGGGCGTCTGGTATCTGTGCTGGCCGAACGTGATCTATCGCTTGAGCAGCAACTTGACTCAGTGATCGTGGAATTTGGACTCGATGTCAACAAGAACGATATTGCCATTGCTTTCAAACTGCTGCGCCGTTTCGGAGGGACAACCCGTTGTGTCGCATTGAAATATAAAACCCAAGATCCCAAAGGACGCGCCATAGAGGCGTCGGGCATAGTTGCTTTTCCGCTTAACAGGAGATTTCGGGGAGTGGTGGAAATGTGCCCTTACAATAGGGAGAAAAATCTCTGCGGCACTGCACGCATGTACTCCACAGAGATACTCGCCTCGTCCTTAGGATATGTTACAATCATGCCGGACCTCATAGGATATGGGGTTACGGACAGCCTCACCGTGGCATATCAGATGAGCGAGAACTCCGCTATTTTGTCCGCCCACTTGAGGCTTGCAGCAAAAGAGTATATCGAGAACGAACTACACTTGGTTCTCCCGTCCAATTCATACCTGTTCGGTTACTCGCTCGGTGCCCCCAGTGCCGTGGCACTTGCCGGTCTCTACAGTTCCGACCCTTCATACGGAGTGAAAGTAAAGGCTTTGTGTGTGGGAGGAGGCGCTTACAATCCCCGCCTCGCACTGGAAAACACCCTGCAGAAAGGGACCATCAACTATCTCATCTATCCCTCATTGGTAAGAAGCCTCAATTTTTGGTGCGATGCAGGGCTGGACCCGGCAAAAATCTTTTATGGCCGAGTGTTGAAAGACTATGAATCGCTGTCGTCCAGCACTTTGAATCCCAGGGAAATGGCCAGGATTTACGGAGAAGACTTGCATACTTACCTGCGCCCTGAGTTTTTCACTCCGGAAGGTTCACAGGAATTGGAGCGTATCAAGGCCATACTGGATACTTTTGCCGTCCCAGGGGCCGGCAGTCAACCGATTCCGACTTCAGTTAAGGTAGTGATAAGACACTCTGAGAACGACGATATAATACCCGTGGTTTGCGCGGACCTGCTGTACTACCAGATAAAGCAAACCGTTCCATCGGTCCGGTATCATCGGGAGCGCAAAGGCACGCATTACGAGACAGCCGTCCGTTCCTTCAGCGACCTGGCCAGGATCCTCCTGTAACAAGAGTCGCTTCAACTATAGCACCACACAGGAAGAAATGTGCGCCGACCGATAACTTGTTTTTTTTGTGTATATTTGGCTAAGATCAGAACGTTAGTATGAAACTCAATAAGGAACAAAAGAATTTCATCAAGCGATGGGCGATAAGCGGTACCCTTTATATCGTTCTCTTCCCTCTGGGGTTATTGCTGGCCGGCAAGCCCATGAGCTGGAGCCTGTTTCTCATATTCGCTTGTATAGGTATTGCCATATATGCACTGATCGGCTATTTAGGCGTAGTTATTGGCCACTCGTCTATGAATGATGACAAGTGAAAGCATTCTTTTCTGATTCTGCCGGGAATGTCTTTCCACTGAATATTTTTCCCCAAGAACCATGTATCGGGGGTTGTTATTCTAGTGTATTCCCTCTCTCCCGTGACATTTATTACCTTGATGCACTGAAAACGGGTCAAATACTAGACTCGAAAACGTGTTTCAGGGTGAAATAATAAGCAAAAACAGCACCTTGTGGGTGCTGCTAGATGACAATGATTAGATGTTTGTTATTTGGGACAGACTGGACGGACAGATTGCCCATTGTAGCGGAAAATGGTGTCCGTGCCGAAACCGCCGGAATCTAAGAAGACGTGCCACGCGGCGCCCGACCAGCCCCTATAGAGGGACGAAGACCAATAGAAGCCGCGTGACTCGGCATCGTAAAGGCCAGAGCCGGATCGGTGGCCCGCGGCGGGAAGGAAGATAGACTTGCCGTTACTGGCTGTAACCTGTCTACCGGCGATTCCGGAGCCGTTGTAATTGTCGGTCCAAGTCCAGGTACAATTATCTCTCAACTCGGTCCACTCTGCGTCTGTTGGCATACGCCAGGTACAGCCCCAATTCATGTGGGCAGCATCGTCTTCCGAGTCAAGAACCGTCTTGTAGTCAATCGGATCGGAACTATCCCAATATGAACTGTTTGTACAGTACTTTGTGAGTTTATTATCATCGCCGTTACACCACTTGTACGTCGACCAACTATAATCCGTCTTCGGCTCCGTTTCGCCCCATGCGAAATAATCTCCATATTCTTCAGGTTTTGTTGCCCCCACATTGAAAGAGGCCCAACAGACGCTTAGGCCCAGGTCAACGGCTTCCGGCTGAGGCGCAGCAGGCTCCTCGATTGATGAGTAAATCAACATATGAGAGTCACGAGTCGCATCATAGTTGCAATAGTACCCTTTTAGCACAACGTTTTTCCCCACATAATCCGAAAGATCAAGATTTGAGGGCTTATTGGTGATCGAGCATATACGTGAAGCTCCGGAAACTCTAACCACATGATAGGAGCCTTCAATCTGAAGAGTTCCTGTTACGGATATGTAATCCGATTCCTGGGCAGTATAGCTATCAACGATTGTTGTGATGTCTACTTCGTCCGTTCTAGGGAGGTCATTCCCCATAGAAAGGATAGTGGCAGTTGCGCTAACAATTTCTGGAATTCCGAAGTAGGTTATCTTAATACCGTCAATATTGACTTTATCTCCGATATGTACTATACGGTAATCACTATCGAATACATGTAGATTATGCTCTCCATTACTGACCACAAAACCCATAGCAGATTTGGCTACGACTGTAACATCGTTAATGGTTATATGGGAATTGTCTGGAATAGACAGCGACTCATTCAATGTGGCGGAGAAAGAAGGGAAAGCATCGTAT
>JAEEGG010009210.1_pt1 | contig 22203 bp, 17 predicted proteins | sample 9134161 | NCBI WGS metagenome assembly JAEEGG01 (sample SAMN16246543, study PRJNA631951) | gut metagenome | biome: gut microbiome; feature: rumen; material: CR-attached | host: Bos | place: Iran: Karaj | collected 2018-10
TGCGGAAACTGCCGTTTCTCCCGTCAATGCGTTCTTGATCTGCGGCCAGAGACCCTTGCGCGTATTGGACAGCAGCTCCTCCCGCGTGTGGCTCGCAAACGCGCCGGGGTATTCGGCGACGCGCAGCTCCGCGAGACCGGCCGACACGGCCGTCGCCTTCGCCTGCTTCACGAAGCCTGGCGCGGCGATCATGACGGACGGAATGCCCAGCACTTCGGCGGCGATGCACGACCCCGTCTCCTTCGGGGTGCAGAGACCGCAACCGCCGTTGCCGGAAACAACGGCATCGATCTTGAACTCCTTCAGTTTTCGCTGGAAAGCGTCTTTCTCGCGCCGCACAACGCCGGGACGCGGATACGGACCCGCCGAGCCAATTTCGCTCAGAAGGTAGACCTTGGCCGTGGGATATTCGGCGAGGATCAGCCGCTTCAGTTCTGGGTGGGTAACGTTTGCCATGAAGCTGCCGCCCACGAGCGCGATTGTCTTGCCCTCCAGCGACTTCAAGCGCATCGCGGGCGCAATCGGCTCGACCGCCGACTCCGGCACGGGTGAAAGCACCGTGATTTCCGGTTCGTTGGCGGATGTCTCCGGAATCGGGCAGAAGCCGTCCGCGCAGTCGGTGGCGGCAAGGACGGAGGAGATGGCCGCAAGGATGCCAACTACAATAGTGGCGGACAGAATGGCGCCTGGGGTTTTCATGGTGGGTTCTCCCTTTCCCGTTACCTGAACAGCCATTTCCAGGCGTCCCTTTTGGAGTAGGCTTCGCTTTCGGATTCGGCGTGGCCGGTCTTCTTGAGCGTCTCGACTTTCATGCGGCCGGGCTTCTTTGCGTTGATGGCATCGGAAAACGCCTTGACGCGCGCGGCTGGAATGTAGTCGTCGTCCGCGCCGTGGTAGGCGAGGATTTCGGCCTTGATGTCGGAAACCGCCTCGGGATCGCCGGACGCGCCGACTACGAGAGCCCGCACGAACAAAGTCGGGTCGTCGTTGAGGAGGTTGTAGACGAGCCCGCCGCCCATCGAGAATCCAGTCGCGAAGATGCGCCCAGGCTTCACGTGGTGCACTTCGGCGCGGGCGCGGACGAGTTTCGGAATCCCCTCGGAGACAGGCGTTTCCCGGCCATTGCCGCCCCTGCGCCACTCGACCATCATGTCGGGGACGAGAATGACAAGCTTCCCGCTGTTTGGCAGGAGACTCGCGTGCTTGATCGCCTCCTCGATTGCGGCCGGGACCTTTGCCTCGCCCCTGCCGTCCTTGACCGAGTCGCGTCCACCGAAGACCACGAGAAGCGTGGTCTCGCCCGTGGCCTTGGGATTGGCCGTGTACTCCTTCCAGGAGAGCTTTCCGCTTGCTCCCTCGTCCGTCTCGTAGTGGGCGATTTTCTTCTTCGACTTCTCGTTGGCCTCCCTTGCCTCTGCCGCCTCCTTCGCGGCGGCGCTGCCGCCATGTTTGCCGACATGACGCGGCGGCTGCGCGAAGGCGGTTGCGGATAGGATGCCGAAGACAATGGCGGCGGACAGAATGACTCTCGGGGATTTCATGGTGGGGTTCTCCTTGGGGACGGTTGCGGTGTAACTACCGCAGATGTTTGCAACAACGAAAAGGATGGTCGCTTATTGTGCCTGATTTTGCCAACCTACACGATCTGCTCGTTTTACACGGAAAATAATCCCGGAACGTTAGCGGAGGGACCGGAACAATTCGGAGTCCAACCCGCTCCGTCCACGGCCTTGGAGTAGGCGGGCGAGGCCGCCCGCGCTCCCGGAAGGGCTATGCGGCTCGCTCGGAGAGCTCGCCCCACCTTGTGCGGGAGGGTCGCGCTTCCGCGCGACTGTCGCGGGCAAGATGCCCACGTCCCCAGGGGGAGGGCCCGGCTTCGTCCGGGCCGCCGCGAGCAAGATGCCCGCGTCCCCAGGGGAGGCCCAAAGCAACGCAGCTTTTTCTTGGCAATGCGCAGTCATCGGATCATCAACCATCTGAACAACCGGGCAACCGGACATCCGACCACCTGATAGCGGCCGCGACGATGCGCGGCCTTCCCTATAACCCGTTTTGGTGTCAGACACCCCGGGGGCCTCCGTTGGTAGCCGGTGGTTCGCGGTTACTGAGTCAGTTCCTTGTAACGGAAGCAGAAGCGGGCATGGTCGTTGACGAGGCCGACGGACTGCATGAAGGCGTAAATGGTGACGGTGCCGAGAAACTTGAAGCCGCGCGCCTTGAGTTCGGCGGCGATGCGGTCCGAAAGCTCCGTCCGCGTCGGCGCGGTCCACTCGTCGGACTTCGCATTGTCGGGATTGTGAAGGTACTCGAAGAGCTTGCGGTCGTTTCGGCAGGGCGTCCCCCACTCCTTGTCGTGGTAGGCGCGTTCCTGGTCGTTCAACTCGAAATACGGACAGCGGACTTTCGCGGGGAAGGCGAGTTTCTTCATGCCTAAATCGGCGCCCTAATTCCACCCAATCCACCCGGCGAGCAGCTCGCAACTCGCGACAGAAAGCCCCACTTCCGCCGCCTGGCGGGAGCGAGCGGCTTCGATTTCGCGCTTTGCGCGGCTGACCCAGGGGTCATGATCATGTGAGGTGATCGACTCCAGCCGCCCGTCATCCGAGAACCGTGCCACCCCCAGTCCGAACCACGCGGCGACTTTCCTGCCGCTTCCGGCGGACCACGACTTGAAGGCGTCGTTCGTCGAGCCGGTTTCCCAGGCGACGTCGTACCCGTCGCCGCGCGCAAGTTCCGCGACTTTTTCGGGCAACGCGTCCGGCGAAAAGAGCTTCAGGTCAATTCTGGACAGGATATTCGTCCCGCGGGCCAGGATCTTCTTCCAGTCGGCCTCCGTGTCATTGTCCGGAATCCTCCCCTCCGCCTTTAGCCGTGCTTCGCGCTGCTTGAAGAGCACCTCCCACTGGCGCACCGTTTCCACATCTATCTCCCCGGCCGCGACGAGCAACGGGAAGTACCGCGACTGGTCGGACGGGAGGTCCAGGCCCGCCGCGCTTTCCAGGGCCTCATTCTGCTTTTCCCGGACTTCCTCCGCCTTGCGCTTCGCGATTCTGCCCTTGAGCCTGGCGAGGGCGTTGGTTGCCTGCGGCAACCCAAGGTCGCGGGCGCGGGAGTAGAGCGACATCGCCTCATTTTCCGCCTTTTCCCCGTCACTGTCGGAACGCCAGAAATAGCCAAGGGCGTACGGATGGACGTCGGCGACCTTTTCCGTTATTTTGCTGTCATCGCTTCTTACGGCGCCAAGGAGAAGAAGCGCGATCGCCGAATCAAGCTCGGCCGCCTTCTTCAGGCATGACAGGGCCTTTGTCCTGTCCTGGGCCACCGCATCGCCACGCGCGTAGTGCACGGCAAGCGAACAGTAGGCCTCGGCGTCGCCTTTTGCCGCCTTTTCGACGGCCTCGGCGAACGGCATCGGCTGGAACTTCGGGTACTCTGGCGGGACAAGCGCCTCGATCGCGGCGGCATGTTTCGCGTTGGCCTCTTTTTTCGTCCGCTCGGCGAGGGCCTGGTCATGGCGCTTCCGGAGCCGCACGATGGCGTTCGTCGCCTCGGCGACGCCCAATTCCCCGGCCTTTGCGAAGATGCCGGTCACCCGGTTTATGAACGCCTCGTCGGAATAGTCCTTGTTGTATGCGGACGGACCCAGTTTCACGAATTCCCAAAACGACAAACCTGTCAGGCGTCTGACCGCCGGGCCGTCCTGCGCCTCGACGCATCCGAACAGGAACATCGCCGCCGGATTTCCCCCGTCGGCCGCCTTCTTGAGAAATGCCGCGGCCTTTTCCCGGTCTTTTTGCACGATGTTGCCGCGGGCGTAGTGAAGCGCAAGCATGTAGTATCCGTCGGCGTCGCCCTTCTCGGCCAGCGCGGTGGCCTTGTCGAAGTCAAGCAGCGGCGGCGCCGAATAGTCGCCGCCGGACTGGAGACGCACAATCTGCCCGGGGTTTTCCTCCTTCATCTTTTCGTAGGCGGCCGCCATGAGCTTCTCGTTCTTCGCCGCAGCCGCCGCCTGGGCCCGCACCCGGACTATTTTTTCCTTCAGGCGCTCCACGGCGTTCGATGCGGAGGCCAACCCCGTGTCGGCGGCCCTCTGGTACAGGCCGAGCATCTCCGAAGCCGATTCCTCGTTGACGAGACTTTCCTCCTGGTAGGAGTCCTTCAGCAAATCCCACGGCGTCGCGCCCAACTCCATCCACAAGTCCCCCTGCGGCTTGCGCTCCTCCTTGAGGCGCGTCTCCCTCGCGCTTGCGTACGCGTAGAGCGCGGGGCCATAGCCCGCCTCCACGGCCTTCATCAGAAAGGCGTTGGCCTTGTCGCGGTCGCGCTTCATCTCCTTGCCGCTCGCCTGGTGGATTGCCAGCGCGTAATAGGCGGCGCCATCGCCTTTGCCGTCCGCCGTCCTTTCAAGCGCCTCCTGAAGCGGCATTACCGGGATGGGCGCAATCGACGGCTTGGCGCAGCATGTCGCTGCGGCGAAAACCAGCACCGCGAACTCCTCAATAAGAGTTGACTTGCCTTTTCGTCCGATGAACATAGAAAACCCTCTTTGTTTTTTTAAAATGCGCCCAGCATGTCCAGCATGGCGTCGACCAGGATGTCGTCGCTGCCGGGCTTAAGCGAGGAACTCGCCGCCTCATAGCCGCCCTCATCGTATGCGGAACGGGTGGGTATGTAGCCGCCCCCGCCGTTTGTCAGGCAGCATTGGACAATGTTCGGAAAGGGGGAGCCGGCGTCGATTCGGTTGCGGATTTCGGTGAAGGGTTCGCCGCTGACGCCGGCGAAGACAAGTTCGCCGACGCGGATGGCGGAAAGGTGGAAGGGGAAGGAGGCTGGCCCGTCCTTGAGCCGCATGATGCGCTTGGCTTCCGCAATCGCCGTGGTCAACGCCATCTCCTTGTACGGGAGTTCCGACGCATGACCGGCCTCGTACATCTCGAAGGTGTGGCGGACTTCGTCCAGGCGGTCGTTTTCCTGATGCGATGGCAGATCGACCCGACGGGTTGCCCAAGAGAGGACATCGGCCTTGACAGGTTCCGTGATGGAGCAGATTGAAAGGACGGCGCCTGCGATTGAGCGGCCCATGTGCTCGGAAAGGGCCAGACTTCTGGGCACGCCGTCGAAATCGATGGTGGAGATGGCCCTCTCCCCGGCCGAGGGATGCACGTTCACATGGTTGACGTCGCCCTGGGGGGCCTGGAGAAAGATGCAGCGGACGCCTGGAAGCGCGCGCTCCAGAATGTCGCAGACAAAGCCAGGGTAGTCGGCGCTGACATACTCGCCTCCGACGGAGTCCGGATGGGTGCCGAAGTTGACGATGAAGATTGTGTCCGCGCCTTCGCGGTCTATGCGCACAAGCCGTACCGTTTCGTTGGGTTTGCCAAGCGCGTGGTCGATGTTCGGATTGCCGACGCCGGGGTTGGTGGCGACGGAGCCGTCCTTCATGCGGTAGCGGCGTACAAACGAGATGTTTTTTGCCAGTCCCCTGGCCGTGCCGAAGGTGGAGCCGTGCAGATCCGAAAACGCGTATACGGCGGCGTCGCGGGCACTTGCGACGAGGAAGGCGTTGTATTCGTCCGAGCTGTGGGCGTGGGTCGCGAAGTCATTGCCGACGAGAGGGCCCGTATGCGTATGCGAGCAGTTTATGAAAACCGCGTCATGGTCTATTCCGGTGGCGGAGGCAACGGCGTCCTTTATGGCGTCGTACATTTTCTGAGGAAGCAGGCAAAGGTCGAGCGCGATTACGACGGCCCGTTTCGCGCCGTCGTCGAATGCGACGGCGCGGGCGTAGAGATTGTCCGCGACGCCCTTGACGAAGCGGGCCTCGTAATAGCCGACGATTGGCGCGCCATACGGCGGGTTGATGCAGGTTTTCGCGTATCCGGTCTTCATGCAAAAGTCTCCGTCCGGTAGACAGCCCCTTTGGCCTAGGCGAACTCAAGCGCCATGAACTCGGCCAGGGCGTCCTTCCAGTGCGGCATGGGGGGGAGGCCGCAGAGACGGAGCATTGCCTTTTCAAGGCGCGAGTTCAGCGGGCGGGGCGCGGGGCGCGGGAACTCCGCGGTCGTGCAGGGGCTGATTTTCTGGTCAATGCCCTTCAAGCGGAAGATTTCGGCGGCGAACTCGGCCCAGGTGGCCTCGCCCTCGCACGTCATGTGGAAGGTGCCGCAGAGTTTCGGCCGCTTCAGCAGTTCGCGAAGACAGCGCGCGACGGCGAGCGCGCTTGTCGGGTTGCCGTGCTGGTCGTCGACGACCTTGAGGACGGGGCGGGTTCCGTCCGCGAGCTTGAGCATGGCGTGGACGAAGCTCGGCCCGCCAAAGCCGTAAAGCCATGAAATGCGGCAAATCGCGTGGTTCGGACAGAGGGCGCGCACCTGCTCCTCGCCGGCGAACTTGCTCTTGCCGTAGACGGTGCGGCCGCCGGAGGGCTTGTCGAACTCGGTGTAGGGGCGGTCTGAGTCGCCCTCGAAGACGTAGTCGGTCGAGATGGCGATGAGACGCACGCCATGCCGGTTGCAGGCGGAGGCGACGTTGGCGCTGCCGACGGCGTTGAGCCGATAGGCCAGGTCCACGGCCTCCTCGCATTTGTCAACAGCCGTCATAGCCGCACAGTGGATAACCGCGTCGGGATGGTTGTCACGGACAACGGCGTCAATTGCCTCTTCGTCCGTGATATCGGCCTCGGGGAGGTCAGTCGGGACGACCTCGAAGTCCGTCAGCTCGCGGCAGATCGTGCGCCCGAGCATTCCCTTGCCGCCAGTCAGCAGAACTTTCACGCCTTTTCCTCCCAGGGTTCGATGTCGGCGAGGAACGGGTGGCGTCGGTCCTTTTCGGAGAGCGTGAGCTCGACGCCGATGTCGGGCCACTTGATGCCGAGCGCGGGGTCGTCGAAGCGCATGCCGCGCTCAAGGGCGGGGTTGTAAAGGTTGTCGCACTTGTAGGAGAAGAGCGTGTCGTTCTCAAGCACGATGAATCCGTGGGCGAAGCCGCGCGGAATGAAGAACTGGTGGCCGTTTTCGGCGGTAAGGACCGCGGACACATTTTTGCCAAAGGTCGGCGATCCCTTGCGGATGTCCACCACCACATCCCAGACCGCGCCGCGGATGACGCGCACGAGCTTGGCCTGAGTCGCGGGGGAAGCCTGCCAGTGGAGGCCGCGGACGACGCCTTTCATGGAGAGGCTTTCGTTGTCCTGCACGAAGGTGGCAGTTATGCCGGCCTCGGCGTAACGACCGGCGTTGTAGGTCTCGACGAAATAGCCACGGGCATCGCGATGCACCTTTGGCACCAGAATCTTCACGTCAGGGATTGCAGTCGGAATAACTTCCATGGTCTTCCTTCTTTTTAGGTTATCAGCCGATGTCGACGGCGAGGGCGGCGCCGATTGACTGGTCCATGTCCAGGTACTTGTAGCCGCCGAGTCGACCGCCGATTGTGAGGAGCGGGTACTTCGCCGCCTCGGCCCTGTATCGTTCTAGAAGGGCGCGGGATTCGGCGCTGTCGATCGGATAGTATGGCTCATCGCCCGGCGCCCACGCGCGTGAAAACTCGCGGGTGATGATGGTCTTCGGGGAGGCCATGACGTCCTTTGCCTCGGGGTGGTAGTGCTTGAATTCGTGAATGCGCGTGAAGGGAACCTCGGCCTCGACGTAGTTGACGACGGACGTCCCCTGGAAGTCGCGAACATCGAGTTTTTCAGTCTCGAAGCGCAGGGTCCGCCACGGCAGGTGGCCGAAGCGGAAGCAGAAAAGGGCGTCAAGCGGGCCTGAATAGTAAACGGGCACGTTCGGCAGAGCCTCGCCCCCGACGAAAAAAAGTCCGCCGTCAAGGCGCAGCTCCTTGCCGCAAACGACCTCGATGGCTGGGTGGTCCAGCAATCGGTCGAAGAGCGAGTTATAGCCGGAGAGCGGGATGCCCTGGTTGTAGTCGTTGTAGTAGTTGACGTCGTAGTTCGAGCGTACCGGAACGCGCTTGATAATCGAGGGGTCGATCGTTTCCGGGGGCCGCCCCCACTGCTTTGACGTGTAGCCGCGGAAGAAGGCGTCGAAAAGCGCGGAGAAATGGGCCTCGTCGGCCATGAAGGCCTCGACCTCGCCGGGAACCAGCTCGACGTCGAAAAACTTGTTGATGAGGGTGAGGCCCAGTGGCAGGAAGTAGGTGCTTCCATGGTAACGGGCGAGCACCTTGTGCTGGTAGCCGTTGAAAGAGACGAAACGATTTACGAACTCCCAGACGTCGGGAAGGTGCGTGTGGAAGATGTGGGATCCGTAGAGATGGACCTCGATTCCAGTCTCAGGGTCTATGTCGCATCGGACGTTGCCGCCGACGACCGGGCGCTTCTCGAGGACGAGGACGTTGCGACCGCTTTCAGCCAGGCGGCGGGCGAGCGTGCAGCCCCAGATTCCGGCTCCTGCAATGATGGCATCGGGTTTCATGTGGGATTCGACCTTATTATACCATGTGGCGCAAGATGGATGCGGCGGCCTTGTCCCATGAAAGTTCGCGCCACGCGTAAATGCGTCCGCGGCATCCCATGTCCTCCAGGTCTTCGTCGGAACAGGCGCAGAATTCGCCAATTGCCGAAGCGAGGCCCGCCGCGCCTGAGGGAGTCCACCACCCCATGCGGCCCTTCTCCGCCCCTTCCGCGCCAGGTGCGCCATCGTTTAGCATATCCCAGGGGGTGCCCTGGGTGCAGATGGCCGGCTTACCACAGGCGAGGGCCTCGGCCACGGCCAAACCATAGTACTCATGCGGGGATGGGAGAACCACGCAGTCGGAGGATTCAATGAGTTTCCATTTTTCATCGCCATGGACGGGCTCGCGGAACTCGACTAGTTTTGCGATGCCGAGTTCAGCGGCCTTTTTCTCAAGTTCCAAGCGTGTTCCTGCTTCGTCTGGTCCGCAAATCACGAGACGCGCACCGCCTTCTGAGGCGGAACCGGCATCAGAAGCGCCGGATGCCTCCACCCCGACATGTATCCAGAGAGCCTCCAAGAGGTTGTCGAGTCCCTTTTCCGGGCTGATTCGTCCCAGGTATAGCAATGTGCGCGTTCCAGAACGGCCGCCAGGCATGCCGTCCGTCCGTTTTGCCTCGGCCGCGCCAGCACCGCAGGTCGCAGGGACCGACACGCCGTTTCGCACAATGAAAATGCGGTCGCCGAGGTCGATCATCCCGGGAATTCGAAGCACCCATTCACGCTCGGCGTCTGATGAGACATGGATGGCATCGGCGTTGTGAAACAGTTCGTCGTCGCGATTGGAAACAGGACCTTCATCATTTGATGAATCCCCATTGGTGAATGAATTGTCGCTGCAGTTTGGGCGAAACACGAGCATGCGGTGGGCGCGCTTGGCGCATCTCCCGGCCCACCAAAGCGGAAATGAACCCTGCCCGTGGAGATATACGACGTCGGCCGCGCGAATGAGTCGTCCAAGGCCCAAAAGCATCTTCCAGGAGAATTTTGCCGACTCCATGAAAGAGGGGCGGAATTTTACGACATGGACTCCGCCATGGGTCGTCTCCGAAAAATGGTCGAAAACGGCCGTGGCGGCCCCCTCACGAGTCGCAAGCAATACGTAAGCCCCGTTGCGGACGAGCGCGGCGGCAATTGCCGGCACCGATTCGTAAAACTCGCCGCCATCGGACACGAACCCGTCCACAACGAGGAGAATCTTCAATTTCCGTTCCGTGCGAAGCATGATTCCATCTCCCGCCCTACCGGCGCCACTTCTCGTAGAAAAGTCCGAAAGACTCGTGCATCAGCCTTTCGGATCGATCGAAGTTTCTGACGCCGAAATGCCAGTCATACCAGCGCCACTGGGCGTTGGGGCCGAAAAACAGGTAATCGCACGGCGCGGGCATGACATCGCAACCGGCCTTTTTGAAGATTCCCACCGCGCGCGGCATGTGGGAGGCGGATGTTACGAGAACCACGCGGTTCGTACCGGCGAGTCGGAGCGTTTCACGGGCCTCCTCCACCGTGTCGCGGGCGTTCCCGTAGAAGTCGACGCGGTTTGTGGGGATTCCGTACATGACGGACAGTTCCTGGACGGCCGCGCGTTTGTCCTCCAGCTTTGCGCCGCCCGAAATCGATACGGCAATTCGACTTTCGGGGATGCGATGGAGGACGTAGGCACCCTCGGAAAAGCGCTGGCGGAAACAGTCGTTGTCACGGAATCGGTGCGGAAGGTCGACTGTCGAAAGCCCGTGCCCCAACACGGCGATGGTCGCACCACTCAACTCCTCGCAAAGAGCGGAGTCGTCGCCCGGAAATGGCGGGTACGTCCTTTCAAGTTTCTCAAGCGCCCCGTTGAAGACACCAAAACCGAAAGCGAGGAAAATAGCCAAGTCGAGCCAGATGACTATTTCCCCCGCTCTCCTTGTCCTGCGGAAGATGCGCAAAAAGAGACCAATCGCCAGAAGCACCACCAGCGACGGAACGGGGTGCAGAAGACGGGAAATTATGGATTTGATAAAAAACGGCATAATTGGATTATAGCGGTTTGACACCCGCTGTGCAATTAATTTTGTGCGACGGACTGCCTGACGGAGCATGCCCTGTCAAACCGTCCGCCGCATATTTTGGTGGACTGTTTTCGCGCGAAGTACTATCATTTTTAGCATCATTTTCCACACGAGGTTCATGAAATGATCGCTAAAATTGGTGGCGCCGTAGTTGGCTACGGCGGAATGGGGCACTTCCACGCGCATCGCATGGAGGAGAATCCCGAAGTTGATTTCATCGGCGCGTACGACATCCTTCCTGAACGCACCAGGGAACTGCCGGGCAAAGGCAAGGCCTTTTCGTCGCTCGAGGAGCTTCTGGCCGACGAGCGCATCGGCCTCGTCACCGTAGCAACGCCAAACGACGCCCACAAGGAGATTGTCATAAAGGCCCTGGAGGCCGGCAAGAACGTCATCTCCGAAAAGCCGGTCACGATGACCCTCGCCGACCTCGACGACATGATCGCCGCGGCCGACAAGGCCGGAAAGGTGTTCACGGTGCACCAGAACCGCCGCTGGGACCCGGACTACCTCGCGATGAAGAACATCTTCGACAAAAACACCCTCGGCAAGGTCTTCTGCATAGAGTCGCGCGTCCACGGAAGCCGCGGCATCCCCGGCGACTGGCGCAACAAGAAGGAGCGCGGCGGGGGCATGGTGCTTGACTGGGGCGTCCACATCCTCGACCAGATGCTGATGATGACCCTCCCGCGTAAGCTTGTCTCTGTCTACGCCCACCTGGACTACGTCACGAACGAAAACTGCGACGACGGCTTCCATGTCGAGGCGATCTTCGACGACGGCCTCGTCTACCGCGCCGAGGTCGGGACTTCCAACTTCATATCACTGCCTCGGTGGTACATGCTCGGCGAGAACGGCTCGGCCATCATCCATGACTGGGACCTCAGCGGCGAGATCGTCATGGTCTCCGACTGGGAGAACCGCGATGCCGTTCCAATCATCGCGGGCGTCGGCCTCACCAAGACCATGGCGCCACGTACAGACGATACAATCAAGCACTACCCGATTGAGAAGGTTGAAGGCGACTGGCGCGATTTCTATCGCAACGTATGCGCCGTAATCCGCGGCGAAGCCAGCCTCATAGTGACCCATGAGCAGCAACGCCGCCTCATCAAACTCCTTGAAACGGTATTCGATTCGGCCGCTAAAAACGAGGTGATCAAGCTCTCGCTGTAGGCTCCCGCATAATAAAATAATTGACTTTCCAGCGTCGGTATTTTACCATTCAATATGTGGTTATTCTTACCTAAGGGGGGGAAGTTCACATGAAAAACACATTACAGACCTGCTTTTTCCTGGCGGCCGCCTTGGTCGCTGGTACCATGTCGGCTGACAGTTTCAACAATCTTTTCCGCATCATGTCCCCGCGCGGCGATTGCCAAATCCGCCGCCTCGGCCAGGAGGCGTTTGAGCCTGTAGTCAAGGGGAAGGCCTATCCTTTCGGCTCGCTTTTGCGTTGCGGAAAGGACTCGGAAATGGTTGTCGCGCTATCCGAGAAGGACGCTGTCGCCATGAATTCCGAAACTGTGGCCACCGCAAAGCTTGACCGCGAGAACGGAAACCGCAGGATAGTCAGCCTCATGCAAGGCGAGATTAGGGCGCGCCTCGACGTTCTCAATACAAATGCGTCCGTCATTATAGACTCCCCAGTCGGACGGTGTGTCTCGATGGTCGGCAACGCCAAGATCAAGCTCACCTCGACTCCCGGCGAAGACACCATGGAAATCACGGCAGGGGCCTCGTGCCAGGTGCGGCTTGTCGGTCCGCAGTTCGTGATTCCCGAGCTGAAGGTCGGACAGTCCATATCAATCTCGACCCTGACGGACAACTCCCAGACGCGAATCCGCGATGTCGCGGGCGACTATCGCATCTTTGTGAACAAGGGCCTCGAATTCAATCCCATGCCTTCGGAATCGGAAGAGGCCGACGTGCTCCTTCCCGTTGCGATGTCTGCGCAGTCGATGGTCAAGATATGGCGCGAAAAGGCCCCGGTGGGCGGCCGCCTCATCGTCTCCGTCCTGGCCACAGGCCCAGATGGCAAAGGGCGCGAAAGCTACGCGTTCGCCGTCGGTCGCAACAATGTCGTGACCCGCTCGAACGTATTTGACCTGCCGGCAGCCGACGACGAGGCAGCCGCGGCCGCCACAACGGAAGCGGCCCCCGCGACTGACGACGGTCTCTTCTCGGAGTCTGCGGATTCCACCGGTCTTGGCGACGAGAATACGGCGGAGACCAAGGAAACAACCGCTCCCGCCCAGCAGAACAACTCAACCGACGACACGTTCGACATCCTCACTGACTTCTAGCCGAAACGGAACGCCGCGCATCAAGCGGCCTCAACCACTTCAACCAACAAGAAAAGAAACGGGGTCCACACAGTGTTCATCTATCATTTCAACCGCATGATCCGCAACCGCATCCTCTGGCTGATCTTCGCAATCGTAGTCGGCGCGACGTTCCTTGCGCTTCCGTCTTGCTTCACCGGCGACGCCTCGGGGCGCGAATACGCCGGCACCCTCGGCAAGGACAAGATCACTCAGAACGAGTACTCCATCGCCTCGATGTTCGTGGACCGCTTCATGCGCTCCGGCGACCTAACTCCCGCCGCGACGGAGACGCAGATCTGGGCCCATATAGCCGCCGTCCGCACGGCAAAGAAAATGGGCCTCACCGTCACGCCCGAGGAACTGCGCTCCATCATCCGCGCGGAGCAGGCCTTCCAGACGGACGGGCAGTTCGACGAGTCCCTCTACACCCGCCTCATCGAGCAGAACCTCGGAATCACGGCCTCCGGCTACGAGCATCTCCTCGCGGACCAGATTGTCCTCGGCAAACTCATGGCCGCTGTCGGCGCCGGCTATGCCGCCTCGCCGATGGAAGTCGAAGATGAAATCGCCGCCCGCACCGATGCCATCACCTTCCAGTACGCGACGGTCAGCAACGCCTTCGCAACGGCCGAGATCGACCTTTCCGACGACGACCTCCTCGCCTACTACGAGGAGCACAAGGGCGACTACGCCCTTCCCGACCGCGTCGGCGTCCGCTACGCGACGCTTTCCGCCACCAACTTCATCGACTCGGTTGTCATCGACGACGCCGACATCGACGACTACTACGACAGCAACCCGTCGCTCTACTCCCGTCAGGGAACCAACGGAGTCGAGACCATCCCCCTCGACGAGGTCCGCGACTCCATCTACCGCGAACTGGCCATGCAGGAGGCCGTCACCGTTGCCGTCACGAACCTCAACGACTTCATCGAATCGCTGGCCACCAATGACCTCGAAACCTTCACCTGGCGTTGCCAGGCGCGCGGAATGAAGACTGCGGACACCGCCCTTTTCCCGCTTGACGCCTCTTTCCTTCCAGGCATCGAGCGCGAAGCACTCCAGGACTTCCGCGAGACGGCCCACGACCTCGACTCGACCCGCGACGACGGACGCTACGGCGTGGCCTCCGGCAAGGAGAAGGTATACCTCATCCGCGCCACGACCAACGACTACGCCCACACGCAATCCTACGAGGAAGTAAAGGACATCATCCGTCCGCTCGCAATCGCGGCGGCCCGGCAGAAGAAGTTCATCGCCTTCGCCGACGAAAAAGCCGCGGCCATCAAGGCGGCCATGACTAACGACACACCCTTCGCCGATGCGGCGGCCGCGCAGTCACTTGGCGTCAGCACCTCCATCACCTTCACGGTCGAGGGACTCGCCCCGACGGCCTTCGACAACGCCCGCGCAATCGTTCCGGAGGTCGCCCGCCTCAAGGCCGGCAGCATTTCCAAGCCAATCGAAATCTACAACGGCGCAATTCTCGCCTTCGTCTCCGAGCGCAAGGCCGGCGACGCAATCGCAGCCGAGTCGCACCGCGAGCAAATCCGCTCAATGCTCTCATCCGCGGCAGGCGGCGGCGCCTTTGCCGACTGGCTGATCTGGAACCTCGAGCGCACCGGCTTCACCTCCAGCCGCGCGGCCAGTTTCGCGGCGGCGGAGGAGAACGACGACGAGGAATAATCCCCTCCGCCACTTCCCCCACCCCGCATACAGTGATGGAAAACACAATCCGCTCCTTCTTCGACCGGGCCGTTACGGAGAATCCAGGTCGAGTGGCAATCGAGTACCTTTCCGGCCATGAACGCCTCGGCGTGACATTTGGCGAAATGGACGTCCGCGTCCGCCAACTGGCCGAACTCCTTGCCGCACTTGGCGTCTCCCCCCGTTCGCGCCCCGTCGCGCTGATGCTTGAGAACGGCCCCGACTGGGTCGAGACGTACCTCGCGCTTTCGGGATGCGCCATCCCGGTTGTCCCGATGGACCCCAAGCTCCGACCCGCCGAGGTCGTCTACATCCTCCGCGATGCCGGTGCCTGCGCCATTGTCACAGACCCGGCGCACATCGAGCTTGTCGAGCGCGTCGCCCCCGACCTCCCCAACCTCCAGACGGTCATGCTCTTCGCAGGCGACGACACCACGCCTCCCGAAAAGATCGTGGACCGCGACTGCGTCAACATCGCCGAGCGGCTTCCCGTCCTGAAATATGCCGCCGCCTCGCCCGAGGGACGCTACGCCACCGTTGAGCCCGCTCCGGAAGATGTCGCGGCAATCATCTATACCTCAGGCTCGACTGGCACCCCAAAGGGCGCCATGATCACGCACGGCAATTTCGCAGCCGATGCCGACGGCACGCTCGCCTCCGTGAAGGTGCTGCGTTCCAGCGACCGCTTTCTCGTGGTGCTGCCGCTTTTCCACGCCTTCTCCTTCACGGCCAACATGCTGCTGGCCATCCGTCTTCAGGCCCGTCTGCAGTTCGTCGGCAGCCTACGCACCCTCGACGCCGACCTCAAGCGCTACAAGCCGACAGTCATGATGGCCGTTCCGCTTCTCCTGGAGAAAATGGCGGCCAAGATTGACAACGCCCTGCGCACGAACCGCTGGATGCTTCTGTTCCAGGCCTTCCACCTGCGCGGCCTCGTGAAGGACATCGTCCGCCGCCAGCTGGGCGGCTCGCTGAAGCTCCTCATCACCGGCGGCGCCCCCTGCCCTCCCGGCGTCATCAACTTCATGCGCCGTTTCGGCGCAAGCGTGGTAGAAGGCTACGGTCTCTCCGAGGCCTCGCCCGTCGTCACCGTCACTGAGCCGAAAATCGCCCGCATCGGCACAATCGGCAAGGCCATCGTCAACATCGAGGCACGCATAGACAACCCCAACGAGCAGGGCATCGGCGAACTCGTCATCAAGGGGCCGATCGTCATGAAGGGCTACCTCAACCTCCCGGAGGCAACGGCCGAGACGCTTGCCGGAGGCTGGCTGCACACCGGCGACCTCGCCTCAATCGACGCAGACGGCTACATCACGATCCGCGGCCGCAAGAAATCCCTCATCGTAAACCGCGAGGGCAAGAACATCTACCCGGAGGAAGTCGAGCAGTGCCTCTGCCGCGACCCGCTGCTCAAGGACGTTCTCGTCCTCGGATACCACGACCGCGAGGATGTCGGCGAAAAGGTTGGCGTAATCATCGTCCCCGATGAACCGGCCTTCAAGGCGGCAGACGGTTCGCAGCTCCCGCGCCCCGAAATAGAGGCGCGCGTCCGCGCCATCGTGCAAACGCAGTGCGGCGACCTCGCCGCCTACAAGCACCCGCGCAAGATTGACATCCGCTTCGAACCGCTCAAGCGCACCGCCGCCCTGAAGATCGAGCGCAAGGCCTACCAGGGGCAATTGGACCGCTAGACCGCCAAATATCGTAGACGTGTTAAAAATTAATTGACAAACATAATCCAATTTGGGACAATATTCACGTAATGGATTCGTTGTTGTCTCTGTAAAAACGAAAGGAGCACACCATGAACAAGACCATCAAAACAGCATCCTGCCTTCTGGCACCAGCAATTGTCGCAGGCCTCGTCCTTGCGACTCCGGCCGCCCAGGCCGGCCACGGGGGCGCGGTAGCCGCCGGAATCTTCGGCCTCGCCGCAGTGGCGACGGCGGCGACCATAGCCGCCAATACGCCTCCACCGCCTCCGCCCACGGTCGTCTACGCGCCGCAGCCCGCCGTAGTCGAATACGTCACCCCCGGAGTGAGCGTCCAGTACGTAGACACTGCTCCGATTGTCTATTCGCCGGCCCCGCGCGTTGTCTACGCTCCGCCACCTCCTCCGCCTCCGCGCTGGTACTATCGTCCGGCACCTCCGCCCCCGCCTCCGCCCCCGCGCTGGCATCGTCCGCCCCCGCCTCCGCCTCCGCGCTGGCATCGTCCGCCACCTCCGCCGCCTCCGCGGCACATGGCCCCGCCCCCGCGGCATGCGCCCCCGCCTCGCCATGCGCCCCCGCCTCGTGGTCCGCGGCGCTAGGAGTCTAAAGCAAAAGTGCTCAAACAACAAAGGAGGCCGAATCCCCCGGGATTCGGCCTCCTTGGCTATTCGGGCATCACGCTACGGTCGCGGGTTGCCGAGGCCGGGTTCGGACCGCCAGACGCGGGAGACCAACGGGCGCGAGGCCTTGCCGTAGCAGTTGCGCGCGCGGACCTCGATGACGTATTCCTTGTCCTGCGGCAGTTCCGCGACGTCGAACCAGAAGCGCTGGCGCTCCGGCTCGTACTTCGCCATCTTCGCGTAGGCTGGTGAAAGAAACCTCTTCACCAGCGGTTCGGAACCGTCCTTCGGCACGGCGCGAATCTCGTAGTCGAAGATGCGCTCGCCTTCAGGCGGTATCGCGGACGGGAATTCGCAGTTCATGACGATGATCCACCAACCGGAGCGGTTCACGGTGTTGCGCGTCTCCGTCACCAGCGTTGCGCCTTCGGGAAATTCCGGCGCAACCGACTTCTCCGCCCGCGACTCTATGCCGTAGGGTCTCTCGCCGCCTGCAAACGGCACAATCCACGGCGGTGCGCCCTCTGCGCAATCCTCCTCGACATCTATGCGCTCGACCACCATGCGGTCGCTATAGACAGACACGAAGAACACCTGTCCGCCGCGAAGGTCGAGGCGTGTCGTAACCTCTGGCATCGCCTGCTTCGACGTTCCGTTGCGCGGTCCGGCGCCGTTTTCGTAGTTGCCGCCTGGACTGTTGTACGAAATCGACGGCGCGGCCATTACGGTGAATTCGCCTTGCCAGATTAGACGCTCATCGGTGAACGGGAAGTGCGTGTGACCTGTGAAGGCGACGGCGTTCGGAAAGTCCTTCAAGGCCGCGAATACCTCGTCCGTCTCGCGCCGGGCGTCACTCGTTGTCCCGCCGATCGCCTCGTGCTGGAAGTAGAAGAATGGCCGGTCGCCGGCAAGCGACGCGCCATTGTCCGCCAGCCACTTGCCAAGTTCCTTGTAGCCGCGCTCCTCGCCGCAGACGAAACTGTAGCCTTTGACTGTTCGGACGCGGATCGGCTCGAACTTCTCGCCGAAAATGCGCTCCCACTCGGCTTCAAGCCCGAGTTTGGAAAGCGCCTCGTCCTCCGAATAGCCATTGGCGTGCATGTCCATCGTCATGTCGCCGTACCACCAGCCATCGTACTCGTGGTTGCCGGTGCAGAAAAGCGGGACCACGTCCGTGCCCGCAAAGACCTTGTCCCAGGTCGCCTTGAAATACTCCAGGCCGCTCCTGAGACCCCAGTCCGTCATGTCGCCCGGGACCATGACGGCGTCGGCGCCCCTCGCCTTGAAATAGCGGAAGGCCTTCTCCGTCATCGCGCATGAGGCTGGTGTCGTGATGTGCATGTCGGCCACAACGCCAAAACGCAGCGCCGGCGTTGCCTCAAGTTGCGAATCCATACTTGTTGTTTTCATGGCTTCAATGATACCAAAAATGACGCCCCATGTTCATTTTCGTTGCGCAGGACAGCACCTTTGCGCTACAATACTTCCATCGTCCAAGATTTAAACTTTGGACATGCGGCGTCCGGGACGATGCCCGGCCTTCCCGCCTTTGACAACAAGGAGACCACAACTCTCTAGACAACTGACCACTAACAACTAACTTTTGCGCATCTGCGCAACGCGACGTTCCGCCTTAAAGCGTAGGAAACTTTCGGGAAAGAACGACGAGTTGGCAGCGGTGCGCCCGTATAGGGCGCACCTTTTCTGCTTCCTCATATTCTTTTCCAGGTCTTTCCTACGCACCTTAGGCGGAATATGAGGCCAAGGGGAAGGGTGCGACCTTTCGTTTTCCTCCGTCGCGGACGGAGGAACGAGATGGGACACACGAAAAGCAAGGAGACATTTTCCTACCTCGAAAGCGAGAGAATCGGCAAATACGCGCATGATGACAATGAACGCGCATTGCTTTCGCATTGGCTGCATCTGCGATTGTCCAGATATGGTGGCGTATACGAACCATTCGTAAGGCAAATGCTTTCGAGCAGCGGGCTTTTTGATGACTTGATTTCATTTGGAAGCGAGACGCGCGAGACATGCCGTCAGGATTTTTTCCCGGAAATCTTCGACGTCCCGTTTCCACCTCCGACTCACCCGCGATTCTCGTTCATCGACTTATTTGCCGGAATAGGCGGCTTTAGGCTCGCCATGCAGGCATGCGGCGGTGAATGTGTTTTTTCTTCCGAGTGGGATAAGTTCGCACAACAAACCTATTTTGCGAATTATGGTGAAGTGCCTTTTGGCGACATCACCCTAAAAGCGACGAAAGACCTTATCCCACAAGGTGTCGACATAATATGCGCAGGGTTTCCTTGCCAGGCGTTTAGCCTTGCAGGCAAACGGATGGGTTTTGAAGACAATTATCGTGGGATGTCAAGAGGTACGCTGTTTCGCGATGTTGTCGAGATTTGCGAGACCCACAGGCCGAAAGTCGTTTTCTGCGAGAATGTCAAAGGCCTTCTTATACATGACAAAGGAAGAACATTCACCATTATCAAGGGTGCTTTTGAGGAAATTGGCTACAAGGTTTTCCACGCAGTGCGCAACAGCATGGACTTTGGCGTACCCCAACATAGGGAACGCATCTACATTGTCGCTTTCCGCAAAGACATCTCGCCTGACGGCTTTGACTTCCCAACTGGGAATGGCAAGACAAAAACCATAAGGGATATCCTTCAAAAGGATGTAAGCGCAAAATATTACTTGAGCGAGACTTATGTCGAAACGCTCAAGCGTCACAAGGCGCGGCACGAGGCGGCAGGACATGGGTTCGGATATGTCATTCGCGATCTAGACGGCGTTTCAGGCGCGATAGTCTGCGGAGGCATGGGGCGCGAAACGAATCTGATAATCGACCCACCCTCCAAAGGGAGAACGCTAATTCCGGAAACAAACATCAAAGGGAAAATCAACAAAGATGGAATTCGGAAAATGACGCCGCGAGAGTGGGCGCGGCTCCAAGGATATCCTGAGAATTTCATGCTACCACTCGCCGACACGCATCTTTATAAGCAATTCGGCAATAGCGTGTCCGTCCCGGTCGTAACCGCAATAGCCCGAGCGATAGTGGCGCAATTGGGATTGGAGGTCTCCAATGGTTGATATCAACATTTCCAAAAACAAAGGGGAATGGAGCGAGGTCTACGCATTCCTAAAGCTCATAGCCGAGAGGCGCATTGTCGGCGCCAAGAACGACGCGCTCGATCCCGACAAGAATCAATGCCTTTCCATTCTCAAAGTCTCGCGAGACGACATTGTCGCCGTGCTTGAGGATATCGTCACCTTCAAATCGGCAACGACAGGTGCGAATATCGCGACATCTGACTATCCATCGGTTGCCCGTGAAGCAAAAAAGCTTCTCACCGCGATAAAGGCGGGGGACAAAGCGTCCTTCAGTCTGCCTGGCACGGCTGGATATTTGAATAAGCTGGGATTCTCTCATGTAGCTGCGTCAAATGCGGACAAAAGAGACATCAGCGTTGGGGTTTCCGATTATCATGTGGGCGGTGAATTCAACTATGGTTTCAGCATAAAATCGGACCTCGGTTGCGCACCGACCCTGCTGAACGCCTCCGGGGCTACAAACGTAATCTTCAGCCTTGTTCCAAGGACTGGGATGAACGTGGCTGCCGCAAATTCAATAAAGTCACGGACGAAAATTATGGATCGCTGCTCATACTTGAAAGAGGCGTGTTCTTCTATAAAATTCCATGGATATCAAAGCAATACCTTTTCAGACAACTTGCTGCTAATTGACGATGGCCTTCCACGCATAGTGGCCGCACTTGTCTTTGCGCGATACTTTGGCGGTTCCAACGATTATTCCTGTAAGAGCCTTCTTGAAATCGTCAAAAAGCAAAATCCATGCGGCTATCATGCGGCGGCGACGGGTTTCTATGAGTCAAAAGTCTCTCGGTTTCTTGAGGCTGTGGCGCTAGGAATGAAGCCATCACAGTCATGGGGTGGCGAAACGGATGCAACCGGCGGCTATCTCATAGTAAAGCGTGATGGGGATTTAATCGCATTTTACATATACAACCGGGACAGATTCAAACACTACCTTGTACACAATACATTCCTCGAAATAGCTTCATCAACCCGCCACGGCTTTATGGATGTATACCAAGATACTACAGGTCGAAACTTGATCAAACTAAACCTACAGATACGTTTCAAATGAAACGGCGAGACTCTCTTCTGTTTTGATAAGTGTTGATGTGCTGGGTGTCAGGCACCTGTACTGGGTGTCTGACACCGCATATGCATCCGTCTCCCATAATCCTGCCATTTGCGACCAAAAGGTATGCATGCACCCGCACGGCATCACGGTTTTGAGTAAACGGAGCAAAACACACTCTTTAACTCATGAAAAAGGATGGGAAACGGCCAGTATTGTTGCCAGAACCCCGCTTTTTGCACACACCGCCACGCCCAGACGGGCTGCCGCCGGGTTTCGCATGGTTTCCAGGTTTGTTTGAATTCGCGCGCCTCAGCCGACGCCGATCCCGCGTGGCTTGTGAGACGCGCAAATGGCGTCATCCGCCCCGCCAATGTCCGTTACGAACGGCTTTGCCGACCTTTTCCTCGCGTTGAACACCTTCGGGAAGCGGGCGTAGGTCTCAAGAATGAAGCCCCTGCTGCCAATCGCCAGCGCCCGCTTGAAGATTGTGTCGTGTTCGGCGTTTCGTCCTGCAGGGGTGTCTGACACCGCGTGGATCAGCCAGCCGTAGCGTTCCTCGGCCTCGGCCCACGCAATTCCCGGGGCGTCGCGGAAAATGGCGGAGAGGGCCTTTTGCGCGGCCTCCCGTCCCGCATGTGCCTGGGCGTAGCCACACCACTTGTAGTCCTCGGGACGGTCGACGATCCCCGCGCGGACCGCGTTGCAGTCGATGTAGTACGCGACCTGCGTGAGGACTGTGGCGGAATCCTCGAGGAGACAGCTCCAGAAGCGGTCCTCCCACAGCGTCCCTTTGCGGCCAACCTTTTTGTTGTAGTCACGCGAGATCCACTGTTTCAGCTCTTTCATGTAGCTGCTGAGATCCCCCATGCGGCGGAGCAGGGCGTTTCGCTCCTCCTCCAGGCGTTGCATGGCCGCCTCGCCGCCGTCCCGGCGGTACGCGGCCCAGGTCTCCCGACAATCCTCGGCTTTCTCATGGCCGTAGAGCGCCGCGACGCGCGAGGCGAGCTCGTCGTCCGTCAGCTCCCGTTTCGGCAGGACATGGAGCAGAATGTGGATGTGGTTGGTCATCACCGAGTAGGTGTTTACCTCCATACCGCAAAACTCCGCCATCCTGCGTATCTGGTCGACAACGTGT
>JAEEGG010009212.1_pt1 | contig 22199 bp, 17 predicted proteins | sample 9134161 | NCBI WGS metagenome assembly JAEEGG01 (sample SAMN16246543, study PRJNA631951) | gut metagenome | biome: gut microbiome; feature: rumen; material: CR-attached | host: Bos | place: Iran: Karaj | collected 2018-10
CGTAGATGAGCGTGCGATCGGGATTCTCGAACATATAACGGTCCACAATCGTCTTAACCAGATTGCGGTTGCACAGATCCAGACCGTGCAGCGGCTCGTCGAGAATCAACAAATCGGGACTCTTAACAAAGGCGCGTGCCAGCAGTACCAGGCGCTGCTCGCCGCTCGACATCTCAAGGAACTTGCGGTCGGCCAGGTGCTTAATGCCAAACAGGTTCATCCACTCGATACACAAATCCTTTTCCTGCTTTGTGGGGCGGGCATACAGGCCTACGGTATCTTTCAGGCCGCTGGCCACAATCTGTATGGCGGGGATGTTCTGCTTATAGCTGCGGTGCATCTCGGGCGACACGTAACCGATATGCTTCTTGATATCCCAGATGCTTTCGCCACTGCCACGCTTGTGGCCAAACAGCGAGATGTCGTTGGCATAGGCCTGAGGATTATCGGCACAAACCAGCGAGAGTAGGGTAGATTTACCCGCACCGTTCTGACCCGACAGCGACCAATGCTCGCCCTTGAGCACCACCCAGTTCAAATCCTTCAGAATGGTACGTTCGCCGTAGCGGATGGTAACGTTGTTGAATTTGATAATCTCCTGTGGCATTGGGGGAATGGTAAGATCGGGCTTTTTCAGGAGAATGGCGTGCGGACAGTGCTCGATGGGGAAGCTGGTCTTTACCTGGATGTCCTGCACAAAGCGCAGATCAACCATTTTAATTACACGGGTTACAAACTCGGGTATCTCGTCCATCTTCGAGAGCACTAAAATCATCTGCATGTCCTGTTCGGCAGCCAGCGTGGTGAGCAGCTGTTTTACCTGGTCGCGGGTCTCGGCATCAAGACCGATAAACGGGTTCTCGATAATCAGCACCTTGGGTTTGGTAAACAGGTTTGATGCCAACTTGTATTTGCGCAGTTCGCCGCTACTCAGCAGGATAATATATTTGTCGAGCAGTTCGTTAAGGTGGAACAACTCGTACAGATGCTTCTGGAAGTCACGACGCTCTGGGGTGTCGGGGCCCGACAGCAGGAAAGCCTCTTCGAGCTTGCTGCCAACGGTAGGTGTTTCCTCGTCGATCTCCATCTGGTTCCAACGCTGCTGCAGAAAGTATGTACGATCGTTGTCACCACCGTAGGTATCACGGAACGTGATGTGTTTCAAGTTGTTATATGGTTCGGTGAACGAATAGCTTATCTGGTCGGGGTATACGGGATGCTTGCCGGTAATCATATCTACCAACATACTCTTACCGCCGCCGTTACGGCCCACAATAGCCACGTGCTCACCCTTGTCGAGGTGGAAGTTTACAGGCTCGGCCAAACGCCATTCTGGCTTACGTGCGGTTGCATTCTTTAGTTCAATCGTCTTCATGCTTTCTCTTTTCTCTTAGATACTTTATCTTGGTTCTTGTTGATGAAATCCTTCCAGCCACGGTATTTTACGTCGCTTTCGGGGCGCCCCATCTGCAGGAAATGACAATAGGCAGCAGCAAGCGCATCAGTAGCGTCCATATACTTACCCATCTCGTCGTTGGGAATCTTCAGCAGGCGCTGTAACATACCAGCCACCTGTTCTTTCGAGGCACCACCATTACCGGTAAGCGCCATCTTGATTTTCATGGGGGCATACTCGTGTATGGGAACGCCGTGGTGCACAGCAGCAGCTATCGCAGTGCCCTGAGCACGTCCCAGCTTCAGCATCGACTGCACGTTCTTACCAAAGAACGGGGCCTCGATAGCCATCTCGTCGGGTAGGAACCCATCGATGATGCCGGTAACACGTTCGAAGATATGACCCAGCTTGAGATAGGCATCAGGAAACTTGCGCAAATCGATAACACCCATCGTCATCATCTGCGCCTTTCCATCCACCACCTTTAGCAGTCCGTAACCCATTAAATTGGTTCCGGGGTCAATCCCAAGTATGATCTTTTCCATTTCCGAGTGCAAAGTTAACTAAAATTGTTCGGAAAATGGCTATTTTATCGAAAAAATGTGTACCTTTGCGGGCAAAAATAGTAAAAACTGTAAGAATATACCAATGAAAAAGAGATATATCACTATAACAATGATGCTGGCAGTGGTGCTGGCATCGTGTCGTTTTGGTAGGGGCGACGAGAAAATAGAGCTCACACCAGAGCAGATGCGACTGGAAAAAATAAGCAGAATCGATACCACTTCGCTGCGTGCGGTACTGAATCCCGACTCGATTGAGGGTCGCACCAAGCTGGATTCGCTCACCGCTGATGCGTGGATGCTGGTAGATGACTCTACGGGCATTGTGATTAGCGAGAAATGTGGTTTTGAGCGTCGCTATATGGCCTCGATCACCAAGATGATGACCGCCCTGATTGCGCTTGAGAAGGGTAATCTGAGCGACAGTATCGATATCACCGAGGATGTGTTTATCAACCGCGATTCGCGTGTACGATTGGGACAGGGCTACGTGATGTTAGACCTGATTTACGAGATGATGATGATAAGCGATAACGATGCAGCCTACGCGCTGGCCAAGCATGTGGGTGGCGACACGCTGCGATTCTACGACCTGATGAACCAGAAGGCGCAGTATTTAGGGATGGACAGCACGCACTTTGCCAACCCTAACGGTATGCCTAACGATAATAACTTCAGTAGCGCTGCCGACTTGGTAAAGCTGGCCCGTTACGCCATGCGCGACACCATGTTTGCCAGCATTGTGGGCACAGCCGAAAAAGCCGTTCCGTTGACCGATGGGCGCCATATGGACTGTAGGAACTCAAATGCCCTGCTGCACACTTACGAGGGCTGTATCGGCATTAAAACGGGTTATACGCGTCAGGCTGGTTACTGTCTGGCCTCATCGGCTACCCGCAACGGACACACGCTGTATCTGGTGTTGCTGAACAGCAGACGACATGCGACACGATTCACCGAATCGGCCGCATTACTGGATTATGGGTTCCGTGTGATGGATGCTTACACCCAGCGCATCAACGCCCAATAAACTCAAAGTGCTGGTAATCCTTTTTGTTTTTCCATGCACCGCCCCAGCTAAAGCCGTATTTTGTGAATAGTTTGTAACACAAATCGTTACGGGTAATCTTGTACGGGAAATCAGCCGCGCGGTTAACATACTTCTTGGCAGTTGCAGGTTCTACAATCTGGCTGCCATCTTTTTTGCTATAGCGTACGTAGGGGTTGTATAGCGTATTGATATCTACGGCCAAGCCACGGGCATGTTTCGACAGGTTCTTGGAACCTGAGATGTTGCGATAACAGAAACAGCTGGTGTTGTTGGCACGCATCTGGCGCTCGTCGTCGGCATCGTACACATCGGGCAGGCGCATCTGCTGGATGGGGTAGTGGGCCTTGTACAGCTCGCGGAATATGGTCAACAGCTTATCGGCTATCAGCTTGTTACAAATCATCTCGCCCACATGGGTGCGTCCTTCCAAATCTACATGCGAAATCCTCAGGTAGCGCAAGTCGCTACGCTTGATGTAAGGATTATCGTGCCAGGTTTTGCCCTGCATGGTTTGCCATACGCTATCGGGAATAGCTGTAGAGGTAAAAATCTGGCTTTGCGCACCTAAAGTGCAGCAAAGCCAGAGTACGAATGTTGTGAGTAGTTGCTTCATTTTTACGTGTTACATAAATGCTACGGTGAGTCCCGCCATCACAATGCTGACCATCGACATAAGCTTGATCAGGATGTTGAGCGACGGACCACTGGTATCCTTGAAGGGATCGCCAACGGTATCGCCTACGATACAGGCCTTATGGGCAAACGAGCCCTTACCGCCAAAGGCACCCTCTTCGATATTCTTCTTAGCATTATCCCAAGCGCCACCGGCATTAGCCATGAATACGGCCAAGGTAAAGCCGCCAGCCAGTCCGCCTACCAGCAGTCCGAGCACGCCGGCAACACCCAGCACGCAGCCTACGATGATAGGGATAAGGATGGCCAGAACGGATGGGATAACCATCTCGTGCTGAGCAGCACGGGTAGAGATTTCAACACAACGACCGTAATCGGGCGTGCCTGTACCTTCGAGGATACCTGCTATCTCGCGGAACTGACGACGAACTTCCTGCACCATTTTCTCGGCAGCACGACCCACAGCCTCCATCGTCATACCGCAGAACAGAAAGGCGGCCATCGCACCAACAAAGGCGCCCACAATCACCTTGGGGTTCATCAGGTTTACCTGGAAGAAGTTCATGAAGTCGGGGATATTGGCATCGGCAGCCGAAATCAGCTCGCCCTTTACGTTCTCCATCATCACGCCAGCGCGGGTCATCGCAATCTTTATTTCTTCGATATAAGATGCCAGCAGCGCCAAAGCGGTGAGTGCAGCCGAACCGATGGCAAAGCCCTTACCGGTGGCAGCAGTGGTGTTACCCAGTGCATCGAGCGCGTCGGTACGGTGACGAACCTCTTCGCCTAAGCTCGACATCTCTGCGTTTCCACCTGCGTTATCGGCAATAGGTCCGTAAGCGTCGGTAGCCAGGGTGATGCCCAGTGTAGAGAGCATACCCACGGCAGCGATACCGATACCGTAAAGACCATGAGCCAGTGATTCTGACGACATAGAGAGGTCGAATCCGTTAGCGCACAGATAGCTGAGCATGATGGCTACACCAATGGTGATAACGGGGATGCAGGTAGAAATCATACCTGTACCGATACCCTTGATGATAACCGTTGCGGCACCTGTCTGTCCGGCTTCCGAAATCTTCTGGGTAGGCTTGTAGCTGTGCGAGGTGTAATACTCGGTAGCCTGACCGATGATAACGCCTGCTGCCAAACCTGCGATAACCGAGAACGAAAGGCCCAGCCAGTTCTGGATATCCAGCAGATACAGGATGCAGAAGGTAGCGGCGGCAATCAGGATGGCACTTACGTTGGTGCCCACCGAGAGCGAACGTAACAGATCCTTCATGGTAGCGCCCTCCTTGGTACGAACCAGGAAGATGCCCAGCAGCGAGAGGAACACGCCTACGGCAGCAATCAGCATAGGAGCGATAACCGCCTTGAGCTGAATCTCCAAGCCAGCCACACCAAAGGCAGCTGCACCCAGTGCGGCAGTAGAGAGTACCGAGCCGCAATAGCTCTCGTACAGGTCGGCACCCATACCAGCCACGTCGCCCACGTTGTCGCCTACGTTATCGGCAATGGTAGCGGGGTTGCGCGGATCGTCCTCAGGGATATCGGCCTCAACCTTACCTACGATATCGGCACCTACGTCGGCAGCCTTGGTGTAGATACCACCGCCCACACGCGCAAACAGCGCCTGGGTTGAAGCACCCATACCAAAGGTAAGCATCGTTGTGGTGATAGAAATTAAGCCATCGGCATCGAAGTGGTTAAGCACTACGAACCAGATGGCTATATCAAGCAAACCAAGACCAACTACGGTGAGTCCCATAACAGCTCCCGAACGGAAGGCAATCTTTAAACCAGCATCCAGACTCTCGCGGGCGGCATTTGCGGTGCGCGCCGAAGCATAGGTTGCTGTCTTCATGCCAAAGAAACCAGCCAGACCCGAGAAGAAGCCGCCTGTAAGGAAGGCAAACGGTACCCAGGGGTTCTGAACATTCAGTCCGTAGGCCATAAAGGCAAACAGCACGCAGAGCACCGCAAACACAATGCCTACTACCTTGTACTGCTGCTTTAGATAGGCCATAGCACCTTTGCGCACATAGAGCGCAATTTCTTTCATTCGTGGCGTACCCTCATCGGCTTTCATCATCTGAGTGAAGAAATAGTACGCCATGCCTAATGCCACGATCGATGCGATGGGCACCAGCCAGAATACTTGAGGAATCATCATAATTAGGTTTTAGTTTTATTGGGTTGTTGTTAAGTGAACGCGCACTTATTATTCCTCAGAGAAATCGATGAGCTCAGAGCTCTCCTCGTCAGAGTCGTCGCCAAGGTCCATCATTGTTGAGTAGTTGTCCTCGGTGATATCCTCGTCGTTTGGTCCATCTACCTCCTCATCTTCCTCGTCATGTGAGCTGTAGTTGTCCTCAACGATTACGTCAGAGTCGTCGTCCTCATCAAAGTCGTCGTCCTCGCCGTTACGCAACTGCATGCGCAGCTTGATCTCCTCGGGCTTCAACTTAGCAAAGATAGCCTCAACCCAGCCACCTTTGGGCACCTCGAGTACCTCGTAGCCATCCTCAACCTTCTTGTCGTACATGCCGCCTTTCTTGTGCAAGCGGTCCTTAGGCAGGGTAGTGGTAGAGATATCGAAACCGCTCTGGATAATGTCCTGAATCGACTGTGAGAGCGAATCCCAACCGCCACCAAAGTTGCGGTCGATAACCTCGAGCAACTGGGTTGCTGAGATGTGACGGATATTCTCGTAAGTTAAATCGGTGACACGACTGATGGGGCGCTTCTTGATGGCCCAGATGAATTTCATGTTATCGTCGAACTTAATAGTGGCCACTTTATAACCACGACCTTCGTAGCTCTTGCGGATAGGGGCAGAATCGTCGCGAAGATCCTCGATAAAGAAGGCACTCTTAAAGATCTGGATGTAGTGCTTTACGTTTTCCTTTACTTCGGCATCCTTGCAAGCGGCCTCCCACATACGGAAGACATCATTCTCCTGGATGTCCCAAACACTACTCTTGGTTACACTCTTAATTGATAATGACGGATTACTTTCCGGTTGTTGTTGTTTTGTTCTTGCCATATTATTCTACTAATTTTTGTGCAAATGTAACCACTTTATTTTTTATTCGCAAGTTTTTGGCCATAATTTTTTGTAATTATCGCAATTTAGCGTAACTTTGTGCCCGAATATGGCACAACCATTAGCTGAAAGACTGCGTCCACGCACTTTAGATGAGTATATCGGACAAGAACATCTGGTGGGTGAGGGAGCTGTTCTGCGTAAAATGATCGACGCAGGACGCATACCTTCGTTTATCCTTTGGGGCCCTCCTGGAGTGGGTAAAACCACCCTGGCCCAGATTATCGCCCACAAGTTAGAAACACCCTTCTACACGCTCTCGGCTGTAACGAGTGGTGTGAAGGATGTGCGCGAGGTGATTGAGCGCGCCCAGAAGGGCAGGTTCTTCAACGAGGCATCACCTATATTATTTATAGACGAGATACACCGTTTCTCAAAGTCGCAGCAGGACTCGCTGCTGGGGGCTGTAGAGAAGGGTATCGTAACCCTGATTGGTGCCACCACCGAGAACCCGTCGTTCGAGGTGATACGTCCGTTGCTGTCGCGTTGTCAGCTCTATGTGCTCAAGTCGTTGCAGAAGGACGATTTGCAGAAACTGCTGGAGCGCGCCATCCATACCGATGCGATTCTGAAGGAGCGAAACATCGTACTACAGGAAACCAGCGCGATGCTGAGATATAGCGGAGGTGATGCTCGTAAGTTGTTGAATATCTTAGAGTTGGTGGTTGAAGCTGAAGCAGGAGATGAAGTGGTGATTACCGACGAGAAGGTGGTGAACCGACTGCAGCAGAATCCGTTGGCTTACGATAAGGATGGCGAGATGCACTACGATATCATCTCGGCGTTTATCAAGAGTATCCGAGGCTCCGATCCTGATGCCGCCTTGTATTGGCTGGCACGTATGATTGAGGGCGGCGAGGACCCGCAGTTCATCGCCCGTCGACTGGTGATCAGCGCTTCTGAAGATATAGGTTTGGCCAATCCAAATGCCTTGTTGCTGGCTAATGCCGCGTTTGATGCGGTGATGAAGATAGGTTGGCCCGAGGGTAGAATACCTTTGGCCGAAGCTACGGTTTATCTGGCCACATCGCCAAAGAGTAACAGTGCTTATCTGGGCGTGGATGCTGCGCTCGACCTGGTGCGCCGAACGGGTAATCAGCCAGTGCCGCTGCCCATCCGTAATGCGCCCACACAGTTGATGAAGGATCTGGGCTATCACGACGGCTATAAGTATCCGCACGACTTTGCGGGGCATTTTACACCGCAGCAGTATATGCCCGATGCACTGCAAGACGAGCGTATCTGGCACGGACAGCATAATCCGTCGGAGGAGAAAATGTACCAGCGCATGGTGAATTATTGGGGAAAACGATACGAGGACTGAATATGAATATGGATCAGGAGTTAATCATCAAGTTGATAGAGTTGTTGGGCACATTCGCCTTTGCCATCTCGGGTATCAGGCATGCGGCTGCCAAGCACTTCGACTGGTTTGGAGGTTATGTGTGCGGTGTGGCTGTGGCTATCGGCGGCGGTACCATCCGCGATGTGATGTTAGGCACCACACCATTCTGGATGACCAACGCTATCTACCTGATTTGTACGGCAGTAGCGCTGCTTACGGTGGTGCTCTTCGGCAAATGGATGGAGCCCTTGAAGAACGCTTGGTTTGTGTTCGATACCTTGGGTTTGGCACTCTTTACGATTGCCGGTATCCAGAAGAGTTTAGCCTTCGATCAGCCTTTCTGGGTGGCTATCATCATGGGCTGTATCACCGGTTCGGCTGGTGGTGTGATTCGTGATGTGTTGCTGAACAACGAGCCCGTGATATTCCATAAGGAGATATATGCGATGGCGTGTGTGATAGGCGGTGTGGCCTATTGGGGACTTGCCGAACTGGGTGTAGCAGCCGAAATAAGCGCGGTGGTAAGCTTTATCGTTACCTGCCTGATTCGCTTCCTGGCTGTACGCTATCACCTTTCACTCCCCGTATTAAAGGAAAAATAGAAAAATAGTAAATAGTAAAATTGTCAAATAAATAAGATGGCAGAACAAACAAATAGACGAAGAAAGAGTAGTAACCAGCCCGTAGATCCTACCTACGGACACCTTCAGCCACAGGCTCTGGAGATTGAGAAGGCTGTGCTGGGTGCGCTGATGATTGATAAGGATGCCTACGCGGTAGTGTGCGAGATTCTGCGTCCTGAGAGCTTCTACGAGCCTCGTAACCAGATGGTTTATGCCGCCATACGCGACTTGAGTATGGAGGAGAAACCAGTTGATATCCTGACGGTTACCGATCAGTTGGCTAAGTCGGGAAATCTGGAGCAGGTGGGCGGTCCCGGTTATGTGGCCGAGCTGAGCTCTAACGTGGTATCATCGGCCAATATCGAGTATCACGCCAATATCATCGCCCAGAAGTCGCTGGCCCGTCAGCTCATCTCGTTCTCGAGCATGATTCAGACCAAGGCTTTCGACGAGACGATTGATGTTGAGGACCTGATGCAGGAGGCCGAGGGTTCGCTCTTCGAGTTGTCGCAGCACAACATGAAGAAGGACTATACCTCGATCGACCCCGTTATCTCGCTGGCTGTAAAGGGTATCCAGGATGCCGCTAAGAACACCGACGGTTTGACGGGTGTTTCAACCGGTTACTTTAAGCTCGACGACCTGACCAGTGGATGGCAGGCTTCCGACTTGGTGATTATCGCCGGACGTCCTGCGATGGGTAAGACATCGTTTGCCCTCTCGATGGCCAAGAATATTGCCGCCGATATCCGTACACCTATGGCTTTCTTCTCGTTAGAGATGTCGAACGTTCAGCTGGTTAACCGATTGATCTCGAATGCCTGTGAGATTCAGGGGTCGAAGATTCTGAACGGACAGCTGCAACGTGACGAGTGGGAGCGACTGGATAAGAACATCAATAAGCTGCTGGGCGCACCGCTGTATATCGACGATACCCCAGGTCTTTCGGTATTCGAGTTGCGTACCAAGGCCCGTCGACTGGTTCGTGAGCATGGTGTGAAGCTGATTATGATCGACTACCTGCAGCTGATGAATGCCAACGGTATGCGATTCAGCAGCCGACAGGAAGAGGTGTCAACCATCTCTCGTTCGCTCAAGGGTTTGGCTAAGGAGTTGAATATTCCCATCCTGGCACTGAGTCAGCTGAACCGTGGTGTTGAGAGCCGTGAGGGATTGGAAGGAAAGCGCCCACAGCTGAGCGACCTGCGTGAGTCGGGAGCCATCGAGCAGGATGCCGACATGGTACTGTTCGTACACCGTCCTGAGTACTATCATATCTATCAGGATGATAACGGACGCGACCTGCATGGTATGGCGCAGATTATTATTGCTAAACACCGTAAGGGTGCTACGGGCGACGTGCTGCTTACCTTCCGTGGTGAGTACACCCGTTTCGAGAATCCCGAGGATAAAGCTATCGAGAACCGTGCCCCAATGGGAGGCGGCGAGATATTGGGATCAAAAATAAACGGAGACAACCCACCGTTGCCTCCGTCAGATCCAAACGAACCGTTACCTTTCTAACGGTTATTTGTATTTCTCAATCAAGTTATCTGCCTGCAGATTGCCCATTTCCTTGGCTTTCTGCAGGTTTTGTATTCCCTCTTTCTTGTTGCCTTTCAGGCACTGGGCCACACCTAAGAACAAGTAGCCGTCGCTATCGTTAGCATCAACGCTCAGACTCTCCTTAGCGGTTGCTATCGCATTGTCGTATAGACCTACACGGATTTCGAGCGAGGCCTTCTCGGCATAATAATAGGTCTCCTTAGGATTCATCACAATGGCGCGGGTGATATCGTTGAGTGCCTGCTGATACAAGCGCCCCTCGATTTCGGCCTGATGACGGATGTAGTAGAAGTTATCATTTACGTTGGCTTTCATAAGCTCCTCGTAATCGTTCATGTCGGCGATAGCCTCACGGAATTTCTTAGCCTGCAAACGAGCCTGGGCGCGTGACCACAGATAAGGGGCGGCTTCCTTCAGGTAGGGTTTGCTGAACATGTTCATGGCGCTATCCATCAGGGCCAGCATCGAAGTGGTATCCTGCAGCATCTCCTTACAACGGGCAGCGCTGAAGTATAGCTCGGCACTCTTCATGTTGGTGTTTGAGAGATCGTTGAAGATGTCGTAGGCTTCAGCGTATTTCTTCTGGGCAAACAGAATGTTAGCCTCAGTCTGACGATACATCGACTGTGGATTAAAGGTGTTGGCGGTACGAACCTCTTCAAGCGCCTTGTCCAGTGTCCACTTATCGTAAGGCACATCAGCCTGGAATATCATTTTGTTATAGATCATGCGGCCATAGTTGTAATGGGCATCATCCTTCTGCTGAGCGTATTTGATGGCCATCTCCATATCTCTGTCGGCGGCGGCAAAATCATTAGCACCAGCCTCAAGCTGAGCACGGTACATATAACCGTCGGCTGCGTTGGGGAACTTATGGATAAAGTCCTCAATCAGGGCTGCATAAGCGGCTGAATCCTGACGTGTCTGGGCCATATAGAGTGCCAGAACGGCCTCCTTGATGTTATCGGGCAATTCCTTCTTAATCTTGGTTTCCAACAGACTCGACTCGTTCATGCCAAAGCCCGATATCTTCAGCGAATCGGCAAAGCGGGCGCTAACAGCATAGGTGAGTGTATCCTTATCGGTAGCGGGCTGCTGCATCAGGCCGATAACTTCGCCCAGCTGGTTAATCAGCGGACAGCTAACGGTGTTGGCGGGCATGGTGAGCGCTACGGTATAGTAATCGTACTCACCTTGGAAGGTCTCTGCCTTGCGAACGGTACCTGCTGGCACGTTCTTTACTTCGTGATAGGGCAGCAACCAAGCCTGACTGCCTACAGTGGCCGAAGCGCTGCTGATGACCAGAGGCTGTGTTTTACCGCTTACGCGGAACTTTACTACATCGTACATATCGTTTACACCTACAATGCTTACTACGGGCAGTTCCTTACCTGCTGCATCAATTACTACAGCTCTTGTGGCACCCTTGAATGGAGTGTAGTTACTTACAGCATCGCCATTGGCACTGGTAAAGAAACCGTTACTGCTGCCGATGAGCGAACCGTCTTCGGCAAAGGTTTTCAGGGTGAATACCGACTTGGTGGCTTTCTTTACCCAACTAGGCTGAGCGCCAGCCAGTATTGGCATCACCGTCAGTAATATTAAGAATAATCTTTTTTTCATATTTCTTTTATTTTTCAATGTTCAATGTTCAAAGTTAATGTCCAAGCAGAGCTTTGGCATTCTGTATGGCGGCCTCCGATACGTCGCTACCACTCAGCATCTGGGCAATCTCGCGTACACGCTCGTCGGCATCAAGTTGGCGCATCTTACTGGTGGTACCGTTGGCGGTCTCGTTCTTCTCAACCTTATAATGTACCGAGCCTAAGGCCGCAATCTGCGGCAGGTGCGTGATGCTGATAACCTGACGACCATGACCGCCCATCTCCTTCATAATCTGAGCCATCATCTCAGCTGTTTTACCGCTCACACCGGTATCAATCTCGTCGAAGATAATCGTAGGCAACTTCACGGCGCCGCTGATCATCGCCTTGAGCGACAACATCACACGGGCAATCTCACCACCCGAAGCCACCTGCGAAACAGGCTGGAGTGGGGTAGAAGTGTTGGCGCTGAACAGGAACGAAACCCTGTCGGTACCATTTATGCCCAACTCAATAGCGGTAAGCTGGATACTGAAACGAACGTGTGGCATACCTAATGGTACCAGGCGTTTCTGCATCTCGTCCTCAATCTTCTTGGCGGCCTTAGTGCGCAGTTTGGTGAGCGCTTCAGCCTCCTTACGGGCTTGGGCTTCCAACTGGCTGAGACGTGCCTTCACTTCGTCGAGTGACTCGTCGCCGTTCTCGATGGCCTGCAACTGCTGCTGCAAGTTGTCGCGCTTCTCAATCAGCGCCTCGATAGCGTCAACGTGGTATTTCTTCTCTAACTCGTAGATGCGATCCAAACGGTTGTTAACCTGATCCAGTTCGGCAGGATCGAAATCTACCGACTCTAATAGGCTGCTGATTTCATGAGCCACATCCTTCAGGTCGATATAGCTGCTGTCGATACGCTGAATCAAATCGCCCACCTCGGGATACACAGCCTCGATGCTTCGTAAGGCCGAGAGCGATGAACGCAACTGTTCTATCACGCCGTTCTGCTCGGCCGATAGGGCATTGTCAGTGGTATATAGGGCGCTCTTGATATCCTCGGAGTGCTCCATCGTGTCGCTGCGCTGTTCCAGCTCTTCCTGCTCGCCTTCAAGCAAGTGTGCATTCTGCAGCTCCTCGTATTGGAACTGCAGGAAATCGCGGTTCTCACGGTTGCGCTCGATAGCTGCATGCAACTCTGCCAATTCTTTCTCGGCGGCCTGATAAGCAGCGTATGTCTGCTGGTATTTGGCCAACTGAGTGGCGTCGTCGGCAATGATATCTACCACCTCTAACTGGAAGTCCTGCTTGTTCAGCAACAGGTTTTGATGTTGCGAGTGAACATCCATCAGCTGGTCGCCTAACTCCTTGAGCATAGAGAGGGCTACAGGCGTGTCGTTGATAAACGCGCGACTCTTACCGGCTGCTGTAAGTTCGCGACGGATGATACAATCGTCGGCATCGTACTCGATATCGTTCTCGTCGAAGAATGCCCGCATGTTGTAGCGCGACAAATCAAAATGCGCTTCTATCACACATTTATCAGCTCCTTGTTTGATGGTTTTCGAGTCGGCACGCTGTCCTAACAGCAACGCAATGGCGCCTAGGATAATACTCTTTCCGGCTCCAGTTTCACCAGTGATAACCGAGAAACCTTCGTAGAGCAAGATATCCAGCTCGTCGATCAGCGTAAAGTTCTTGATATATAAATGCTTAAGCATAGTAACTCTATTTGGTAATTTGTTCCCAACTATTATTTTGCGAGGCGTTCAGGCCCATCAGCAAGTCGTAGATACGTTGTTTCTCTTTTTGTGTACCTTTACCTTTGTAGATGTTGGCCAACTCATCCTTCTTGTAGTCGGTCCATATCTGCGGCAACAAACTCAGCGGCTTGTTTTCGTGGGCCTGTTGAAGGTCGTTCTCGAGTGCTGCCGATATTTCTGTTCGGCCACGTTCGGCATTATTGGTCATCTCGTCGAGTCCCTTACGATAATAATCGTATTGCAACTGGCGGAAGGGTTTCATGCCTTCGTCCATATAATCGTTGATAATGGCAAAGCGGTTGCGGTTGTCCTCGAACGATTTCCAACCCGTAAAACCTAAGTTCTGGGCGTTGTAAACCAGCACCAGACAGCGCTGTAATACATCTGTTCCCCCCATTGGCGCAAAGCTGTCGAGGTCTAAGCCAATCGTCAGTAAAGCGTAGTAGGCTAGGAGAGCGGTCAGTTGGTTGTCGATGTTCTCTTCGGCAAAGTTTAACTGGTCGAACTGCTGGAACACAAAGTTAAAGTTGGCATCCCTATTATTATATAATGTAGTGGTATAAGCTGCATTAAAAACAGGGCGGTTGGCTTGTATAAGTGCGGTACACTCAAAGCGGTTCTCATCGCGAAGATACTTGTTTACAGTCAGGTTCATGTTGCACTGAATGCGTTCGTTTTTCTGAAACTGCAGGTCGGTCCATGCGCGCTCGTTCATAAACTGCTCGATGGTTTGTTGCAGGTTCTCAAACACGCTGGCATCGGTACCTTGTATCTGACTGTGGTTCACACTAACCTTAACTTGCAGCTCTTGGGCATGTATTCCAAGAACTGCAAGTAGTGCTAGTATGGTTAAACAAGTATTCCTGATCATCCGTTAAGTTTTGACTCGCGAAGACGAATTCTTGTAAGTACTTGCTTGGTGTTATACGTGAAGTCGCCCGAAAGAATCCAACTGTAATAGCCTGGGTCGATATGCAGCACGTCGGCTACAGGAATGCCCTTGTGCTTTCCGAAGTTGAATACCTCGGTGAGGCGTGGGTTTCCTTGTTCGTCGAGTAGGGTATTACCGTTGCGATCCTTCATCTCGCCCCAAACAATACGACCGGCAAAGTCTACATTGTTGTTAGCACGCGAGAATTCGGCCAACTTGTTCATATCGTTCTCAAGCACCTTCTCGGGGTCTTCATTAGCACCTGGTGCATACTTGTCCAGCTCGCCCATCAGCACACGATAGGTGGCTTCGGTATCCTGATCGGCACGATGTGCTTCGAAGTCTTCCTCCATCTTGCGTCCGCAGTAGAACTTATAGGCAGCAGCCAGATTGCGGCGCTCCATCTTATGGAAAATGGTCTGTGCATCGATCATCTTACACTTGCTGAAATCAAAATCTACGCCAGCACGCAGGAATTCCTCAGCGAGTAGGGGAATATCAAAGTGGTTTGAGTTAAAACCCGCAAAGTCGCAGCCTGTAAATTTCTCGGCCAGCACGGCGCCCAACTGTTTGAATGTGGGCTTGTCCTTTACGTCATCGTTCGAGATACCCGTAAGCTGGGTGATCATCGGCTCGATGGGCTTTTCGGGGTTTACCAACTCGTTGCCGCGTTCTTCGTGTCCGTCGGGATATACTTTTATATACGAGATCTGGATAATACGGTCCTTAACCAAGTCAAGGCCCGTAGTCTCCAGATCGAATATTACCAGAGGTTTAGTTAAATTCAGTTTCACCTTTTACTTCTCCCGCTTTTTAGTCGTTAATAAGCATAGGCATCATCAGCATAACAACCTCCTGATTCTCTGGCTGCTCTGAAGGCAGAACCAAACCAGCGCGACTAGAGTCGGCCAACTGGATGATGACATCAGGACACTCGATGTTGCCCAGGATCTCGATAAAGGCGTTGCCCTTGAAACCAATGCTCATTGGTATGCCGTTATACTCACAGGTCATGCGCTCTGTAGCGGTCTTTGAGAAGTCGTAGTCCTCAGCATCCAGCTGGAATGTAGAGCCTTCAACGTGGAAGCGCACCAGATTGCTAGAATCGTTAGCAAATGGCTGTACGCGACGCAGGGCAGCCAGCAGTGACAGACGATCCAGACGAACCTCGTTAGGATTATTCTGTGGAATAACTGAGTTATAGTTGGGGTAGCGCCCCTCGATCAGGCGGCACAGCAGCACACCATCACCGTAGTTAACCTCGGCGTTGCGCTCGTCGAAACGGATGGTAACATCGCCACCATCTTTACCCAGCAGGTTCTTCAGCAGGTTAGCAGGCTTTTTAGGCAGGATAAATGCCGATGGATCCTCGCTCTTAATGCTGAATATCTTGTTGCGAACCAGCTTGTGTCCGTCAGAAGCAACTACTGCCAGGTGATCGGGTGTAAGATCGAAGTAGATACCGTTCATCACAGGACGGAGCTCGTCCTGAGCGGTAGCGAAGATGCTACGGTTGATGTTCTCGGCCAGGATGGCGTTCTGCAGAACAATAGTCTTGGCAAACTCGCTAACGGGCTGTGCCACAGGGAATTCGTCGGCATTGTCGACAGGCAGTGAGAACAAACCGTTCTGGTAGGTGATCTTTACCAGATTCTGCTCCAGATCCACGTCGAATGTGATGGGCTGCTCTGAGAAGCCTTTAACGGCCTCCAGCAGGTCGTGGTTACCGATAGCAAAACGGAAGTCGCTATCGCTTTCGGTCAGCTCCAGCTGGGTCTTCATCACGTTCTCAGAATCTGATGCTGTCAGATGCAGAACATTGTTTTCGATCTCGAATAAAAAGTCACCCAGGATGGGTAGAGCATTTTTACTGTTAATCACTCTCGAGAGTGCAACGAGCTTAGAGCTCAGTGCTGTGCTTGATAATGTAAAACGCATAGTTTATAGTTATTTTATTATTCTACATATTATATTATTGGTTACAAAATTACAAAAAAAAGTTGTAATGAGCAAAAAAAAGAGCAGAAATGTGCGTTATTCAAACTATTTTTAGTAATTTCGCACTCTGAAAACGATAAATTCAACAAAATAAAACAAAAAAGATAATGGAATTAACAGGTAAAATCATTGCGGTAATGGAAGCCCGCGGAGGCGTTTCGGCCCGTACAGGCAACTCATGGAAGACTCAGGAATACGTTTTGGAGGTTCCTGGTCAGTATCCTAAGCGTTGCGTTTTTAACGTATTTGGTGAGGACAGAATCAATCAGTTTAATATCCAGAATGGTGACGAGCTTACCATCCAGTTTGATATTGATGCTCGCGAATATAATGGTCGTTGGTATAACGATGTACGTGCTTACAACGTTATCCGTGGTCAGCAGCCTGTGGCCGGTGCTCCTGTAGCAGCAGCTCCTTCAGCAGCTACATCACCATTCCCACCAGCACAGGAGCCTGCTAGCGAGGGTTCGTCTGACGATCTGCCATTCTAAGAGATTTATCCAAGAAATAAGGCTATAGTCCTCACGGTTGTGGGGATTTTTCTTTTTTACGAGAATCTATATTATGATAAATAGAGATTTCTGTTTTTGCGATATTTCGAACCAATGGTCAGGTTGCTTCAAAATATCGAAGTTTTGAAGCATCTGCTTTAACGATGCTAATTGAATGATATTGTTATGTTAGATTATTTGACATAGAAATCCTTAGTAAGATTGTGGTACCAATCGCTGCGCTGACCTGGGAATGATTCTAATACCTGCTCTTCGAAATTTACTGTTTCCACAGGATGCTTTCTAAACTCAACCAAATGACGTTTAGGCAGTTTGTTGGGCGTAGTTTTAATCAGACAGATTCTGGTCAAGAATAATCCCTCGAAAGCTGCGGCTGACTCTACGTTATCCTGATTATCGGCAGGAATAACTAACGACAGAATACCATCGGTTTTTAGCAGCTTGCTGGCTGCGTGCATCAGACTCTCGTACGTTAAACTTACAGCGTGACGGGCCAGCGTTCGTTGATCTTGTGGGCACGTGAGTGAATCAACGAAATATGGCGGATTACACACGATGGCATCATACCCTGCTTTGTCATCCATTTTAGTAGCATCTTCTCTATTTATCATAATCCGGTTGACGAATGGAGAACCTACTACATTTTCCTGGGCTTGCTGGGCAGCATCTTCATCGATATCAATGCCTGTAACTTGCGCTTCAGGAAAGCGCTGAGCCATCATCAGTGCTAACAGCCCGGTGCCCGTTCCGATGTCCAGAATACGTGCTGCTGCAATGGGCGCGTTAGCCCATGCGCCAAGCAGTGTGCCATCAGTACCCACCTTCATGGCGCAACGGTCCTGATAAACAGTGAATTGTTTGAATTGAAAGCTGTTTTTTGCCATAATCGCGGCAAAGTTACTAATAATTTGTTAATTCTTGCCCCTTTCGTACGTATTTCTTAATTTTTATTAGTAACTTTGCACCCCGATTTAATAATTTTGAAAATGAGTAACCAGAATAATAATTCAGCATTTCAGATGATTGCTGATGTAGATGGAGATTTGAAGGATTTTTTGAATGTTCACACGCCTGACCGTGTGCCCATTCTGGCTTTGCGCAATATGGTTCTGTTCCCTGGTGTGGTAACGCCGATTCTTATTGGTCGTCAGGCCAGCAAAGCCTTGGTTGAAAAAGCTGAGAAGAAAGGTTTGATAATTGGCGTTGTAGCCCAGCGCGATCCCGATGTGGATTATCCCGATAAGCACGACCTGTTTGAGGTGGGTGTTTATGCCAAGGTGATGAAGCTCCTCACCCTACCCAATGGCAATATTACCGCCATTCTGCAGGGCTTGGGACGCTTGGAACTGAACGATATTGTTGCTACATCGCCTTATCTTGAGGGCGACGTGACAGCGCTTGAGGAGGATCTGCCCGATCCAAAGGATCGTGAGTTCAATACAGCTGTGGCCGATCTGCGCGAAATGGTTAGCAGATACGTTTCGGTATCGGAGGAAATCCCCGACGAGGCCAGCTTTGCTATCAAGAATATCTCGAACAAGGTGATGATGCTTAACTTTGTGTGCACCAACATGCCGTTCAACTACAAGGAGAAGCAGAAACTGCTGGAAATCGGTCTTGTAAAGGAGCGCCTGTTCACCACCATGAAGATGCTGAACCGCGAGATTAACCTGCAGAACCTGAAGGCAGATATCCGTAACAAAACCCGTGAGGATATCGACGAACAGCAGCGTAACTACTTCCTGCAGCAGCAGATTAAGAACATGCAGGCTGAGATGGGTAACGGCGAGTCGCCCGAGAAGCACGAGCTGCTTACCAAAGGCCGCTACAAGATGTGGAAGTTCGAGATTGGTAAGTATTTCCGTAAGGAGTGCGACAAACTGGATAACCTGAACCCACAGAGTCCTGAGTATAACGTGCAGCTTACTTACCTGCAAACGCTGGTAAACCTGCCATGGGGCGAATATACCGTTGACGATCTGAACCTGAAGCGTGCCAAGCGCATCCTGGATAAGGACCACTATGGTATGGAAAAGGTTAAGGAGCGTATCCTTGAGTATATGGCTGTGCTGGCTCTGCGTGGCGATCTTAAGTCGCCTATCCTGTGCCTCTATGGCCCTCCAGGTGTTGGTAAGACATCGTTGGGTAAGTCGATTGCCGCTGCCATGAAGCGTAAGTATGTACGTGTTTCGCTTGGTGGACTGCACGACGAGGCTGAGATTCGCGGTCACCGTCGTACCTACATCGGTGCTATGCCTGGACGTATCATCAAGAGCATCCAGAAGGCTGGCTCGAGCAACCCCGTATTCATTCTCGACGAGATTGATAAAGTAACACAGAATACCCACAATGGCGACCCTGCATCGGCCCTGCTCGAGGTGCTCGATCCAGAGCAGAACAACGCCTTCCACGATAACTATCTGGATGTGGATTACGACCTCTCGAAGGTGCTGTTCATTGCAACGGCCAACAACCTGAGCACGATTCCTCGTCCCCTACTCGACCGTATGGAGGTTATCGATGTAAGTGGTTATATCACAGAGGAAAAGATTGAAATCGCAAAGCGTCACTTGATACCACGCGAGCTGGATAATACCGGTTTGAATATCGAGGCAAGCATGAAGCCTTCGTTCAATAAGGCTGCCATCGAGATGATTATTGAGCGTTATACCCGTGAGAGCGGTGTTCGTCAGCTCGAGAAGCAGATTAACAAGGCCCTGCGTAAGATTGCCTTTAAGCGCCAGATTGAGGATGGTACTGAATACAAGAAGATTACCCCCAACGAGCTGGAGGGACTGCTTGGCAAGCCACCTTTCTATCGTGATATCTATCAGGGCAACAATTATGCCGGTGTGGTAACAGGTCTGGCCTGGACTTCGGTTGGCGGTGAGATTCTGTTTATCGAGACATCGCTCTCAAAGGGTAAGGGCTCAAAGCTTACACTTACCGGTAACCTGGGTGATGTGATGAAGGAGTCGGCCATCCTGGCTGTTGAGTACGTGAAGGCTCATGCCGAGACGCTGAACATCGACTACCGCATTTTCGATAACTGGAATATTCATATCCATGTGCCCGAGGGTGCTACACCCAAGGACGGTCCTTCGGCTGGTATCACTATCGCCACCTCGATTGCCTCTGCCCTCACCCAGCGTAAGGTGCGTAAGAACACCGCTATGACCGGTGAGATCACCCTGCGCGGAAAGGTTCTGCCTGTAGGTGGTATTAAGGAGAAGATTCTGGCCGCTAAGCGTGCCGGTATCACCGATATTGTGATGTGTCAGGAGAACGAGAAGGATATCCTTGAGATTCCCGATATGTACCTGCAGGGCGTTAACTTCCACTATGTGGAGAACGTGCAGGATGTATGGGATTTTGCCCTGACCGATGAGATTGTAAAGAATCCGCTCGATTTCACTATCCCCAAGGAGAATAAGGATTCGAAGAATTAAGATTGAAGATTTGAAGTATTTGAAATGACATTTGAAGTACAACATACCGATGCAGCCAGCGATGCCCGTGCGGGATTGATTACCACCGATCACGGACAGATTCAGACTCCTATCTTTATGCCTGTTGGCACAGTAGGTAGCGTAAAGGGTGTGCACTTTAGCGAACTGCGTGAGCAGGTTAAGGCACAGATTATCCTTGGTAACACTTATCATCTGTATCTGCGTCCAGGTCTCGACATTCTGCGCCAGGCAGGTGGCTTGCATAAGTTTAATACTTGGGATCGTCCTATCCTTACCGATTCGGGCGGTTTCCAGGTCTTTTCGTTGACAGGTATTCGTAAGCTTCGTGAGGAAGGTTGCGAGTTCCGTAGTCACATCGATGGTTCTAAGCATATTTTTACGCCCGAGAACGTGATGGACACCGAGCGTGTGATTGGTGCCGATATCATGATGGCGTTCGACGAGTGCCCACCGGGACAGAGCGACTATAAGTATGCCGAGAACAGTCTGCGCCTCACCCAGCGATGGCTGGAGCGCTGCGTAAAGCGTTTTAACGAAACCGAGCCCCTGTATGGCTACAACCAGACGTTGTTCCCCATTGTGCAGGGCTGTACCTATAAGGACCTGCGCCAGGATGCTGCCAAGCACGTGTGCGATGTGCTGGCTAAGCTGAACGACGGCGGTGGTGCTTCGATTGGTGGACTGGCCGTGGGCGAGCCTACCGAGGTGATGTACGAGATGATCGAGGTGGTAAACGAGATTCTGCCTAAGTCGCGTCCACGTTACCTGATGGGTGTTGGTACACCTCAGAACATTCTGGAGGGTATCGAGCGCGGTGTGGATATGTTCGACTGCGTAATGCCAACCCGTAACGGTCGTAACGCCATGCTGTTTACCTACGAGGGAACGATGAACATGCGTAACAAGAAATGGGAGAACGACTTCTCGCCCATCGATCCCGATGGCTGCGAGATCGACCGCATACATAGCAAGGCCTACCTGCATCACCTGTTCAAGGCTCAGGAGCTGCTGGCCATGCAGATCGCCTCGATTCATAACCTGGCGTTCTATCTGCGCTTGGTGGGCGATGCCCGACAGCACATCATTGCAGGCGACTTTGTACAGTGGAAACGTTCGGTTATCGATCAATTAGGAAGAAGACGATGAAAGAAGCATTTCGTAAGATAAAACATTGGCTGCGATGGCTGCGTTGGCTTAAATGCCTGAGATGCCTCAGGGTGCTGAATCCGTTCAGTTACCTTAAAAGGCTTGACCGCTACATCATAGCCAAGTTTATTGGTACTTACATCTTCTCGATTATCCTCATTATCTCTATCTCGATAGTGTTTGATGTGAACGAGAACCTGGCTAAGTTCTCTACCTATAACGCACCGCTCAAGGCGATTGTATTTGATTACTACGCCAACTTTGTGCCCTACTTCGCTAACCTCTTCTCACCGTTGTTTGTGTTTATTGCCGTCATCTTCTTTACCAGTAAGCTGGCGGGCAATAGCGAGATTATAGCCATGCTGGCAGCTGGTGTAAGCTTTAAGCGCCTGCTGCGCCCTTATATGATATCGGCGGCATTGATTGCTGCCGTTAACTTTTATCTGGGCGGCTATGTGATTCCTAAGGGCAACCAGGTTAAGATGGATTTCGAGGCCA
>JAEEGG010009214.1_pt1 | contig 22198 bp, 20 predicted proteins | sample 9134161 | NCBI WGS metagenome assembly JAEEGG01 (sample SAMN16246543, study PRJNA631951) | gut metagenome | biome: gut microbiome; feature: rumen; material: CR-attached | host: Bos | place: Iran: Karaj | collected 2018-10
CGCGGATGCGGGGCCGGCGCTTCTGCAAAAACCCGGGGGCCGGAGCCCCCGGGTTTTCAGTCTTTTAAACCCTTAGGATCATAGTTTGCCCGAAGGCGATAGATCAGTCCTCTCTTCTTCTCCTGACGGTGAAGAAGGCAGCGCCGGCGGCCATTATCGCGACCGCTGCGGCGACGAACCAGACGGCGTTGTCACCGGTGGCGGGAGCGGTGGTCCCGGAACCGGATCCGCCCTGGGAGGCGTCTCCGCTGGCGGAAGTGGTGGTTTCGGATTCGCTCTGAGAAGCGACCGCTTCATATACGTTGAACTCGGTGAGTCTGGCGCAGTACCAGAAGCCATCGACCTTGGGCAGATTGTTCGCGGCATCTCTTCTGGAGCTGACGCAGGCGTAGGCAATGTTGGTGACGCCCTTGTAAGTCTGCTTGAAGTCCGCGGAAAGCGTCCTGTACCAGTAGAAGTCAGTTGCGGGGTCGCTGCCCTGGACATGTTCCCAGTCGCCGCCTTTGTCTTTGAGCCAGAAAGAAGCCTGCATACCTTCCGTGGTGTCGTTGCCGTCCGCGTCCTTTTTGATGTTCAGTCTTGTGGACTCATAGGCGACGGTCCAGGTATTGCCGCCGTCCTGGGAAACCAGGATGTCGAAAGCCGAATCCGCCCACCATTCGGCAATGGGATAATTGATTATGTCTGTTTCTCCGCTCCAGAAGAGCTGGAAGCTGTCGACGTCGCAGGAAAGATCACTATACTGAATGTCGTAGAGATATTTTTTCGTGGAACCGTCGGCAAGCTTGAATTCAATGGTTCCCCCCTCTTTTTCAATCCGTGTGGCATATTGAACTTGAGCTGCATAAGCTGTGCTGCTTGAATCGAGAGCCCAGACCTCGTTAAGATACTGCGCCTTTCTATTATTGTCAGGACTCCAGATAGTGCCGTCGGTGAGTTTCTTGTCGACCACTCCATTCGGTTTTTCGCCGTAAAGCTTGCCCTCCTTGCCGCTAAGGACGTCGACCTTGGTGCCGAGATCCTCTTTGATCGGAGCCGTGGCCCAGTTTACAGTCGCTGCAAAAGCCGCGGGAGCGAAAGCAAGGATCATGAGCGCCGCGAGAATGATGCTGATAGCTCTTTTCATTGTTTTTCTCCTTATCGTTTATCCGGGATCAGAAACCCGGGAAGAATAAACCGTACGGGCGGAACTGCCGCGGTCGCGCCTTGGCGCGCATCCCGTGCAAGACCTTGTGCCACTACTAGTATATATCACTATCTTATGATAGTCAAGACTTTTAATAAAAAACACACCCTCCGATACAGCTTTTTTCACCGTTTTTTCAGTACTCTTTCATACTGTTGTCGGACCTGTCCAAATCACGGCCCCGCCGGATGTGCACAGTGAACAAAACAGGCTGAAACAGGCTGAAGCGGCCCATGACCGGAGGCAGAAACAGATCCCGGGCACGGAAACCAAGGCCGGCGGCTTCGGAAGAGTTCCGTCCGGACGAACGGAGGCCCCGGCGGACGGATCCGCCGGGGCCTCCGTTCCGCGCTTTGCGCGGGAACGAGTTATCCGGAAGCTTCAGGCTGTCCCGTCAGCTTCTTTTTCTGCGGAAGACGACCGCGCCGGCCGCGGCTACCGCGAGAACGGGGAGCAGGGCAACGGAGTTCTTGCAGCCCTTCTTCTCCTCCTTGGGGGCCTCGGTGGCGGGAGCCTGGGTGGCCGGAGCCTGAGTCTCGGGGGCCTTGGTCTCGGGGGCCTTGGTCTCGGGAGCCTGGGTCTCGGGGGCCTTGGTCTCGGGGGCCTGGGTCTCGGACTCGGCGGCCAGCTTGTGGTTGGTTCCGTATACGTCGAACTCGGTGATCCTGGCGATGTAGTAGAAGGCGTTGGAGGTGAACGTGGTGGTTATGCCTTCACGCCTGGGGTTGACGCAGCCGTAGGCGATGTTGGTGACGCCGGTGTACTCCTTGTTGAAGTCGGCGACGATATACCTGTACCAGTAGTACTCGGTATCGGTGGCCTTCTCGACATGGGTCCAGTCGCCGCCCTTGTCAACGGTGAACGCCGACATCTTGTCGACGACAGTTTTGCCCTCGGCGTCGGTGGTCCAGGTGAGTCTGGTGGACTCCCATGCCACGGTCCAGGTCTGGCCGTTGTCCTGGGAGACCAGGATGTCGAAAGCGGCGTCGGCCTGCCACTCGGCTACGGGCTTGTCACCGACGGAATAGTCGTTCTCGTTGCTCCACCAGATGGCGAAGCTGCGGACGTCGCAGTCGAGGCCTTCGAAATCCCACTCGTAGAAGTACTTCTTGACGGTGCCGTCGGTCATGGTGAACTCGCAGGTGCGGATGTCGTTCTTCTCGTCGTTGGTGGCGACTTCGACGGCGGAGGTGTCGCCGTCCTTCTTCTGCCAGGACTTGTTGATGTACTGGGCGGAGCCTTCCAGAGGCCTGCAGACGATGCCGTCGGTGAGGACGCCGCTTCCGTCGGGGCTGAACTCCTGGGTCGGAGCGTTCACAACGGCGATCTCGCCGTCAAGCACGTCGACCTTCCCGCCGAGATCAGCGTGGATGTAACCGTCTTCCGCCAGTGCGAAAGCAGGGACAGCCATGGAGAGCGCCAGCACGGCGATAAGAGCGAGATAGAGTGCTTTTTTCATGTCTTTCTCCTTTTTTTGCTGTTAACTATCGGGCAAAAAGCTACCCGACGTGAGAACAAATATGTTCATACGTAACAATTATACACTCGGAGGGCGGGATTGTCAAGGGCGAACGGAAAAAGGGATGATGAAAAAATGAAGACGGGAAGAAGACGGCATGAAGAAGGAAAAAAGCGCGGCGCCGCACGGGGCGGCGCCGCGGATGAGTTTATCCGGCAGTGGGCTTATTTCCTTTTTCTGCGGAAGACGGCCGCGCCGGCCGCGGCTGCCGCGAGAACGGGAAGCAGGGCGGCAAAGCTGCCGCAGCCCTTCTTCTCCTCCTTGGGGGCCTCGGTGGCCGGAGCCTGGGTGGCGGGAGCCTGGGTCTCGTGGGCCTGGGTGTCCGGAGCCTGGGTCCCGGGGGCCTTGGTCTCGGGAGCCTGGGTATCCGGAGCCTGGGTCTCGGGGGCCTGGGTCTCGGGCTCGGTCTCGACGGCCTTATGGTTGGTGCCGTACACGTCGAACTCGGTTATCCTGGCGATGTAGTAGAAGGGGTTGTTTGTGAAGACGGGCGTCGCGCTCTCGCGCCTGGCGTTGACGCAGCCGTAGGCGATGTTGGTGACTCCGGTGTACTCCTTGTTGAAGTCGGCGCTGATGTACCTGTACCAGTAGTACTCGGTGTCGGTGGCCTTCTCGACGTGGGTCCAGTCGCCGCCCTGTTCGACTGTGAACGCGGACATCTTGTCGACGGTCTTGTTGCCCTCGGCGTCGGTGGTCCAGGTGAGTCTCGTGGACTCCCATGCAACGGACCAGGTCTGGCCGCCGTCCTGGGAGACCAGGATGTCGAAAGCGGCGTCGGCCTGCCATACGGCGACCACGGATTCGGGGACGGAGTAATCCTTCTCGTTGCTCCACCAGATGGAGAAGCTGCTGACGTCGCAGTCAAGGCCTTCGAAGTCCCACTCGTAGTAGTACTTCTTGACGGTGCCGTCTGTCATGGTGAACTCGCAGGTGGCGTTGCCGGCGTTCTCGGCCTCGGTGGCCTCGGCGACGCTGCCGATCCAGCTCTTGTTGAAGTACATGGAGCTTTCAAGGGGCTTGCAGATGATGCCGTCGGTGAGTCTGTCGTCAGAGTCCGGAGCGAAGTCTTTGTTGGGAGCGTTCAGCACGGCGATCTCGCCGTCGAGGACGTCGACCTTCCCGCCAAGTTCCGGGTAGACATAGTCGAACGCGGCGGCCGGGACGGCCAGAGACAGAGCAAGCAGCACGGCAAAGGTGAGTAACAGTGCTTTTTTCATGGGTCTCTCCTTTTTTTGTTTTTGTACCGGGCCGAACGGACCCGGCCGGGATGAATGCGCGGCCGCGGGTCATGCTCCCGCGCCGGCGCCCCGGCCGGTATTACGTCGGACGGAAACCGACGTTTTCAGATTATTCGTACCTGCGGCGTCTGACGACGAAGGTCCCTACGGCGGCTGCCATGGCAAGTATGGCGGCGCCGGCGAACCAGACGGCGTTGTCGCCGGTCGGGGCGGAGGGAGCGGGAGTGCCGGAACCGGAGGAGGCGGGCTGAGCGTTCACGATCTCTTCATAGCTGAGGCCTACGCCCTCGACCAGCCTGAGGTTGTTGCAGTAATTGTGGCGCTCGTAGCCGTCTCTGCAGGATACGCCGAGCACGATGTCGGCGCCGTCCTCGGCGGTGTAGGTTACCGCGCTGCCTTCGCTGTCGGCCTTGACCCATTTGTTCTGACCGTCGAGGTACCAGGCGCTCACGTCGAGGCCCTTGTATTCGACCTTCCAGGCGGTGAAGAAGACTCCGCCGGGATGGGTCTCGGTGGCATTCTCGTTGTTGATGGAGGAGCAGTTGTCGTTAAAGCCCGCGGGAAGCGCGATGTCGATGCGCTTCGGGTGTGAGGTGAGGCGGTGATCATCGGAGTAGCCCGTGCCGAGCAGGGTGTCGTCGCAGCTGTTGCGGTCATAGCAGAAGAAGGTCTCGGTCCATCTCTTGCCGTTGGCGTCCTTGGTGTCGCCCTCGTCGGAATAATGACCGGAGAGCATCACTATGCGCTTGTGGACGGGGATGCTGTCGTTGCCTTTCTCATCGTCGTCGGTCTTGGGATCGAAGTCGCCCGGCTCGCGCATGATGACTATGCCGGAGTATTTGGTGTGGTGCGGGGAGGCCGCTTCGAAATAAATGGTGTAATTGGTGTTCGCGGAGATCTTGTAGCCGGTCTCTTCGAAGTAGCAGAGCTGGCCGTCTTTGTCGCCGGTGGATTTCACGGGAAGGAGCAGATCCGAGGTGGAATTGGACAGGTCGTATTTCTCCTCGAATTTGACGGTCTTTCCCTTCCAGTAGTCGACGGTCACGAATTTGTCCTTGTCGGCTATCCAGTCGACTTTGAACAGGAGGTCGCCTTTTTTTGCCGAGGCCGTGACCGGAACGAACAGGGCCGCCGCCATGGCAAGAAGGATTACGAAAACGATCGCTTTTTTCATGGTTTCTCTCCTTGTATGAATGATATTGATGAAAAACATCAATGGGTGACCGGAATGAACGCGGCAGTAAAAAGCATATGACCGCGGAACGGCGGCAGCGGAGCAACGGAAAAATCCGGAAAGCTGTGCTCCCGGCACGCGCCGTTCTCACTTTTAACACGATTCTATCACAAAAACCACGGGTTGTCAAGCCGTTCCTGCATCCGTGTCAGATGGATTTTTTCGAAAGATAGTATACAGGCGGCATGCCCCCGGCGTAGAGATGCCCGATGTCCCCGAACGTGGCGAGCCGCGGCGACGTCACCGTGCCCGCATCGGCATTGTCGAAGAGGAAGGACGTCACTCCGGTGTAATTGGAGCCTATGGCCGAACCGAAGTAGTTGTAAGGGATGTGCAGCAGATGCGACATGATGACCCTGCCCATGCCCGCGTGGGCGAACAGGACCACGTGGCGGTCGCTGCCCCCGGTGACCTCGTAGAAGCCCTCGGGAGTGCGGCGGTAGCCGTTCTCCGCCAGCAGGGCGTCAAGGCCTTCCGAGATCTCGCGGTAGCGCTCGGGAAAGCCGCTGTCGTTGAGGCCGGGGACCTCCAGCAGCTCCTCGCCGACCGCCAGGCGGCGGAAGCTCTCCCCGTGCAGATAGGTCACCGGGAGGTTCGATATCGCCTTCGGGACGCCGTCGGGGTAGGTCGTCTTAGACTCGCCGGAGAGCTCGCGGGCCCACTCGCACACCGTGACCCCGAGACCCAGGGCCTCGGCGAGGGGCGCGGCGGTCTCCCTGGCCCGCCCCATGGGCGACGAGTATATGCGGTCGGCTCCGCTTATGAGCATCCGCCGCGCGCACAGCCGCGCCTGTTCGATCCCCTCCGGCTTGAGGGTGTCCGTTACGTAATCGGGTTTTCCGTGTCTGATAAGATAAAAAACCATGTTCAGTCTTCTTTCAGGCCGTTATTTGTAAGGCCGTTATTTCAAAAAATAGAATTCAATAATCGATCTGCCGGCCGTCATACTCGGCCCGTCATTTCCCGCCGTCAGGTCTCCCTGACCCGACGCGCTCGGCGACGTATGCGGCGACGGCGGCGCAAAGCAGGCAGAGACCCGCGGCCGCGTAGAGGACCATAAGGCGGTTCGATGTGCCGTATATGTCAAGCACTCCCCTCAGCAGGCAGCCGAGCGTCAGCACGGCCACGGCATAGGTCTGGAACCTCGACGACAGCCTGCCCGGAGGCGGTATGACTCCGGCCGCGCTCAGGGCCCACGGCAGGGCGCCGCAGAACAGCGGTACGGCGAAGGCGTAGACCATGTAATACGACCAGACTCCGTGTCCGAAGTGCTCGTAGACCGCGCCGAAGAGGGCAAAGAACGCCGAGGCGCAGACGTAGACGAGCGTCCTGCGCTGCGGCCGCGTGCGGTCCCGGACCTCGCGCGGAGGGCGAGGCTCAGCCGATATAAACAATGTCGCTCACCTTCCTTTCGCTCACCTTGTATCCTCCGGACGAGGTGGTGTTCAGGACCCTGCCGTTGAAATACAGCGTGGACGAGCCTCCCCCGTCGAGGTTGTACGCCGTGCGGACCCCGAGCCGGAGCATGAAATCCGCCAGCTCGTACAGCGACAGGCCGGCGTTGCCGGTGGTCCTGCCGTCCGAGACGACAAAGACGTAATGCAGCGGCTCAATGATCCCCACCGCCGTCCGCGGGTTGCTGGCAGCCGCCTTGGCGACCTCGTCCCTGAGGCCGACGGATATCGCTCCGTCCTCTATCAGCCCCGGCCCGAACGACAGGACTTGCAGCGCGCCGGCCGCGGCAAGGGCCTCGCAGGTAGTCTTGCCCTCGTCGACGATGAGAAAGCTCCCGTCGGACATTATTGCCAGGTCCTCCTGGCCGGCCGTCCCCGATGTTCGGTAGACGCGGCCGTTCCGCAGGACGAAGCCCCGCTCGCGCGAGCCGTAATAGTCGCCGTTGACCGCCAGGACGGCGCCGCAAGAGGCCGCCATGTCGGAGGTCGTCGCCGTGATGTTCCGCCCGTAGGTGTTCCTGGCGAAGGCGGTCTTGAGATAAGACAGGTCCGACAGAGTCACGTCGGCGACGTAGATGTTCGTGCCGTACTCGCGGTCCCGCGAGATGACGACGCGGATGCTGCCGTCCCGATACTCGTCGTCCGTGATCACGGGCCCGGAGGGAAAGGTCTGCGCTTCGGTCTGCGAGGACGGATGCTCATTGTCATTCCCGGGCGTCTGCGACGGCTGCTCAGTGTCATTCCCGGGCGTCTGCGACGGCTGCTCGGGGTCCTGTCCGGAGATCTGTCCGGATGACCTGTCCGTGCCCGGCGCCTGTCCGCTCCCGGCGGCGTCCCGCCCAGGCTGAGAGCCGGAGGGCGATGCCCCGAGCGGCAGACCCGAGGGCTCGCCGCCCTCGGCCGTCAGCACCCGCTCTATTACGAAGGTGTCGAGGACCACATACAGCGTGAGGGCGGCAAGCAGTATCACGAAAAGAATGTCCCAGCCGTGTTTTCTCATGAGCCCCTCCTTTTCGCGGTCTGCCGGTCGCGCCGGCCGTATAAAACATTTTATCATAAAACGGCGGGAAATACAAAGGTTTTTTCCGCGGCTGCGCGCGGCGATGAAGTTGCCGCTGCGCGGCAAATGAAGTCGCGCGCGGCGCGCGCAAATGAAGTGCCGCCTGCGGCGGGCTCCGATTTTTATTGACTTACCCGCAGAACGGTTATATAATATAATAAATATCGGCCGCCGTCGCGCGGCCGGCCCTTCGGGGCGGGGGATGCAATGAAACGGGAAAGAAACAGAAAAAAGACGGTGTTCCTCATCGTCTGGCTGGCGATCATAGTCGCGCTGCTGGCGGCGGTCCTGATCATCGGACTTCCGGGGGAGCGCGCGGAGACGATAGCCGAGACGATGAAGGACGGAGTGCTTCACGACCGCAACCGCGTAAGTCTGTTCGGTCTCCTGGACGTCAGTCCGGCCCTGATCTCAGCCTTCGCGGTAACGGGGATACTGCTCTTCTGCGCGCTGCTCATAAGGATCTTCGCCGTACCAAGGTTCCGGACCGTGCCCGGCAGGTTCCAGGCGGCCGTCGAAAAGCTCGTCGGCTTCTTCGGGGACCTGGCCGCGTCCAACAGCCCCCACAAGACGGGGTTCGTCGCCGCCTACATTTTCAGCGCCGGCGTCTACGTGTTCTTCAGCACGCTGTTCGAGCTCTTCGGCTTCCAGGCGGTGTCGACGGAAGGGACGTCGGTCACGCTGCCGGCGCCGCTGGCCGACATCAACGGCGCGCTGGCCATGGGCATCATGTCCTTCCTGGTGATACTCGTCGCCGGCTTTGCCGTAAACGGCGTCAAGGGCGGACTGCGGGTGCTGAAGGACTTCTCGCTGCCCGTCTCGATGAGCTTCAGGATCTTCGGAGCCCTGCTGAGCGGCCTCATGGTGACCGAGCTCGTCTACTACTACAACGCACTGAGCTTCCTGGTCCCCGTCGTGGTGGCCGTCCTGTTCACCCTGCTCCACGCGATAATACAGACCTACGTCCTCACAACGCTTGTATCCGTGTTCTACGGCGAGGCTGTCGAGCCCCCGGCGCCCTCTGAAAAAAAGAAAAAACTGAAAGGTAACATAAAGTCATGAAAAGACAGGTCGTGAAAACGCTGTCAGCCGCGGTCGCCGCGCTGATCGTCATACTCTCCGCGCTCTGCTTCTCCGCAGCCGCCTCGTCCGACGCGAACGTACCTCCGGTGGAGGGCGAATTCGTCCCGGCCGGCTCCGGCGCCCCCGAGGGCGAACAGGCCGGCAGACCCGAGCCCGGACAGGAGGGCGGATCCGGAGAAGGAGCCACGGGCTCCAAGGCCATGGCCACCGCCATACTGCTCGGCGCCGCCTGCGCGGCCGGAGCCATCGGGATGGGCCTTGCCATAAGCAAGAGCACCGAGAGCATGGCCCGCCAGCCCGAGGCCGCCGGAAAGATCAACTCGGCCATGATGCTGGGCCTCGTGTTCATCGAGACCGTCGTCATATACGCCCTCTTCGTGGCCATCCTCATCATATTCGTACTCTGATCCTTACGGAGCAAGACCATGCCGCTGAACATCGATATCGTGCAGATACTTCTGCACATGCTGAATTTCGCAATACTCGCGGGCGGTCTGACGCTGCTGCTCTTCTCTCCCGTCTCAAAATTCCTTGAGGAACGCCGGCGCCACTTCGAGGAGCTCGAGCGCGAAAACGCCGAAAAGGCCGCCGAGGCGGAACGGCTCCGCGAGGAGTACGAGCGCAAGCTCGCCGAGGCCGGCGACGAGATCGACAGGATGCGCGCCGAGGCCGAAAAGGAGGCCGCCGAGACCGCCAGACGCTACCTCGACTCCGCGAAAGAAAAGGCCGGAGAGCTCGTCTCGGGCGCCGAGGCCGAGGCCGAGGCGCGAAAGGCCCAGATCCTCGAATCGGCCCAGACCGAGATAAGCGAACTGGTCCTCACCGCCGCTCAGAAGCTGATCAGCTCCTCCGGCGACGAGGAGCACACCAGGGCACTCTACGACGCCTTCCTGGAGGAGGCCGCGGGCGAGGAGCGCGCCTCCGCGGAGAGATCCGATGGGCGCTGAGGAATTCGACCGCACCGAACCGGCCGGGGAGCCCCTGAGAGTCGAGATACGGTGCCTGGTCCCCCCGACCGATGAGCAGAAGGTCCGCATACGCGACTTCATGTGCCGCAGGTACGGCCGCTCCGACGTCAATCTGGCCGTCGTGCGCGATCCCTCCGTCGCCGAGGGCTTCAACATCTTCGTCGGCGACGACAACTACGACTGGACGGCCCTCGGCCGCGTCCGGCAGCTGAGAAGAAAGATCCAGCAGTCCTCCCTCAGGAAGGGCGGCCGGGACTTCATATCGCTGCTGCGCGAGGACATCGAGAGCTTCACCCTCGACGCGGGCTACCAGAAGGTCGGAAAGGTGCTGACCGTAAGCGACAGCATTGCCGTGACCGAGGGCCTCGCCGAGGCCGCGTACGGCACCGTGGTCCTGTTCGAATGCGGGATCAAGGGTATGGTGCAGGACATCCGCGCGGACGGCACCACCGGCATAATCCTCTTCGGAGACCCGTCCGAGATCACGGCCGGCTCGAGGCTCGTCGACACCGGCCGCACCGCAGGCATCCCAATAAGCAACCGGGTCCTCGGGCGCATGATCGACCCTCTGGGCAGCCCGGTCGACGGAAAGGGGCCCGTCGAGGCCAAAAAATACTATCCCATTGAGCGGCCCGCGCCCGGCATTATGGAGAGGCGGCCCGTCAGCCGTCCGCTCGAGACCGGTATCATGGCCATCGACTCTATGTTCCCCATCGGGCGCGGCCAGAGGGAGCTCATAATAGGCGACCGCCAGACCGGAAAGACCTCCGTCGCGGTCGACACGATACTGAACCAGAAGGGAAAGAACGTCGTCTGCGTCTACGTGGCCATAAGCCAGAAGGCCAGCTCCGTCGCCTCGGTCATCCGCACGCTCGAGGCCGCAGGCGCCATGGAGTACACGGTCGTCGTCACGTCCCCGGCCAGCGACCCCGCCGCCATGCAGTACATCGCGCCGTACACGGGCTGCACCGTGGCCGAATACTTCATGCGGCACGGCAGGGACACGCTCGTCATATACGACGACCTGTCGAAGCACGCCGTGGCCTACAGGACCATCAGCCTGCTGCTGGGCCGCGCGCCCGGCCGCGAGGCCTACCCCGGCGACGTCTTCTATCTCCACTCGAGGCTGCTGGAGCGCTCGGCCCAGCTCTCCGACGAGCTCGGCGGCGGAAGCATGACCGCCCTGCCGATAGTCGAGACACAGGCCGGAGACGTCTCCGCGTACATACCGACCAACATCATCTCCATAACGGACGGGCAGATCTTCCTTGACAGCGAGCAGTTCCACTCGGGCCAGCGGCCGGCGGTGAACGTCGGTCTGTCGGTGTCCCGCGTCGGCGGCGCCGCACAGACGGACGTAATGAAAAAGTCGGTCGGCTCGCTGCGGCTCGACCTTGCCCAGTTCCGCGAGATGCAGGTGTTCTCGCAGTTCGGCAGCGAGCTCGACGAGCAGACCGAGAAACAGCTTCGCCACGGCAGCGCCCTCATGCAGCTGCTGAGGCAGCCCAACCGCAGGCCGCTGGAACTCTGGGAGCAGGCGGTGGTCCTGCTGGCCGCCAGAGAGCGGCTGTTCAGCTCCATGCCCGAGGCACGGGTGCCGGAGGCCAAGCTCGACCTGCTCACCTGGTTCCGCCAGAACCGCAGTCTGCTCATCATCAGCATTCAGAACTGCAGGAAGTTCACTCCCGAGCTCGGCGCAGAAGTGACCGGGGCCGCTAAGGAGTTCTTCGCGTCGCACAGATATCAGTAACACAGATATCAGCAAGGAGGAAACGCGCATGGCAGGCGCATCGGAGATCCTTATCCGTATACACAGCATAGCGGAGACGCGCAAGGTGACCGACGCCATGTACATGATCTCCTCCGTCAAGATGCGCCGGGCCAAGCGCGGACTCGACTCCACGATACCGTATTTCGACACCCTGCGCGAGGAGATCGGCGAGCTGCTGCTCTACTTCCCGAACCTCGGCAACCGCTACTTCCGCAGGCCGGGCGGCGAGGGCACCGGCCGGCGGGCGCTGGCCGTCATCACCGCCGACAAGGGCCTGGCCGGGCCGTACAACCAGAACGTCATAAAGCTGGCCGATCTGGAGTGCGCCCGCGACCCGGGGACCCTGCTCTTCCCGATCGGCGAGTACGGCAGGCAGCACTTCATCTCGAGAAAGCTCGACACGGCCGAGGGCTTCTTCAGCCCGGCCGCCTTCCCCACCCTCGCCGCCGCGCGCAACATCTGCGGCGAGCTGCTCGAATACTACTCCGACGGCAGGGTGGACCGCATCGACATCATATATACGGACTTCCTGGGCGGTGCCGGCTGCCGGTGCCGGACTCAGTGTCTGCTGCCGCTCGAGCTCTCCGAATTCAAGGCCGACGACGCCGCCCCGCTCCCGTTCGGAAAGCAGTATCTGCCCGATCCGGACACGGTCCTGGAGGGCATAGTCCCGTCCTATCTGACGGGCTTCCTGTACGGCGCCATGGTCGAGAGCTACTGCAGCGAGCAGAGCGCCCGCATGGAGGCTATGAAGACCGCAGGCAACAACGCGGACCGCATACTCCGCGAACTGCGCATCAGATACAACACCGTAAGACAGGCGGCCATCACCGCCGAGATCACCGAGATCACCGCGGGGGCCAACGCGCTCCGCAGGCAGGCCGCAGAGGAGGAGACGCCGGAATGAATACCGAAAACAGAAAGACCGGCAGGATAACCGGGGTGAACGGCCCGGTGGTCGACGTCTTCTTCCCGGACGGCGATCTTCCCAGGATCCGCGAGCTCATAACCTTCGACGTGGCGGGCGAGACCCGCTCGGCCGAGGTCGCCCAGCACATCGGCGGCGGCACCGTGCGATGCCTCATGCTCGGCGGCAGCGAGAAGCTCCGCAGGGGCCTCGAGGCGACGGCCACCGGCGCCCCCATCAGCGTGCCGGTGGGCGAGTGCGTCCTCGGGCGCCTGTTCAACGTCTTCGGCGAGCCCGTGGACGGCCTCGGAGCCGTTGCCGCAGACGCGCCCCGCTCCCCCATCTACCGCGCGGCTCCGGCCTACGAGGAGCGCAGCGGCGAGGAGGAGGTCCTCGAGACCGGCATCAAGGTCATAGACCTGCTGGCCCCCTACGCGAAGGGCGGCAAGACCGGCCTGTTCGGGGGCGCCGGAGTCGGAAAGACGGTCCTCATTCAGGAGCTGATACACAACATAGCCACCGAGCACGGGGGCTACTCTGTGTTCACCGGGGTCGGAGAGCGCAGCCGCGAGGGAAACGACCTCTGGAACGAGATGAACGAGAGCGGGGTCATATCCAAGACCGCCCTCGTCTTCGGCCAGATGAACGAGACCCCCGGCGTGAGAATGAAGGTCGCCCTCACCGGCCTCACTATGGCCGAGCACTTCCGCGACCGCTCCCACAAGGACGTCCTTCTGTTCATCGACAACATATTCAGATTCATACAGGCCGGATCCGAGGTCTCCACCCTGCTCGGAAAGATGCCGTCCGCGGTCGGCTACCAGCCGACGCTGGCCAACGAGCTCGGCGAGCTCGAGGAGCGCATAGCCTCCACCAAGTCCGGCTCCATCACCTCCGTCCAGGCCATATACGTGCCGGCCGACGACCTCACCGATCCCGCCCCTGCCACGGCCTTCGCGCACCTCGACGCCACGACGGTGCTCAGCCGCAAGATCGCCGAGATGGGCATCTACCCGGCGGTCGATCCCCTCGAATCGACATCCAGATGCCTCGAGCCCGGCATAGTCGGCGCCGAGCATTACGCCGTCGCCCGGAAGGTGCAGGAGATACTGGAGCACTACCGCGAGCTGCAGGACATCATCGCCATACTGGGCATGGACGAGCTCGGCGAGGAGGACAGGCTGACCGTCCGCCGCGCAAGGAAGATACAGCGGTTCCTCTCGCAGCCCTTCAGCGTGGCAGAGAAGTTCACCGGCCTGCACGGCATCTACGTGCCCATGAGCGAGACCGTGCGGAGCTTCAGGGCCCTTATCGACGGCGAGCTCGACGACTGCCCCGAGGCGGCCTTCTTCAACGTGGGAACGGCCGACGATGTCCGCGCCAAAGCCGCAGGGCTCAGGGAGGAGCTCCGATGAGGGACTTCGAGCTTCAGATCCTCACGCCCGAGCGCCCGTTCTACGAAGGCAGGTGCGAGTCGATAACGGTCCCCGTCAGCGACGGGATGCTCGGCATCCAGGCCGGGCACGAGGCCCTCACCGCCGCCGTTATGGACGGCGAGGTCGCATTCTCCCTGCCGGGCGGGGAGCGCAGGCTGTGCTCCGTGAGCCGCGGCCTGCTCGACGTGTCCGCCGAGAACGTGCGGCTGATCTGCGAATCGGCCCTGGCGCCGGAGGAGATCGACGAGGAACGCGAAAGGCGGGCCCTCGAAGAGGCCCGCCTGCAGCTTGCCGAGCGCCGCAGCCGGCGCGACTATATGATGACGCAGCTGGCGTTTGCCCGCGCCGTCAACAACCTGAAGGTAAAGCACCACAACGCAGAAAAATTCATATAATAGCGGCGGGTGCACGGAACAGCCGGAGGGAGGCGGAGCATTCCCGCCGGGACGGACACCGGGCCGGAAAGAGCGGCGCTCTTTCCGGCCCGGTGAGTTTTTTTATCCGCGTTTTTTCCCCGGAGAAGATCCGAAAATGGTCTCAGCCCTCCGGGACCACTACCCCGTCAGTGCAGACGACGCTTTGCGTAAACGGGAAGAAATCGTTGACAGCGACAGAGACCCTGACCCATTCCTTCACCGTTCCGTCGTAATCAATAACAGAGAGAGACGGACAACCGCCGAAAACGTTCAGGCCAATATGCGTCAGGGTCCCCGGCAGCGACACTTCCGACAGCGAATGGCAATCTCTGAAAGCAAACTCATCGATACTCTTCAGGCCTTCTCCGATCACGACCTTGCGCAAAGACGTACATCCCCAGAACGCACTTTGAGACAGATTGCTTATCCCTCCCGGGATCGTGACCGAATCGAGGGATGTGCAGGATGAGAAGGCGGACGGCGAGATGGTCTTCACCCCGCTCGGGATCGTGATCTCCTTCATAGAAAAGCACTGGTCAAATGCATTTGCCCCGATAGAGATCAGCGACTCCGGCAGAACCACCCTCTCCAGAGAACTGCATCCCCAAAAAGCGCGTTCAGGAATCAAACGGATTCCGTCGGGAACCACGACTTCCTTCAGCGAGACACAATTGCGGAACATCTCTCTTCCAGAGTACTCGGTCGTTGTCAATCCCGCCGGAAGAATCATTCTTTCAAGAGACCCGCAGAAACTGAAGGCGGAATCACCGATACTGTTGACCCCATCCGGGAGAACGAGTTCGGTCAGTGAACCGCAGTAACAGAACGCATTCCTGCCGATGACTGTAAGAGTTCCCGGCAGGCTGACGGTCCTGAGCGAGACGCACGAGGAAAAAGCTCCGGTGATTTCCAAAAGCCCGTCGGGCAGCACCACGGTTTTCAGACTGCTGCAGTTGCTGAAAGTATCGGTGAGGACAAGGACCCCCTCGGGTACAGTCACGCTTTCAAGCGAAGAGCACCCGTAAAAAGTTTCTTTCAGATTTGTATATCCGGATCTGCCGATGGTCACATTCTTCAGCTTTTTACAATCCCGGAAAGCCCCTTCCCCGAGCTTTCCCCCGTCGGGGACCGTCACAGATGACAGCGATGTGCCGGAGAAGGCAAAACCGCCTATACTGACAACGCCCGACGGTATCGACGGATCGAACTCGTAACAGGCATAGAACGCCTTGTTCCCGACCGATGTCAGAGTAGCCGGAAGCTCCAGATCCTTCAGCGAGCCGCATGCGTAAAACAGGGAATCAGCCACTGCCGTGATACCTGCGGGCAGCACGGCCCGCTCAAGGGCTGTGCACGATGCGAATGCTCCGGACGAGAGCGTTTTAACGCTGTCGGGAACGGTCACTTCCTTAAGAGAGGTGCACTTTCGGAACGCGTCGGCTCCGATGGCCGCGAGGCCGTCCGGAAGGCTGACCGAACTCAGCGACGTGCAGCCGCTGAACGCGGCCTCGCCGATCTCCCCGACTTCGCCTCCGAACACGACCTTGTACAGACCCGTCGCTCCCGAGCATATGTATGCCGGTACTTTTGACCCGGAGAACGTGATCTCCCTGATCGTCTTCAGGTTGAAAAACACCGATTTTGCGTCCTTCGGGCCGACATCGGACCGGTAAACGATCTTCTCGAGAGAGGAATCGCGGAACGTGTCGGCATCGATCCTGAAAACGCTCCCGGGTATGGTTATTTCCTTGAGAGACTGACAGCCGCTGAAAACCAGAGCCTGGATAGCCAGGGACGATGAGACGTCCGATCTCAGCTCCACGCTCCGGAGAGACGGGCAGTCGGCAAATGCTCTTCTGCATATGAGCGTGACCGTCGACGGGACCACTATGCTCTCCACCGCCGGGTTTCCGGCCAGGGCTTCGGGATAGATCTGATTCACGGTGAAGCCGTTGACCTCGGACGGTATGACCACCTTGGTGCCGGAAAACGTACCGTATCCGATAAGGCGGCAGGTCTTTTCCGACTTGCTGAAATAACCGAAGAGCAGCCCCGATCCGTCGCTGGCCGTCTCATTGACCTCTTTGAGCGCTCCGCAGATCTTGCAGGCATAGACCGCGTTTCCCAGATCTTCCGATCCGTGAAGGTATTCATATGAATGCTCGGTCGACTTCGGTATCTGGACCTGGGCCTCGATCACCGCGCCGCACACCGAACAGTGGCTGCCCTTCGTCAGGCCGGGCTCGAGACAGGTCGCCGGCACGGCTTTATCGGTCACGACCGTGTGTCCCGCCGGGATCGCAACGGTCTCGGTCTTTCCGCACGCGCACGACCTGGTCTTTTCACCGGGCCGGGTGCACGTGGCCTTTTTTACGGTGACCCATTCGCCGAACGAGCAGACATGGACCGGCTGACCTTCGGTCACAGGCACGGGGCCCGTTGTGTCATCCGTCTCTGTCTGCACGAGACATGTCTCTGTCACGGGTTCCCTGCCTGTCTGCGGCGCTTCCCCGGTTTCGGACACCTCAGAGATCTGCGGTGCGCCTGACGTATCGCCGGCCGTCTCGGGCCCGGTCAGGATCACAGTACAGGGAAAACTCTCGCCGTCGTCGCCTGAGCCGATGTCAGAAACACCGCCGCTCTCCGGCTCGGTGTCCGGGGAAGGCGCGGCCGTCGCGGCCGGATCCGACGACGGATCGGAAGCCGCCGGGCGGTCTATTGCGCCAGTCCCGTTTTCCGGCACGAAGGACATGCGCGACGACACGGCCATGCCGGCCGCGACCATGACAGCCAGGACCGCGGTCACCGCCACGACTGCCAGCACGGCCCTCAGCACGGGACGGCCGGCCCTGACGGGCGCGCAATGCGCCGACGACGAGGCATCTGTAAACTGTACGTCGATCTCCGACATGGCGTCGATGAATTCTTCAGCCTTGCTTCTCTTTCCTTCAGTCTTCATTCTTTTTCTCCTTTTCCGGTCCCGCCTCTAGAAAAGCCCTGAGCTTTTTTCTTGACCTGGACAGGCAGGTCCTGACGGCCCCCTTGCCCATTCCGTACCTTTCGGCGATCTCGGCCGGACGCTCCAGAAAGTGGTAGCGGCGGACGAACACGTCGCGCTCCCGCGCTCCGAGCGTCGCAAGAAAGGCCTCGGCGACGCGAACGGGATCGTCTCCTCCGCTGCCGAATCCCTCCGGTATGCACCGGGAGAGCTCCGCCGCCGCGGACGGGTCTGGCGGGGCTATGCTCTCGGCAGGCACGCCGAACAGTTCGGCCATAGCCTCGACGCTGCGCCTGTCGGGCCTGCGCGTGCCGTTCTCCCATCTGGCGACCAGACTCCGCGACACGAAGAGGCGGCCGGCAAGCGTCTCCTGGGAAAGGCCGGCGTCCGCGCGCAGTCCGGCTATTCTTTTACCGGGATCCACTCAAGCTCACCCCTTTCCCTTTCCGGACCTCAGTATAACAGACATTCTTTAAGATGTAAAGTGACAAACCGTTACGGCGGACCTTCTTCACCTGAAAAAAAACAGACCGCCACGTCGGTCTTCCGGATCGTTGATACAGACCGTTACGGCCGGCGCCACGCGCCGGCCGTATCCGTTTATTCCTTTTTTGCCGCGTTCATGTCGCGCTCCCTTATGGCGGCGCGCCTCACCTTCCCGCTGAAGGTCTTCGGCAGCTCGGACACGAACTCGACCACCCTCGGATACTTGTACGGGGCGGTGTTCTTCTTGACGTAGTTCTGAAGCTCCTTGACGAGCTCGGGCGAGCCCGTAAAGCCCGGTCTCAGGACTACCGTCGCCTTGACGAGAAAGCCGCGTATCCCGTCGGGATCGGGCACGCCGGTGACGGCGACCTCGAGCACCGCGGGATGCTCCTGAAGCACCGATTCGATCTCGAAGGGCCCTATGCGGTAGCCCGACGACTTGATGATGTCGTCGTTGCGCCCGACGTATCTGAATCTGCCGTGCTCGTCGCGGTAGGCGGTGTCTCCGGTGTGGTAGAAGCCGCCGCGGAAGGCGTTGGCCGTCTCCTCTTCGTTGAAGTTGTAGCCGATGATAAGTCCGCAGGGATGTTCGGCGCCCTCGGGCATCTTCGCGCAGATCTCGCCCGTCACGCCGCGAGGGACCGGCCGGCAGTCCCCGTCGACAGCCATTACGTCGTATCCGGGCACCGGGAAGCCGATGGCTCCGGGCTCGGGCTCCGACCAGGGGCGGAGCGTCGCTATAATGACGGGCGTCTCGGACTGTCCGAAGCCCTCGTAGATCTTAAGTCCCGTCCTGCGCAGCCATTCGTTGTATATGTCGTGGCCGAGCGCCTCGCCGGCCGTGCAGCAGTGCGTGACGCTCGAAAGGTCGTATTTCTCCACGTCCGCCTGAAGGAGCATCCTGTACATCGTCGGAGGGACGCAGAAGGTGGTGACTTTGTATTTTTCGATCGCGGCGAGTATGCCGTCCGCGCGGAATCTATCGAAATCGTAGACGAAAACGGCGCTCTCGGCGAACCACTGGCCGTAGGCCTTGCCCCAGAGGGCCTTCATCCAGCCGGTGTCGGAAACGGTGAAGTGGAGTCCGCCGTCGACGCACCTGTGCCAGAAGACTCCGGTCATGATGTGTCCGAGCGGATATCTGAAATCGTGCGTTATGATCTTCGGATATCCGGTCGTGCCGGACGAGAAGCACATCATCATTACGTCGTGCGCCGTCGTGGCTTCGTCGCCTTCCGGACGCTTCCAGTCGCCGCCCGAGCTCTCGAAGAGAGCGTCGAAATCGAGCCAGCCGTCGGGGGCGCCGCCGCCGGTGACGAGCTTCTTTTCGACCGTTTCGTACGAAGGCGCTCCCTCGTCGAAGCGCTGAGTGCAGCCGTCCTCGCCGGTGAGAATGACGAACCTTATCTTTCCTGCGTTGCAGCGGTAGACGTAGTCCTTCGCCGTAAGCATGGACGTCGCCTGCACCATTACCGCGCCGATCTTGTTCAGCGCCAGCAGCAGCACCCAGAAGATCCAGTGGCGCTTGAGCACCAGCAGGACACGGTCTCCCTTTCGCACGCCGAGCGTATAGAGGCAGCGAGCGGCCCTGTCCGAAAGGCGCGACATGTCGCCGAAAGTGAAGATACGCTCCGTTCCGTCCCTGCCGAGCCAGACGAGCGCGCGCTTCTCCGGCTTCTCCCGGCCGAGGACGTCTATGACGTCGTAGGCGAAGTTGAAGCTCTCGGGATATTCGATATGATAATTCCGCTGGGCGTCCTTAAGCGACGTGAAGCTGTCGCGGCTGCGCCCCGTGTATTTTTCGTAGATTGCCATATCCGGATGAAACTCTGACCTTTATTTGATGACTATCGCGAGGAACACCGCCGGCGCGTCGCCGACGGCCTTGAGGGCGTGGGGATTCGACGAGTCGAAATAGGCGCTGTCGCCCTCCTCCATGACGTACTCCTCGTCGCCGACGAAGAGTATCATCTTTCCGGACACCATGTATTCGAATTCCTGGCCCGGATGGCTGTTGAGCACCGGGACGCCCTCGCGCGGCTCGACGGTGACGAGGAAGGGCTCGGCCTTCTTGTTCCTGAAGGGAAAGGCAAGATGCTTGTAGCCGTAGGCCGCGTTGCGCGTTATGTCGTACCCGCTCCCCTTTTTTACGAAGGTGCAGACCGAAAGCTTCGGCGACTCACCGCTCATAAGATCGTGAACGTCGATGCCGAGTATGTCGGCCGCCTCGCAGAGAAAGCTGATCTGGAAGTCGCGCTCGCCGCGTTCGTATGAGCGGTAGTCCCCGGGCGAAACGCCGAGGCGCTTCGCCATTTCCTCGGGCGAGATCTCGCATATCTCGCGCATGTCGGCGAGGCGCAGACCGATCTCCTTAAGTGATTCCTGACTTGATGCGGACATGGTGACCTCCGGGAAATGAAGGAATGAAGGAATGAAGTGCCGCCTGCCGGCGGCAATGAAGTTGCGCGCCGCGCGCAAATGAAGGCGCAAAGCGCGTCTTCACTTGCCGGTCGCGGCCTGCAGCTTCATCGGATCAGCAGGAGAATCCCCGCTCTATTGCCCTGATGTTGAACTCGTACAGGTCTTTGTGTTTTGCCGACACCACCTTGGCCATCGCGGCGGGGATGTCCTTTTTGTCGATGACGGCGCTGTGTTCGATGACGCTGCCGAGCAGTATCATATTGGCGATACCGTCGAACCCGCGTTCGGTCGAGAGCGCCGTGGCCGGAACGTAGTGGACCGTGACGTCGGTTCTTTCGACCTTCCGGTCGACGAGCGATGAATCGACGTAGATCTCGCCGCCCGGTACGACCGCCGACTCGAACCTGTCGAGAGAGGGACGGTTCATAACGATGAGCACGTCCGGCTCGGTGACGATCGGCGAGCCGACCGGCTCGTCAGATACGATGACCGAGCAGTTGCAGGTGCCGCCGCGCATCTCCGGACCGTAGGACGGGAGCCAGCTCAGCTGTCTGTCCTCAAGGAGCGCCGCGTAGGCGAGAAATTTGCCGGTGAAAAGTACGCCCTGTCCGCCGAAGCCGGCTATAAGAATGTTCTTCGTCATGTCGGCCGCCTCATTTCTTCTCCGCGTATTTGTCGCGGTACACTCCGAGCGGGTAGTAGGGGATCATGTTCTCCTCGGCCCACTTCATCGCCTTTTCGGGCGTCATGCCCCAGTTGGTCGGGCAGGTGGATATGACCTCGATGAGCGAGAAGCCCTTCTTTTCGTCCTGGTAGCGGAAGGCCTTCTTTATGGCCCTGCCGGCCTTGCGGATGTTGGCCACGCTGTTGACCGCGACGCGCTCGATATAAGCGGGGCCGTCGAGCTGCGAGAGCATCTCGCAGACCTTGACGGGATAGCCGACCGTCGCGACGTCTCGCCCGTAGGGCGAGGTCTGCGTGACCTGGCCGGGGAGCGAGGTCGGGGCCATCTGGCCGCCGGTCATGCCGTATATGGCGTTGTTGACGAAGATGACGGTGATGTTCTCGCCGCGGGCGGCCGAATGAACGGTCTCGGCGGTGCCGATGGCGGCAAGGTCGCCGTCGCCCTGGTAGGTGAAGACTATGTTTTCGGGGTTCGCGCGCTTGACGCCGGTGGCGACGGCGGGGGCGCGGCCGTGCGCGGCCTGGACCATGTCGACGTTGAAGTAGTTGTACGAGAACACCGAGCAGCCGACCGAGGCGACCCCCACGGTCCTTCCTTCGGCGCCTATGGAGTCGATGGCCTCGGCCACGAGGCGGTGGATTATGCCGTGGCCGCAGCCGGGGCAGTAATGCATCGGCACGTCTGCAAGGGCGTGCGGGCGGTCGAATACGACGGCCATGTCAGTTGCCTCCTTTCTGTGCCGCGCCGGCGGCCTTGATGGCGGCCAGGACCTCGGCGGGCGAGGGTATCATTCCTCCCGTGCGGGAGCACAGGCTAACGGGCCTCGTGCACCTGACGGCAAGCTCGACGTCCTCGATCAGCTGCCCCATGGACAGCTCGACGGATACGAACGCCTTTGCCGTGGCGGCCCTGGCGAACAGGGCCTCTTTCGGGAACGGCCACAGGGTTATCGGGCGGAACATTCCGGCCCTGATCCCGGCGGCTCTGGCGCTGTTGACGGCGTTCCTGGCGACCCTGGCGGCGATGCCGAAGCCAACCACTATCACGTCGGCGTCGTCGCAGAGGTACTCCTCGTACATGACCTCGTTCGCGGCGATCTGCGCGTATCTTTTGTATCTGTCGACGTTCCAGCGCTCGAGCTCGTCGGGCGTGAGCGACAGGGAGTTTATTATGTTGTGCGGGCGGCGCATCCCGGTGCCCGTAAGGGCCCAGGGCTTTTCCGCCGTTCCGCCGCCGCTCTGTCCGAGCGTCACGGGCTCCATCATCTGGCCCATGGTGCCGTCGGCCAGCAGCAGGCACGCCACGCGGTATCTGGCCGCGAGATCGAAGCCGCGGA
>JAEEGG010009215.1_pt1 | contig 22195 bp, 16 predicted proteins | sample 9134161 | NCBI WGS metagenome assembly JAEEGG01 (sample SAMN16246543, study PRJNA631951) | gut metagenome | biome: gut microbiome; feature: rumen; material: CR-attached | host: Bos | place: Iran: Karaj | collected 2018-10
TGAGGATTTCCCCAAACAGGGGCAAGCGCAGAAAAGTAGAAAGTCAACCTTAATTGGCTGACTTTCAAAGCTTCGTAGCGGGGGCAGGACTCGAACCTGCGACCTCCGGGTTATGAGCCCGACGAGCTACCGACTGCTCTACCCCGCGATGTGGATTGCAAAGGTAGGGATTTTTTTTATATTTGCAATATGGAAATCAACAATCTGGAAAAATTCCTCGCCAAGGTGCGGGCCGGACAATGCCCGCTGGGAGGGTGCGTTTCGTTTGCGGATCCGGCGGTCACCGAGGTGGTGGCGGAGGCAGGATTCGACTTCGTCTTCATCGACGGGGAGCATGGGGAAATCGACCGCAATACGGCGATGCAGCACATGATGGCGGTGCGTGGAACGGACTGCGCGTCGTTCTACAGGGTGCCCGCCTGCGATCATACGGAGATCAAGAAAGTCATCGATTTCGGCCCGGCGGGCATCATCGTCCCGATGGTGATGAACGCCGAACAGGCGGCCCTGGCCATCGCGGCGATGCGCTACCCGCCCGTGGGCAACCGCGGCTGCGGCTTCCGCCGGGGGCTGCGCTACGGCGCCGGCGACATGGACGAATACTGGAAAGCCTCGGAGCACGATCCGCTGGTCATCCTGCAGATCGAGCACATCGACGCGGTGCGCGACCTGGACCGCATCCTGGCCCTGCCCGGGCTGGACAGCGTGCTGGTCGGGCCTTATGACCTGTCAGCCTCGATGGGCAAGGCGGGCCAGTGGGACGATCCGGAGGTGAAGGCCGCCTACGACGAAGTGGCGCGCAAGGCCAAGGCGGCCGGCGTGCTGCTGGGTGTGTCGCTGGAGGTTGAATATGCCGCCTGGAAGCGCCGGGGCGTGGATTATATGGCGGTGCGGAGCGACACCGGCGCCATGCTGGAGGGCTTCCGCAATTCCATCCGCGCCTTCCGGGAAGCCTAACTTAAGAATGCGAGCATCCCCGCGATGTCGTCGCGGGAGAAACTCCGCTGCTCGCCGGACGCCAGACACTTGATCTGGATGCTGCCGGCGGCCATTTCATCGGCGCCGTTGATCGATAGGAACGGGATCGCCTTCCTGTCCGCGTAATCGAACTGTTTCTTCAGTTTCGCGGCATCCGGATACACCTCCACGGCGACCCCCGCAGCACGCAACGCGCCCGCCACTTCCAGCACATACTGCGTCTCCTCTCGCCCCATGTTGGCGAAAAGCACGCGTGTGGAAGAGCGCAGGCCGGAAGGGAACTTGTCCAGCCCCTTCAGCACGTCGTAGATGCGGTCGGCGCCGAAAGAAATCCCCACGCCAGACATGTCCGGGAGTCCGAAAATCCCCGTCAGGTTGTCGTAACGGCCGCCGCCGCAGATGCTCCCGATCTGCCAATCCAGCGCCTTCACTTCGAAGATGGCGCCGGTATAATAATTCAGCCCGCGGGCCAGCGAGAGGTCGATTTCGACCGGGCAGGCGATCCCCGCCGCCTCGATGAAACCGAACAGTTCCTCCAACTCGTCCAGCCCCTTCAGGCCGGTCTCAGACACCAGGCCCGAGGCGCTGCCGCCGTTCATCAGGGCGCGCATGGCCGCGATCTTTTCCGCGGAAGAACCGCTCAGCTGCAGGATGGGCTCGATCACGGCGACCGCCTCCCGCGTCAGCCCGTTCTCCATCATCTCCGCCTCCACGGCCTCCAGGCCGATCTTGTCCAGCTTGTCGATGGCCACGGTGATGTCCACCACCTTGTCCGGGAAGCCGCAGATCTCGGCGAATCCGGTCAGCACTTTGCGGTTGTTGATCTTGATCAGCACGCGCACATCCAGCTCTCGGAACACCCGGTCCACGATCTGCACCAGTTCCAGTTCGTTGAGCTGCGAGCGGCTGCCGATGACATCCACGTCGCACTGGTAAAACTCGCGGTAGCGGCCCTTCTGGGGGCGGTCGGCGCGCCAGACCGGCTGGATCTGGAAGCGCTTGAACGGGAAGGAAATCTCGTTCTGGTGCTGGACGACGTAGCGGGCGAACGGCACGGTCAGGTCATAGCGGAGGCCCTTCTCACAGACGGCCAGGGACAGGGCCTTGCTGTTGAAGGCCTTGTCGCCCTCGGGAAGCCTGTAGGCGTCATAATCAATGCCCGAGAAAGCGTCCCCGGAATTCAGGATGCGGAACAGGAGCTTGTCCCCCTCGTCGCCGTACTTGCCCAGCAGGGTGGAGAGATTCTCCATCGCGGGCGTCTCAATCTGGGCATAGCCGAAGGTCTTGAAGACGGACTTGACGGTATCGAAGATATAGTTCCTTTCGGCCGTTTCCTGCTGGCCGAAGTCGCGGGTTCCCTTGGGAATGGAAGGTTTCTGTGCCATCGTGCGGATCAAATACAAATACTGACAGTCTGCAAATTTAGGAATTTTTGCCATTTTTATTAAATTTGCCATCCGTATTATCACTAGCAAGAAAATGAAGGATTTCGTAAAAATGGTTTTGGCCGTCATCTGCGGCCTCTTTATCCTTGGACTACTCTGTTTCATCCTCTTCTTCGGCATGGTCGGATCGATGGCTGCCGCCGGCAGCGCCACCCCCTCCATTCCCAAGAATGCGGTCCTGAAGATCGACATGGGCGAGATCGCGCTCGCAGAACAATCCTCGGAGGAGTTCTCGATGCCTTCCGTGGCATTCTTCCAGGGCTCCCAGGCCACGACCGTGGGCATCTGGGACGCCGTCCGCGCCATCAACGCCGCAGCGGAGGACAACAACGTCAAATACATCTATCTCCTGCCGGAGAACACCTCCGCAGGCACGGGACATATCTACGAGTTCCGCACGGCGCTGGAGCATTTCCGCGAGAGCGGGAAGCCCATCGTTTCCTATATGGACAACGTGAGCACGGGCGGCTACTATCTCGCTTCCGTCTCCGACAAGGTCTACATGACTTCCCACGACGGCATCACGTCCCTGTTCCACGGCCTCAGCGGCCAGATGGTCTTCCTCAAGGACCTCCTCGACAAGCTGGGCGTCAACGTGCAGCTGATCCGCCACGGCAAGTACAAGTCCGCCGGCGAAATGTTCGTCCGCAACTCCTCCAGCCCCGAAAACATGCAGCAGAACCAGGAGATGATTTCCTCGATGTGGAATGAATACCTGCGTGCGATCTCCGCCAGCCGCGCCATCCCCATCGAAGACCTCAACGGCCTGATTGACAATTTGAAACTCAACTTCCCGGAGGACTTCCTCGAGACGAAACTCGTGGACGGCCTGCTGACCAAGGAGGAACTCAAGGGCAAGCTGGCCGACCTGGCCGTCGTGGACAAGTTCGAGGACGTCAAGATGGTCTCCTTCGCGGACTATGTCAGCGCCAAGGCCACACCCAACCTAAAGGCCAAGAAGAAGATCGCCGTCATCTATGCCGACGGTGATATCGTGGACGGAAAAGCCAAGCAGAACGTCGCCGGAGACCGTTTCGCCAACGTCATCGCCAAGGTGCGCGCCGACTCGACCGTCAAGGCGGTCGTCTTCCGCGTCAACTCCCCGGGCGGCAGTGTCCTGGCCTCCGAGAAGATCCGGGAGGAAATCCAGCTGCTCAAGGCCGACAAGCCCGTCGTCGCCTCTTACGGCAACTACGCCGCTTCCGGCGGCTACTGGATCTCGGCCGGCTGCGACCACATCCTGTCCGACCCGACGACGCTGACCGGCTCGATCGGCGTATTCAGCATGATCCCCGACTTCAGCAAGACCGTGAAGGACGTCGCGCACGTGACCTACACCCCCGTCAATTCCAACAAGCACGCCGACATCATGTCGCTGATGCGTCCCCTCGACGCGGAAGAGACAGCCTACATGCAGGCCTCCGTCGAGCGCATCTACGAGCGTTTCGTCAGCCTGGTGGCGGAAGGCCGCAACCTCACCGCCGACTATGTGGACGGCGTGGCCCAGGGCCGCGTCTGGACCGGCCGGGACGCCCTCGGCATCCACCTCGTGGATGAAATCGGAACGCTCGAGGACGCCATCAAGTGGGCGGCCGACGCTGCGAGCGAGAGCCTGGATGAGAGCGAGCTGAAGAACTGGAACGTCGTAGCCTACCCCAAGCCGCCGACCGCGATGGAGCAGATGATGGACATGCTGGGCAGCAAGCCTTCCGGCGAAGACATCTTCAGCGGAACTGTGCTGGAACCGGCCGCGAAGGCCCTGCTGGACTGGGCGGACGGCCTGAAAGACGGCCGTCGTTCCATGATGATCGCCCGGATGCCCTACGACATCATCTGGGCTGACTAGACCTGCTTGACAGAATCCCTGACAACGAGACCCGGCGGGAGGAACAATTGAGACTGGTTCTTCTCGCCGGCGATCTTTTTGAGCAGCAGCCTGACCGCCATGAGGCTGATTTCCTGCACGGGCTGTGAAATGCAGGTGATCCGTGGCGTCATGTAATTGAACAGCAGGTTGTCGTCGAAAGAGATGACGGATATGTCGTCCGGGATGCGGCGTCCGGACTCCGTGACAGCCTTGACGGCTCCGAGGAGAATCTTGTTGCTGAGCGTAAGGATCGCGGTCGGGCAGTCAGGTTCACTCAGGAGCAGACTGGTCTCGACGTATCCGTTCTGGATGGAGAATTTGTCACCCGAGATACGGACGTGGTCCCCGAGTCCCAGGCGGAGCATCGTGTCCGTGTAGCCCCGCGCGCGTTCACGGCAGGTCATCGCATCGGGGTTTCCCTGGATGCAGGCGATCCGGCGGTGACCGTTGGCGGCAAGATGCTCCACCGCCATCACGGACCCCTTGTAGTTGTCCGTTGTCACGAAGGACCAGAGGCTCCCTTTTTCAAAGTATCGGTCCACGACCACCATCGGGATATCCGCGTCGAAGGCCCTGTCGAAAGCCTTCGTTTCCCGGCCGCAGGGAACAGCGATGATGCCGTCAACCTTGCGCGCCAGCAGAGTGGAGAAGCCTTCGCTCTCATTATCCTCATCCTCCTGGGTGTCGACGACGATGGTCGTATAACCCAGGTTTCTCGCCTCCGCGATGATGCAGCTGGCGATCCCGGAAAAGAAAGTGTCATCCACGCCCGGAATCAGGAGTCCGATGGTGTCGGTCTTGCCTGCACGCAACCCCTTGGCCAAAAGCGAAGGGGTATAATGGGATAGCTGAGCCACCTCCCGTACGCGGGCGACGGTCGCCTTACTGATGCGATACTTCTCCGCCTTCCCGCTGAGGACGCGGGAAACGGTCGAAACGGAGCACTGCGCCTTTTCGGCGATGCTGACGAGGGTGTCAAGAGCCATAAAAAAGCCGTTGTTTCCACAAAAATACACTCAAATAATCGAAAAAAACAACGAGAGAAGATAAAATACCAATAATTTTTATATCTTTGTGCCTATCGTTTGCGCAACTAAAATCTAACTATAACCACTTAACTTTATTAACTAAAAAAACGTAATGATTATGAATCAAAAGTTCATTGTTCGTTTCTGCCTGGCAGCGGCGCTGCTCTGCGGACCGGTCATCGCGTCCGTCTATGCCGCCCCTGCCAAAGCCGATTCCGACCAGACACCGGGCAAGACGGTGACGGTCCGCGGCGTCATCTACGACGACCAGGGCCAGCCCCTTCCCGGTGCGAGCGTGATGGTCAAGGGCACTACCCAGGGCACCGTCACCGACCTGGACGGTCGCTACACCCTGAACGTCCGTCCCGACCAGACCCTCGTGGTCTCCTTCATCGGCATGAAGGACCAGGAGATCCCGGTCAACGGCCGCACGAGCATCAACTCCGCGCTGGAGGATGCCGCCACGACCCTCGATGACGTCGTCGTCGTCGGTTACGGCGCCATCAAGAAGGCCAACCTGACCGGCGCCGTGGACGTCGTCGATTCCAAGGCCTTCGAGAACAGGGTCGCGGCCAACGTCGACCAGATGCTGCTGGGTAACATGCCCGCCGTCGAGATCGCCACCATCGACGGTGCTCCCTACCGCGACGTCAACAACCTCTCCGGTTATCAGATCCGCGGTACCTGGAACACCCTGGCGTCCAGCTCGGCTGCCGGCGACTACTTCGGCTCCCTGGTCCTCATCGACGGCGTCGAGGGCGACCCCGCCAGCCTGAACCCCAATGACATCGAGAGCGTGTCCGTGCTGAAGGACGCCGCCGCCTCAGCCATCTACGGTAGCCGCGGTGCCTACGGCGTCATGCTCATCACCACCAAGAACGCCCCCAAGGAGGAGATGGTGACCGTCTCCTACAGCGGCAACTACAACTTCATGACTCCTACCGCCACGCCCGACCTCGTCACCGACGGTGAGCTCTACACCCGGGTCAAGGCCGAAGCTTACTATGGCTGGTATGGCAAATATGCCACCACGGACTATGTATGGCCCGCCAAGACCAAGCTGACGGACATCAACGCCGGCTACCTGGATCCCGAGAAGCAGGCCGCTCTCGTGGGCGGAGTCTATACGACCAACAAAGGTAAGTATGAGTACTACGGTGGCACCGACTGGTGGAAGGCCATGTTTAAGGACCGCACCTCCTCTCAGATCCACAACGTCTCCGTCAGCGGCAACAACGGCCGTGTCAGCTACCTGCTCTCCGGCCGTATGTATGACTATGCCGGCATCTATGTCGGGAAGTCCGACCCCTACAAGAAATACAACCTCCGTTCGAAGGTCGACATCAAGATCACCGACTGGCTCTCCATCGGCGAGAACATCGAGTACGCCAAGGACAAGGTCGACTACGGTATTTCTTCCAACGGTAACGGCATGAACGCCCCGCAGGTCCGTGCGAAGACCTACGGCGCCCCGACCTGGCCCATCTACAACCCGGACGGCACCTTCACCAAGGCCGGCGGCTTTATTCTCTCCGGCTTGATCGGCGACGCCTATGACCCGATCTCCTACAAGCGCAAGGGCAAGACCAAGGACGTCGACGCCTTCAGGACTTCGACCTCCCTCGCCGCGTCCTTCTTCGACAACACCCTCCGCTTCCACGCCGACTACACCTACCGCACCAAGGACATCAAGTTCGAGACCAAGGATGTGGGCGTGTGGTACAGCGACGCCGTGGATCCCGCCACGGGCCAGGCCATCATGACCTTCACGCAGCCCGACAACGGCAATCCCGCGAAGAACGACATGTACCGTCAGAGCATCCGGCGCAACACGACCACCCAGGACTGGAGCGTCGTCAATGCCTACACCGAGTACGAGAACACCTTCGACAAGCACTGGCTCAAGGCCATGGTCGGTTACAACTACGAGAAGCGCAACCGCATGGACGAGGAGATCAAGATGTACGGCCTCGACTACTGGGATGCGGACGCCGCCAACCCCTGGGCCTACGCCCTCGGCACCATCGAGCGCAACGGCGAGGCTGCGACCGGCTATGCGCAGTACTGGGACGGCAGCAAGGCCAAGCACTGGCGCAACGCCGGCGTCTTCTTCCGCCTGAACTACGCCTTCGACGACCGCTACCTGCTCGAGTTCAACGGCCGTTATGACGGATCTTCCGTGTACGTCAACCAGTACCAGTGGGGCTTCTTCCCGTCGGCTTCCGCCGCGTGGCGCGTCTCCCAGGAGCACTGGTGGAAGGTCAATCCCAAGTTCATCAGCGCCCTCAAGTTCCGCGTATCCTATGGTATTCTGGGTGACTGCATGAGCGCGGGCGCCTACAACACCGAGGATACCTTCAACATCGACGTCGCCAGCAACCGCGTCATCAACGGAGCCTCCACCTACCGTGTCTATGAGGTTCCCGACGTCACCAACTTCCAGTACACCTGGTCCAAGCTGAAGACCTTCAACGTCGGTGCCGACGCCTCGTTCTTCAACAACAAGCTCGACGTCACCTACGACTACTTCATCCGCCGCAACACCAACATGCTGACTCCCGGTACCGAACACGCTTCCGTCTACGGCCAGTACGGTGCCAACAGCAACCTGGGCAACAACGCCTCGATGTCCACCTACGGATGGGAGTTGACCGTGCGGTTCAACCAGCCGTTCATGATGGCCGGCCGTCCCGGACACTTCGGCTTCCACGCCTCCATCAGCGACCACTACGCCATCGTCGACGAGTACAACGGCAACGAGTCAGGCAGCATCAAGCCCTTCACCTATCACGTAGGACAGCGGCTCGGAGACTTCTACGGTCTGCGCAGCAACGGTCTGTTCAAGACCCAGGACGAGATCGACAACGCCTTCGGACAGGGCAAGCCTTACGTCATCGCCGACGAAGACATGCGCTATCACTCCAAGCAGTCTGACATCCGTGTCGGTGACCTCTGGATCAAGGACCTGAACGGCGACGACAAGATCGACTTCGGCAACATGCAGCTCGATGACAAGGGCGACCTTGAAATCATCGGTAACAAGTGGGCCCGGTATCCCTTCTCCTTCGGATTTGACTTCGACTGGGCCAACTGGTACCTGAGCGCCAACTTCCAGGGCATCATCCACCAGGACTTCATCGCATACGGCGGCTTCCTGCCGTTCAACCTGTATGCCAACGCCTACGGCCCGATGACCAAGTGGGCCCTCGACAAGTATGCCAAGTTCGACGAGAACGGCACCTTCCTCAATCCCGACACCGCCATCCTGCCCGGCCTTTCCCAGGGACACAGGCTCCTGCGTGACCACACCCAGACCAACTGGAACGTCAAGTATGCCGATTTCCCCATCGACTCCTATGTCTACAATGCCGGCTATATCAACCTGCAGAACCTGCAGTTCGGTTACAACCTGCCCCGCAACATCATCAGCAAGGTCGGCATGACCGCCGCGAAGATCTACTTCTCCGGCGAGAACCTCTGGAACTGGTCTCCCTTCTACAAGATCTTCGGCCGCGACTTCGACATCACCACCCTCACCTACGGCGGTGACGACCCGACCGAAGCCCTCAACTGGTTCAACGGTTACGGCTTCCAGTATCCGAAGCTCCGCACCTTCTCCCTGGGCCTGAACGTGACCTTCGGTGCCAAGAGCGCCAAGGCCGCCAACGCCGGTGCCAACACGGCCGCCCTGACGGCCGCCCTCTCCGCCGCGAACGCCGCCGCTGACGCCGCCAACGCCGCCGCCGACAAGGCCAAGGCCGAGGCCGACGCCCTCCGCGCCGAACTCGCCAAGGCCCTCAAGGCCAAGGACGACTGCGAGGCCGCCAAGGCTGACGTCAAGCCGATGGCCGTCCGCCGCGCCGAGGCGATCCATCTCGAGGACATCTACTTCGAGATCAACCAGAGCGTCATCCGCGACTCCGAGGCCTACAAGGTCGACAATCTCGTCAAGGTCCTCAAGGCCAACCCTTCCGCGAAGGTCAGCATCACCGGCTACGCCGACCAGGGTACCGGTACCGAGCAGCGTAACTTCGTGCTTACCAAGGAGCGCGCCGAAGTCGTCGCCGAGGCCCTGAAGGCCGCCGGCATCGGCCCCGACCGCATCTCTACTGAATACTACGGCACCGAGAAGGATTCCTCCTGGACTCCGGAGAACAACCGTCTCGCCGTCTGCATCGTGAACGACTAATATGGATATGATTATGAAAAAGATACTTTCTATCATTGCCCTGGGTGCTGCGTTCGCTTTCGCCGTTTCCTGCGACCTGTCGGAGTACAATCCCAACGAGCCCGGATACGAGAAGGTCTTCAGCAGCGCGACCAACGTCCAGTACGTGATCAACAGCTTCTACGGCGGCTTCGGCTCCGTGACCAGTGCTTACAGCAAGGACGTTCCGACCGATTATTTCCCTGCCCAGAACCTTTCCGCAAGGTTCCAGAAGGGCTATTCTGCGACTTCCACCGACAAATGGGGCGAATGGGACGACATCTTTCAGTACAACTACGTGCTGACCCAGCTCAACAGTTCCGCTGCCGCCGCCCTGTCCGAGGCCGAGAAGGATAACTTCATCGCCCAGGTCCGCCTGTTCCGGGGCAGGAAGTACTACCAGATGGTCCAGCAGTACGGTGACCTTCCCTGGTTCGACCACGTGATCGGCGCGGCCGACACCGACTACGAGCACAAGGACCGCGAGAGCCGCGACGTCATCATGAAGCACGTGCTCGAGGATCTCGACTACGCCATCGACCACATCACCGCGACCAGCCCCGACGCCACCTGCGTCAGCAAGGAGGTCGCCCTGTTCCTTAAGATGCGCGCCTGCCTGTACGAGGCCTCGTTCCGCAAGTACAACAACGTGACCGCCTCCGTCAAGGGCGAGCCCTTCACCAACTACACCGTGGAGAAGCTCTACGAGCTCGCCGCCGATGCCGCGAAGCAGATCATCGACGGCGGCAAGTACGAATTGGTCTCCGACTGGCGCAGCCTCTTCCTGAGCGAGAAGCTCCAGACCAAGGAGGTCATCCTCGGCGCGCAGACCGCCGCCAACATCCAGGGCAGCCAGAACCACTACTTCGTCTATACGAAGCAGACAGCTCCCAAGTCCCTGACCCGCAGTTTCGTCAACACCTTCCTTATGAAGGACGGAACTCCCTACACCGACAAGAGCGGTTATGCCACCGAGACGTGGAAGGACGAGTTCACCAACCGTGATCCCCGTCTCGCCCTTACCGTCCGCTATCCCGGCTACAAGTTCGCCGGTGAGACGGCAGTACCTGACTTCGGCGCGTCCTTCCTGGGCTACCAGATCCGCAAGTTCTGCCTGGACCAGTATGCGGAGACCAACGGGGCCGATCCCGATGAGAACGAAAAGCACAACTCCAACAGCACGCCTATCTTCCGCTATGCCGAGGTGCTCCTCACCTACGCGGAAGCCAAGGCTGAGCTGGGCCAGATGGACAACTCGGTCTGGTCGCAGACCGTCGGCGCGATCCGCCAGCGTGCGGGTATCACCGGCAGCAGCCTGACCAATGTCCCCACGGCTGTGGACAACTACCTCAAGACGAACTACTATCCTGACGTGACCAGCGCCGCGATCATGGAGATCCGCCGTGAGAGGGGTGTCGAGCTCTGCATGGAGGGCGTCCGCGACTTTGACCTGCTCCGCTGGGGCTGCGGCAACCTTCTTTCCACCGCGCCTTGGGACGGCATCAACATCGACGCTGTCGATACTGCCCTCGACCTGGACGGCAACGGCACCAACGACGTGTGCTTCTACACCGCCGCTTCCAACAAGGTGGACGGTGTCGTGAACATCCCCGTCGACGGTTCCACCGGCCTGACGGTCGCCAGCAACGGCAACAAGAAGCAGCTCAGGTACGATGTCGATACCGAACTGCGTTACTGGGCTCCGGACGGCCATCTCATCCTGGATGCCATCCCGTCTCAGGAGATCGCCGCTTACAAGAAACTGGGTTACACCCTCACCCAGAACCCCGGATATTGATCCGTCCGTTCTGACATATGAAACTAGCCGGCAGGGTTTTCCTGCCGGCTTTTTTATTCCCCGGCCTGTTTGATATTGGGCTGGAGATTCTTACCTTTGGAAGGAATACCGATTAACCCGCCTGCCATGCGCCACTTTCCTATATTATTTATTATTACTGCAACGCTTTTCTCCTGCAACCAGGCGCTGACTCCCGAGGGCATCCTGGAAGACCTTCAGAGCGCCCGGGTCAAGGATGTCGTCATCGACAGCGACACCTACAACGAGATGGATGACCAATATGCCATCGCATACGCCATCGCCTCGGACAGGATGAATGTCCTGGCGCTGCATGCCGCCCCTTTCCACAACGACCGAAGCAGCAGTTTCGCAGAAGGAATGGAGCTGAGTCTCAAGGAGATGAAACGAGTGCTGGAGGTACTCGGATGCGCGGGCCAGTATCCCGTCTTCGAGGGGTCTCGAAAAAGCCTTACCGAGGACCCGGACCATTTCGACCCGGAGATTCCGGCGGCCCGGAACCTGGTGCAGATCGCACGGAAGGCCCGCAAGCCGGTCTATGTCCTCTGCCTGGGAGCGATTACGAACGTGGCCGCGGCGCTGATGCTGGATCCTTCCATCAAGGACAGGATCGTCGTGGTATGGCTGGGCACGAACTGTTTCAGCAAGGGGCATTTGAAAGAATTCAATCTCCTCCAGGATTTTGCGGCGGGGCAGCGGGTCATGGATTCCGGCGTCCCGCTGGTGACCCTCCCGGCCATGGGAAAGCGGGGAGAAGGCACGCAAGTGCTGGTCGTCGACCAGGAGAACATTGCGGCCATACAGGGAGAAGGAAAGGTCCCGGTATTCTTCCGCTCCGAACTGCCGAAAGAGTTCCATGACACGGAAGGAGAATGGCGCCACATCCTGTGGGATATCGCAGCTCCCGGTTTGATCGCGCGGCCGGAGGACTACCAACTCCGGGCGATTCCCGCGCCCATCCTTACGGACAGTTTACAATTCGCCTTCGACAGCACGCGGCACAGGATCGTCTGGATGGATTCCCTGGATCCCGACCCGATCCGTCAGGACCTTTTCCATTGTCTTTCAACGGATTGACCCGCTTACAGCAGGATCAGCAGCGCCGCGCAGAGCAGCAGGCCGCCCTGGAAGGTGAAGCGGCCGCGGGCGGAAGCGGAAGAGGCCGCTTCCATCGGCTCGGCGGACATCAACGCGGCGAGTTTCTCCCCGTCCGGCAGCGTCCGGGCCGTCCATTTGTCTACGATCAGGCCGTCGGCCAGATAAGTGGCTCCCCCGTTGGACCGGTTCAGCGTCAGCAGCGTCTTGTAATCGGCGAAATACAGGCACTCGCCCAGGGTCATCGGCACACCCTCCGCACCGGGCGTCAGGATCAGGGGGCGGATGCCGCACACGAAGGCGTCGTCCACCGTCGTGGCGATCCGGCTCCACTGCAGGGAATCCACGCGCTCAGGCTCGTAGGCGGAAACGATCAGGACCTCCCCGTTGGAAGCCAGGTCGTCGCAATATTCCCCGAAAACGTCGCTGAAGGAAAGGACGGCCAAATCCGTGGCCAGCGACTCGTCCTCCGGCTGGGAGCCGTCCCCGGAAAGGATCTGGGACCCGCAGGAGAACGCCGTGAAATCCATCATCGGCAGGGACCGCCAGGAGTGGATTGCAAAGGCGACGATGGCCAGCGAAACCAGGGCGAAACCCCAACGCTTGGGCTTGCGGGATTCGTATCCGTCCCCCAGGGGGATGAACGCAATCAAGGCCAGGGCCAGCAGGATGACGTTCTTCATCAGCGACTGGAGATGCGTCAGATGGAACGCTTCTCCGAAGCAGCCGCAATCCATTTCCGGATTGATCAGGTACAGCGCCAGCGTCAGCCCTGTAAAGCAAACGATCAGCGCCAGCACGATGATGGCAACCGCCTTCCGGGCGACGCCCGAGATCAAAGCCGCGCCGACCAGCGCCTCCAGCAGGGAGAACGCCATCCCGAGCCCTTTCCCCGCGGGAAGGAGGAAATCCAGGTGCAGGAAACGGAAATACTCGGCCATCTTGAGCCCCGTACCGACGGGGTCCATCAGTTTCAGCATGCCGGACACGAAGAAAACGAGCCCGATCAGCAAGGCGCAGAAACGGCGGAAACTATGATGGAACTTACGCATCGCCCAACTTCTTATCTACCACGGATTTAACTTTATTGAAAATGGCATCCGGAGGCAGCATTTCGCCCTTGGGGCCGGAGCAGTCCACAACGATGAAATCGAGGTCCAATTCCGCCTGGCGGCGGTACATGTCGCGGACCCGACGCTGCAGGGAGAGGTCGGCCTCGTGGATGTCGCTCCGCCCTTCCAGGTAGTCCCGCTCCTCCCCTTCCCGGTGCGTGGAGAGGCTCTGCTCCACAAAACCGATCGGAACGTCCAGGAAGATGTTGAGATCCGGTCTGGGCAGCCCGAAAGGGCCATATTCCGTCTCCAGGATCCAACACCGCAGCCGCTCCGCCTCTTCGGCATCGGGCAGCTTGGCGCACTGGTAGGCGATGTTGGAATACACATAACGGTCCAGCAGCACCGTGGCGCCTTTCTCCAAGGCCTGTTTCATTTCCGGGGCCGCGCCGTGCCGGTCCTCGGCGAAGAGCAGGGCCACCAGCTGGGGATGGACGCTCTCCACGGAGCCGAAATCGCCGCGCAGGAAACGGCCGATCAAGTCGCCGTACACGGGCGCGTCGTAACGCGGGAAATGGATGTAGCGGAGCGCCTCGCAACGGCGCTCCAGATAGGCTTTCAATCGCTTGACCTGGGTGGACTTCCCCGCCCCGTCAAGTCCTTCGAGGACGATCAGCATCTGGACTGGGTTTTGCAATCGCACAAATATACCTATTTTTCCTTACTTTTGCATTGGAATGAACACGATCGATCCCCAGCGAAGCATCCGGGTGATGGGCATCCTCAACCTCACGCCCGACTCCTTCTACGCCCCCAGCCGGGGCAACCTGGCCATCCTGGACAGCGGCGCCGACATCATCGACATCGGCGCCTGCTCGACCCGACCCGGCCACACCCCCGTAGGCGCCAAGGAAGAATGGCGGCGGATGAAGCGTACGCTCCAGCAGATCCGCCGGGACCATCCCGACCTACCCCTGTCCATCGACACCTACTGGTCCGAGGTGGTCCGACGGGCCTACGACATCGTCGGCCCCTTCATCGTCAACGACGTGACGGCGGGCGATGCGGACCCGCAAATGCTCTCCACGGTCGCCGAACTGGGTCTGACCTACATCCCCATGCACCACGGCCCGGCGGAAGACGCCACGGACGTGCTGAACTGGTATGCAGAACTGACGGCAAAGGCTGAATATCAAGGCATTAGAGACTGGATCCTCGATCCCGGATTCGGTTTTGGAAAGACCGTGGAACAAAACTTCGGCGTGTTCCACACCCTCGAACGCCTGCAGGAAGCGGGCCGTCCGGTCCTCGTCGGCATCTCCCGCAAGCGCATGGTCTGGATGCCCCTCGGCCTCACCCCTGACACCGCCGGCGAAGCCACCCAGGTCCTGCACCTGGAAGCCCTGCAGCGCGGCGCGGACATCCTCCGCGTCCACGACGTCCCAGAGACCCTCCAAACAATCGCACAATATTATTCGTCGGGGACCAGATAAACGTCATCGCCCGGCTCCGCGAACAAGAAACGCTCGCGCGCATACTGCTCCAGCGTGTCCCGGTTCGTAGACATCGCCTCGATCTGCGCATCCAGATCCTTGATCTCCTTATCGTACCACTCGATCTGCTTCTCCTGCTTCCGAATCGTGAACCCCGCCTTGATCCAGCGGATCAGGTTGTCGTGACGGAAAAAGCAAATGATGACGAGGAACGCCACCGTGGACCAAAGGATATAATTGACAAGCGGGCTCTTTTTCATATCTGCAAAAATAGTTATTTTTGTCAATCATAAAAATAGAAATCATGAAACCTACCCTATTAGTTCTTGCAGCCGGAATGGGCAGCCGCTACGGCGGTCTCAAGCAGATGGACGGCCTCGGCCCCAGCGGCGAGACCATCATCGACTATTCCATCTACGACGCCGTCCAGGCCGGCTTCGGCAAGGTCGTCTATGTCGTCCGAGAATACTTCCGCGAGCAGTTTGAGCAAACCGTCCGCGAAAAATACAGCGGCGTCCGCTGCCCCGACGGAGAGCCCCTGCAGTTCCAATTCGTCGTCCAGGAGCTCGACAAGATCCCCGCGCCCTTCGTCCTCAACCCCGAACGCCAGAAACCCTGGGGCACCGCCCACGCCGTCCTGATGGCCGCCGAGGTCATCCGGGAGCCCTTCGCCGTCATCAACGGCGACGACTACTACGGCAAGGAATCCTTCCGCATCCTGGCCGACTGGCTGCGGGCCCACGAAGGCGGCGAAGGCGTCTACAGCATCGTCGGTTTCGAACTCGACCACACGCTCTCCGAGTCCGGCGGCGTCTCCCGCGGCATCTGCTCCTACGATGCGGACCAGCACCTGACAGACGTCGCGGAGCACCTCAACATCCGCGTGGAAGAAGACGGCGTCCTCCGCGGCGACAACTCCCTCAACGGGGAGCACGTCGTCCTGGATGGCAAGGCCCTCTGCTCGATGAACATGTGGGGCTTCACCCCGGACTATTTCGCCAAGAGCGCCGCCATCTTCAAGACTTTTCTCGAGAAGAACATCGACGAGCCCAAGAAAGAATACTACATCCCCTACGCTGTCGACTGCATGATCAAGGCCGGCGAAGCCCGTTGCGAAGTCCTTTCGACCCCGTCCCACTGGTTCGGCGTGACCTATAAGGAAGACCGCCCGGCCGTCGTGGAGAAATTCAAGGAATTCGCCGAGACCGGCGTCTATCCCACCCCGCTTTATCAATAATACCATGGACAGAATCAGACGCAAAACACGGAGTTTCGACGTTTTTGAAGGACACGCCTTCTACACCCCCGCCGTCAAGGGTATGTTCGCCCTGCTGGGCCTGCTGCTGGTCGGCGCCCTGTTCGGCTCCCTGGTCACCGCCCTGCTGACCCTGGCCCTCGGATCCGGTTTCGCCCTGGAATACGGCAACCTGATCGCTTACCCCCTGATGTTCATCCCCCCGATGATGTATGCCGGGTACAAGAGCCGCAGCAACGCCGTCTTCGAGCAGGGTTACGCCCTGGACAACAATCATTTCAGCCCGCACGGCGGCCTCGTCTGCGCCCTGCTTGCCATCGCCGCGGTACTCGCGGCCGCCTTCATGACGGACGCCATCAGCGCCCAGATGCCCCCGATGCCCGAGTGGCTGGACGAGGCGCTCACCTCCCTGACGCAGGGCAAACTCTGGGTCAACCTCCTGTGCGTCTCCGTCTTCGCCCCCCTCTTCGAGGAATGGCTCTGCCGGGGCATGGTCCTGCGCGGCCTGCTGAATGCCAAGAATTACGACGGGACAGCCCGCATCAAGCCGGTCTGGGCGATCCTTATCTCCGCCCTGTTCTTCGCCGTCATCCACGCCAATCCCTGGCAGGCGATTCCGGCCTTCATCCTGGGCACCCTCTTCGGCTATATCTACTACCGTACCGGCTCGCTGAAACTGACGATGCTGATGCACTGCGTCAACAACACCTTCGCCGTCATCTGCGGGCAGATCGACTCGCTGAAGGAAATGGACAGCTGGCTGGACGTGCTCCCCGGGCGGCAGTACTGGGTGCTGTTCGCCGCCTGCGCGCTGCTGCTGATCCTTGTCGTGCGTGCCTTCGCCAAGGTGCCCGTCCAGTCTCCCGCTGGCAACTGCGACCCCGTCTCTGACTAGCATGGAAAGGCTGGAGAAACTGTTCCGGGATCAGTTCGGAAGGGAGGCCGGGGCCATCGTTCCGCTCCCGTCCTCCGGCAGTCACCGCCGCTATTTCAGGATCAGCGACGGGGACCGATCCCTCATCGGCGTGATCGGTACCGACCCGGACGAAAACCGCGCCTTCATCACGGAGGCACGGCACTTCCGCAGCAAAGGCATCCTCGTGCCTGAGGTCTATGCCGTCTCCGCGGATGAGATGTACTACCTCCAGCAAGACCTCGGCAACGACTCCCTCTATGAACTGATTGCGGAAGGCCGGAGCACCGGCGTCTATTCGGAAGCGGAGTCCGTCCTGCTCTGCAAGGCGATCCAGGGCCTGCCCAAGATCCAGTTCGAAGGCGCACAGGGCCTGGACTGGAACGTCTGCTACCCCGATTCGGAGTTCAACGCGCGGATGATCGACTTCGACTTCAACTATTTCAAATACTGCTATCTCAAGACGGCCGGCATCGAGTTCAAGGAGATCCCTCTCCAGGACGACTTCGACCGTCTGAAGGCGGACCTGCTGGAGACACGCACCGATACCTTCCTGTACCGCGACTTCCAGACGCGCAACATCATGATCCACAACGGGGAGCCCTGGTACATCGACTTCCAGGGCGGCCGCAAGGGACCGGTCTGGTATGACCTGGCTTCCTTCATCTGGCAGTCCCGTCCCCGCTTCCCCAAGCCCCTCAAGGAGCGGATGATCCGCACCTATCTGGACGCGATGAAGCCCTACTGCGACATGCCGGAAGACCTTTTCCGCAGCAAGCTGCGCCTTTTCGTCCTGCTGCGCACGCTGCAGGTCCTGGGCGCTTACGGCTACCGGGGAAAGTATGAGAAGAAGGCCTATTTCATCGAGAGTATCCCCTACGCGATGGGCAACCTGCGGGAGATCCTCGAGACGCCCTTCGACCGCTACCCCTACCTGGATTCCGTGCTGCGGCGGCTCTCCACCCAGGATTCGACGGCGCTGGAAGCCGACGCCTTGGAAGTGCACATCTACAGTTTCGCCTACAAGAAAGGGATCCCGGAGGACGAGTCCGGCAACGGCGGCGGCTATGTCTTCGACTGCCGCGGCATGCACAACCCCGGGAAATACGACCGTTTCAAGGATTCGACCGGGCGGGACCTGGACGTGATTGCGTTCCTGGAAGAGCACGGCGAAGTGCAGGAATTCATGAGCTCCGTCCAGGCGCTCGTCTTCCCGCACGTCGAGCGCTACATCGCCCGGGGTTTCAGCCACCTGCAGGTCTGTTTCGGCTGCACCGGGGGGCAGCACCGTTCCGTCTATTGTGCTCAGACGCTGGCCCGCAACCTCCAGCGGAAATATCACGTCCGCATCCGGGTGACGCACCGCGAACTCGGCCTCGACACCGTCCTGGGATGAAAGCGATGATCTTTGCGGCCGGTCTCGGCACCCGGCTCAGGCCCCTGACCGACACGATGCCCAAGGCGCTCGTGGAAGTCGACGGCGTCCCGCTGCTGAAGCGGGTCGCCACGCGCCTGCTGGATGCCGGCATCACGGAACTGGTCATCAACACGCATCATTTCGCGGAGCAGATCGTCGATTACGTGGCCGCCGAGCAGGGTTTCGGGGTGCCGGTGCATCTGTCGCCCGAACCGGAGCAGCTGCTGGAGACCGGCGGCGGCATCCTGCACGCCCGGCGTTTCCTGGAGGGCGGCGGTCCCTTCCTCGTCCACAACGTGGACATCCTGTCCAACCTGGACCTGCGGCGTTTCGTCGCCGAGTCGCGTCCCGGGGCCCTGGCTACGCTCGTGGTCAGCGAGCGGGAGACCAGCCGCTATTTCCTCTTCGACGAAGAAATGAGGCTGGTCGGATGGACGGACCTGCGCAGCGGTGAAGTCCGCAGCCCCTTCCCAGGCCTGGATCCCGGGCGCTGCCGCCGCCTCGCCTTCGCCGGCATCCACCTGATCTCCGACCGGGTCTTCGCCGTCATGGACGCCTACGGTCTGGAAGGGCGTTTCTCCATCATCGATTTCTATCTGCAGGCCGCTGCGGAGCATCCCATCTACGGCTATGTTCCCGAGGGTTTCCGGATGCTGGATGTCGGCAAACTGGACTCCCTGGATGCCGCCCGCGACCTGGTACGCGCGTTGGGAGAGGGGCCGGGGCTTTGCGATTCCGGCGAAAAGTCCATACATTTGTAGGTTATGACGAAATTCTTCTCCAAGATTTGGTTTCCCGTCGCCCTGGTCAGCGCGGTGACGCTTCAGATGGGGGCGTCGCACCGAACCGTGGAGATGAATGACCCACCCATCGTGCTCTGCACGGATGCGCCTTCCGACTGGGCCGATACCGTCAAGTACCCCAAGGGCGGCTACAAGAAGCTCTGGTCCCCCGAAGAGAAGGCCAGCAAGATCCAGATCGCCGATTCCCTGCTGAAGGGCGGCGCGGACGGATTCGGCGAAGAAGAGGTGATCGTCAAGATACGGCCGATGGCCCTGGATACGATCTTCCCGCCGGACTCGCTGATGCTGACCGACACCTTCCGCTACAAGTTCTTCGCCGCCCTGTGCGACTCCCTGTCCCATATCTGGGTGCGGGACTCGCTGATTGCGGCCCTGGATACCTTGAACTGGCTGAAACTGGATTCCCTCTATGCCGTCGACTCGGCCGCCCGCGTGAAAGCGGCCTACTGGGCCTGGTACGCGTCCCTGGACAAGAAAGCGCGCCGGAAAGCGGATTTCGAGCGGGAAATGCCCATCAAGCAGGCCCGGCTGGACAGCCTCAAGAACGCCAAGGAGGAGCAGCAGGCCATCAAGGACAGCATCATCGAGAATACGCCCCGCATCCTGGAGACCTATATCCTGAAGGATTCGATGCTCTATCAGCGCATCGTCAAATGGACGCACGAACGGGATTTCCACAACATCCGGCTCCTGTCCCAGGAAGACACCAACTTCAACTACCGCTTCAACGATTTCCCCTTCCTGAGGAAGGACGTCAACGCGGTCTGGCTGGGCGTGGCGGGCTCGCCTCTGCAGCATTACGACTATTCCCAGCGGAAGTCGCGGGAAGGCGTCGCATTCTACGACGCCCTGGAGACCTGGACCTACGATCCTGCCAACCTGCCGATGTACAATACCAAGACGCCCTACACCGAGCTGTCCTACTGGGGCACCCTCCTGGCGGGCGACAAGAAGGAGTCGGACATCCTGCACCTGCTGACTTCGCAGAACATCACCCCGGCGCTCAACCTCACGTTGTTTTACGACCGCTACGGCGGCAACGGCATCCTGGAGGGCGAAGGGACCCGCAACAAGACTGCCGTCGTGGAGACCAACTACCTCGGGAAGAAATACCTGATGCATGCCGGATTCATCTACAACATGGTCGCCCGTAATGAAAACGGCGGCGTGAGGGACATCAGCATGATCCGGGATACGACCATCGAGGTGCGTGAGATAGCGGTCAACCTCTCCAACACCAGCAGCCAGGTCAAGAAGCAGACCGTGTTCCTGGACCAGCAGATCCGCATCCCGTTCTATTTCCTCGAGCGCTGGCGGCACCGTAACGACATCCCGGACGACGACTCCGACCTCGACCTTCTCCTGGAAGAGGAACGGGCAGTGACGGCGTCCAAGCCACGGACCGGCGACGAAGACGAGGATGAAGACGACCCGGACGGAAAGACCGGGGAGGAGGCTCCCGCGGATACGGTACGCTTCGACGACACGCAGATCACGACGGCCTTCATCGGGCATAGTTCGGAGTTCTCCGTCTACAAACGGATCTACCGGGATGCGCTCACGGACGCGAACGCCAAGGGATTCTACGACAACGTATTCAACTACCATCCTTCGAATTCCTACGACTCCCTCCGGGTGATGCGGCTGGAGAACAAGTTCTTCCTGCGGCTGCAGCCCTGGACGGACGAGAGCATCGTCTCCAAACTCGACGTCGGTCTCGGACACCGGCTGATGAACTACTACTCTTTCGACCCGTCGTATCTCCATCAGCCCTCCAACCATCCCTGGAACGCCCTGTATCTCTATGCCGGCGTCGAAGGCCAGCTGAAGCAGTATCTGATGTGGAATGCCCACGGCAAGTATGTCTTCCTCGGTGACGAGATCAACGACTTCGACCTGGGCGCCGAGGCCCGGATCAACCTCTATCCGTTCCGCCGCCACAAGACCAGCCCGATCAGCATCTCCGCCCGTTTCAATACCTCCCTGGATGAGCCTGAGTACTACCTGCAGCACCTGTATACCAACCACTTCCGCTGGGACAACGACTTCACCAAGATCTCCACGACCACGGTGGAAGGCGGCATCGACATCCCGCTCTGGCACCTCGGCGCGCACGTAGCGTATAACCTGCTCGCAGGCAACATCTGGTACGACAAGGCCGGCATCGCCCGCCAGAACGCCGAGGCGATGAGCATCCTGTCCGGATCCCTCTACAAGGACTTCATCCTCGGCCCCATCCACCTCGACCACCGGGTCCTGGTCCAGCTCTCCTCCAAGAACGACGTCGTCCCGCTGCCGCTTCTCGCTGCCAACGCCCGCTATTACATCCAGTTCCCCATCGGGACGGCCAAAGCCATGACGATGCAGATCGGCCTGAACGCCTGGTACAACACGAAATGGTACCTGCCGGCGTGGAACCCCGCGCTGGGCGTCTTCCACAACCAGGACGAACGCGAATACGGCAACTACCCGGTCGGCGACGTCTTCGTCAACATGCAGTGGAAACGGGCCTGCGTCTTCGTCAAGTACGAGAACGCCGGCATGAGGCTGTTCGACCACAACGACTACTTCAGCGCCGACCGTTACATCCGGACGACCAGCGCCGTCAAGTTCGGCCTCTACTGGCCTTTCTATACGCAGCCCGGCAAGAACCACGGAGGCCATGAGGGCGGCGGCTCGGAATCCGGTCGCTTGTGATGGGACGCAAGAGAAGATATACGATGACCTTGCTGCTCCTGCTTGCGGGAGCGGCGCTCGTTTCCGCCTTCCTCTCCCATCTCTTCCGCTATCCCGCACACGCCTGGGAAGGGAATCCGTTCGCCGGAC
>JAEEGG010009217.1_pt1 | contig 22192 bp, 15 predicted proteins | sample 9134161 | NCBI WGS metagenome assembly JAEEGG01 (sample SAMN16246543, study PRJNA631951) | gut metagenome | biome: gut microbiome; feature: rumen; material: CR-attached | host: Bos | place: Iran: Karaj | collected 2018-10
GCCTTTGTCATTCTCCAACTGGCTCACTTTGGTCGGAACAGTCGGAATTTCGGGGGTGTTTTTGATTTCAGTATAGTCGTAATTCGGCTTTTCCGATTCCTTGGCCCACGCAGGAACGGTGGGATCAGCCTCGGTGTAGTTGCCCACCTTATTAGCGTATTGGGCATAAGGAACGCTCAGCAGTTGCTGCACGGTGGTCAGCGTGCCTTTGTCGCCGAGATTGCTCTCCACACGCACAAAGTAGGGACCGCTGCCCCACTCTATATCAGCGAAACTGCCAGAGGTTACGGTGCCGCCGCCAATGAGCAGCGTCATCAGACCATTGGCGTTGGTCTTCGCGTTGTGGGTTTCGGCATAAACGGCGTTGCCCGACTCGCTGCCTTGCAGCAAGGAAACGGTAACCGCCACATCGGTGTTTCTCAACAGGTTATTGCTATTGTCGCGCACGACAGCCTGATAGGTGAATTTTTGCGGTGCCTGGGCAAAAACGGACAGCGCCAGGGCCAGCATGAAGAAAAGGGTAAGCAGTTTTTTCATTTATATGAAATTATGAAATTATTGAATTATGAAAATATTATTCTGTAAGAAATATCGGGATACCAAATTCTGAATTCTGAATTTTGAATTCTGAGTTTCGTAGAGACACACGGCCGTGTGTCTCTACGTGGTTTTCACCACCTTGAACGTTTTCAACGTTTGTTTGCCGTCGGTGACACGCAGGTAGTAGGTGCCCGAGGACAGATCAGTCATGTCAATGTCGGTTTGGACACCGGCGACTTTCAGGGTTCGAAGGTATTGACCGTTGTTATTGAACAATGCAACCTGTAGAGACTTACGGCCGTACTTCTCTACGCCATTGTTGACCGTCAATGTCAATTTGTCTGCCGTCGGGTTAGGATACACCTTAGCATCCAATGTTATCTGGGGGTAGTTGTCCACACCGACGGTTTGGATTTCGTAAGGTTGCTGCACACCTTCAGCTATCGAAGCGTTGCCATTGGCAGCGGTCTGCACAGCAATCTGCCCGATGGTGTAGCTAACACTGCCGGCATTGCCCGTAGCTTCGCCGCCAGTTGTGGTAATAGTTTCCTGCGCATAACCCATCATAATGAGAAACATAGCGCCAGTAATCAAGATTATCTTTTTCATATACAATATCTTATAATATTAATTACAATAAGTAAATTCTGATTTCCAATGGAAAAAACCACCTTCATCTATCATCCTTGCAATTATATAAAAAAAAACGATAGGAACAAAACTAAATTTGCCCCTATCGTTAAATTACAACGAATAAATCCAGATATCAGATTATTTCAGTTTTGCTTTCAGCACCTTAATCATATCGACGGTCATAGCAGCGAGATCGTAGGTAGGTTTGAAGCCCCACTCTTCGCGAGCGCAGTGGTCGTCCATACAGTTGGGCCATGAATCGGCGATACCCTGACGCAGTTCGTCGAACTTGTATTCCATCTGGAAGTCAGGAATATGCTTTTTGATTTCAGCATAAATCTGCTCCGGCTCAAAACTCATTGCCGTAATATTAAAGGAGTTACGGTGAATCAACTTGGTCGGATCAGCTTCCATCAGGTCCATAGCGGCTTTCAAAGCATCGGGCATGTACATCATATCCATGTAAGTACCTTTAGCGATGGGGCAAGTGAATTTCTCGCCTTTTACTGCAGCATAATAGATTTCTACTGCGTAGTCGGTAGTACCGCCACCGGGCAGCGTCACGTTGGAAATGAGGCCAGGGAAACGCACCGAACGAGTATCCACGCCAAAACGTTTGAAATAGTAGTCGCTCAGCAACTCGCCAGTCACCTTGGTAACACCGTAAATGGTGCGCGGGCGCTGGATAGTATCCTGAGGAGTCATGTCGTGCGGAGTGTCGGGGCCGAAAGCGCCAATAGAGCTGGGGGTAAAGAGGGCGCAACCCATCTCACGCGATACTTCCAAGCAGTTGAGCAGCGCGCCAATGCCGACATTCCAGCCCAGCATGGGGTTAGCTTCAGCCTTGGCCGACAGGATAGCAGCCAAGTTATAGATGGCGTCAATCTTGTATTTCTTTACCGCATCGGCAATCTCTTGAGCATTGGTAGCATCAATCTTGCAGGAAGGACCGCTCTCAGCGAGTTCGCCTTTCAACGGATAAATCATATCGGCAGCAACCACATTGTCGGTGCCGTAATTCTTACGCAAAGCAGGGGTCAGTTCGGAACCGATTTGTCCGCAGGCTCCAATCACTAATATTCTTTTCATATCTATAACTATTTTAGTATTATCAAATTACAAACGACAAACTAAGTTTCTATCGCCATAGGCATCGTCGATCTTGCTTACCGTGGGCCAATATTTATCCTCATGCGGCAGCGGGAAGGCAGCCTGCTGACGGGTATAAGGTCTGTCCCAAGTGTCGGCGCAAACCACGCTCATGGTGTGGGGCGCACGCTTGATAACATTGTTTACCTTGTCGGCTCTACCCTCTTCAATATCTCTAATTTCCTGACGGATGGCGATAAGAGCATCACACAGACGGTCAAGTTCGCTCAGAGGTTCACTTTCGGTGGGTTCCACCATCAATGTGCCATGTACGGGGAATGCCACTGTAGGAGCATGGAAGCCATAGTCCATCAGACGTTTAGCGATGTCGCCAACTTGTACGCCAGCCGTTTTCTCGAATTCGTTGCAGTCGAGAATCATCTCGTGAGCGCACATGCCGTTAGCGCCGGTATATAAAATCTTGTAATGTCCTTGCAATCTGGCTCTCAGATAGTTGGCATTAAGGATAGCATAGCGTGTAGCCTCGGTCATGCCGTTGCCACCAAGCATCTTCATATAGCCGTAGGTGATGGGCAACAGATAGGCGCTGCCGTAAGGAGCGGAAGCCACCTGACTACCTTTTTCGCCGCCGGTTTCGATAATGGCGTGCTTGGGCAGGAAGTCAACCAGATGGGCTGCCACTGCAATGGGGCCAACACCAGGACCGCCGCCGCCGTGAGGCATAGCAAAGGTCTTGTGCAGGTTGAGGTGGCATACATCGGCACCCATAAAGCCAGGCGATGTGAGGCCTACTTGGGCATTCATGTTAGCACCGTCCATATAAACCAGACCGCCATTGTCGTGAACGATCTTGATAATGTCGAGGATAGCCTCTTCAAATACGCCGTGGGTTGACGGATAAGTAACCATCAGGCAAGAGAGGTTATCGCGGTATTGTTCAGCTTTAGCTTTCAGGTCGGCCACGTCGATTTCACCATCGGGAGTTGAATTAACCACTACGATGGTGTTGCCAGCCTTGGCTGACGATGCGGGGTTGGTACCGTGAGCCGATGCAGGAATCAAGCAGATGTTGCGGTGACCTTCGCCGTGAGCGATGTGATAGTTTCTGATGACGGTCATACCGGCATACTCGCCAGCAGCGCCCGAGTTGGGCTGCAGTGAAATAGCCTTGAAACCGGTGATGGTGCACAGCCATTGGCTCATTTCGGCAATCATTTCCAGATAGCCTTCTGCCTGATCAGCGGGAGCGAACGGATGGATGGCGCAGGTTTCGGGCCAGCTCAGCGGCAGCATTTCAGCGGCTGCATTGAGCTTCATGGTGCACGATCCCAGCGGAATCATAGCGCGGTTCAAGGAAAGGTCTTTCACTTCGAGCATCTTCATGTAACGCATCATCTCCGTTTCGGAATGATATTTCTTGAAGATTTCGTGCTGCATAAACTCGCTCTTACGTGTCAGTTCGGCGGGAATATTCAGTGCGGGGTTTGCACATTTTTGGCAAACATACGGAGTGAACGGCTTGCCAGCGGCCTCGGCCAGAATGGCCAAAATCTCGTTCACATCGTCCAAGGTCACCGTCTCGTCGAGAGCTACGCTGAAGCAGGACTCGCACCAATATTGGAAGTTAACTTTGTGAGCCAGAGCCACTTTTTCCACATCAGCGGGAGTAATACCTGCGGGCACCTCAAAGCAGAGGGTATCGAAATAGTATTGGTTGTGCTGTTTGTAACCGAATTTTTCGGCTTCGCGCGAAAGAACGCCAGCCAGCACGTTAATCTTGGTGGCGATATTTTTCAATCCTTCTGCACCGTACCACATGCCATAGAAGCCGGCCATAATGGCGGTCAGGGCGCTGGCGGTACAGATATTGGAAGTTGCTCTTTCACGTTTGATGTGCTGTTCACGCATCTGAAGGGCCATACGAACGGCGCGTTTGCCTTCAGCGTCAACGGTGATACCGATGATACGGCCGGGCATCTGGCGTTTGAAATCCTCCTTGCAAGCAAAATAGCCGGCAGCAGGAGAACCAAAGCCCATAGGAATACCGAAACGTTGGGTTGAACCCATCACACAGTCGGCACCCCATTCACCCGGAGGAGTCAGGATGGCCAACGACAGCAGGTCGGCAGCCACACCAACGAAGATGTTGTGAGCCTTAGCCTTTTCAACAAAAGCGGCATAGTTGTGGATAGCACCATGTTGGTTAGGATATTGAATCATGGCACCGAAGAAAGTATCGTCGAGTTCCACTTTGTCGGCCTTGCCAACCACGAGTTCAATGCCTTGCGGGGCGGCGTTGGTCTTCATCACGCCGAGAGTGTGGGCGAAAACATCTTCCGAAACGAAATATTTGCATACGTTGTTCTTCACGGCTTCGCGGCTACGGCTGCGGAAGAACATCAACATCATCTCGCCTGCGGCAGTGGCCTCGTCCAACATGGAAGCGTTGGCGATAGGCATGCCTGTCAGGTCGGAAATCATGGTTTGGTAGTTAAGCAGAGCCTCGATACGGCCTTGCGAAATCTCGGCTTGATAGGGAGTGTAGGCCGTGTACCAACCAGGATTCTCGAAAACATTGCGCAAAATAACGGCGGGCGTATGCGTGTTGTAATAGCCCATACCGATATATGATTTGTAAATCTTATTCTTCGACATCAGTTCCTTCACTTCGCTCAAATAGGCTTGTTCGGTCAGCCCGTCGGGCAGCGGAAGCGCCTCTTTCAAACGAATGGAGGCAGGGATGGTTTTCTCAATAAGTTCATCCATCGTCTTGACACCGATAGTTTGCAGCATTTTGGCTGCCTCTTCACTACTCGGGCCGTTGTGTCTTTTAACAAATTTATCGCTTAACATTTTGATTTATATTTAATTATATATAAAAATAAACTTCTTTTCGGGAATGCAAATATACAATATTTTGGTTATCCCTTCACATCTTTTTCTTACGAAAAAATATAAAAAAATGATGTAAATTTGCGGTTTGAAATTTGAGCAATGAGCATCCTGACAGAATACCCCGTATGGCTAATTATTTTGTGCCTCCTACTTGGCGCAGGATATGCTTTTTTGCTTTACTACAAAAACCGCAACATCGACTACGGGAAACGCCCCCGCAACGTGATGTTTGCACTGCGCGGGCTCGTCATCACATTGATTGCGATGTTGTTGCTAGCCCCCATGATCAAATCGACACGCAAAACCACCGAGAAGCCCGTCATCATCTTTGCCGTCGACAATTCCGAATCACTGCTACTAACCAAGGATTCAGCCTATTACAAAAACGATTTCGGCAAAGAAGTTAATAAACTGGTCCACAGTTTGGGAAACAAATACGTGACCGAAGTCTATTATTTTGGCGAGAAGAACACCCCTATCAACTCGTCAGAAGAAGATATAGCCCTCGACTTTAAAGATAAGAACACCAACATATCGGCAATATTTGACGAAATATCAGGCGTTTACGCTTTCCAGAATGTTGGCGCGCTGGTACTGCTCACCGACGGCATCTATAATCAAGGCTCAAATCCTTACTACAAGGCGCAGCAGGTGAAGTTTCCCGTGCATACGGTTGGCTTGGGCAATCCCGAAATGCAGACCGACTTGTCGATTGCGGGCATCAACCATAACAGCAAGACTTTCAAGGGCAACCTGTTCCCCGTGGAGGTGAAGGTCGCCGCCACGCAACTGGCCGGCAAGCGCACCATGCTGACCGTCGCCGACAAAGAGAAGACCTTGTTTACCAAAGAAATCTATATTTCTGGCAAACAGCATTTTGAGACTGTAAAATTATTCATCGAAGCCAAGGCCACGGGCATTTACAAATATACGGTATCGCTGAGCGAGGTGGACGGTGAGATCACCACGCAGAACAACCACGCCACCTTCTTTGTCGAGATTGTTGACACTCGCGAGAAGATCGGCATTCTATACCACGCCCCCCACCCCGACATCAGCGCCATCAGTCAGGCCATCGAGACCTCCGAGAAGTATCAAGTGGAGACCTTTGCGGTGTCCGACTTCCAAGGCGACATCAACAAGTATTCGTTACTTATCCTGCACCAGCTGCCCTCGCGCACGCAACCCGCGTCGACACTCATCGAAAAGGCACGCAAGGCTGGCACGCCCATCCTGTTCATCCTGGGACAAGAGAGCAATCTCAGCGCCTTCAACACACTCGACGCAGGCGTGAAAGTCAACCAGAGCAAGAACTTGTTCAACGACGCCGTGCCCGCCTACAACAGCAACTTCTCTTCCTTCACCTTCTCGGATGAAACCAAGCAGATGCTGCCCAAATTTCCGCCGTTGCACACCTTCTTCGGCAACTACCAGACCTCCGGCGGCACTAACATCTTCATGTATCAGAAAATCAGCAATGTAGAAACACAATATCCACTTATCACCTTCGGCGACAACCATGGCGTAAGAACGGGTGTGATTGCCGGCGACGGCCTATGGCAGTGGCGCATCTACAACTATCTGTACGAGCAAAACCACGACGCTTTCAACGAAATCATCAACAAGACAGTGCTTTACCTGTCGGTAAAGAGCGACCGCAGCCAATTCCGCGTGCAAGGCCCCACGATTGTCAACGAGAACGAAGCCGTGGAGTTCAATGCCGAGGTTTACAACGACAGCTACGAACTTATCACCGAGCCCGAAGTGACGATGACCGTCACCAGCGAAGACAACAAAAAATACACCGCCATCTTCTCGAAGCAGAACAACGGCTACCACCTCAATATGGGACGACTGCCTGCCGGCGACTACAAATGGACGGCCAGCACCGAATTCGGCGGCAAGAAGCATAGCAAGGCGGGACTCTTCACTGTGCGCGAGGTGATGGTCGAGGCCGTCAACCTCACCGCCGACCACCAGCTGCTGCAAAACATAGCACAAACCAGCGGCGGCAAATTCTTCACCAAGGACAACCTACAAGAGGTAGAACAAGCCATCAAAAACGACCGCAACATCACCACCATTGCCACTTACGAAAAAGACTTCAACCTACTGATGAACAGTTGGATATATTTCGCCATCCTCATTCTGCTCATGGGCGCAGAGTGGTTTATGAGAAAATGGGGAGGAGGGTATTAAACGGAGAGATGAGAGATGAGAGATGAGAGATGGAAACTCCGCTGACGCGGGAAGTCAAAATTCAGAATTCAAAGCACAAAAAACAAATTCATAATTCACAATGCACGATGCATAATTAAGTTTCACCTCTCACTTTTCACTACTCACTCCAACAATTAAACAATCAACAATTCAACTAATCTTAACTTCTTAACTTCTCTCTAATCAACCAACAATGAAAAAAATCATATATACAATATTAATATTATGTATGGGTTTCGCTTCGTCGGCGCAGCAGATTGCGTTGCTGAAGTATCATGGCGGCGGCGACTGGTACGCCAATCCCACCTCGCTGAAGAACCTGATCACCTTCTGCAACCAGAACTTGGGCACAACTCTCAATCCCACGCCGGCCACGGTGGAAGTGGGCAGCGCTGACATTTTCCGTTACCCGTTCATCCACATGACGGGGCACGGCAATGTGGCCTTCTCGGATGACGAGGCCGCCAACTTGCGCATGTATCTCCTGTCGGGCGGCTTCCTGCATATCGATGACAATTACGGACTGGACAAATACGCCCGATCGCAGATGAAGAAAGTTTTTCCGGAACTCGACTTTGTGGAATTGCCATACAACCATCCCATTTTCCATCAGAAATATTCATTTCCGAACGGCTTGCCCAAAATCCATGAGCACGACGGCAAAGTACCGCAGGGTTTCGGCCTCATCTGGGAGGGGCGACTGGTATGCTTTTACAGCTACGAATGCGACCTTGGCGACGGCTGGGAAGACATCACCGTACACCATGATACCGAAGAGGCGCACCAGAAAGCTTTAAAAATGGGTGCCAATATTATCCAATACGTCTTCACCAAATAAATTTATCTTCATTTTTTTGGTGTAAAAATGTATTTTTCTCGAAAAAAAATTATTTTTTTCGGAATGTTGCTTTTATATGAAAATATTTCTATATTTGCCGACTTTTTTACGTGTAATTTACGCTGAGTAGGAAAAAGAAAAGGTAAGGATTATAAACAGTTGAAACACAGTAAATTAAAAACACTAAAAAAGTAACAGGGCATTAGAAATGCGAGCGGCAAAATTGTTAGCAAGCACAAAAAATGCTCCGAAACGAAGTAACTAATAACAAAAATAACATAGAAATATTCAGAAAAATGAAAATAGTTAATTATTTTAAAGAAACTTACGACGAGCTGGTACACAAAGTATCATGGCCGAGCGCAAAAGACCTTCAGAATAGCGTTGTTGTCGTATCTATTGCTTCCCTAATCATAGCACTTGTTGTGTTTTTGATGGATGCGGTATTCAATGCAGGGATGGGGTTACTCTTCCCGGCTGTTTAATTTTTCTAATATTAATTTAGTATTTACTCCATAACACACATTGAGATGGCAGAGATCGAAAAAAAATGGTATGTCCTCAAGGTTGTAACGGGCAGTGAGAAGAAGGTAAAGCAATACATTGAAAGTGAGGTGGCAGCATCTCATTTGAGCGACTTCATCTCGCGCATCATCGTGCCGACCGAGAAGATTTATCAGATTCGCAACGGTAAGAAAATCAGCAAAGAGCGCACTTTTTTCCCTGGCTACATGTTTGTAGAAGCTATGTTGCTGGGCGAGGTACAACACTTGCTGGTTAACATACCTGGCGTGTTGGGATTTGTTGGAAGTAACAAGAAGACAGACCCTCCCACTCCACTGAGACCTGCCGAAGTCACCCGCATGTTAGGAAAGGTTGACGAAATGTTAGAACAGGACGAAGCCTTTGCTCCCCCTTTCATTGTTGGTGAGGAAATCAAAGTGATTGATGGTCCATTTAACACCTTCAACGGTATCATCGAAGAGATCAATACCGAGAAGAAGAAGCTGAAAGTCATGGTGAAGATTTTCGGCCGTAAGACTCCGCTCGAGCTGAGTTTTATGCAAGTGGAAAAAGTATAATACTAAAGCAAATAAAATCGTTACACAACCCAAAAAAAACTTAAAAAGATGGCAAAAGAAGTAGCTGGACTTATTAAGTTACAAATTAAGGGTGGAGCAGCCAACCCCTCACCTCCTGTAGGACCTGCATTAGGTTCGAAGGGCGTGAACATCATGGAGTTCTGCAAACAGTTCAATGCTCGTACTCAGGACCAAGCCGGTAAGGTTATTCCTGTGATCATTACTGTTTACAAAGACAAGTCGTTTGACTTCATCACTAAGACTCCTCCGGTTGCCGTACAATTGATGGAAGCAACCAAAGTTCAAAAGGGATCTGCAGAACCCAACCGTAACAAAGTGGCCAAGGTTTCTTGGGACCAAGTACGTCAGATTGCTGAAAGCAAGATGAGCGACATGAACTGCTTCACCGTTGAAGAGGCTATGTCGATGGTAGCTGGTACCGCACGAAGCATGGGTATCACTGTGTTTGGTGACAAGTAAGTCCTTTAAGACGACGCAAGTCGCGCCAAAAGCGTGCGCAAAGTGCGCATGTAACAAATTAATAACTAAGTAATAACAAGATCAAAAATGGCTAAAATATCAAAAAAACGCAAAGAGGCTTTTGCTAAGTTTGATAAGACCAAAGTTTACCCTTTGACTGAAGCTGTTAGTTTGGTTAAGGAACTCACCTATACTAAATTCGATGCATCTTTTGACATTGACGTAAGATTAGGTGTTGACCCTCGTAAAGCCAACCAGATGGTAAGAGGTATCGTTACCCTTCCCCACGGCACAGGTAAAGTGGTAAGAGTATTGGTTCTTTGCACTCCTGACAAGGAAGACGAAGCCAAAGCAGCCGGCGCTGATTACGTAGGTTTGGATGAATACGTTGACAAGATCAAGAAAGGTTGGACCGACGTAGACGTTATCATCACCATGCCCAGCGTAATGCCCAAGATTGGTGCATTAGGTAAGATATTAGGTCCCCGTGGCTTAATGCCTAACCCCAAAGCCGGTACGGTAACCATGGATATTGGCAAAGCAGTTGCTGATGTAAAAGCCGGTAAGATTGACTTCAAGGTTGACAAATACGGTATCATCCACAGTGGTATTGGCAAAGTGAGATTCACCGCCGACCAGTTGGTTGAGAACACCCGTGAAATGATGTCCACCATCATCAAACTGAAGCCCACCACCGCTAAAGGTACTTACATCAAGAGCATCTACCTGTCAAGCACCATGAGCCCTGGAGTCCAAGTTGATCCGAAATCAGTTACATTATAATTTAAAAGCTAAGTATTATGAAGACAGAAGAAAAGAGTCAGATTATTGACAGCATTGCAAAAGATTTAGCTGAATATTCAAATGTATATGTAACCGACATTGCAGGATTCACTGTAGAGACTGTCAATCAATTAAGAAAACTCTGTTTCCGTCGTGACGTGAAATTCAAAGTGGTAAAGAACACTTTGCTGAAACGTGCAATGGATGCAGCTGAAGGCGATTACAGCGAACTCTATCCGACTTTGAAGGGTGCCACTTCAATTATGTTGTGCAACACTGGCAACGTTCCCGCCAAACTTATCAAAGAGTTCCGCGCAAAGAACAAAAAGCCTCTGTTGAAAGCAGCTCACATTGAAATGACCACTTACATTGGTGACGATCAGTTAGAAGCACTTTGCAACATTAAATCCAAAAACGAACTTATCGGAGATCTCATCGGTTTACTGCAATCTCCTGCCAAGAATGTTGTTTCAGCATTGCAATCTGGCGGTGGCAAGTTAGCCGGTATCGTAAAAACCTTATCCGAAAGATAAAAAATCAAATTAATCAATAAAGTAATTAACCATTTTAAAAAATTATAACCATGGCAGATTTGAAAGCATTTGCAGAACAATTAGTTAACTTGACCGTTAAAGAAGTTAACGAATTAGCTCAAATTTTAAAAGAAGAATACGGTATTGAACCCGCAGCCGCAGCAGTAGCAGTAGCAGCAGGTCCCGCAGCTGGTGGCGCAGCCGAAGCAGCTGAAGAAAAAACTGAATTCGACGTTATCCTGAAAGCAGCTGGTCCTCAAAAATTGGCCGTTGTTAAACTGGTGAAAGAACTGGCTAGCCTCGGATTGAAAGAAGCTAAGGAATTAGTTGACGCAGCTCCTAAAGCCCTCAAAGAAGGCATCTCTAAAGACGAAGCTGAAGGCTTGAAGAAAGCATTGGAAGAAGCCGGCGCTGAAGTCGAAATTAAGTAAGGATTCATATCCAACCAATGATAGTACAACACTTCCACGCAAGTGGAAGTATTGTACTTCTTTTGGTATTTGTCAGTCAAACTAAAATCACTGGCAGCCAAAGGCTTACTCACGACCGTCAACCCCACACCGAGTAACTCGCGCATCACTCTCTGACCACCCACTCGCGTTTTCATACATAATCCCCGAAATAAATGACAACGAACAAAAACAGTAGATACAGTTTTGCGTCAACAAGACCTGTCGAATATCCCGACTTTTTGGACATCCAAGTAAAATCATTCCGGGAATTCCTTCAAATCGACACCGACGCAGAGCGAAGACACCAAGAAGGATTATACAAAGTATTTGCAGAAAATTTCCCTATCACCGATGCCCGTAACAGTTTTGTTCTGGAGTTCTTGGACTATTATATTGATGGTCCTCGCTACTCTATGGACGAGTGCATCGAGAGAGGGTTAACTTATAGCGTTCCGCTGAAAGCCAAGATGAAACTTTCGTGCAACGATGCCGACCACGAAGATTTCGAAACGGTGATCCAAGACGTCTATCTGGGTATGATTCCCTACATGACCGAACGCGGAACATTTATTATCAACGGTGCCGAACGCGTCGTCGTTTCACAGTTGCACCGTTCTCCCGGCGTCTTTTTCGGTTCCTCCTTCCACACCAACGGTTCGCAGCTGTTCTCAGCTAGAATCATCCCCTTCAAGGGTTCGTGGATGGAATTCACCACCGACATCAACAATGTGATGTACGCTTACATCGACCGTAAGAAGAAATTACCCGTAACCACGTTGTTGAGAGCCATCGGATATGAGACGGATAAGGACATCCTCGACATATTCGACATCGACAAGGAAGTGAAGGTGACCAAAGCCAACCTCAAGAAGTGCATCGGCGAAAAATTCGCAGCCAGAGTAGTTAAAACCTGGAACGAAGACTTCGTAGATGAAGAGACTGGTGAGGTTGTCAACATCGACCGTACCGAAGTCATCATCGAGCGTGAGACCATCATGGAAGAGAAACATATTAAGATGATCATGGATGCCAACATCAAGACCGTCCTCTTCCACAAGCAAGATGAGAAACAGACCGACTACTCCGTCATTTTCAACACCTTGCAGAAAGACCCCGCCAACTCGGAAAAGCAAGCTATAGAATACATTTATCTGCAACTGCGTAACGCAGCCGCTCCCGATGAAGAGACCGCCCGCAGCACGCTTGATAAATTGTTCTTCTCAGATAAGAGATACGACCTCGGCGAAGTAGGCCGTTACCGTATCAATAAAAAATTAGGTTTGAACATACCTATCGAAACAGGTATTCTGACCAAGGAAGATATCATCAGCATTATCAAATACTTAATCGAGTTGATTAACTCGAAAACCGATGTGGACGATATCGACCACTTGAGCAACAGACGTATCAGAACCGTCGGCGAACAGTTGTACAACCAGTTCGGCGTAGGTTTGGCCCGTATGTCAAGAACCATCCGTGAGAAGATGAATGTTCGCGACAACGAAGTGTTCGGTCCTGCCGACCTTATCAACGCCAAGACGCTGACCTCAGTTATCAACTCGTTCTTCGGCACCAACCAGCTGTCGCAATTCATGGACCAGACCAACCCGCTGTCAGAGTTGACTCACAAGAGAAGAATCTCGGCTTTGGGTCCTGGAGGTCTGTCGAGAGAGCGTGCCGGCTTCGAGGTGCGTGACGTACACTACACCCACTACGGCCGTCTGTGTACGATTGAGACCCCTGAAGGTCCCAACATCGGTCTGATCTCCTCACTCTGCGTATTTGCCAAGATTAACAACCTCGGTTTCATTGAAACTCCCTATCGTCGCGTTGTCAACGGTCAGGTTCAATTCAACGAAGAGCCCGTTTATCTTAGCGCAGAGGAAGAAGAGAACAAGTCGATTGCTCAAGCCAACACTCCTATGGATGAGAATGGCGTGCTGGAAGACAGAGTGAAAGCTCGTAATCTGGCCGACTACCCCATCCTTAACAAAGAAGAAATCGACCTCATTGATATCGCACCCAACCAGATTGCATCTATCGCTGCATCGTTGATCCCGTTCCTCGAACACGACGACGCCAACCGTGCGCTGATGGGTTCGAACATGATGCGTCAGGCTGTGCCTCTTCTCTGCCCCGAAGCTCCTATCGTGGGTACCGGTTTGGAAAAACAAGTGGCTCTTGACTCGCGTGCACTGCTCCGTGCAGAAGGCAGCGGCGTTGTAGAATTTGCTGACGCTCAAGAGATTGTCATCAACTACGACTTGACCGAGAACGAAAAGCTGGTAAGCTTCGAATCGAATGTCAAGACCTACAAACTCGAGAAGTTCAGACGTACCAACCAGAACTCCTGCATCAACATGAAGCCTATCGTTAAGAAAGGCCAGCGTGTTGAGAAGGGCGATGTGCTGACTGAAGGTTACGCTACCCGCAACGGCGAGTTGGCATTGGGACGCAACCTGATGGTAGCCTTCATGCCTTGGAAGGGTTACAACTACGAGGACGCTATCGTGATTTCAGAAAAAGTGGTGAAGGAAGACCTTCTCACCTCTATTCATATTGAAGAGTTCACTTTGGAGGTTCGCGACACCAAACGCGGTGTGGAAGAGCTCACCAACGACATCCCCAATGTTTCAGCCGAAGCCACCAAAGATCTGGGTGAAGACGGCTTGATTCGCGTAGGTGCCGAAGTGAACGAAGGCGACATCCTCATTGGTAAGATCACACCTAAGGGCGAGACTTATCCTACTCCTGAGGAGAAACTGCTCCGCGCCATCTTCGGAGACAAGGCTGGCGATGTAAAAGACGCCTCCCTCAAAGCGCCTCCATCAATGAAAGGTGTGGTTATCGCCACCAAGTCACTGTCGAGAATTATCAAAGACAGAAAGACCAAACTGAGAGATCAGGATTTACTCAAAGAAATCGACGCCAAGTACGAAAAGCAGTTGAATGCTTTGAAATCTGAGTTGATTTCCAAGTTATACAAACTCCTGGAAGGCAAGATTGCCCACAATATCTACGACAACATGAAGAACATAGTTATCCAAAAGGGTGCTAAGTTCTCACAAAAGTTGCTCGCCACCATCCACTACCCCACCGTAGTCATCTCGAAATGGACCAACGATGGCCGTATCAACGGACTGGTAGCTGAGATTATCCGCAGATATCTGGTTAAAGAAAGAGCTATCCAGGCAGAATACACACGTCAGAAATTCGATGCCACTATCGGTAACGAGCTGCCCAACGGTATCGTGCAAATGGCCAAGGTTTACATCGCTGACAAGCGTAAGCTGAAAGTCGGTGACAAGATGGCCGGTCGTCACGGTAACAAGGGTATCGTAGCCAAGGTGGTCAGCGAAGAAGACATGCCGTTCCTCGAAGACGGCCGTCCTGTTGACATCGTACTGAACCCTCTGGGCGTACCTTCGCGTATGAACTTGGGACAGATTTACGAGACCGTTTTAGGATGGGCTGGCAAGGAGTTAGGCATGAAATTTGCGACACCTATTTTTGATGGAGCTTCCCTTGATCAAATCAACGAACTCATGGCCAAAGCCGGTCTGCCCGAAAACGGCAGCGTAGAACTCTACGACGGCGGCACAGGAGAAAAATTCGATCAGAAAGTCACCGTGGGTTACATTTATATGATTAAACTGCACCACATGGTTGACGACAAGATGCACGCACGTTCCATCGGACCTTACTCACTGATTACGCAACAGCCTCTGGGCGGTAAAGCACAATTCGGTGGTCAGAGATTCGGTGAAATGGAGGTTTGGGCTATCGAGGCCTTCGGTGCAGCCAATGTACTGCAAGAGATTCTGACTGTGAAGTCGGATGATGTGGTAGGCCGTGCCAAAGCATACGAAGCCATCGTCAAAGGCGACAACCTGCCGACGCCGGGACTTCCCGAATCGTTCAACGTGCTTGTCAACGAATTACGTGGACTTGGACTTGATGTGAAGTTCGATTAAAATTAACGCTAAAGAGAAAAAATATGGCTTTCAGAAAAGATAATAATACAAGAAAAGAGTTTTCAAAAATCACCATCAGCCTGGCTTCTCCCGAGACCATCCTCGAGCAGTCGCACGGTGAGGTTTTGAAACCGGAAACCATCAACTACAGAACTTACAAACCCGAACGGGAAGGTCTGTTCTGCGAAAAGATTTTCGGTCCTGTAAAAGACTGGGAATGCCATTGCGGTAAATACAAACGCATCCGTTATAAAGGTGTTGTTTGCGACCGCTGCGGTGTGGAAGTGACCGAGAAGAAAGTCCGTAGAGAGCGTATGGGCCACATCCAGTTAGTTGTGCCCGTGGCTCACATCTGGTTCTTCAAAACTCTGCCCAACAAGATTGGTGCTTTGTTAGGTCTCACCTCCAAGGTGATTGAATCCATCATTTATTACGAGAAATACATCGTTATCCAACCAGGCCAGGCCGAAAGCGACACTATCAAGAAGATGACGCTGCTGACCGAGGAAGAGTACTTTGAGATTATCGACCAGCTGCCTCCTGAAAACAGACTGCTGGAAGACAGCGATCCCAACAAATTCATCGCCAAGATGGGTGCTGAAGCATTGTACGACCTGCTGTCACAAATAGATTTGGATAAAGAATCCTACGCACTGAGAGACAAGGCCAACAAAGAGACCTCACAACAGAGAAAGCAAGAGACGCTGAAACGTCTGAAAGTATTCGAAGCTTTCAGAGACAGCCGGAAACGTGCTATCAACAAGCCCGAATGGATGATTATCAAGATCGTTCCCGTCATTCCGCCCGAACTGCGTCCTTTGGTACCTCTGGATGGTGGCCGCTTTGCCACTTCCGACCTCAACGACCTCTATCGTAGAGTTATCATCAGAAACAACCGTCTGAAACGATTAATCGAAATCAAGGCTCCCGATGTGATTATGCGTAACGAAAAACGTATGTTACAGGAAGCTGTCGATTCATTGTTCGACAACTCACGTAAGACCAACTCTGTGAAGACAGAATCGAACAGAGCCCTGAAGTCACTCTCCGACAGTTTGAAAGGTAAACAAGGTCGTTTCCGTCAGAACCTGTTGGGTAAGCGTGTTGACTATTCAGGTCGTTCGGTTATCGTGGTTGGTCCCGAGCTGCATTTGAACGAATGCGGTCTGCCGAAAGACATGGCAGCTGAGCTTTTCAAACCTTTCGTTATCAGAAAGATATTGGAAAGAGGTATCGTTAAGACTGTTAAATCAGCAAAGAAGATTGTTGACAGAAAAGACCCCGTTGTTTGGGAAATTCTGGAAAACATATTGAAAGGTCACCCTGTCATGCTGAACCGTGCTCCTACTTTGCACCGTTTAGGTATTCAGGCCTTCCAGCCGCGTTTGGTTGAAGGAAAGGCTATCAGACTTCACCCCTTGTGCTGTACGGCATTCAACGCCGACTTCGACGGTGACCAGATGGCTGTTCACGTTCCGCTGGGCAACGCTGCTATCCTCGAGGCTCAAATGCTGATGCTGGCTTCGCACAACATCTTGAACCCCGCCAATGGTGCGCCTATCACCGTGCCTTCACAGGATATGGTGCTTGGTTTGTACTACATCACCAAAGAGCTGCGCTCGATGGGTGATTTGAAAGTGCCGGGCGAAGGCATGAAGTTCTACTCTGCCGAAGAAGTGCTCATCGCTTACAATGAAGGTAGAGTTCACCTCAACGCCATGATCAAGTGCCGTGTAGATGTTAAAGGTGACGGCAAATTAGAACTGATTGACACTACCGTAGGTCGTATCATCTTCAACCAAGTGGTACCTCAAGGTATTGGATATATCAACGAACTGCTGACCAAGAAGTCGTTACGTGACATCATTGGTGATGTGCTGTACCACACTGGCAACGCCAAGACCGCCAAATTCTTGGACGACATCATGAGCCTCGGTTTCAACATGGCCTTCAAGGGCGGTTTGTCATTCAACCTCGGCGACGTGATTATTCCTGCCGCCAAGGCCGACTTGATTGCTGAATCAAATGCTCAGGTTGACGAAATCATGATGAACTACAACATGGGTTTCATCACCAACACCGAGCGTTACAATCAGGTAGTAGACGTTTGGTCACACACCAACGCCCGTCTGAGCGACATCTTGATGAAAGAAATCGCTGCCGACCGTCAAGGTTTCAACCCTGTACACATGATGCGTCACTCTGGTGCCCGTGGTTCTGCCGAACAGATTCGTCAGTTGTCGGGTATGCGTGGTTTGATGGCAAAACCTACCAAGGCTGGTGCCAACGGTGGCGAAATTATCGAAAACCCCATCTTGTCAAACTTCAAGGAAGGTTTGTCAGTATTGGAATACTTCATTTCTACTCACGGTGCTCGTAAAGGTTTGGCCGATACCGCTTTGAAGACCGCCGACGCCGGTTATCTGACCCGTCGTCTGGTTGACGTTTCTCAAGACGTTATCATCACCGAAGAAGACTGCGGTACTTTGAGAGGTATGACCGTTTCGGCATTGAAGAAGAATGAAGAAGTAACCGAAACTTTGTACGACCGTCTGTTAGGCCGTGTAACATTACATGATATCTATCATCCGCAAACTGGCGAGCTGATTGCCAAGGCTGGCGAAGAGCTGACCGAAGACATCTGCCAAACCATTGAGGATTCCCCGATTGAAGAGGTTGAAATCCGTTCGGTGCCCACTTGCGAATCGAAGCAAGGTGTATGTCAGAAGTGCTACGGTCGAAATCTGGCTACTGGCCGTCTGGTACAAATCGGTGAAGCTGTCGGCGTTATCGCTGCACAATCCATCGGTGAGCCTGGTACTCAGTTGACTCTGCGTACGTTCCACGTCGGTGGTGTTGCCGGTAACATTGCCGCCAACAGTAAGATTGAGGCCAAATACGATGGTGTGCTCAGCATTGATGAGTTGAGAGCACTGGAGAAGACCGACGAGAACGGCAAGACCTACTTCAAGGTTATCGGCCGTTCGGCAGAAATGAAGATTATCGACGTCAAGACCGGCGTTGCTCTCTCCTCTGCCAACATTCCTTACGGTGCCAACTTATATTTCAAACACGGTGATACCATCCAGAAGGGTGATTTAATCTCCGATTGGGATCCCTTCAACGCTGTCATCATCTCCGATGTGGCTGGTAAGGTTGAATTCAATGATATTATTGAAGGTGTTACCTACCGTGTTGAAACCGACGAACAGACCAACATTCACGATAAGGTGATCATCGAAAGCCGTCTGAAGAACAAGAACCCCAGCGTGGGTATCTTCGACAAGGAAGGCAATCTGGTCAAGACCTTCGACATTCCTGTGGGTGCTCGTATGGCCGTTGAAGAAGGACAAGTTATCGACACTGGTGAAATTCTGGTTAAGATACCTCGTTCATTCGGTAAGTCAGGCGATATCACGGGCGGTCTGCCGCGCGTAACCGAGTTGTTCGAAGCACGTAACCCCTCCGACCCCGCTATCGTATCCGAAATCGACGGTGTGGTTTCCTTCGAAAAGAAACTGAAGAGAGGTAACCGTTGCGTTAAGATCACCTCGAAGACTGGCGAAGAGAAAACTTACCTCATCCCCACTTCGAAACAGATTTTGGCTCAAGAGAACGACTACGTGAAAGCTGGTACTCCGCTGTCTGAAGGTTCGCTCACACCTGCCGACATCCTCTCTATCAAGGGTGCCATGAAGGTTCAGGAATACATCGTGAACGAAATTCAGGATGTGTACAGACGTCAGGGTGTGAAGATCAACGACAAGCACTTTGAAGTGATTGTACGTCAGATGATGCGTAAGATGGAAATCGAAGACCCAGGTGACACCAAGTTCTTGCAAGGTGAATTGATCAACAAGATCGATTTCCAAGAAGAGAACGATGCTATTTGGGAAATGAAAGTGATTACCAACGCTGGCGATTCCACCGAATACCACGAAGGACAGATTATCAACGCCAAGAAACTCCGTGACGAGAACTCGCTGCTCAAACGCCGCGACTTAAAACTCATCGAGGTTCGCGATGCTCGTCCTGCCACTGGTAAGCCCATCTTACAAGGTATCACCAGAGCTTCCTTACAGACTCGCAGCTTCATTTCAGCTGCCGCATTCCAGGAGACTACGAAAGTATTGACCGAGGCTGCCATCAACGCCAAATCGGATAGTTTGGTCGGCTTGAAGGAAAATGTTATCGTAGGTCACCTCATCCCCGCTGGTACAGGTTTGAAGAAATATCAAAATCTGGAAGTCGGTTCGATGGAAGAATACGAAAGTCTGATGGCTTCGAAAGAATAACAACAACGATCAGCTGTCAGTTTTCTGGCAGCTGATTTTTTTAATAAAAGAATTCATTATGGAAGAGAAAAAATTAGACGTGAATGTAAGTGAGGAAGTGGCTCAAGGCAACTACGCCAATCTGGCCATTATCACCCATTCCAATAACGAGTTCATTCTGGACTTTGCATCCTTGATGCCCGGATTCAACAAGGCTAACGTGCGTTCACGCATTATCATGACTCCGCTTAATGCCAAAAGACTGCTGGCCGCTTTGAACGAAAACATTAAGAAATTCGAAGAAAAGAATGGCCCCATCAGCGACAACCACACCGAACCCTTCCCCATTATGGGTGGCAACGGCGGTTTAGCCTAACAACAAGACACAAAATTCATTTTTAAAGCGTTGCAGACTTCTGTAACGCTTTTTTTATTGCAAAAAAATTTATATTTGCAACACAAATCAAAAACAAAACCATGATTAAGAAACTGCTCACTATTTTAAGCGTATTGCTCTGTATTGGCTTATCTGCACAGAGCCAGATTCAAGTCAACTTCACCGGCAAAACGACCAACGATGTCTATCAAAAGCTTGACAGTGTCAAATTCAGGAACACCACACGAAACTGGAGCGACATGCTCTATTACCCCGACACGACACTGACATTTCCTGTCGCCGGCATACAACAGTTTTCTAACCAATCGTCCAATGTGACATTGCGCCAGAATGTGCCCAACCCGTTCAATGGCATCACACAATTCATTTTGGTTGCCCAAGAAAAGACAAAAGTTAATTTGGAGATATATGACCTGAACGGCAAGAAAGTGGCCGCCTATCACAACAATTTGGGTCGCGGAGAGCATCTTTTCCAAGCTACACTCAGCACACCACAAACTTACTTGCTCAGTGCCAACTCGAACAACGGTAGCACAACCATCAAAATGATAAATTTAGGCAACACGGGCCAAGCCTGCAAACTGGAATACCTGAGCAGCATGCCGCTGCAACAGGAGATGTGCAAGAAAGATGTGGATAAGAATTGCGCCTACAACGACAGAATGACCTACACAGGCTACTGCACGCAAAGAGGCAAGGTTATGACTGCCGAGATGACGAGCCGCATCACCACCAATGAGACCATCACTTTTACATTCCCCTGCTATCTGCCCGAAGGTGCATCGCTTGTCATCAACACGGGCGAGGCCAGCGACATTGCCTGCCATGACGCCAAACTGTCGGCCGACTGGACCGGAACCAATATCGCTGCCGATGAAGTAGGATTCTATTACCGCCGCAGCACCAGCGATGAATGGACTATTGTGACTTGTAATCACACCCAAAAACAATTCTCTTATGCAGTGCATGATCTCGTACCCAAAAGCACCTTTATCTTTAAAGGTTATGCCAAATATTGCGACGAGATCTTCTTTGGCGAAGAACAGACCTTTATCACTCCCGAAGCTATTCCTTCAGAGATTTACACAGACCCTGCCACCAATGTTCTCTATGTTTCTGCCTTCTTAAAAGGACATTTCGTACAAAGAGAAGACAAATTATTGGCCATAGGATTTGAAGTTAAGAGAGACGGCGTATGGGCCAAAGCCTTCGAAGCTACCGGCTCACAAGTAAAGACTCCTTTCCAGTACTTTATCTACGACTTGCTGCCCGACACACAATACGATTACCGCGCATACGCCATCAACGAAACCGACACACTATATGCTACACCGCAACAATTTACGACACAGCCTATCGTAGCACCTCAAGTGTTCATCGACAGTATAACAGATGTTAGCAGTGCTTACGCCAGCATCTATGCCCGCGCCATCAAGGGCGATTTCGACTTCAACTCATGCGGCATCGCCTACAAGAAAGCCAGTGAGTCGGATTGGAACAAACGCCCCTTAGAGATGAAGGACGATCAGTTCTCGACCAAGATTCCACGTTTGACCCCCGACACCAAATATGAAGTTAAGGCTTACGTAACCACAGAGTTCGACTTGATTTACTATAGCGATGTCCACACCTTCAAGACCGACACCGGCTCGGCTGATGTGTTCCCCAACTGCGGTACTGTTACCGATATCGACGGAAACACCTACCAGACAATTGTCATTGGCGAGCAATGCTGGATGAGAGAAAACCTGCGCGTGACCAAGTACCCTGACGGCACCGCAATGACACCCACCGACCATATATATACCATCCGTGACTATAGCGCATACCAATCGGAATATCTCGTGCTGGATGGCGAGTATTTCTATTCGTTGTGCGATGCCACAAAGAAGACCTACAGCACAACCTCCAACTGTAAATTGATGCAAATAACAGGTACGGCTGTGGGCAAGCGCGGCATTTGTCCCGACGGCTGGCATAT
>JAEEGG010009219.1_pt1 | contig 22189 bp, 18 predicted proteins | sample 9134161 | NCBI WGS metagenome assembly JAEEGG01 (sample SAMN16246543, study PRJNA631951) | gut metagenome | biome: gut microbiome; feature: rumen; material: CR-attached | host: Bos | place: Iran: Karaj | collected 2018-10
CCTCTCCGTCTGCACTGACAATGCGGGTCGCTCCAAGGTCATATCTTGCCAAACCGTTCTTGTCGGATAGGAAATGGCAGAATGTCAACCCCTGGGGGAGATAGCTGGAAATGGAACTGTTCAGTTTAGCATCAAATAGGAAACTACCGTTAGAATAGAACAAGATGACGTACTGAGTTGGTATAGGAAAGGCTTTCGAATCAATCCGTTCCGTATCTTTTACCTTGAACTCACCAGTCTCAGGATTAACTGCAATGATATTGTCGAGTGTCAGCACATAATCACTGGGGACAATATCTATTAATTGTGCTCCTTCTGGCTTGATGATAGCATAGAGGTTCGCAGAATTGTTACCACCCTCATTGTCATCGCTACTGGAGCAGGCCGTAAAAATACATGCGGCCAGCATTGTCATGATGATTATCTTTAATCGTTTCATATCCTATTTGATATATCCTTCTATCTTATAAACCCAGAAAACGAGAAATCTTGCATGAAAATCGAAAGATTTAACGAAAATTATACTATTGAAATGTATATCATTTATTCTTTATTCTCCCATTTATGGTGGGCATTGTTCCATTTTTCACTATGAGCGCCCAATGCACCTATTTAGGTGTCCTGTCTTGTTGGACCAGAGGGTGTACGATTTCACCAAATGGATAGTAATAGTTCATATCGCTCACAATTTGCCAGACTACATTATTATTAATAATTGTTGCAAATTTAGTCATTTAGATTGAAATATGAACTATTATGTGTAAATTTGTGCCTGAATTTGAGAAATATTTAGGATAAATCGACAAAACTAATACAAATTTGGATTATGAAAGGAATAACCATAGCAATCCTATTCTCCGCAAGCGTACTGTTTATTGCTTGTGGCGGACGGTCTGCATCCAGTCCTGATAATGATGTCAATCCTCGGGACACGGTGAATGTGCCGGAAGGATACACTGGCGAGGACAGCATCGCCTACATCGAGAATGCAGTTCTGAAAAGCAATATTTCGGCTGAAGACCTGCTCGGTCTGGCAGAGGTTCATTCGGTGGAAGATAGGCTCTTTGATTATAATAATGAGGAAAAGGCGGAGGACAATCCCGAATATGCCAAAGAACACATAGTGACGCATCGTGATTCTTCCGCCTTGCGACTGGTCAACCGTATCATGCGAATGAACGAACTGGTGAAACAGAACGGCAAGGCCAACGACAAACTGCAGTGGGCAGTGGCCGTCAATGCCGCCATCGACACCTTCTTCGTGGAGGAGCCGACGATCCGTAAAGACCAGGCCTTCGAGGAAATCGAGAGAGTGACATCTAAATTCTCCTCCGACACACAGAGCGAGATGAACTTCATCTCCTATATCTATGCGACGCTCGACTATTACAAGACCATCGAGGCCTACCGCCAGTGGTTACAGGCCGTTCCGAAGGACATCAGGGCGCTGGCACAGGAGGAATATGAGGCATGGCATGATCTGAGCGATGCTCGTTTCAACCTGTGGAATGATGTGTCGTACCGTCGGGAATGGTACAGCATGAAGCCATTGGAGATTGAAGGCTATTACACGAATCTTTCGGAAAACCGTCGGGCCGAGCTGAACGTAGAACGCGACATAATCCTGAATGGAAAGCTTTATAAGCAGAAAGGCCAGACTGTAACGGCAAAGGAATGGGAGAAGTGGATTGCGGACAATTCCGTGCCGGAAGACCTGGATATGATGGAGAAGAATGATACTCGCATACCCAGTGACAGCATCGTCACCGACCGCGTAAACACGTTGAAGACGACGTTCGCAAGATGGTTGAAAGCCCGTCAGGATCTTGCAGCCGCACTCCCGAAGGAGCAGGGCGACTCATATGATTACCTGACTGCGGATATGCACAGCCGAATGACAGGCAAACTCGAAGCAATTATACCCTATGACTATTATTAAGATGATAGCGATTCGAGAAACGACCAAGAGCCAGGTAGCAAAGATTACCCGCTTTCAGATGATTGGTTTTTTCATCCTCCTTTGTCTGCTGTTTGCTTCATGCAGCAAGGATGACACAGAGGAAAAGGAGGAACCAATTACCGAAAGGACAACTGGCGACACTTACAAAGAACTGAGCAGTCCGGTAGTGAGGAATCCGAAGGAGGAGGATCATGTCACGAAGTGGTCGTGCATCTATTTCGGACAGTACCCCACCAACGAGATTGTCAACGAGCCGTTCAATGCTGTTGATGACTATGCCGTAAACGAAGGGGATGTCCTTATGGACGCTGCACTTTACGACAGACTGGCAAAGGCTGAATGGACGGACGATGATACCGAGATAGACGGCAAACGCTACCATCGCATCAACGGCCTGGCAACTGTCACTTGCTCCAAAAATCGTGAGCAGCACTACCGATGGAAAGAACCTGAAGCCTGGCACTATTTCATCTACGCTCCTGTCAAATGGCGCATTCTTAACATCACGGGAACGAAGGCCCTGCTTCTTGCTGACCGTATGCCCGACACATGTCCTTTCCACGACAAGGCAGAGGATGTCTGCTGGAGCGGGAGTCTGTTAAGGGAATGGCTCAACGGTGAGTTCTACGATAGGGCATTCACCCAGGCTGAAAAAGATGCCGTCGAAATGACCGATGTAGCCAATGCTCCCAACTACTATTTCGGCACATCCTGTGGCCCTGACACGAAAGACCGTGTCTTCATTCTCTCCGAAAGTGAAGTCTTCTCGTCGTCACTGGCCGAGGACTACGGCTTCTATCCCGGCGATGGCCTTGATGATTCTGCACGCCGTTTTAAGTCTACGCTTTATGCCAAATGTCGCGGTGCATGGTGGTCGCCCGTCGAGGGCTATCGTGGAAATTCATTCTGGTTCATGCGGAGCAGCGGCTACACGATGTCGAATGTCACCTACGTCTGCGATTTCGGCTACCTCTATAATCGCGGAACGGTTGTCACCTGCGATGATGCTGCCGTCCTACCTGCTATCACCATCGACCTTTCCAAAGCCAATTATCAGGAGGCGACACCTGTATATTCAACTGACATCAATAAACACATTAATTGATAGTTCGGGTTTGAAATCTGACAGAGATCTGACAGGTACCTGTCCCCTGTCAGATTACTGATTTTTATTGAATTATCCAAATATTTTATAACTTTTCGGTCGTTTGTGATGATTTTGTTCGGTCGTTTGTGGCGATTTTGTTCGGTCGTTTGTAATGATTTTGCTCACCCGTTTGGCTTGGGTAGTAGGTTCTTGTTCATATATCTTATTCATACATTGTCAAGAATGGTTACAGTTGTTGCAGCCGGGCGATGTATTTGCCGAGGATGTCGAACTCAAGGTTGACGACGGTGCCCACGCGGATGTCGCAGAAGTTGGTGTGTTCGAAGGTGTAGGGGATGATGGCCACCTGGAAAGTGTTGCTGGTAGGATTGCAGACGGTGAGCGAGACACCATTGACGGTGACGCTGCCTTTGTCGACAGTGAAGTAGCCTTTCCTGGCCATCTCCCTGTTTTCAGGATATTCGAAGGTGAAATAGGTGGAGCCGTCGGCATCGTCCATCGCGATGCAGCGGGCTGTCTGGTCGACATGGCCCTGTACGATATGGCCGTCGAGGCGCCCGTTCATCAGCATGGAACGTTCTACATTCACTTTGTCGCCTACCTGCAGCAGTCCGAGGTTCGTGCGGTCGAGGGTTTCCTTCATCGCAGTGACGGTGTATGAAGGCTGAGGGCAGATGTCTGATGGCTGATGGATGGCGACCACCGTAAGGCACACACCGTTATGGGCGACGCTCTGGTCGATCTTCAGTTCATCGACGAATGAACATTTCAACGTAAAATCAATATTCTCGCGGTCTTTCCTGATAGCTACAACAGTAGCAAACTCTTCAATAATGCCTGAAAACATAACTATTAACTATTCACTAAACACTATTCACTAAAAAAGCGGGTTCGTGCCGATGATTTGGTGAAAACTCCTGTTTCACACGATATGGGTGCTCTCCGTCGTTGTAATCCACCGGCATGTTGCTCTCCCGAAGGATGTGGCCCGCCATTGGCAAGAGAAGCTGGCCCGAATTGAATTTTTAATGTAGAGTATCCCGATCTATGCGGCACGACCCGTGTTTCTGAGTGCAAAGATACAAAAAAAAGTGAAAAGTAAAAAGTGAAAAGTGAAAAGTTTGCTGCCGCTTGGTATTTTTTAACTATTCACTCCTCCAGGTCTGATGCTTCAATGACCTCGTATTCCTCGGAGGCATCGTCGATGACCTGTTCCTTTCTCTTGGCCGATTCGCTCTTGGGGAGTCTCTTCATAATCTGCTGCTTGTAATGAAGCAGCAGTAAGATGGCCACGATAACGGCTAACAGGATAAAGATTCCGATGGCAATTGGTGACAACAGGAAATGGGATGGCACGATGACCTCGATGGTACGCATGTCGTACTTGTCGGGCGATTCAAGCAGGAAGGCCTTGACCTTGAACTTGTATGTACCGCCAGGAACGCCGGAATAGGTGGCGATGCGGTCTTTGCCGGCATTCTGCCAGTCATCGTCGTAGCCTTCCAACATATATTGATAATGTACGCGGTGCTGGAGCTGATAGTTGAGGGCAGCAAAGCGGAAGGAGAAGACATTGTTGTGACTGGGTATTTGGATGCTCTTGCTTTCAGCCGGATATTCCTCAAAATTGTTGTTGAACCGCGGGCTCTGTATCTCGCCATTGATAAGGAAGTCGGTAATACGCAGTTTCAGCAGAGAACCGGTGGTCGTCATCAGCTTCTGACGGTCTACGACATAATAGCCGTCGAGTGTACCGAAGAGGATCTTATCGCTGCCCATGGTGATGGCAGCACTTCCGCCCTCGGAGAGCATGGTCTCGTCGACACCATCGAGACTCGAGAAGGTGGTGAAGATCTTCTTGTTCGTATCGAAGGAGCAGATGATATGGTCGGTACCGAACCAAGCGTTGCCATGGACGTCGAAGATGATGCTGCGGATCTCTTCTGACGGGAGACCTGATGCGGCGTCGTAGGTCTCGAAAAGCCAGCGGCCCTGTTCGTCTTGTCCGATGGTCCTGCCAATACCGCCACCCATGGTGCCAACCCACATATTGTCCTTATTGTCGCGTGTAATACAGACCACGTCGTTGCACATCAGGATATGATCCGTGTTGTCGGGGCTTTCGAGCGGCTCAATGCTGAGTTTACGGTCCTTGTACGACATGATGAGGATACCGTCGGTGGAGCCTGCCCAGACATTCCCGTATTTGTCGAGTGCGAGGGCACGGATCTTGCGGTGTGACTTGAACGGATACTTGTGCATCTCGTTGTCACAGTTCAGGAACACTTCCCTGCCGTTCATCTTGGTCAGGATGTTGACACCGCCTCCGTAGGTGGCCACCCAGATGTTGCCGTCCTTGTCTTCAAGGGCCTGATAGGCGCTGTTGGCAGACATGCTCCACTTGTCGTCGTCCTGGTGATAGTAGCGCTTTATCGACCAGCCACCTCCGGTCTTGGGTGACATCTTGAAAAGGCCGTGGTCCTTGGAGCATACCCAGTAGTTGCCCTTCGAGTCTTTCGAGATGCCATAGATTCGTCCGAGAGGATGTCCCTGATCGTCGTGTGTGATGGTTGTACGGGAATTGTTGTCGTTGTAGATAAACAGGCTGCTGTTCTTGTTGCCAATCAGCAGCCATTTGTGCTTCTCGTCGTAATACATGGCGCGGGTCTCGTTCTCGATGGCTGAGGTGGCATTGGGTTCAGGACGGACCCTGACGATGGTGTTCTTGAGAATCTCCAGTTTCTCCAGGCCTCGGCGGCTGGTGGACTCCCATACCACACCTTCCTGCAAGTCGAGGGTCGCATTGACGGTGTTCGAGAGGTTCCAGGGGTTCGAGGGGTCGTTGTGGAAATATTCCACCTCGTCTTTTTCGCGGTTATAGTAGCCGAAACCGCCAATGTTCATGCGGATCCAGACAACACCGTTGGATTCATGGAACTGACTGCCGCGACCGTCAAACTCCGGCACGAGCACGGTCTGTTGGAACAGTTTTTCATTGCCGTTCTTGGGGTCGATACGGGCGGCACCGGTACGATCATCTCCAAACCATACGATGCCGTGGCTGTCGACAAAGACACTGCCGACGGGATTGCCGTTGGGACGGCGGATCTCTTCCGGACCTTTGCCGTAGGAGAAACTGTAGATACCGCCATCGGATGTGCCGGCAAAGATGTTGAAGCCGTTGGACTGAAGACAGAGGATGGTCTTGTCTTCCAGAACGGCCTTGCTCTCGATGGTGAGGTTGCTGCGGTCCAGGCGGTGTATGCCTTGGTCGGTTCCAAGCCAGATGTCGTTCTGGTAGCCTTCGGCCATGCTGGTGATGGTACGACCGCCCGTCGTTGCCTGTTCTATCTTGAGCCCCCTTCTGTCAAGACGCATGATGTAAAGACCCACGCCGTCGATGGAGACCAGGACGTCGCCTGTGCTCGTGACGATGATGGGATAGTTGGTGCGGAATTCCTCATAACCGTTTTCGTTCTCGAAAGGATTGATGATCTTGTCGATCGTGCGGTTCATCACAAACACTCGTCCGTCGTACATCCTCATCCATACATTCTGCGACTGGTCGATGGCCAGGTCGAGGATCCTGTTGTGCAGGTTCTTGATGCCGCTGCTGTTGCCCGTCTTATAATTGTAGAAATTATAGCCGTCGAAACGTGAAAGACCGTTCCAGGTGGCCATCCATATATAGCCGTAGTCATCCTGATAGATGCCGGCGATGGCATTACTGGCCAGACCGTCGTCGGTTGAGAAGTGTGACACGGTGGCTTGTATCTGTTGAGCGTTTGCAGTCTGACAGCAAATGGCGGCTGTGATTCCTAAAATGATCTGTTTTAGCATATTCGTTTTCGGGGCTTTATATATGTTAGATTTGCAAAAGTAGATATTTTTTTGGAAATACCAAAGGTTTTTCGGATATTTTACTTATCTTTGCAACAAATTAGAGGTTATTATGAAAAAAAATATCTGTATCGTAGCCGGTGCGCGTCCGAATTTCGTGAAGGTGGCGCCACTTCTGAGAGCTATCCATAAGTCCGGGCAACTGGATTGTCATCTTGTTTATGCAGGTTGTGAGGATGATCCGACACTGGAGCCGTCGCTCTTCGACGATCTCCAGATGCAGCGGCCGGATTTCTATCTGGGCGTTGACTCCGAGAGCCTGAATGAGATTACGAGTAGGGTGATGGGGGAGTTCGACCGGTTCCTCGATGCTCACCCCGTGGATGTGGTGATTGTCGTGGATGACCTGGCCTCGACGATGGCTGCGGCTATCGTCACGAAGAAGCGGGGTCTGAAACTGGCGCATCTGGTGGCTGGCACACGCTCCTTTGATATCAATATGCCGAAGGAAATCAACCGCCTGGTGATTGATGCCCTGAGCGACTATTTGTTTACGGCCGGGGTGCGCAGTACGGGTATTGCCACCCGGGAGCAGGCGGAGTCATCGCAGACTTTTCTGGTGGGCAATATCCTGATGGATACCCTGCGTTTCAACCATGACAGACTCTTGCGGCCTGCGTTGATGGATGATGTGCCAGGACGGTATATCGTCTTCACGCTGAACCGCCGGGCGTTGTTGGCTGACGAGGAAAAGATGCGCAGGATGGTGTGTGCGATGACGGATGCTGCCGGTGATGTGACAATCATCGCACCCTTGCGTCCGTGTGCCCGCAAAGTACTTGAAGATTTTGGTTGTAATCTATTGTTTACAAGTCCGTTAAGTTATCTGGAGTTCGGTTGGCTGACAGCTCATGCGACGGGTATTATCACCGACTCTGGCAATGTGGCGGAGGAAGCTACGTTTAACGGGGTGCCTTGTATTACGCTGAATAACTATACGGAGCATCAGGAGACCATCACAGTGGGTTCGAATGTGCTTGTCGGTGAGGATCCTGATAAGCTGCGTGTGGCCGTTGCCAGGATGGTGGGAGGGGAATGGAAAAAGTGCGCCCTCCCGGATCGTTGGGACGGACGTACGTCAGAGCGCATTGTCCAGATAATTACACAGTAGGGTCGGTTCCTACTGTGTAATTTTGAGGTAATAGCCGAGTTTGTAGAGTTTGAAGAGTCGTAGGCTGGGGTGGGAGCCGCAGAGGTTCTTCCGTTCCCACTTGCCGAAGATCTTGTGCCAGCATCGGATGATGGAGAGGATGATGGGCAGATGGATGCCCTCGATCAAGGTGAGCAGACGGGAATAACCCCGGAGATCTGCCTGAAACTGATGAAGGGTCCGAAGACCTTCTTCTGTTTTGAGGATAAATTGACTGTTTTTCTCGAACGTGCTGAAACCTAATGGGTTATCAATATGTGCGATACTGATTCCTTTGGCGCGGAACTGCTTGCCAAGGAGCACATCCTCATAGCCATAATACCTGAATCGTTCATCGAACGGATGGGCCAGCATCAGGTCGCGCCGGATGAGGAAATTGGCGGTATGGAAGTCGCGGTAGGGGTTCTTCCGGCGCATCTCCATAGTGTGCTCGTGCTCCGAGGCTTTCTCGTAGCGATAACGGAGATTGCCTTTGAGGGCCTCCGGGTCACCGACGATGATGACCCCGCCGTCGACAACTGTAGCCTCTTCCATTGCCAGATAGTCCGCCAGATAGTCCTGCCTTACCATACTCATGTCGCTGTCGATGAAAAGCAGCCAGTCGTGATGAGCCTCCCTGGCAAGGAAATTCCTGATGGCAGACCGGCCGGTATTCTCTGCCTGTCTGAGATAATGGCAGTGGGGCCAACGCTCTATGGCCTGGTTCTTCCCGATCACTTCCGTTTCTGTCGAACCATCGTCACCCACCAGGATCTCATAGTCAATGGCAGCCTCCTCAGCCTGCTGCCTGAGGTTGTCCACCAGCTTGACACACAAATCATTATAGGTGGGGATTAATATGGAAAGTGCATTAATTGCCATGTTTCGAGCACAAAGATAGTTATTTTCCACAACATTTGATATAGAAAACACCCAAAAATAGTTAAAAATGTGTATGCAGTAGCAAATTATTCACTTTTCACTCTTCACTTTTCACTTCTTTTTAGTACCTTTGCACCCGCTTTTACGAGATAAGAGCATGAAATTCATTTTTTAACAACAAAATCATTTAAAGAAATGGCAACAAAAATCAGATTGCAGCGCGGCGGCCGTAAGGGCTACGCCTTCTACAGCATCGTTATCGCCGACGCTCGTGCACCACGTGATGGTCGTTTTACTGAAAAGATTGGTACTTACAATCCCAACACCAATCCTGCCACAGTAGACTTGAATTTCGACCGTGCACTCTATTGGGTTGAGACTGGTGCCCAGCCCACAGACACAGTACGTAACATCCTCAGCCGTGAGGGCGTTTACCTGATGAAGCACCTGCGTGGTGGCGTGAAGAAGGGCGCTTTCGATGAGGCTGCTGCCCAGAAGAAGTTCGAGGCCTGGAAGGCTGACAAGCAGAACGGTCTTGCTAAGATCGCTGAGGCAGAGGCAAAGTCTAAGAAGGATGCTGCTGCGAATGCACTGAAGGCAGAGAAGGCCGTCAATGAGGCTATTGCCAAGAAGGTAGCCGACAAGAAGGCTGCCGAGGCTGCTGCTAAAGCAGAGGAAGAGGCTGCAAAGGCTGCTGAGGCCGCTGCTGCCGAAGCTCCCGCTGAGGAGGCTGCTCCTGCTGCTGAGGCTCCCGCTGAGGCATAAGGTGCGATGCATATACTCGAGATTCCATCCTTCTTTACTCCCTACGGTGGTGAGTTCTGTCTGGAACAGGCCCAGGCTCTGAAGGCTGTGGGACATGAGGTGCGGATATTGAGTAATGTGCAATTAGGATTTAGCATAGGAGGGAAGGACTATCTTGTCCTTCCCTCCTGTCGTTATGAGCATGAACGGGATGGCATCACCGTCTACCAGTCTTTCCAACGGGGTGTGCCCAAGGCTGTCAGATGGAACATGAAAAGATGGGTGGCTATCGTCTGTGACATGTTTGACGACTATGTCGCCCGCTATGGCAAGCCGGATGTCCTGCATGCCCATTGTACCAAGTGGGCAGGTTATGCAGCTATGAAGATCAGCGGGAAATATGGCATCCCGTATGTCATCACCGAACATCTGCCCTACGAGATCTATGTACAGGAGTTCGGTCCACCGCCATGCGACGGTTGGCAGATTCCCCTGCTGAAAGAGGCCCTAAGGCGGGCGGCGACGGTAATTACGGTTTCCGAGGAATTGGTAGACAGGTTGTCGGTCTACTTCGGAACCGATTACCATTCTGTATTTATCTCTAACACGGTGGATGTGGATTTCTATTCCTATCGTGACCGACGTCCACTTGACGGACGCCCTTTCTGCTTCTGTTGTCTGGGCATATATGATGACCGTAAGGGGTATGATGTGTTGTTTGAGGCCTTTGACCAGTTAGGTGCGCGTTGTTCCGAAGTAGAGTTGTATGTTGCGGGAAGAGGTACTGACAGCCAGCGTTTCCGTCATTTGTTCCAGTCGCTCAGATGCAGTGACAAGGTACATGCTTTGGGTGAGCTCGATAAGACGGGGGTGCGCGACTTGCTCTATCAGAGCGATGCTTTGGTGCTGGCCACCCGTGGCGAGACACAGGGACTTGTGCTTCTTGAGGCCCTCAGCACCGGTATACCAGTTATTTCTACCGAGGCCATTCCCCCCAGTGTACGTCTGAATGAGGCCAGTTGGTTCGTGGATGTGGATGATGCAGCCGGGCTTGCCGACATGATGGGCAGGCTCGTTGCCGGCGGACTGTCGTATGACGGTGTGAAGGCATCGCGGATGGTGTGTGAGATGGCTTCACCCCGTGTGATCGGTGAAAAGGTCGCTAAGGTTTTGTCTGATGCTTGCCGCCATCAGTGAAGGCGGTCTAGAATCTCCTGATAAAAAAACGCATATTGTCGGGCTATCTTGATGTGGTCGTGGTGACGCTCCACGTATTCTATGCTTTGCTGCTTTAAGAGCGGCAGCTGTTCCGGGTGGAGCAGCAGTTCCTCCAGGTGGCGGAACACGTCGTCTCTGTCTGGTTGGACATTGATGATGGGACGTAACTGCGTTTCGCCAAGAATATCGTAGTTCTCAGGTTCTCCGCCTCCGACGCATACCAGTCCATGGGCCATCCCTTGCAAGGCATTCATGGCCGGGGTATAGGAATAGGCCTGGTCGAGGATGACGTCCTGTCCTTCCATACGTTTCATATACTCTGCGAACGGCAGATCCTCTACTTCTGTCACGCTGCACTTATCGGGGTAGGCTTGTCTGAGCCTTTGCAGGGCGTCGTGGAAGATGTCGGTTCCTTTGTGTTCCATCACTTCGCGCTTGATACCCAGAAAGAACCGGATGGGGTAGTATTTCTCTCGCTGGGTGACAGCCGGCGTTGGCTGCTCCAGTCTGACAGGCATTGGAATGAACCGGGTCTTTTCGGGATAGTCGGGCTGATAACATGCATGGTATTCGTAGAGACTGGTCACAATGCCGTTGCAGTCGTCGGCGATATAACGGCTGAGTCTGGCCTTGGGGGTACCGGTCCATTCTTCTGCTATCCGTTGTGCATAGGAATGCTGCCGGGGAGTGTCGCCCACGTTGAAATCGCCATAACGGAACAGACGGCGGTTCTTGCCGCCTTCCACCCATTGCCAGTCGTTGCCGTATGATCCCAGAATGATGGCTTTGTTGTGGCGACGAAGATAGCGATAGAAAGCGAATTGCCTTTCCGCCTTGACAGCGATGACGTCTGGATTGATGAGCTGTACGATGTCGAAACCCCTCATTTTCGGGAGTGTCAGGAGCAGCTTGATGACGTAGCTGATAGCGGCTCCCTTGCCGTTTCCCTTGCGTGAGAGTGATATGTTGCGCTCGTAGCCGAAGTTCCTGTCACCGTCGGAGATGACCAGTACCTCGTGGCCCAGTCGTCGCAATCCGTCAGCCAGTGTGGCGTGCACATTGCTATATTCGCCTAATAACAATATCTTCATCTTTCTTTCTTCATCAGGGGGAGGGTGGTGAGCAGTAGCTTGCGACCTATGGCGCTGTTGCTCAGTCGGCGGAACCAGGTGTATTTCGTGCTGTAGGGATGGTCGGGTAGGGGGAAGAGACCGTCCTTACGCAAATCACCGAGGGTCTCATTGAGCTTCTCCTCCGAACGTGTCAGCAGAATCGTGTTGTAGATATAGTCCATCGTCAGCTGGGCCACACGGCGCTGGAGGGCTACCTTGTCACTCTGCGGACTGGTGTCTGCCAGCCGGCTGAGATGGAGAATCACTTCCTTGGTGTCGCTCAGGCGTTTCAGGATACTTGCCTCGTCGGTCTGATGAACGGCTGATGTGGTGCGTTCCCGATAGAAATAGGCCTTGGCGTCGGTGATATAGACTGTCTCTGCACGGATCAGCAACTGGGGCGTGAATTCCTCGTCCTCGCCGTAGGCAATACCGGGGGTGAAAGCCAGCCGACCTCTTACCGACTGCCGGAACAGACAGCAGCAGGCTGCCCCACGGATGTTTTCTGTGCGCAAGAACTCGGCGCCGTTCTTCTTCTGGAAGCGATCAGGGACCTGACTCCCTGACAGGTCGTGGGTGAAGTCGAACATCACGACATCGGCCTCGCTGTTATGGCGCACGATGTCAAGACAATGCTCGTAGGGCACCGTCAGCAGACAGTCATCGCCGTCGACAATCTGGATGTATTGTCCCTTGGCCATGTCCATCGCCGTGTTTCTCGCCACACTGACACCGCCATTCTTCTGACGCACATAGATGATGTCATCGCCGTATTTCAGCAGGTCGTTCATCGGACTCACCTCCGAACCGTCGTCCACGACGATAATCTCCCGCTCATCGGGCTGGAGGCTCAGCTTCAGGATGCTGTCGATGCACTCGCAGAGCATGTCTGTGGGCAGGTTGTAGCAGGTTACGATGAAACTGACCAGCGGGCGTCTTGTGTTGTCGGTCATTGTCATACTGATGTTTGATAACTCGCGTGCAAAGGTAGTTGAAAATAATGAGACTGCCAAATTATTGTGCGGATAAAATAAAACGGAACGTTTTACGTTATTAATTATAGATGAGTGAAAACGAAAAAGGCGCCTACGGCCAAGTGTTGAAATACACAGGAATCTTTGGCGGCGTACAGGGTCTCAATGTGATTGTGAGCCTTGTACGCAATAAGCTTGCTGCCGTGTTGCTCGGTCCTGCGGGCATGGGACTCGTCTCGCTCTTCAATTCCACCGTAGCCTTTATCTCGCAGGCCACGGGCTTTGGCATCTCGATGAGTGCCGTGCGCCATATCTCCGAACTGACGGAGTCGGGCGACGAGGCGCAGCGTGCCTATTATATAAAGGTGGTACGTGCATGGTCGATACTGGCGGCCTTGTTGGGTGTGCTGGTGTGTGTGGCTATCGGCCCCTTCCTGAGCAGCAATACCTTTGCCTGGGGTAACCACACCCTGCACTTCATCTTGTTGGCGCCTGCCGTAGGACTGATTGCCCTGACGGGTGGTGAGACGGCTGTCCTGAAAGGTACACGCCAGCTGAAACCGTTGGTGGTCATACAGACCTTCACCATACTGGTCACCCTTGTGCTCACGGTGCCAGCCTACTATTTCTTCGGTCAGACGGGTATCGTACCGGTGATTATACTGATGGCACTGGCCACTTATTTGTTCACCATCAATTATTCCTACCGGCTATATCCCCTTCAGCTTTCGGGCTCGAAAGGCGTGTTAGGCGAGGGTATGGAGATGATCCGGCTGGGTGTGGCCTTTACCCTGGCGGGTATCGTGGGAGCGGGTTCGGAGATGCTCATCCGTTCCTGGCTGAACCTGCAGGGCGACCTGGATGCCGTTGGATTCTATAATGCCGGCTATATGATCACCGTGACTTATGCCAGTATGGTGTTCTCGGCGATGGAGTCGGATTATTTCCCTCGTCTGTCGGCTGTCAACGGCGATGTGGCAGCTACCAATGAGACGGTGAACAAACAGATGGAGGTGACCATGCTGATCATTGCGCCGATGCTGGTGATGCTGATCATCCTGCTGCCGGTGCTGACGCCTCTGCTGCTCAGCGAGAAGTTCATGCCTATTGTGGCGATGACACAGGTGGCTGCTCTGGCGATGTTCTTCAAGGCGATCACGCTGCCTGCTGCCTATATTACCCTGGCACGGGGCTATTCGCTCATCTACCTGGCTCTGGAATCGGCCTATTTCGTGGTGTTTGTGCTGCTGATCATGTTCGGCTATCGCCAATGGGGACTGATGGGCACGGGTATTGCCATCACCGTGGCCAATGTGTTCGATTTCCTGATGATCCACGCAGTGGCGCGCTTCTGCTATCATTATAAAATGTCGTCGGCCGTGATGAAGTACAGCGCCATTCACATCCTCATAGGACTCTTGGCATTCTTTACTACCATCACGGTCGACGGCTTCGGGTATTGGGTCTTCGGCATCGGTCTGTCGCTGATCAGCCTGATGTTCTCACTGCTGATTCTCCACCAGAAGACCCACCTTTGGGCGGCGCTCATGAAACGCCTGCCCTGGCTGCGGAAGACTTCTGATTAGAAGCGGAAGTCGAGCTCCATGTCAACCAGGTTATAATCGTGCTTGGCCAGCGTACGATCGTTCACACGGGAATACTCCAGGTGCATTTCCAGATTCTTAGTGAAGAAATAGTTCAGACCACATTCCAGCTGATTGACAGAAGTTCCCCATTCTTTCTGATTGCGATAGGTTTGGTAGCGAGCCTTAGCGTGGAGCTTTGACTTGACAATGGGTACGATGCCGAAGACATACCAGCCATCAGCCTTGTCGCCTTTGGAATAGTCGATTTCACGCACATTGTTGCCTGGAGAGGCGGCACCCCATCCTTGGCTGTGGATATACTCAGCACGGAAGGTGTATTCGTTCAGGTCGTACTCAGCAGAGATGGCATAGCGGTTTTTCTCAATGCTACGTTTCTCACCAGTCAGTGGGTCGAGCATACCACCGCGTGAACCATTCCATCCGAAAGCACCGATGCGTACGCCCTTGATAGGCATCACCCAGACACCGCCGATGATATCCTTGCGGTTGTCCATATCCTTCTGGTTTACACCCTCGCCATTGTAGATACCTACCTGATAGTGGAACAACTTGCGGCCATTGGCGTTGGGGAAGAGATCACCTGATACCTGGATACCGATATCACGACCACCTGACGACTTCTCACCGGTACGGTCGCCAAAGGCAGAGAGCTTGTTGATGACGTCTGCATAGCCACGCCAACCCTGTGTGATGGGGTGGGTGGGGTTCTCGTAAGTGAAGGCACGTTTGAACTGACCTACACGCACCTTGAACTCCGGATATTTCCGCCATTCCGCATAGAGGTCTACCAACTGGACAGTAGGCTGGCCAGGACCAGTGGCATTCGTGCCCTGAATTTGTGCACGCCAGTCAAAGTCGCCGATCTTACCGTCGAGGATAAAACGTGCCAGGCGCAGGTTGAAGGAGTTCGAGTGGTTTCCTTCGGGATCCTGCCCCTGATACTGCAGCATGCCGTAGCCGCTGAACTTAATGTTGTTGATCCATGCGGGAATGTCCACAGACTTCTGCTGTGTTTCCTGCACTTCTTCTACTTCCGTCAGTGTCTCTGCGCCTGCGGGGATAGTCGTCAGCGCCACCAGCGCCACCAGACCGAATAATCTCTTGATGTTCATACCTATTGTAATTATTTGTTTTTAGTCTTAGTCCTGCTAATTTCAGCTCTTCCTTAATTTTTTGCAAAGATACGAAAAAAAAACGAAACTACCAAATGTTTTCGGAAATATATTTTAAGCAAATTCAGTCGTAGCCGACCTGACTGCCCATCGTTGGGAATCGAATACCAAATCGTAACCAATCTGGTATCTTGGCAGCCTGTCTGCCTAAGTTTTCCGCTTTTCCACTTTTCCACTTGTAACAGGAATGATTTCCATTCTCGGAAATTATCATATAATAATATTATATATATTATAATATATATAATATTTATATTACTATAATATCTGCTTCTTTCCTATTCTAAAAACCTTAATGTTACAAGTGGAAAAGTGGAAAAGTGAAAAAGTAGAATCTTTGCTTCAAAGGTGGAGAGACAAAAGGCACTATTGGGCGCGGCGCTCTAATAGGACCACGTTTTCCACATGTGGGGTGTGGGGAAACATGTCGACGGGTTGTACGGCTACCACGCGATAGTCTACATCCAGATCATGCAGGTCGCGAGCCTGGGTGGCAGGATTACAGGAGACATAGACGATGCGCTGGGGAGCAGCACGGAGGATGGTCTTCACCACATCAGGATGCATGCCGGCACGGGGCGGGTCGGTGATGACGACATCAGGACGTCCGTGCTCAGCAATGAAGTCGTCGGTGAGGATGTCCTTCATGTCGCCGGCAAAGAACAGGGTGTTGTCGATGCCGTTGATCTCGGAGTTGATCTTCGCATCTTCGATAGCCTCGGGTACATATTCTATACCGATGACTTTGCTAGCCTTTCGGGCCACGAAATTGGCGATAGTGCCAGTGCCAGTGTAGAGGTCGTAGACCAGTGGCTTCTCCGAGAACTCTGAGTCTTCTGAGTACTCCGAGAATGCGAAATCCCGCGCGACGCTATACAGATGGTATGCCTGCTCGGTATTGGTCTGATAGAAACTCTTGGGGCCTACCTTGAACTTCAGATCCTCCATTAGCTCGAAGATATGGTCGGTGCCCTTGAAGACAAGGATGTCCTGATCGCCGATGGTATCGTTGCACTTCTGGTTGTCGAGGTACATCAGTGAGGTGATCTGCGGGAATCGGTCGGCGATGTGTTGCATCAGACCACGTGCCTCTTGTTCGCCTCCTGTCTCGTCGTAGTGGAACTGGAAGATTACCATCCACTCGCCAGATGCGCTGTTGCGGATGATGACGTCGCGGAGCAGACCTACCTGCTGGCGCAGATCAAAGAACGACAGACCGTGCTCAATGGCATAGTCGCGCACCTCGTTGCGGATCTGATTGTGCAGATCGTCCATCAGCCAGCATTTCTCAATCGGCAGGATCTTATCGAAGGCACCCGTGATATGGAAACCGATGGCAGGTATGTCCTTCACCAACGTCTCGTCCTTCAGCTGTTCGCTGGTCAACCATCGCTTATTGGCACAGCCATAGTCGAGCTTGTTACGGTACTCCTGAGTGTGTACGGAGCCCAGGATGGGACGAAATTCCGGCAGTTCAATCTTTCCGATGCGCGTCAGCTGGTCGAATACCTGCTGCTGCTTGAACTTCAGCTGCTCGGAGTAGGGCAGATTCTGCCACTTGCAGCCACCGCAGACACCGAAGTGCTGGCAGAAGGGAGTCGCGCGTACATTACTATATTGTATAAAGCGTACTACCTCGCCTTCGGCAAAGGAGTGCTTCTTGCGTCGGATCTGCACGTCGCACACATCGCCGGGCACGCAAAACGGCACAAACACCACCAGCTCCTCCCAGTGGAACAGGCACTTCCCTTCGGCTGCCACAGCCTCTATCGTCACGCCCTCAAGGAGCGGTAATGGTTTCTTCTTTCTAGCCATATCTATTCTTTTGAGGTGCAAAGGTACGAATAAATATAAAAAAATCCCAATTTTTGCACGTTTTTCTTGCGTATGTGCGGAAAATTTAGTAACTTTGCACAATTCAATTCAAAACAATAAAATAATCATAATAATAACGTATTAAGTAACAAACTTATGAGTCAGAAAAGAGTTTACCTCTTCGGTAACGGTAAGGCCGAAGGTAATGCAAAGATGCGTGAGGAACTGGGCGGTAAGGGTGCAAACCTCGCCGAGATGAACTTGATCGGTGTTCCCGTTCCTCCAGGTTTTACAATCACCACTGATTGCTGTAACGAGTACTATCAGGTTGGCCAGCAGAAGATCATGGAGCTGCTGAACGACGATGTGATGGCTGCCGTGAAGCACATCGAGGTGCTGATGAATTCGAAGTTCGGTGACAAGGAGAATCCCCTGCTCGTCTCTGTCCGTTCGGGTGCTCGTGCCTCTATGCCCGGTATGATGGATACTATCCTGAACCTCGGTCTGAACGACGAGGTGGCTGAGGGCATGGTGAAGAAGACCAACAATCCCCACTTCGTTTACGACAGCTATCGTCGTTTCGTACAGATGTACGGTGACGTGGTGCTCGAGATGAAGCCTGTGAACAAGACCGACATCGACCCGTTCGAGGAGATTATCGAGGGTGTGAAGAAGGAGAGCGGTGTTGTTCTCGACAAGGATCTCTCTGTTGAGGACCTGAAGAAGCTGGTGAAGCTGTTCAAGGCAGCCATCAAGGAGCGCACCGGTAAGGAGTTCCCCGATGATCCTATTGAGCAGCTCTGGGGTGCTATCTGCGCTGTGTTCCGCAGCTGGATGAACGAGCGCGCTATCCTCTATCGTAAGATGGAAGGCATTCCCGACGAGTGGGGTACTGCCGTATCAGTGATGGCTATGGTATTCGGTAACATGGGTGATACCTCTGCTACTGGTGTATGCTTCAGCCGTGACGCTGCCAACGGTGAGAACCTGTTCAACGGTGAGTATCTGGTGAACGCTCAGGGTGAGGACGTTGTGGCTGGTATCCGTACCCCGCAGCAGATTACGAAAATCGGCTCTCAGCGCTGGGCTGAGCGTGCCGGCATCTCTGAGGAGGAGCGCGTAGCCAAGTATCCTTCTATGGAAGAGGCCATGCCTGAGATCTATGCCGAGCTGAACGGTATCCAGGACAAGCTGGAGCATCACTATCACGATATGCAGGATATGGAGTTCACCGTTCAGGAGGGCAAGCTCTGGTTCCTCCAGACCCGTAACGGTAAGCGTACAGGTGCTGCTATGGTGAAGATTGCCATCGACCTGCTGCATGAAGGTATGATCGACGAGAAGACCGCCATTATGCGCTGCGAGCCTCAGAAACTCGACGAGCTGCTGCACCCCGTATTCGACAAGAAGGCTCTGGCTACTGCCAAGGTGATTGCCCAGGGTCTGCCTGCATCTCCTGGTGCTGCCTGCGGTCAGATCGTGTTCCACGCTGACGATGCCAAGGAGTGGCACGAGGATGGACATAAGGTAGTGCTCGTACGTATCGAGACCTCTCCTGAGGACCTCGCCGGTATGGCAGCTGCCGAAGGTATCCTGACTGCCCGTGGTGGTATGACCTCTCACGCTGCCGTTGTGGCCCGTGGTATGGGTAAGTGCTGCGTATCGGGTGTTGGTGCACTGAACGTGAGCTATAAGGACAAGACTGTCGAGATCGATGGCATTGTATATAAGGAAGGTGACTACATCTCTCTGAACGGTACCACCGGTCAGGTTTACGCTGGCGAGGTGCCCACGAAGGCTGCTGAGCTGAGTGGCGACTTCAAGGAGCTGATGGACCTCTGCGACAAGTATACCAAGCTGCAGGTTCGTACCAATGCTGATACACCTCACGATGCACAGGTGGCTCGTGCCTTCGGTGCCAAGGGTATCGGTCTGACACGTACCGAGCATATGTTCTTCGAGGATAAGAAGATCATTGCCATGCGTGAGATGATTCTCTCTGACAGCGTTGCCGGACGTGAGAAGGCTCTCGCTAAGCTGCTGCCTTATCAGAAGGCCGACTTCAAGGGCATCCTCGAGGCTATGGACGGTCTGCCCGTGAACATCCGTCTGCTCGATCCTCCTCTCCACGAGTTCGTTCCCCACGATCTGCCAGGTCAGCAGACTATGGCCGATGAGATGGGCGTAAGTCTGGAGGCTATCCAGCGCCGCGTAGCTTCACTCGCTGAGAACAACCCGATGCTGGGTCACCGTGGTTGCCGTCTGGGTATCACCTTCCCCGAGATCACCGCTATGCAGACCAAGGCTATCCTGAGCGCTGCCTGTGAGTTGAAGAAGGAGGGTAAGAACCCGATGCCGGAGATCATGGTTCCGCTGATCGGTACACTCTATGAGCTGAAGCAGCAGAAGGAAGTGATCCAGTATGCTGCTAAGGAAGTATTCCAGGAGTATGGCCTTGAGGTCGAGTTCGAGATCGGTACGATGATCGAGATTCCTCGTGCTGCCCTGACCGCCGACCGCATCGCTACTGAGGCACAGTACTTCTCATTCGGTACCAACGACCTGACTCAGATGACCTTCGGTTACAGCCGCGACGATATCGCATCGTTCCTGCCTGTATACCTTGACAAGAAGATCCTGAAGGTAGACCCGTTCCAGGTGCTCGACCAGGTTGGTGTAGGCCGCCTCATCAAGTTCGCCGTGAAGGAAGGTCGCGAGGTACGTCCTGACCTGCGCTGCGGTATCTGTGGTGAGCATGGTGGTGAGCCCAGTTCTGTGAAGTTCTGTGCCAAGATCGGCATGAACTACGCATCTTGCTCTCCGTTCCGTGTGCCCATCGCACGTCTCGCTGCCGCGCAGGCTGCTGTGGAAGAGTAAATATCACACTGATATAAATTTAAGGGACCTGCCCGTTTGGGCAGGTCTCTTTTTTGCACTCTAGAGATAAAGATGTCTAACCTATCTCCCCTTCCTATACATACTTGGATTGATACCCTTCATCCTTCTGAAGAAACGGGTGAGCGAAGCAGTCTCAGAAAAGTGTAGGCGGACGGCTATATCTGCGATGGGTAGTGAGGTTTGTTGCAACAGGTAGGAGGTTTCCATCAGAAGCATCTGGTTGATGTAGTCGACCACTGTGCGGCCTGAAACGTTACGGACAATCTGTGAGAGATAGCGCGGCGTGATACAGAGCTGTGAGGCATAGAAGGCGACATCATGGTGCTCGGCGAAGTGGATGGGCACAAGACGAAGGAAATCGAAAAACAATTCCTCAATACGCTTAGGGAACCGGCGGTCGCGGATGGTGCGTTCCTGGATGGCATTCAGTTCTAGCAGAAAGAGACCATACGTGGTGCGAAGGCACTCACTACGAAAGGGATGATCAGCCGAGAGGAGATAGCGACGGATGATGCCCATCAGTTCCATGAGGTGGTGGTTGTCTTCTTCCGCAAGGGTCAAGCGCGGTTCTTTCAGCTCCACTACAGGCAGGTAGGCGGCACGGATGGCATCGCGCATCGTAGGTGATTCGAAAGCGAAATCCTTGTCAGCAACAAGGCAGATGCCACGATAGTCATCGGAGATATCAATGACGCTTACCACCATTCCTGGGGCATATATTATAAGGTCGTCCTTGGTGTAGTGAACCTCGCGACCATTGTATAGCATCGTTATCCATCCATGCAGCACGATGGTGTAGCCGTAGGCGGCAACGGTTCCCGGTAGCGCATTGGTTTCTACCAATGAATTGTGCGCATCGGTATCGACAATCAGTAGTTTTCCGTCCCAGTCAGGGATGGTGTTGTGGCCATATTGCCACATCCAGGTGGCTTCTAATCTGAACATATCACAATGAATAATGGTTCCTGGGTGCAAATATACAAAGAAAAATCGAGTTATTTCCGTTTCAATCAATTTTTATTCCGTTTAGGTTTACAATTGAATGAGTAAATATGTGTAACTTTGCCCCCAAATGATGATCAAACATTAATATTCACCTAAAATAAAACAGATTATGACAAAAGAAGAAGCATTGAAGCAATTCGCTCAGTTAGGCGCTGTATGGTTTGGCAACAGTAAGCAGCATTTCGCATTCTCGGCATACTGCCGTCTGCAGGGTTGGAACAAGCTGGCCGACAAATGGAAGGAAGAGGCAGAGGAAGAGTGGGACGAGGCAGAGGAAGTGCTGCAGCGTCTGGTAGAGCTCGGCTGCAAGCCCGCCGACTTGCAGGAGGCTATGAAGACCATCGAGTTCCCCTTCTACGACGACCCCAAGCAGCAGATAGAGTCTGACTACGAGCCCACTGCCGTCAAGCAACTGAGCGAGCTGGCAGCAGCCTTCGCCGACGACTATCCCACGCAGAAGCTCATCCAGAAGTGGATTGACGGCGAGAAGGAACACATGGCATGGGAAGCTCAGTACCTGAACTACATCGAGAAACTCGGCTACGAGAATTTCCTCACAGCGATGATGTAAATAGGTAAACAAAAAATAGAAGCAATTATGGAAGGAATTCAGAAAGTTTATGATTTCTTAGAGAAGGCTGGAACATTCTATCTGGCTACAGTGG
>JAEEGG010009222.1_pt1 | contig 22183 bp, 17 predicted proteins | sample 9134161 | NCBI WGS metagenome assembly JAEEGG01 (sample SAMN16246543, study PRJNA631951) | gut metagenome | biome: gut microbiome; feature: rumen; material: CR-attached | host: Bos | place: Iran: Karaj | collected 2018-10
GTCCAAGATCGATATACAGATCCTTCACCTGAATCGCCTGTTCCCGCTGCTCGGCGGTAAGCACATGGGGCGGAAGGCAGTCGATCACGCCATATAAGGGTTCTTCCCCCATGACTGTGACCTCTCTGCCGGGCAGCATACGGCTGTCCACTCCCCCGATGGCGGAAAACCGAAGGAAGCCGTCGGTGATCTCGGTCACGATAAAGCCCACTTCATCCAGATGGGCATCAAGCAGAAGATGTTTCGCTCCTGGTTTTCCGCAGCGGCGGATTCCAAACAGATTGCCCATCACGTCCCGGTGCACCTCGTCCACCAGGGGGCGCATCAGTTCCTCGGCCCGATCCGTTACCGCTGATTCATAGCCGGATGGACCGCTTTCCCGGCAGAGCTGCCGGGTATATTCTTCAATCCGCATGATATTCTCCTTATCTCAGAGTTCATTTACGATCGTTTTGAAGGTCTCTCCGCGCTCCTCAAAGTTTTTAAATGCGTCAAAGGAAGCACTGGCCGGACTGAGAAGCACCGTTTCCCCCGGTTCTGCTGTCTTTGCAGCGGTCAGGACCGCCTGGCGGAAATCCGCTTCCTCCAGGATCAGCGGCATCTCTCCCCCGGCTGCCAGGACGGCTTCCCTGATCTTGGGACCGGTAGGTCCCGTCAGGATCAGAGCCCGCACTCTGCCGGGGATCTCCGCTCCCAATGGGGCATAGGGGATATGCTTGTCATATCCCCCTGCGATGAGGACGAGGCGCTGTCCTTCCAGGGCCCGGAGACCGGCAATGGTCCGGGATGGGCTGGAAGCGATGGAATCATTGATGTACCGAACTCCATTCTTTTCCCGCACCAACTCCAGACGATGCTCCACCCCGCCAAAGCTGCCGGCGACCTGGCGGCAGACCGCTTCGCCCACCAGGGGGTAAACGGCGCAAAAAGCCGCCATATAGTTCTCGATATTGTGCAGACCTGGCAATTTGATCTCCTCTCGCCTCAGCAGAGGATGATCCCCGAACCACACCGTCTCTCCATCGAACCAGCACCCTTCCGGCTGTCTTGTACGGCGGCTGAAAAAGCGCACCTTGCCCGAGGCCTCGGCCGCATAGGCAGAGGATACGGGATCGTCCCCGTTCAGCACCAGCAAACCGTTTTTATCCTGATGTAGGAATACGTTCTTCTTCGCCTGAGAGTATTCATCCATATCCCGATGCCAGTCCAGGTGGTTGGGCTGTACATTGGTCACAATGGCTGTGGAAGCGCTCATGGACATGCTCATAAGCTGGAAGGAGGAGAGTTCAACCACAGCGCAATCCTGCGGGCTGATCCGATCTACCTGATCCAGAAGCGGATGGCCGATGTTGCCGCCCAGCCAAACGGTCTTCCCCGCAGCCTTCAGGAGTTCGGAAAGGATGGTCGTTGTCGTCGTTTTTCCGTCGCTGCCGGTAATGGCAAAGACAGGGCATGGACAGAGCTGAAAAAAAGCCTCCATTTCGCTGGTGAGCACTGCGCCGGGCTTCAGAGGGATCTGATCCGGGCGGATACCGGGCGTGCGAAACACCACATCCTCTGTCAGATCCCGAAGATAATCCGGACCGGTGATCGTTTTCACTCCATCCATAGGCGGAAGTTCGCGTTTATCTCTGACCGTAACTTCAAGTCCTTCTGCAGCAAGCAGCTTGACCAGCGGTTCATTGCTGATCCCCATGCCAAGAACGGCCACCCGTTTTCCCCGGAGGCCGTCAAGGTAGTCTTTCAGATTCATCTTTTCACTTCCCCGCAACTGTTAATGTGTTCCGAATATCTATTGATCATTATAGCCCAGCACCGGGGCAAATGCAATCCTCCCCGCCTGACGGCCTTGACAGTCTTCCCCCGGCAGAGTACAATGCCGCTGTGAGCAAACAGGGCAGTCGCGCATCCGCTGCGAAAGCGGGGATGTGAGGAAAGTCCGGGCTGCACAGGGCGAGGATAACGGCTAACGGCCGCCGAAGGCGACTTCAGGAAAAGTGCAACAGAGAGATACCGCCGTCCGTCCGGGCGGCAAGGGTGGAAACGTGGGGTAAGAGCCCACGGAACGGCTCGGAAGTGCCCGTTCATGTAAACTCTATCCGCAGCAACACCGTGGCAGTGGGGACAACAGGCCTGCCCGGCCGTCCCCAAGGAGGTGGCTGGAGCGCAGCGGCAACGCTGCGCCAAGATAGATGACTGCCGCGGACATGAAAATGTCCGTACAGAACCCGGCTTACGGTTTACTCACAAAGAAAGGCGGCACACATGTGCCGCCCTTCTTCATTCTATTCCAGATCCCGATAGAAATAGATATCCGCCTTGTCCTCCTGGATCGTACCGCGATAGGCCCGATTGTCAAAACCGCCGATGGAAAACCCCTGGCTGATGTAAAACAGGCACGCGGACAGATTGTTATCCTGCCCCACCGTGTAGATTCCAATCATTTCCAGGGTCTGCGCTTCCTCCATGCAGGCCTGAATGAGCCTTCCGCCCACGCCGCTTCTCCGCCGATCCCGGCATACTTTCAGGTCATCCAGATAAAGATACCGGAACATATGACGCCGCAGCACGGCAAGACCGATGCAGGCGCCATCTTCATAAGCTCCCAGGAATATGCCCTTTTCCTTTTCCAGATCGTATGGTTCGTCGGGAAAACACATTTCCTTTTCTTCCGCAAACCGTTCTGTCCGGTACGACCACACCCCGTCATGAAGCGCCGGGATCATTCTGCCCCACAGGGTAAAAGGTTCGTTTTTCAACTGAGCATCCTGTCCATGAGCAGGATCGATCCTGCAGATCTCAACCAATCGTTTCGCCTCCCGCATACACAGGCACCGGCTCCCTGGGGGGCCGGTGCCGATGATTTAAATGGATCCTGGTTGGTCTTATTCGTTCTCTGCCAGAGCCTTTGCTTCCTCTATGATCTTCTGCTGAACCATGGCGGGAGCTTCCTCATACCGGGCGAACTTCAGAACGAAGGATCCGCGGCCCTGGGTCATGGAGCGGAGGTCGATGGTATAGGAACTCATCTCCGCCATAGGAACCTCAGCTTCGACGATCTGCATGCCGTCATGGGCGTTCATGCCCAGCACGGTTCCCCGGCGCTTGGAGCTGATATCGCTCATGATATCGCCCAGGTAGGAGTCGGGAATCGTAACGGTAAGAGTTCCGATGGGTTCCAGGATCACGGGGCTGGCATTCACCAGTTCCTTGTACGCCAGGTTGGCGGCCGTCTTAAAGGCCATTTCGGAGGAATCCACCGGGTGGAAATCGCCATCATACAGAGTGGCCTTCAGATAAACCATGGGGTAACCCGCCAGCACGCCCTTTACGCAGGATTCCCGCAGGCCCTTTTCCACCGCGGGGAAGAAGTTCTTGGGCACGCTGCCGCCGAACACTTCCTCTGCAAAGATCATGTCTTCCTGTTCGGTCTGAGGCTCAAAGCGGATCTTTACGTCTGCGAACTGGCCATGACCGCCGGTCTGCTTCTTGTGACGGCCGTGGGCTTCATACTTTTTGCGGATCTTCTCCCGATAAGGAACGCGGGCAGGAGAAAGGACCACCTCTACGCCGAACTTGTTCTTCAGCTTGGAGCAGAGCACATCCAGATGGATATCGCCGGCGCCGGAAATGACCAGCTGCTTGGTTTCTCCGTTGTTTTCCAGGCTGAAAGTGGGGTCTTCTTCGGCCAGACGGTTGAGGCCCTGAGCGACTTTGTCGTCCTGACCTTTGACCTTGGGGCTGATGGCCATGGAATAACAGGGTTCTGCGAACTCGATCCCGGGAGCGGCTTCGACCTTGGACGCGGCGCAGAGGGTATCGCCGGTCTTGCTGTCAGTCAGCTTGGCCACAGCGCCGATATCGCCGCATTCGATGACCTGCACCTCGGTATTCTTCTTGCCCTGCATGACATAAATATGGCCCAGCTTTTCGTTGGCCCCGCTGCGGGCATTGACCAGAGTCATATCAGGAGTGACCTTGCCGGCCAGAACTTTGAAAAGGCTGAACTTGCCGAACTGGTCGGAAATGGTCTTATAGATGATCGCCTTGGCGGGAGCATCAGGATCCAGTTCCTTGCCTTCTTCCCGGGGGCCGGGGAAGTAATTCACGATGGCGTCCAGAAGGACAGTGGTACCCAGTCCGCTCATGGCGCTTCCGCAGAACACCGGGCAGATGTCACCATCCCGGATGCCGACGCTCAGGGCTCCATAGACCTCATCCAGGGAGAGTTCCATGGTATCCAGATACTTCTCCATCAGCTCTTCGCTGGTACCGGCCGCATTTTCAACCAGCTCCTCGTTGAGCTCGTTCAGACGGTCGGCTTCCGCGGCAGGGACCGGGATCTCCGTCCGTTTTCCGCCTTCGATACGGTAAGCCTTTTTAGTGACGACGTCGATGATGCCGGTGACCTTCTCGCCTTCCACCACAGGCATAGCCAGAGCGGAGACGGAATTGCCGAAGCGTTCGCGCAGCTGGTTGAAGGTACGGTCGTAATCCGCATGCTCTTCATCCGTCTTGGAAATATAGATGGCGCGGGGCTTGCCGGCCTGGGTAAGGGATTTCCATGCTTTTTCGGTGCCGACGTTGATCCCGTCCTTGGCAGTGACGCAGATAATGCCCGCATCCGCTACCCGCAGCGCCTCCTGAACTTCGCCGGCAAAATCGAAGAAACCGGGAGTGTCCAGAATGTTGATCTTGATCTTGTTGTAGTTGGCATAGACGGTGGAGGTGGAGATGCTGATCTGGCGCTTGACTTCTTCAGCGTCATAGTCGCAGGTGGAGTTGCCTTCCACCACCTTGCCGAGCCGGTCCGTCATTCCCGTGAGGTAAAGGATGCTCTCGGCCAAGCTGGTCTTGCCGGTGCTGCCATGGCCCAGCAGACAAATATTGCGGATCTTATCTGACATGAATTTCCTCTCCTTATTAGAATCTGCAAACTTTTAAAATTATACATGAGCGCAGGGAAAAATACAAGTCTTTTTCTCGGGAAGACGGAACAGGTTAACGGTCGCCGTCCGCGTTATCGGAAATCAGCAGCGTTGCTGCCGTCCAGCCCAGCTGGAACACGATCAGGTTCCAGGCGGATATGTTGTTGAATGCCCCTCTTGCCGAGGCCAGGGCAATGATCCCGACAGCCAGCACAGTACCGATCAGCGTCATGGCCGTCGATCTGTGCACGGCCTTGACCATACGTCTTCCGCACCGGATGACCTCAATATAGTGGTTCACGCCTTCCCTTGTCATAATCGCCGCAGGAGGCTCCTGCTCACCCTGGCCCGCATCTGCAGACAGTCGGAATCGGTCCTCCGCAGGCGGGAAAGTAACTTCATTCCCGCTGAGGCGGAATTTGCTTTTGATCATAGCCGGGGTAATGTCAAAATCCCGTACCGCATAAATGGGGCGGAGTCTGCTGCGATTCAGAGAGGTCAGAGCCGAACGCACAACGTCAGACGGAGAATACGCTATAATAAACAGCGCACAGAGTTTGCCGTTCACCGCCGTATAGATCGCGCCGTTTACATCAATATTCGCCGGGATCTGGATCCCCTTCAGACTCATATAGGCGCCGGTTCCGATATACACTCTGTCCTGCGCGATGTTGGCGCTGAAGCCGCCGTCTGCGTCATACAGGAAGTCGTCCGTGCGCCGGGTTGGCGCCGCATACTGTCTCATGAGTTCATCGAACGCTTTGGACAGACCGGAGCCGGAGGCGATGATCATACTGCCCGTATAGGAGATGATCTGCTCGACCCTGGTACCGGACAGAACTTTCATACCGGTTATGCTTACGGTTTTTTCCGGAAACAGATCCCCGTCCCGCAGGACCAATCCTTCTCCCGCACGGATCTCCTCTGCGCCGCTCCAGCCTGCAATGGCAGCTCCTCTGCCGGCAAGCCGGCGGGCGATGAGGGAAAATGTGCGATGGTAGGCCAAAAGCGCCGTACAGGATGCGCAGGCAATAGCAAGACCTGCCATGGTGTGAAGCCATGCGCCGTTTCCCGAAACGATCGACGCAAGAAGCGCCAGGAGCACGCACAGGACGATAAGCAGCAGGCTGATCCGGCGATAGAGCTCGTCCACCGGATCCTGCTGAATCATTCTGGCAATAAACCCGCGGTATCCGCCAAGATGTTTGGAGATCACCGGCCCCAGATCCGTCTGCGCGGGTTCCGCCTGCACAACGGTGGGTATTTTGGCTCCCCGCATGGTGCGGAAAGAATCTCGCAAGGCGGTACGGCCCATTCGGGTACCCAGAAGCGCAAAAGCTGTTGTCAGCGCAGCGGAAGCATTATACGGCAATCCGACCGGGGTCCCGGTTCCCAGCATGGACCAAAGCCCGTCTCCCAGCGCGGCCAGATTCGCAAACAGGACAAGGGTTTCAAAGCCGGGTTTTCCTGACGCCAGCGTTTTGATCCCCCGTGCTGATATCTCCCAGCCGCAGGCCATTACAGCCGCCTGAATTACGAGAAGAATGATGTATACCGTGTTCTTCTCCCGCAGAAGAGCGATCGACGTATTCTCGCGCCCGCCCAGCAGGGTGATGAAACAGATCGCCGCACACAGAAGAAAGGCCAATATAGTACGCCGCTGAAGTCCGGGGATGCCGGAGGCGTATTTTTCCGCAGCTTCTGACGGCCCGAGGTCCGCCATTTGCTGCAGCCATTCCTGTTTTGCCTGCCGGATTGCTTCCGCTTTTGCCTTGCGTTCCTCTTCCCTGCGTCTGCGTAGTTCTTCCCGTTCCGCAGCTCTGCGTCTGCGCTTTTCTTCCTTCTCAGCTTCTCTGTGTTTGCGAAGCTCCTCCCGTTCCCGCTCTCTTTTTTCCCGAAGCGCCTGTTCTTCTTCTCGTTTCCTTAACGCTTCGGCAGCAAGTGCGGCCGCTTTTGCTTCCTCTTCAGCTAGACGAAGCGCTTCTTCTTCAGCTGTCTTTTCCGGGTCCTCTTCCGATTCATTCTCCGGGAGCGGGATCGGTTCTGATTCCCAAACCGGTTCCGGTTCCGGGATCGGCTCTGCATCCGGGACCGGTTCTGCTTCCGCTTCCGATTCACACGCCGGCTGCAGCTCCGGACCGGCTTCAGATTCCATCTCCTGCTCCGGCATTTGCTGCGGTTCTTCAGCGGAAGACGCCGCTTCTGCCGAGGCAGTCGCTTTTACGATCGCATCCCAGAGTGCATCCGGGTCAACTTCCGGTATGTTCTCCAAGGTTTCAGCCGCATCCTGCGCTTCTGCTTCCGAAGCTTCAGCCGCCTGCTCCTCTTCCGCCGATGACCCGTCCAGTTCCCTCCGCAATTCCGCAATGATCTGTTCTGCCTGCTCCTCCAGTTTATCCTTGGAGAGCTTTCGTTCATCGCGCATGAAGGCTTCGGATTTATACTCCGACAGGATCTGCTCCAGGGTGAATTCCTCTTCGGGCTCCTCCGGAATATTCACTTTTGTCTGATCCAGCTCAGACATAGCAGCTTCCTCAATTCATCTGGTTTTATTGCTGCGCTGACGCACCGCTTCGTACAATACTACGGCAGCTGCCGCAGAGGCGTTGAGAGAGGACACCTTTCCGTGCATGGGGATGGAAACCAGAAAATCGCAGGATTCCCGAGTCATTCGGGACATGCCCGTACCTTCCGATCCGATCACAATGACCGTGCCTTCCGCCAGGTCAGCCTCCCAAAGGCTCCTGTCCCCCTCCGCAGCCGTTCCGAATACCCAGAGCCCGGCTTTTTTCAGTTTCTCCAGGGCTGCGCTGAGATTCGGCACCCGAGCAACAGCCATGTGTTCAACCGCTCCGGCCGAGGTCTTTTCCACAATGGCAGTGATACCTGCACTGCGGTGCTTCGGGATCACGACCCCGTGCGCGCCTGCCGCTTCGGCTGTACGGATGATCGCGCCGAGATTATGCGGATCGGTGATTTCATCGCAAATCACCACCAGCGGTTTCTCCCCCCGTGATTCCGCAAGCTCCAGAATGGATTCCAGGGTATCATACTCACGCAGGGCGGCAACGGCGATCACCCCCTGGTGGGCATGGGTAAAGCTCATGGCGTCCAGCTTATGCCGGTCAACCTCGGAAATCACAGCTCCCTGTGCTTTTGCTTTCTGGGCAATAAACCGCAGCGCCTTATCCTGCTCGCCCCGGGCAAGATAGACCTTGTCCAGCGCCCGTCCGGCCCTCAGCGCTTCGATCACCGCATTCTTGCCTTCGATCCGGCTCTCGTCCTGCCGGTCTGTATCGTTCATACCATGCTCCTAAGCCGAGGTCGTCCGAAGGATTCCCTCTGTATCAATTATATGACAATGTATTATATCACGCATCTTTTCACTAGAAAAGCCCATTTCCCCAAAAAGCGTCAGGAAAGTTTCAAGGCAGTCTCTCAATCACAGCGGCCGCCCGCCCCTTGAGGAGCCGGGCAGGGGCCAGGCGATTCAAAGGCTTCTCATTCGATTTTTCTTGCTATTGTACGGGAGCTTGATGTATTATATGTGATGTATGTGCAAGACCATCTGGATCAACGAATCAATATGATACAGGGAGCAATATGCTGAAATCATCCGGCAGTCTTTTCCCGTTGAAAGGAGAATTTTCATGAACAATTTCCTGCAGGATCTGGGAATCCTGAATCCCAAAGAGATATATCGCAATCTGGAACCTGCCAGATTGGTCGAAAAAGCCGTAGCGCGCGGAGAGGGCTGCTTGAGCAGCACCGGCGCGCTTGTGGTGGAGACCGGGAAGTATACCGGCCGCTCCCCTGACGACCGCTTCGTGGTAGACGAGCCGGAGATCCATAATGAGATCGACTGGGGCAAGATCAACGTGCCTATTTCTCCCGAACGTTTCGATTCCATTCTGGGAAAAGCCTGCGCCTATCTCCAGGGCCGGGAACTGTTCGTATTCGACGGGTTTGCCGGAGCGGATCCCGCCCACAGGCTTCCCGTGCGGGTCATCAATGAGCTGGCCAGCCAGAACCTTTTCATCCACCAGCTGCTTGTCCGCCCCACCCGGGAAGAGCTTCAGAACTATATCCCCGGTTTTACCGTGATCGCGGCCCCCGGATTCCTTTGTCAGCCTGAACTGGACGGGGTCCACTCCGAAGCCGCCATTATCATCAGCTTTTCCCGCAAACTGGTCCTTATCGCCGGAAGTCGGTATGCAGGTGAGATCAAAAAAAGCGTATTCTCTGTGATGAATTACGTTCTGCCGAAACAGGGCGTGTTTTCCATGCACTGTTCCGCAAACCTGGGGCCCGATGGGGATACCGCCATTTTCTTCGGGTTGAGCGGCACAGGCAAGACCACTCTTTCCGCCGATCCCAGCCGCCGGCTCATCGGCGACGACGAACACGGCTGGAGCGAAACGGGCGTCTTCAACATTGAGGGCGGCTGCTATGCCAAATGCATCCGGCTTTCCAAGGAAAATGAGCCGCAGATCTGGGACGCGATCCATTTCGGATCTCTGGTGGAAAATGTCGTCATGGATCCGGAAACCCGGGAGCTGGATTTTGACAGCGCCGCACTGACGGAGAACACCCGGGTGGGATACCCGGTCGAATTCATCCCCGGCTGCGTGATCCCCGGTATGGGAGGACACCCGAAAACCGTGATCTTCCTTACAGCCGATGCTTTCGGCGTGCTGCCCCCCATTTCCAAGCTCACCCGGGAGCAGGCCATGTATCACTATGTAAGCGGGTATACCGCCAAGGTCGCCGGTACGGAACGGGGGATCATCGAGCCTCAGGCTACCTTCTCCACCTGTTTCGGAGCGCCTTTCCTGCCTCTCCATCCCTCCGTTTATGCGGAGATGCTGGGTCAGCGGATCGATACCCACAAAACGAACGTCTACCTGGTCAATACCGGCTGGGCTGGCGGCCGTTACGGCAGCGAACGCAGCTTCCGCATGAAGCTCCGCTATACCCGCGCCATGGTGACCGCCGCTCTGAACGGCGATCTGGAAAAATGCGAGTTCACCGAAGATCCCATATTTGGACTTCACTATCCGAAAACCTGCCCCGGCGTACCGGACGAGTTTCTTGATCAGCACGCCCTCTGGCAGGACGAAGCAGCCTATGAAGCCGCAGCCAGGGAATTGGCCGCAAACTTCCGCCGCAACTTCGAACAATACGGAAACATGCCGGAAGCTATCATCCAGGCCGGCCCCAGGATCTGAGAATCAGCAGTTGATAGCATCGATCCCGGGCACGACCCGCTGACGGCAGCAGGAGCGCAGTTATGAAAGAGAAGAAACCGGATAAAAACAATATCGGTGTGCTCTCGTGGATCATCAACGTGATCCTGTTGAGTGCATTCTGGCCTGCGGGCGTGATCCTGCTGATCATGCGTCTGAGCGGGAACGACGTCATCTCCAAGCTTTTGATGCAGCTTTTCAGCAAAGTGGAGGAACACCGGGAGGATACCGCCCGGTTCGATCCTCTGATGCCCCAGGCCAATTCCTCTTCAAAATCCCGCGCCGCCCGTCAGGGCATCCATACGGAGCAGCAGGCCCAGCCGTTCCATCCGCAGCAGGCGCATGCGCAGACACAGCAAAGCACGCAGGACGGCGGGAAGCAGGCTGAGCCGGAGACGAAGCAGAAGGATCCTGTGGCCCGGATCGGCAAGGGACGCACTCTGCTGATCATTTTTGGCTGGCTGCTTCTGGCGGCCGGTGTGCTTACCGTTTTTGAACCGCTCAGCAGAGGCGCCCTTTGGCGGGTGCTGGAATCTGTCGCCATCGCTCTCGGAGGCGGAGGCATGCTCTTTGCCTCGTGGAAAAAAGGCCGCAAGGAACAGGATTACCAGAACTGCGTCAAAGTAGTGGGCGATAAAGCCAGCATAGACCTGAATTCTCTGGCAGCCGCCGTGGGACGCAAACCAAAGGATCTCGAAAAAGATCTGGACGACATGGTGGACAGAGGGTATTTCGGTGAAGCTGCGTATTTTGATAAATCCCGGGATGTGCTGATCATCGATCCCGTCAAAGCCGAAGTTCAGCTGCAGAAGGCTGCAGAAGCAAGTCCGGAGGGCAAGGATCAATATCAGCTTCTGCTCATGGAACTTGACAGGAGCGTGCAGCGCATCCGCGAGCCCGGAATGCAGCAGAAAGCCCTGAAGATCCGCGGACTCACTTCATCTATCTTTGCCGCAGTCCGGGAGGATCCGAAGAAGCGTCCTAAAATCGGAACCTTTCTGAACTATTACTTTCCTCAGACCCTGAAACTGCTGAACAGCTATGGGGATATTGAAAGCAAGGAATACCAGGGCGAAAATCTCAGCAAGACCCGGGACAGGATCGAAGGCGCGGCTGATCTGCTCATCGATGCTTATCAGCGGCAGCTTGACGCACTTTATCTTTCCACCTCCATGGATGTGGACAGCGATATCGACGTTCTGGAGACCATGCTCAAACGGGACGGCCTGGCGGGAAGTGCATTTTCCGCGTTGGGAGAAGATGCGCAAGGCCAGCAGCAGGGCGGGGTTTGATCCGCTTTGGCAAAACGGATATCCTGCGCATACCGGATCCGGAGAGAAGCCTCTCCGGATCTGTTTTTTACCGGGCAGAACTCCGGCCGGCTTGCCGGAAAACTCCTGTAAAAAGGTATTTCAAATACAGGATTCACATGGTATAATATATTGATATAGTAGCCATTCTCCGGGAGGACAGCATGACGATGGAACTGGTGACCTGTGTGGGAAACACAGCCGCGCTCCGAGCCGCAGTGCTCGGCGGGGCAGATATGGTGCGCATCGGACTCCGGAATTATTGCCGGGCAGGCAGCCGAAGCCTGTCTGAGGAAGAGTTCCGTGAGGCGGCTGCGTACTGTCTTCCTCGGGGTGTGCGGATCTGTGCGGCCATGGATCTGCCTGTCCCGGCCGAGCGTTTTCCCGGTGCGGTTGATGCCGCCCTGCGGCTTGCCTCCATGGGCGTCTCCGCCTTCAGCGTTTCCGATCTCGGATTGCTTCGCGCGCTTCGCATTCGCATGCCTGAAACCGCCGTTTTCGCTTCCGACGCCATGTCTGTTCACGACAGCACCGGAGCGGCTCTTGCGGCCAAACTCGGCGCATCGCGGCTGCTTCTTCCTCCGCAGCTCAGTCGGGATGGGATCGAACGGATCCTGCATCGCTGCCCCATCGAGAGTGAAGTCCTGGTCTTCGGATTTGCCTGCGTCAGCTGCGGGCTTCCCTGCCGGCTGGCCAGTTTTGGCATAAAGGGGAGCGATTCCTCCTCCGTATGTACCCGAGCCTGCCTGGAGAGCTTTGGCTACGCTTCCCGCTCTGACGGTTTTCGTCCCGCGCTCCGCCCCGTCTTTCTGGCTGAACACCTGCAAGAACTGGAACAGCTGGGCGTAAGTGCGGTCACTCTTGCCGCCGAAGAGCGGAATGCGGACTTCACCGCCGCATTCACCAATCTGTTCTACCGCCTTCTTCATGACCGCAAGCCGCCTGACGGCAATGATATTTACTCCCTTCTCCGCCGCTACGTCCCGGAAGAGGTCAGCGACGCTTATTTCAACGGTGTTCCCGAGGATGCACTTCTGGCAAACGACCAGCCCGTCAAGGCCAAGCGCATTCCTCCGGCACAGCGTTTTCAGAATACGGCGGAAGAACCGCAGCGTGTGCCCGTGACCATGTACGCCATGCTGCGGAGCGGTCTTCCGATCCAGCTCCGTGCAGAGGATCGGGAAGGCCATATAGCCGCCTTCTCGGGTGCGGTCCCGGAGGCGTCCCGCTCCGGGAAGCGAGAGCTTACCGAAGCGCTGCTGCGCACACAGCTGTATAACACCCTGGGAACTCCGTTTTACTGCACCGAGGCCCATGTTTCTGCCGAACCCGGACTCAGTCTGTCCAGTCTGGACGTCAGTCGGGTCCGCAAAGCCGTGCTGGATCGTCTGATGGAGCAGCGTGCTGAGACGCCTCCTCCCAAAACGGCTCCGCTTCCTCCTCTGCTTCGGTGCGAAAGCGCCTATACAAACCCGGAGTTATCCATATCCATCCGAAAAGCCACGCAGCTTTCCCCCGCGCTTGCGGCGCTGAAACCGCTGTATCTCCATGTACCGATAGAGGTCCTGGAAGAAGATCCTTCCATCATCACTCCCTTCTGGGAAAACGGACATACCCGGATCTGCGCCGTTCTGCCTCCGCTCGTGCCTGACGCAGACGCTGTGGATACCTATCGCAGTCTCAGCACGCTGAAGCAGCTGCATATCGAAGATGTTCAGATCCATTCCCTCAGCCAGCTTGGACCCGCCAGGATCCTGGGTTTTCGGATCCATTGCGGCATCGGTCTCGCAGTAAGCAACGACTGGGCGCTGCGGGTCCTGCAGGACGGCGGCGCCAGTTCTGCCACCCTTTCTCCCGAACTGAGCTTCAGTCAGCTGAGGCAGCTTTCCAAATGCCTTGATACCGAGCTTTATGCCTATGGCCGCGTTCCGCTGCTCAGCTCCGAAACCTGCCTCATCAAAGCGGCCGGCGGCAGCTGCGACTGCCACAAGGCCTGCGGTCTGTTGGATAAAGCCGGACGCCTGTATCCGATACAGCGCACCGGAGGCTGCCGCAGCATCCTGTTCAGCGCGGACAAGCTCTTTCTCGGGGACCGTCTCAAGGAGCTGAAGACCCTTGGCGTTCGCTGTCTCCATCTGGCTTTCACTACGGAAAATGCCAGGGAATGCTTTTCTGTCGCTGAACGTTATCTGGGCCTGAACACCTATGTACCCAATGCAAAGATGAAGGGATATTATGAAGAGAACCGAATTAGTTCTGGCTTCCGCTTCTCCAAGAAGACGGGATCTTCTGGAGATGCTGGGACTGTTTGACCTGACTGTTCTTCCCGCCTGCGGAGAAGCTCCCCTGGATCCCCTCCTTCCCGTTGACGAAGCCGTAGCCATGGTGGCCTTGAGCAAAGCGAGGGACAGCGCCTCCCGCGCGCCAAAAGGTTCACTGGTACTGGGTGCCGATACCATAGTCTGCCTGGAAGGAAAGATCCTGGGCAAGCCGAAAAACGCTGCGGAAGCCTCCGCCATGCTTCATGCCCTTTCGGGAAAAAAGCATACAGTCTATACCGGAATGGCGCTGATCCAGGATGACCGGGAGCTGTGGGACACCGCTGCGGCGGACGTTTGGTTCCGTCCCATGGAAGATCCGGAAATCGAAGCTTATATCGCCACCGGCAGTCCGCTGGACAAGGCCGGGGCATACGGCGCGCAGGACCTCGCCGCCCTGTTCGTGGAACGCATCGAAGGGGAATTTTACACTGTAGTCGGCCTGCCGATGTGCGGGCTGGGAAAGCTGCTGGCTGCCTTCGGCATCCGGCTTTGGGGTAAAAATGGCTAAATTCTTCAAGACCGCAGGCATAGTCGTATTGATCCTTCTGGTACTTGTCCTCCTGCTTACGGGTATCGGCAGACTGTTGGGGGGCGCCTCTCCCCTGTCTCAGTTCCTGCAGGCTGCCCTGTCCCCGGTGGATAAATTGCTTGGCAGCGGGGTTGCCAAGCTGGAAGACATATATGGATATATGCATGATTACGACCAGCTGAAGGAAGAGAATGCCGCGCTCAAAGCCCGGATCGCGGAAATGGCGAACGAGGTGCGGCGCAGTCAGGATGCCAACGAGGAAAACGAGCGCCTGCGCACCCTGCTGAATCTGCAGCGCGCTCACATGGACTATGCCATGGTGGACGCCAACCTCATATCCTGGTCTACCTCCAGTTGGAGCAGCGCATTCAATATCGACCGAGGCAGCCGGGATGGCATCGAGGCCGGCGACTGTGTGATCACAGAGTGCGGCTATCTGGTGGGCATCGTGACGGAATGCGGCAGGTACTCCTCCGCTGTACGCACCCTGCTGGATCCGCGCAGCGCGGTTGCGGCCCGCATGGAAACAGCCGGGATCACCGCCGTTGCGGCCGGAGACTTCGCCCTGATGTCACAAGGGCGTCTCAAGCTCACCTATCTGCAGGATGCGGGAGTCCTGATCATCGGCGACACGGTTTTGACCACCGGCAGCGGAGGGGTCTATCCTTCCGGGCTGGTCATCGGCACGGTGGCTGATCTTCGTCTGGATCAGGGGGGATTCACGGAATACGGCATCATGGATCCGGCCGTTGAGCTGGCTTCCCTGCGGCAGGTCTTCGTGATCAGGGGATACGAGGAGGAAAACGATGCGGACTGAGATACTCCGCAGTGCCCTGCGCACAGCGCTGATCCTGCTTGTGTTCTATCTTCTGCAGGTGATCCTTCTTGCCCGTTTCCGTCTCTGGGGCGTCGTCCCTTTGTGTTTTCCCCTGCTGGCGGTGGCTGCCGGTTTATTCGGCGGCGGCATATGGGGCGGCTGCATCGGTCTGTTTGCCGGCATCATCTGCGACAGTTCGCTGGGTGATTCCGTCCTTCTGTTTACCGTTCTGCTGACGGTGATGGGGTTCTTTTCCGGGTTCCTGGGAGAGTTCATTATGGCCAGAGGGTTTCCCTCTTTCCTGCTGCTCGGGCTGATCGGCCTTATTCTGTGTACCTGCATCCAGGCCGTTCTCTTTTCCATGCTGATCCCCACCCCCTGGAGGGTCCTTCTGCTGGCATCCCTGAAGCAGCTGCTGATCACACTTCCCTTTTTCATTCCCGCTTATCTTTCCGTCCGTTGGGCTTTGCGGCCGATCAGGGCCGCCCGAAGAAAAACCACATTTTAAGGAGTACAGGTTTTCTCCTGCCTGAAATACGCCATGAAACGGAATACAAATATCTTTCGCGGACGCAGCGCTCTCCTGGTGGCATTGCCCATGATCCTCGCCTGTGTCGCCCTATTTGCGCTGTATGATCTGCAGGTGATGAAAACAGATTATTATGCTGCGCAGAGCCGAAACGCCGTTTACAGCACGGAAACGGTAGCGGCCGCCCGGGGGGAGATCCTCGACCGATATGGACGCGTCCTGGTAAGCAATCGGGTCAGCATGGATGTGACCATCGAACGCAAGCGTCTTGTGGAAGGGGATGATCCCAACGGAGCGATCCTGGGACTCATCCAGCTGGTTCAGGCCGCCGGTTATGCGTATACGGATACCATGCCCATTTCCCGGGACGCTCCTTTCGAGTATCTGCAGGATGGACAAGCGACGTTCCGGCAATATCTGGATCACTTTGAACTGGAGGAGGACACCTCTGCCGAAGAGCTCCTCACCTGGATGCGCCGGCACTACGCGATACCTGAGTCCTATTCTCCCGCCCAGGCCCGCTCGGCAGCCGGAGTTCGTTGGGAACTGGAGCGGCGGGAGCTTTTTGACGGCGGCACATACATTTTTTCCTCTGATCTGGACACCACTCTGATCTCAGCCATCTCTGAGCGGACATACCCAGGGGTAAACATCGTCACCAATTCAGCCAGGCAGTACAATACCGCCTATGCCGCGCATCTTCTCGGCCGGATCGGGCCCATACAGCCGGAAGATAAGGATTATTACCTGGAACAAGGCTATCCCTACAATGCTTCCGTAGGGCTGGAAGGGGTGGAGAAAGCCTTTGAATCCCAGCTCCATGGAACCAACGGCGTGCGGGTCACCGTCCGGTCCGAGGACGGGCAGGTCATTGACAGCTATTATCAGGAAGAACCCAAGGCGGGCAGCAATGTCTGTCTGACGATCGATCTGAACTGCCAGCAGGTCGTTGAGGATGCCCTTTCCTCTGAAATCGAAAAGATCAACCGGACTCGTACCCAGAATGCTCGGGCAGGCGAAGAAGTGCAGCTGGCCAAGAGCGGCGCTGCCGTTCTGATCCAGGTGGGCACCGGGGATCTTCTTGCCGCCGCTTCTTATCCTACATATGACCTGTCCAACTACTCCCGGGATTTTGCTCAGCTCATCTCGGATCCAACCAGGCCTATGTTCAACCGCGCCTTTCAGGGCACCTATGCTCCGGGTTCGACTTTCAAGGTGGTGACCGCCACCGCCGGCTTGAAGGAAGGGGTTATCTCCGCAGATACCAGGATCTATGACCGGGGAATCATCGACGAGTACGAGGGATATACGTATACCTGCTGGATCTATCCCGGCTCCCACGGCACCATCAACGTCCGGGAGGCGCTCCAGGTATCCTGCAACTATTTCTTCTATGTCGTCGGGCGCGCCGTGGGGATCGACGTCCTGGACCGATATGCTGCAAACTATGGTCTCGGCCAGGCGACCGGGATCGAGCTGTTCGAAGAAAAAGGCTCCCTGGCTTCCAAGGAATACAAAGAAAGCGTGATCGGCGAATCCTGGTATGTGGGCGATACGCTTCAGGCTTCCATCGGCCAGTCGTACCATCTGTTCACTCCCCTGCAGCTGGCCTCCTATGCGGCGACCATTGCGTCAGACGGAAAGAGATATGGAGTGCATATCCTCCGTTCCGTCATGTCTGCGGATAACGGGACCGTCCTGGATCACGTCAACCCGGAGATCCTCAGCGAGGTCGGTGCCGATGCGGCTGTGTACCGGGAGATCAAAGAAGGGATGCTGATGGCTTCCCGTTACGGCTCCGCTTCCTATGTTTTCCGAAACTATGATATTCCCGTCTGTTCCAAAACCGGTACGGCTCAGGTAAATCTGGACGAAGTGAACAACGCCGTCTTTATTGCGTTTGCCCCCATGGATAACCCGGAGATCGCTTTGGCAGTGGTTGTGGAAAACGGCGCCAACGGTTATTATCTTGCCGAAGTTGCCAGGGACATTTTCGACTGGTATTTCCATCGGCAGACCGAACCGTCTCCCATTCCGGAGGGGCAGTTTCTTCCCTGAACCGCAGCGGCATCCGGCAATACTTGAGGATTCCGTACCCACGGCGTATAATGATATATCTTAACGCATGGACAGGAGGTTTCGGCTTATGGGCAAGGTCATCCTGGTGGCTTCCGGCAAGGGAGGCACCGGTAAATCCACCACTGCCGCAGCGCTGGCCTGCGCCTTGTCGGAACTCGGCCGCCGGGTCGTCTGTCTGGATGCGGACGTGGAGTTGAGAAACCTTGATCTCTGTCTCGGCCTGAGCGACTGTGCCATGATGGATTACGGCGATGTGCTGGCAGGACGATGCAGTCTGGAGGACGCGCTGACGCCTTCTCGGGAGTTTCCCTCTCTGTTCCTGCTGGCGGCCCCGGTGGAACCGCCCGAGGGCGGAGCCGAGACTCTGATTCCTTCGCTGACCGAGAATTTCGATTACTGTCTGCTGGACTGTCCCGGCGGTCTCAACACCGCTTCACAGTGGGCGCCATGGGCTGACCTCGCCCTTGTGGTCGCCGCGACGGATCCCTGCAGTCAGCGGGATGCGGCCAGGGCTGCGCAGGTCCTTGCCGAACATGGCCTGGAAAAAGCCAGACTGCTGATCAACCGCGTATCCCGGCGTTTTCTGCGCAGTACCGAGGCCACCCTCGACGATACCATCGACTCTGTGGGTCTGCAGCTGATCGGCTATGTGCCGGAAGACCAAAGCGTCGCTTATGCTCTGGCCTCAGGAAAACCGCTTCTCTCCCTATCCCGCCGCGGCGCCGCCGCCGCATATCGACGCATTGCGAAACGATTGGACGGACAGTCTGTGCCTTTAAGGAGGTAGTTTATGAATATCGCTCTCATTGCTCATAACAACAAAAAGGAACTCATGGTGCAGCTTTGCATCGCTTACTGCGGTATTTTTTCCGCCCACAGCCTTTGCTCCACCAACACCACCTCCCGGCTCATCACCGAAGCCACGGGCATGGAGGTTCAGAAATACATGTCCAGGAGCCAGGGCGGCATTCAGCAGATCGCAGCCCGCATCTCGTACAATGAGATCGATATGGTGCTCTTTCTTGCGGATCCGAAGGCTCCGGAATACATGGAGGACATGGGTCTCATCGCCAGACTGTGCGACCAGTACAGTATTCCTTTTGCCTCCAATGTGGCAACGGCGGAGATGCTGATCATGGGTCTCCAGCGGGGAGACCTGGCCTGGCGTGACATCGTCAACCCGAAAAAACGCTGAACGAACCAGAAAGGAATTGACCTGAACGTGGACAAAATCAAACCCAGAACTCTCTCCGGTTTCCTGGAGCTGCTTCCGGACCGGGAGAGTCAGATGCAAGCCATACAGCAGATACTCAGAGAAACCTATTCACTGTTTGGTTTTACCCCGATCGATACACCTTTGATGGAGGCCTCTGAAGTCCTCCTGGCCAAGGGCGGCGGGGAGACGGAAAAGCAGATCTACCGCTTTGAAAAGGGAGACAGCGATCTCTCTCTCCGTTTTGACCTTACCGTTCCTCTGGCCAAATACGTAGCCATGAATGCGGGCCAGCTGGCTTTTCCCTTCCGCCGGTACCAGATCGGCAAGGTTTACCGGGGCGAGCGGGCTCAGCGCGGCCGCTTCCGGGAGTTCTACCAGGCAGATGTGGACGTCATCGGAGACGGGACCCTTGATCCGTCCAACGAAGCGGAGATGGTTGCGATCATCTGCACCGTTTTCAGCCGCCTCGGCCTGGACCGGTTCCAGGTGCGCATCAACAACCGAAAACTGCTGAACGGGCTTTTCTCCTGGCTTGGACTGAGCAATAAAGCCCAGGCGGTGATGACCGCTATCGATAAGCTGGACAAGATCGGCCCGGAAAAGGTCTGCGCGCTGCTGGTGGAAGATCTGGGCGTTGCTCCGGATATCGCAGAGAAACTCATGAACGTGGTTTCTTCTCCGGATCCTGCCGCCACGTTGGACTCCCTGGAGGGCTGCGACCCTGCTTTGGACGATGGGATCCGGGAACTGAAGCTGGTGACCGGTCTGCTTCCCTCTTTCGGCGTCCCTGCGGACAAATGGCGGTTGGATCTCACCATCGCCCGCGGACTGGATTATTACACCGGAACGGTATACGAGACCACCCTTCTGGATCATCCCGAAGTCGGTTCCGTATGCTCCGGCGGCCGCTATGACGATCTTGCCGCGTATTACACGGACCGGAAGCTCCCGGGCGTTGGAGTGAGCATCGGGGTATCCCGCCTTTTCTTCATCCTTCAGGATCAGGACCTTCTCCGGGATGAGGCGATCGTTCCGCCCTGCGACGCCCTGGTGATCCCCATGGGCGACGTGCTGGACTGGGCGGTGCAGACTGCTACCGTTCTGCGAAATGCGGGTATCCGCAGTCAGATCTACATGGAACAGAAAAAAGCAAAAGCGAAATTTGCTTACGCGGATAAACTCCGCATCCCCTTTGCCGTTGTGGTGGGTGAAGATGAACGCGATGCCGGAGCCGTCTCCCTCAAGGATCTCCGTACCGGCGAACAGCAGACGCTCTCCCCCGCGCAGGCAGCGGAAGCAATCCATACCGGGCTCCCTGACCGGGGCAAGCCCATTCAGGAAGGAAGGAAGCAGGAATAAAATGACACAGATGCGGACCCATACCTGCGGCGAGCTTCGAATGGAGCACGTGGGACAGCAGGTGAAACTCTCCGGCTGGCTGGAGAATCTGCGGATCGTTGGAAGCGGCTTTGCCTTTGCCGTTGTCCGGGACTATTACGGCACGACTCAGCTGGTGATCGATAACGAGGAGATGCTGAAGACTTTCCGGACCATCACCAAGGAATCCACCATCTCCGTGGAAGGGATCGTACGGGAGCGGGACTCCAAAAATCCCAAGCAGCCTACCGGTGATATCGAGATCGTTCCGGATAAAGTCGAGGTGCTCGGCCGCTGCCGTTACGGCGAGCTTCCTTTCGAAATAAACAGGAGCAAGGAAGCCGACGAATCTGCCCGTTTGAAATACCGTTCTCTGGATCTGCGGAATGCCGCCGTCAAGGAGAATATCATCCTGCGCAGCAAGGTGATCTCCGCCCTTCGGCAGGCCATGCAGGAACATGGTTTTCTGGAGATCACCACCCCCATCCTCACCGTTTCCTCTCCGGAGGGCGCCAGAGACTACCTGGTCCCGGCGAGAAAACATCCGGGAAAATTCTACGCGCTTCCCCAGGCCCCTCAGCAGTTCAAGCAGCTCCTGATGGTCAGCGGTTTTGACCGGTATTTCCAGATCGCCCCCTGCTTCCGTGACGAAGACGCCCGCGGCGACAGAAGCCCCGGCGAGTTTTATCAGCTGGATATGGAGATGGCCTTTGCTTCCCAAGAGGACGTCTTCGCCGTGATCGAGGACGTGCTGCCGCCGATCTTCGCAAAATACGGCAAGTATGACATCGCTTCCCAGCCTCCGTTCAGGCGCATTCCCTATCTGAAAGCCTTGGAAACGTACGGGTCCGATAAGCCAGACCTGCGGATCGATCTGTCCGCCAGGGATGTGACCGATCTGGTGGCGGACTGCGGCTTTGAACCCTTTGCCACCGGAGAGATCAAGGCGATCCCCATTTCCGAATGCAAGCTGACCCGGAAACAGATCGACAAGCTCTTGGCAGACTGCGAGGTCCAGGCGGGTGCCAAACCCTATTGGTTCAAGCTGGACGACAAGGGCGTGCTTGCCGGAGGCGTGGCAAAGTTCCTGCAGGACAAGCAGGCTGCTCTTACCGATACGCTGGGACTCAGGCCGGATACCCTGGTGCTCCTCTGCAGCGGCAAACGGGCACAGGCGCAGAAAACCGCAGGGGTCGCCATCAAGACCTTCGGTCCCGCATGCGAAGGGCATTATGATCGGGATCGTTATGAATTCTGCTGGATCGTGGACTTCCCCATGTATGAGATCGGTGAGGAGTCCGGTGAACTGGAGTTCTGCCATAACCCCTTCTCCATGCCCAGCGGAGGGCTGGAGACCCTGTTGAAGGCAGAGCGGGGAGAGATCGATCCCCTGAGCATCATGGCGGAGCAGTACGATATCGTCTGCAACGGGGTCGAGCTTTCCTCCGGTGCGGTGCGAAATCATGATCCGGAGATCATGATCAAGGCGTTTGAGATGGTCCGTCTCGGCGAGGAAGACGTAAAGCGCAAATTCCCTGCAATGTACAACGCTTTCTGCTACGGCGCTCCTCCTCATGCCGGCATTGCTCCGGGAATCGACCGGATGGTCATGCTTCTCGCGGGCGAGGACAGCATCCGGGAAGTGATCCCGTTCCCCATGAACAGGAACGCGCAGGACATCATGATGGGCGCGCCTTCAAGAGTAGAACAGAAGCAGCTCGACGAACTGCATATCGCGCTTGTCGAAGACTGAAAGCAGATAACAGACGAGCCAGCCGCATATACGGCTGGCTCGGTGGTTAACGGAGAGAAGGAGATGAAGCCGGAGTGG
>JAEEGG010009224.1_pt1 | contig 22179 bp, 14 predicted proteins | sample 9134161 | NCBI WGS metagenome assembly JAEEGG01 (sample SAMN16246543, study PRJNA631951) | gut metagenome | biome: gut microbiome; feature: rumen; material: CR-attached | host: Bos | place: Iran: Karaj | collected 2018-10
TCCGTCTTTTATGATGATTTTTTCGCAGACAGAATCGAATACCGCGCTAACGTTAGGTTTAGAACGAACGGAGGAGGCGAGTTTTGCTTCGCCGGTGAAATCCGAAAGGTTCTGCACTATTTTGACCGACTTGCAGATATCCGAAAGCAGCACCGCTTCCTGCAGCGCGGAATTGCCGCCGCCTATCAGAATGGCGTCAAGTCCGCGCATGTATCCGCCGTCGCAGACCGCGCAGTAGTACACTCCCCTGCCCGTGAGCTCGTCTTCGTGCTCGAGCCCCAGCGTGCGGTGTTTTACGCCGTTTGCGATTATGACCGCTTTTGATTCGTATTCCGAATACGTGGTCTTTACCTTTTTGACGGCTCCTTCGGTCATTACCGAATGCACCTCGTCAAGTTCGACTTCGGCGCCTTTTTCGAGCACGCTTTCGAGCATTTTATCGGCAAGATCTATACCCGAAATCTCGGAATATCCCGGAAAGTTTTCGATCTTGGGCGAATTGGTCATTTGCCCGCCGAAAGCGTTCTTTTCGATTATAAGCACTTTTTTGTCGGCTCTCAATGCATAGAGAGCGGCGGTAAGCCCCGCTGGGCCACCGCCAATCACTATAATATCGTACATTATTTGGATTCCTCTATATATTTACGGATAGCGGAAATGTCGTCGAATTTGTGGAGTTTTCCGCCGCGGACCACTACGAGCGTGGGCGACTGGGTGACGCCGAATTCGTTGACTAGGTCGATATTGCTAACGCAGTCGATCGCGTCGTAAGGAACGTTGGCTTTTTCGAGGAACATCTTAGCCATCTTGCAGCGCGGGCAGGTGGGAGACGTGAACAGATAGGTTATATCGCCGGTATTCGCGGTCTCTTCGTGTTCGCAGCATTCGCAGTGTTCGTGTTCTTTTTTATGCATAACGGAATGCGCAATATCGTATTCCTTGCGCTGCTTGAACTCCTGTGTCTTGCCGGTGTTCCAGTTCTGGATAGGCCTGTAGTATCCGGTTATGCGGGAATAGACCTCGGTGCTTTCGCCGCAGTCGGGGCATGTGTAGACTTCGCCGACCTTGTAGCCGTGATTTTTGCAGACGGAATAGGTGGGTGACAGCGTGTAATACGGCAGACGGTAGTTTTCGGCGATCTTGCGGACGAGGTTCGCGGCGGAGCGCCAGTCGGGGAGCTTTTCGCCCAGGAAGGCGTGGAACACGGTGCCGGAGGTGTAGAGGGTCTGCAGTTCGTCCTGAATGTCGAGCGCGGTGAAGATATCGTCGGTATAGCCGACAGGAAGGTGCGAACTGTTGGTGTAATACGGAGCGCCGCTGTTTTCGCTCGCGGTGATGATGTCGGGATACTTTTCGACGTCGTGCTTGGCGAGACGGTAGGAGGTGGATTCAGCCGGCGTTGCTTCGAGGTTATAGAGATCTCCGTACTGTTCCTGGTAGTCGGAAAGGCGTTCTCTCATATGGTTGAGCACATCTTTGGTGAATTCCTGAGTCTCTTTGTGAGTGAGGTCTTTGCGCAGCCAGCAGGCGTTGAGACCGGCTTCGTTCATACCGACGAGACCGATAGTCGAAAAATGGTTGGCGAAAGTGCCGAGATAGCGTTTGGTGTAAGGATACAAGCCGTTGTCGAGCAGTTTGGTGATGACGTTGCGCTTGACTTTGAGCGAACGCGCGGAGACGTCCATCAAGTGATCGAGCCGCTTATAAAATTCCTCGGGAGTCTTGGAAAGGTACGCGATACGCGGCATATTGATAGTAACGACGCCGATTGAGCCGGTGGATTCGCCGCTGCCGAAGAAGCCGCCGGATTTCTTGCGAAGCTCGCGCAGGTCGAGGCGCAGACGGCAGCACATACTGCGGACGTCGCTGGGCTGCATATCGGAATTGACGTAGTTGGAGAAATACGGTGTGCCGTATTTGCTGGTCATTTCGAACAGCAGGCGGTTGTTTTCGGTCTCGGACCAGTCGAAATCTTTGGTGATGGAATAAGTAGGTATAGGATACTGGAATCCGCGTCCGTTGGCGTCGCCTTCGATCATTATCTCGATGAACGCCTTATTGACCATATCCATCTCTTTTTTGCAGTCTTTATAGCGGAAAGGCATTTCCTTGCCGCCGACTATGCAGTTGAGTTCGGCGAGGTCGTTGGGAACGGTCCAGTCGAGCGTTATGTTGGAAAACGGCGCCTGAGTTCCCCAGCGCGAAGGAGTGTTCACGCCGTAGACGAAGGATTCGATGGCTTTCTTGACTTGATCATAAGAGAGGTTATCGGCTTTTACGAACGGAGCAAGATATGTATCGAACGAGGAGAAGGCCTGAGCGCCAGCCCATTCGTTCTGCATTATTCCTAAGAAGTTGACCATCTGGTTGCAGAGGGTAGCAAGGTGGCTTGCGGGAGACGAGGTGATTTTGCCGGTGACGCCGCCTAAGCCTTCCTGTATGAGCTGTTTAAGCGACCAGCCGGCGCAGTAGCCGGTGAGCATAGAGAGATCATGCAGATGGATGTCGCCGTCGGAATGGGCGTTGGCGATCTCCTGGTCGTAGATCTCGGAAAGCCAGTAGTTAGCCGTGATGGCGCCGGAGTTGGAAAGAATGAGTCCGCCCACGGAATAAGTAACCGTGGAATTCTCTTTCACGCGCCAGTCGAGCGAGCCGACGTAATCGTCGACGAGCTTTTTGTAATCAAGAAAAGTGGATTTGAGATTTCTGATCTTTTCGCGCTGCTTGCGGTAAAGGATATACGCCTTCGCCACGTCAGCGTAGTCGGATTTGATAAGGACGGATTCCACGCTGTCCTGAATGTCTTCGACAGTGATCTTTTCGTCCTTTACTTTATTCTGAAAATCCGACGTTACCTTGAGCGCGAGAAAATCTATCACGTCGTCGTTATACTGTTTCTGCTGTGCGTCAAACGCCATCTTTATGGCGTGTGCGATCTTGGATATATCAAAGTTGACTACCTTGCCGTCTCTTTTGATAACCTGATACATATTATCATCCTCCGTTTTTTCGTGTCGCATAATATATTAACACGGCGGAAATGATTTGTCAATAGAAAAAAGCACAATAAATTGTGCTTTTTTTCGTAAAAAATGACATACACCACTATATGTTGTGGTGAACACATTGGCGTCAGACTCCGCGCAGACTGACGTTATTCAACACTTTACGCGCATTTTCGGCACATTTCCGCATATCCTCGTCGCCGAGCGGATGAAGCCCTTCGGTAATAAGATCGCCCGAATCCTTGAATTTCTGTATATAATAAACGTCGGCGCCTTCTATCATTTTAGCTATGACAGTAAAATCTTCGGGGTTGTGGAACTCTGCCACGGCGGTAGTGCGGAATTCGTATTCCAGACCCGAATGAATGATGTGATCGATGCTTTTATAAACGTTATCGATCGATATCCCTTCGATACCGGTAGTAGCTCCGTATTTTTCCGGGGTGTTTTTGATATCCATCGCAATATATGAAACGTTTCCGCTTTTGATAATATCATATAATAAAGACGGAAAGAAACCGTTGGTATCGAGTTTGACGGAAAAGCCGAGATCATGTATTCGCGCTATGAAATCGAACACATCCTTGTGCAGCAGCGGTTCGCCGCCTGTTATCGCCACGCCGTCGATGATGCCTTTGCGCTTTGATATATAATTGAAGAATTCTTCTTCCGTAAACTCCGAATCGTCTTTTCGCGTAACGAGAGGAGCGTTATGACAAAACGGACATCTTAAATTGCAGCCGTGCGTAAAGACCGTACAGGCGGTACGTCCGGGAAAATCCAGAAGAGTTAGTTTTTGAAAACCGCTGATCTTCATTTGTATTTTTCTCTTTTCTCTATGAATTCATCGAGTATTTGAGCGGCAGAAGCTATATACTCCGCGCACTTGCGTTTTTTATAATAATCTGACGTCCTTGGAGCGGGGCGCGGGTCGTCGTACAGATGGTCTAGTCCCAACAGTTCACGGCAGACGAACGAACCGTTGCGCTTTTTGAATTCGAACGCGAGCGACTGGAACGAAGCGTACAACTTCCCTTTTGATTCTATATCGTCGGGGGAAAAGTTGCCGTATAGCGCACCTAAGACGAGCGCAATGGCAGAAACGGCGCCGCATGTTTCGCGCAGACGGCACATTCCGCCGCCAAGGCACGATGAGATCTTTGCGGCTTCTTCTTCGCCGTAACCGGTTACGTCGCAGAATGCGAGAAACACCGATTGCGCACAGTTATATCCTTTATAAAAGTAATCTTCCGCTTTTTGTGAATGGACAGACATATTTTTCACCTTGTGGTGATTATAACACTATTTGACTTTTTTTTCAATAGATTTGCCCAAAGCGCATTAAATTTATTAAAATGTTTACTTTCAAATAATAAAATAAGCGCTCTGTTTATTGACATTGTCAGATCCTTGTGCTAAAATAATATAAAACACAAGAAAGGAAGATTTGAAATGAATAAAAAATTACTGGCTTTAACTCTTGTTCTTGCTCTTGTCTTTTCACTGCTTCTTGTATCTTGCGCAAGTGAAAAAGAAAAAGAACTCACCGAACTTGCCAACACCGACCGTTTTGAGTACGCAAAAAGCGTGACCAGATACGCTTCCGATGCTGCTGCCGACAGTCTCAACGCTACCAGAGTTCTCAACGAGATCCTGCCCAACAGCAAGATCACCGTCGAAACGGGCACGCTCCTCGGCGAACAGATCAAGAGCGTCACTGCTTACATCAGCGACAAAAAAGCGTATCTTTCCATCGTCGCTCCCGACAAATACGAAGGACAGCAATTCGACGTATTTGCCGCAGACGAATACCTCGTACTGGATCTTACCAAAGTCGAAGGCCTCGACAACGGCGTTTACAAGGTCTCCGCCGCCGAACTGATCAAAGGATTGAGAGAATACTTCAGATCGTACACGGGACGCGAGCCCACGGAACCTATCGAATTAGACCTGAAAGACGAATCCGCCGCTAACGAGTTTATCGAAAGGTTCACTTCCGCTATCGAAGATACCCTGAACTCCGATGTCGCCACCGAAAAGATCGACGCATACGGCAAATCGGTCAAGTGCATCCACACCACCGAGACCTTAAATAACGCCGGCGTCGAAAAACTCATCAATTCGATGTTCGACCTTTTCAAGGATTACGTCAAAGGCGATACCCTCCCCGAAGAAGTAAAGAACTACAACGCGCAGGATCTCATTGATCTGTTCAATCAGCTCGGCGTGGTCTTCACCGCCAAAACCGACGATTACGTTGACGCCGAGACCGGTCTCCCCGTAAGAAGTATCTTCACGCTTGACTTTGCGGCGACCCCCGAAAGCTCTTTGGATCTGGATATTCAAAACGCCAAAATCCTTATGACTCTCAATTATCCCGAAGACTGCAAGCTGACCAACAACGCCGATATGACGATCCAGCTCGAAACCGGCAACACTAAAATGAACGCAGCCGTCAAATGGATCGTCGACAAGACTGACGACGAATTCCACGGCAAGCTCGTCCTTTCTCTTCCCGCTGTCATTACCGGCAGCCAGGATGACATCACCGCTTTTAAAGTCGATTATATCAAGAGCACCAAAGCGCTTACCGTGAAAGTCATCGACCAGTACACGCTCAATGCACTTCTCGATTATAATGACGTTTCCGTCGCGCTGACTCTCGTTTCGTTTGAAGATATGGAATACGATTACGATCATTATAATCCCGAAACGTATTCGTACGACAAGATCCTCGTCACCCACGATCTGGGCAATATAAAGATAACCGTAGAAAAGTGCGCCGATTTCCCCAAAGAACCCGAAAACGCTCAGTCCGTTACCTTTGAGGAACTCAAGAACCTTTTCAAATGAGAAAACGTTTAAATCATATAATTTGATCGTTACCCCGTACCGTTTTTCGGTGCGGGGTCTTCTTACGCAAAAAAACAGCCCCGTAAAGTAACGGGGCTGTTTTGTTACCGCATAAAAGCTTATTTATGCATTTCTTTTATAGCTGCCTGAGCGGCCGCAAGGCGCGCTATGGGCACGCGGAACGGCGAGCAGGAAACGTAGGTCAGGCCGGCGTTGTGGCAGAATTCCACGCTGGCGGGATCGCCGCCGTGTTCGCCGCAGATACCGAGTTTGATATCCGGACGGGTCTTTCTGCCGAGATCGGATGCAAGCTTGATGAACGAACCGACGCCTACTGTATCGAGCTTAGCGAACGGATCGGATTCGAAAATGCGCTTTGCGTAATAATCCTCAAGGAACTTGGCAGCGTCATCGCGCGAGAAACCGAACGTCATCTGAGTGAGGTCGTTGGTACCGAACGAGAAGAACTCGGCTTCGGTGGCGATCTGATCAGCCGTGACGGCTGCGCGCGGGATCTCGATCATAGTACCGACTTTATAATGCATAGTGACGTTGGCTTCGGCTATGATGTCGTCGGCGGTCTTGGTGACGATCTTCTTGACGTATCTGAGTTCGTTCACGTCGCCAACGAGCGGGATCATTATCTCGGGCTCTATCGCCATACCGAGCGTGCGGTTGACGTTGATGGCGGCTTCGATGACCGCGCGTGTCTGCATTTCGTAGATCTCGGGGAACGAGACGGCGAGACGGCAGCCTCTGTGGCCCATCATCGGGTTGGTTTCGTGCAGCGAAACGACCTTTGCTTTGAGATCGTCATAGGTGATACCCATATTGAGTGCAAGCTCTTTGATATCCTTGTCGTCGTTGGGCAGGAATTCGTGAAGAGGCGGATCGAGGAAGCGTATGGTGACGGGATAACCGTTCATAGCTCTGAATATACCCTCGAAGTCGCTCCTCTGCATAGGAAGGAGCTTATCGAGTGCTTTCTTGCGCTGTTCGGAATTCGAAGCGACGATCATCTCGCGCATGGCTTTTATCCTGTCGCCGTTGAAGAACATGTGCTCGGTACGGCAGAGGCCGACGCCTTCGGCGCCGAAGTTGAGCGCCTGAGCGGCGTCCTTGGGGTTGTCGGCGTTAGTGCGGACTTTGAGTCTGCGCCTTGCGTCCGCCCAGGACATAAAGCGGGCGAAGTCGCCGGAAATGGTCGCGGGGACGGTCTTGATTACGTCGATATAAATGTTGCCGGTGGAACCGTCTATAGAGATATAGTCGCCTTCATGCACGACGTGATCGTCGAGAATGAAGTATTTTTCGCGTTCGTTGATCTTGAGCGCACCGCATCCGGCAACGCAGCAGCAGCCCATTCCGCGCGCCACGACGGCGGCGTGGGAAGTCTTGCCGCCGCGTCCGGTAAGTATACCTTCGGAAGCGTACATACCTTCGATATCCTCGGGAGAAGTCTCGAGACGGACGAGAATGACTTTCTGGCCTTTCGCGTGCGCGGCTTTAGCCTCGGCGGCGGTGAAATACACTCTGCCGCAGGCGGCTCCGGGAGAAGCCGCAAGTCCCGAAGAAACGGGAGTTGCCTGCATAAGCGAAATGGTGTCGAATTGCGGATGAAGCAGCGCGTCAAGCTGACGGGGTTCGACTTTCATAACCGCTTCGTCTTCGGTGATCATACCTTCGTCGACAAGGTCGACGGCGATACGAAGCGCGGCGGCGGCGGTGCGTTTTCCGTTTCTGGTCTGCAGCATAAAGAGTTTGCCGTTTTCAATGGTGAACTCCATATCCTGCATATCTTTGTAGTGGTTCTCGAGCGTCTGAGCGATCTCGACGAACTGCTTATAAGCGTCGGGAATGGTGGTGGCGAGCTCGCTTATAGGCTGCGGCGTGCGGATACCCGCGACGACGTCTTCGCCCTGAGCGTTCATAAGGAATTCGCCGTAGAGTTTCTTTTCGCCGGTAGAAGGGTCGCGCGTGAAGGCGACGCCTGTGCCGCTGGTCGGGCCCATATTGCCGAATACCATTTCCTGTACGTTGACGGCGGTGCCCCAGGAAGAAGGAATGTCGTTCTTTCTTCTGTATATGATCGCGCGCTCATTGTTCCAGGAACGGAACACGGCTTTAATAGCTTCTATAAGCTGTTTCTTGGGTTCCTGCGGGAATTCTTCGCCCATATTCGCAAGATAGAAGTTCTTGAATTCCCTGACGAGACGGCGCATATCCTTTTCGTCGAGCTCGATATCGAAGTGTTTGTTCCTTTCGACCTTGAGCTTGTCTATGATCACTTCGAACTGGGATTTGGGAAGTCCCATAACGACGTCGGAAAACATCTGGATAAAACGTCTGTAGGAATCGTATGCGAAGCGCGGGTTACCGGTGAGTTTTGCAAGCCCTTCGACGACTACGTCGTTAAGTCCGAGATTGAGGATCGTATCCATCATACCCGGCATCGAAGCGCGGGCGCCGGAACGCACGGATACGAGCAGGGGATTTTCTGCGGAGCCGAACTGCTTGCCGGTCATTTTTTCCATTTTGCCCATATATTCGTACACGGATTCAATGATCTCGGGAGCGATGGTCTCGCCGTCTTCATAATACTTGTTGCACGCTTCCGTAGACACGGTGAATCCGCGAGGCACGGGCATGCCGAGGTTAGTCATTTCTGCAAGGTTTGCGCCTTTTCCGCCGAGAATGGCTCTCATATTCTCGTTGCCTTCGGAAAAGAGATAAAGATACTTTTTAGTCATAATTCCTCCGTTTTTATATGTGATTTTTAAAACAACTTTAGTATTTGTATATAATACCATATTTTTACTCAAATGTCCATATTATTTTTTTATTTTTTTCAATATTTTATTATCTGTTCAAAATGCGGTTGACAAAACGGCGAGTTTGACTTAAAATAAAACGTAAAAGAGGTGTTTGTTTTGTTCGGAAGAAAAAGGTCAAATATAGATTTTATAGTCGTCGGTCTCGGCAACCCGGGCGACAAATACAAGAACACGCGCCATAACGTCGGTTTCAACGTGATCGACTATATAAGCGGCAGATGCGGGATCGAAGTCAAAAAGCTCAAGCATTACGCCAAGAGCGGGATCGGCACGATAAACGGCGCCAAAGTCCTTTTGCTCAAACCGCAGACATATATGAACGCCTCGGGGCTTTCGGCAGCCGACGCCGCGCGTTACTACGGGATACAGCCGCAGAATATAATCGTCATAAGCGACGACGTATCGCTCGACGTCGGGCGCGTCAGAGTCAGACGCAGCGGCAGCGCCGGCGGACACAACGGCCTTAAATCCATCATCGAAGAACTCCATACCGAGGAATTTCCGCGCATAAGGATCGGAGTCGGCGACAGGCCCAATCCCGAATACGATCTTGCCGACTGGGTGCTTTCAACCTTAAGCGCGAAGGAACGCGGACAGATAGCCGAACGGTACGAAAATATCTACCACGCGCTTTGTTATATACTTGAGGACAAGATCGACAAAGCGATGCAGGAATGCAACTGAATTCAGAGGAACAGATGAACGTCTTAAAGAACATCCTGTTTACGGATACCGAATTCGCCCACGCGGCGGAGGGTTACAGCAGGGGACGTACGCCGATGATCATAAACGGTTTATGCGATTCGGTACGCCCCTTGTTTTGCGCTGCTTTTTCGGACCTGACCAACGAAAAACCGCTGATAATCGTCCCCGACGAAAAGCAGGCGTATTCGCTGAAATCATCTCTTGAAGGCCTGGGAGAAAAATGCGACGTATATCTGCCGCGCGATTTTCTGTTTGATCCGGTAACGGCTTATTCAAAGGATTTCGAGCAGGAGCGAATAAAGATACTCCACGATATGCTCACCGACGGCTCGTTCACGCTCATCACCGTCCCCGACGCCGTGATGCAGTATACCGTCCCTCCGGAGACGATGCTGGATTCGATGATGAATCTAACGCTCAATATTAAGTATTCGCCGGAAGAGCTTGCCGAACGCTTTATTTCCATGGGCTACACTTTCGCCGACACCGTCGAGGGCAAAGGCCAGTTTTCGCGTCGCGGCGGCATAGTCGACGTGTTTTCGCCTTCCGCCGAATACCCATGCAGGATAGACTATTTCGGCGACGTACCCGATTCGATGGGGATATTCGACACTATCACGCAGCGCAGGATCGAAAACGTGCAGCTTTACGCCTGCGTTCCCGTGTGCGAATCCGTCGTTTCGGAAGAGGCCCGCGCGAAGTGCCGCGACGCCGTTACAAAGCTGCTTACAGGCAAGATAGAAAGTTCGGTGCGCGCGGAGCTGCAGAACGACCTTGAACTTTTGAAAAACAACGCCTTCCCTCCCGCGCGCGACAAATACTCCGCGCTACTTTACGACAGGCGCACCGGCATATACGATTATATCGGCAACAAGCTCACGATCATATTCGAAAGCCGCAAGGTCCTGGACCGCGCGCACGCTTTCCGCTGGGAATACGAGCAAACGCTCGAAACCCTTTGCAATTCCGGCAGATCGGCATATGCTTTTGCCGATTCGCTTATGACCGAAGAAGAGTTTACTTCGCTTATATCGCGCAAAGGAGTCGCTATAGATTACTTTATGGAATCGAGCCGGCTAAACTTTGCGGCGAGATACGATATCTTAACAAAATCGGTCGGCGCCGTCGCCGGGAACGCCGGGAGCGTTGCTGATGAGCTTTCCGACTGGCTTGAAGCCGGAATGAAAGTGCTGTACGTCGCGCACAACGAACGCGAAGCCGAAAATCTGGACGAAATACTCGAATCGCGCGAGATACCGCACGTCGCGCTCAACGACGAAAACAGGCTGAACGGCGGCGTCATAAATATCGCCGTATCCGAAAAAGTCGCCGATTCAGGCGGATTTGAATTGGTAAAGAGCAATTTTGTGCTTATGTCTTCGGGTGGCGAGATAGTAAGGAATTCGCTCGTCCCACGCGGCAGATACGCGCACAAGTATAAAAAAGCCGAAAAGATCGCGTCATATTCCGACCTCGCCGTGGGCGACTATATCGTCCACGCAAATCACGGGATAGGCGTTTACGCCGGTCTTCAGCAGCTCACCGTCGAAGGCGCGACAAAGGACTTTATAAAGATAAATTACGCCGGCGGCGACGTTCTGTACGTCCCCTGCGGGCAGCTGGATCTGGTAAGCAAGTATATCGGCGCCGAAAACGTCAAGATATCTAAAATGGGCACGTCCGAATGGGCGCGCACCAAGGCGAAAGCAAAAGCTTCGGCAAAAAGTATTGCCAAAGAGCTTATTAAGCTGTACGCCGAGCGCAAGGCGACTCCTGGCCACGCATTCCCTCCCGACGACGAATATCAGGAAGAATTTGAATGCATGTTCGACTACGAGGAGACCGACGGGCAGCTTGCGGCTGCGCGCGAAATAAAGGACGATATGGAAAAGCCTCAGCCTATGGACCGTCTGCTGTGCGGCGACGTGGGGTTCGGCAAGACCGAAGTCGCGCTGCGCGCCGTCTTCAAATGCGTTTCCGACGGCAAACAGGCGGCGATACTCGTTCCCACCACGATACTCGCGATGCAGCACTACCGCACGATGCTCTCGAGGTTCCGCGAATTCCCGGTAAGTATTGAAATGCTTTCGCGTTTCCGCACCAAAAAAGATTCCGAAGAAACTCTCGCACATCTCAGATCGGGCAAAACGGACGTTGTAGTCGGCACACACAAGCTGCTTCAGGAAAACGTGGAATTCAAAGATCTTGGTCTGCTTATCGTAGACGAAGAGCAGCGTTTCGGCGTTAAACACAAGGAAAAGCTCAAACAGATCGCCAAGAACGTAGACACCCTTACGCTCACGGCGACGCCGATCCCGCGCACGTTGAATATGGCGCTGACCGGTATACGCGATATGTCCGTACTCGAAGAAGCTCCGCGCGACCGCGCGCCGGTACAGAGCTACGTTATGGAGTACGACGAAACCATTCTCGACGAAGCGATAAAACGCGAACTGCGCAGAGGCGGTCAGGTGTTTTATCTGCACAACGCGGTGGATTCCATTTACCGCAAGGCGGCGGATCTGCAGAAACGTTTTCCCAAAGCGATAATCGCAGTAGGACATGGGCAAATGTCCAAAGACGAGCTTTCTTCCGTCTGGCAGATGATGTCCAACGGCGAGATAGATATACTCGTCTGCACTACGATAATCGAGACCGGCGTGGACGTTCCCAACGCAAACACTCTTATCATTGAAGACGCCGACCGGATGGGACTTTCGCAGCTGCATCAGATCCGCGGCCGCGTGGGACGTTCGCCGCGCAAAGCGTACGCGTACTTTACATATCGCCGCGACGCCATACTTTCCGAAACTGCTTCAAAGCGTCTGGAAGCCATACGCGAATTCACCGAATTCGGTTCCGGTTTCAAGATTGCTATGCGCGACCTTGAGATCCGCGGCGCGGGCAACCTGCTCGGCGCCGAACAGTCCGGGCAGATGGAAGCTATCGGTTACGATCTTTACGTAAAGATACTTGAAGAAGCCGTTAACGAAGAAAAGGGCGTGGAACCCGCCGTCAAGCGCGAATGCGTTATCGAGCTCAACTGCGACGCGTATATCCCGGAATATTACGTCGATTCGCCCAAGACGCGCATAGATTTCTACCGCAAGATAGCGCTTATAGAATCGAGCGCCGACAGCGACGACCTCGCCGACGAAATGCTGGACAGATTCGGCGATATACCGCAGCCGGTAGAAAACCTAATAGACATTTCCCTTTCGCGCAATATTGCCTCCGAGCTCGGCTTTTCAAAGATAAAGCAAGTCGGGAACCTAGTTTCGTTTTATTCCGAAACGCTGTCTCTTGAACTTCGCAAGGGCGTACTTTCAATGCCTTCGATGCACGGCAGGATACTGATACCCAACACACAAAAGCCTCTGTTTTCCTACCGTATAAGTCCAAACGAGAACGTTATCGAGCGCATTCGTTCGGTTCTTGAAGATTTTAGGCAATTATTAACAAAATAATGTAGAATCAAGGTTTTGCAGCATATATAATAGGAACATCAAAGAATTGGCGGTGTATATATGAAATTCAAAAAACTGATATGTATAATTATATGCGTCTCTCTGCTCGCGCTTTCGCTCGTTTCGTGCTCATCTGGCTCGAAAGCACTGTTCACTTTCAGAGGAACTGAGCTGAGCAACAAGATGTATTCTTATATGCTTTCTTCGCAGAAAGCCTATTTGCAGCAGCTGTTCGATTACTACAACGCAATGGCGAGTATGTACGGGCAGGAAGAGATTGCGGCGAGTTTTGACGATTATCTTCGTTCGAACACCACCGACGCCGACGGCAACACCGTGACCGTGGCTCAGGCGACGAACAATATGATCATCGAAAGCGCGAAGTATTTGGTCATAATTGATCATTTCTGCAAGCAGTACGGGCTCGAGATAACCGACGAATCCGCTATAGCCGAAATAGAAAATGTGCTTGAAGAAGATATCCAGACCGCAGGCAGCCTGGAATATCTCAACATCCTGCTTTCGCAGTTCGGCGCCGATTACGACGTTGAAAAGCAGTATCTTTACAGCACGATGTCGGCGGATCTGCTTTTCGATCATCTCTACGGCGAAAACGGCGCGCAGCGTCTTGACGAAAACGCCGTTAAAGAACAGTTCGAAAAAGATTACAACAAGATCGACGTTTTGTACTACGCATATTACGAAAGCGACGATGAAGGCAACAAAACGGTCAAGCAGGTCGATTCCGTCACCGACGAACAGATCAACGAGTATATCGCAAACAAGTACGCAAAGATCAAATACGTTCTTCTTTATACTATCGATATCACCACCCTTAACAAGCTCAGCGAAGAGGAGATAGCCCAAAAAGAAGCGACCGCAAATCAGGCGTACAGCGAACTGAAAAACGGCGAGATCACATTCGACGCCGCCGTGGAAAAATACAGCGAATCCAAATCCGACCCCATCGTTCTTTCAAAGGGCGAAACCGACGAACGCGTCAAACCGGTCGAAGACGCCGCGTTTGCGCTCAAAGCCGGCGAATGCGCTCTCGTCAGCACCGAGATCGGCTATTACGTCATCGAGCGCCAAATGATGGAAGGCGACGATATAGACGATTCGATCAAATCTACTGCATATGAAGGCCTTGCGATCGACGCGATAAACCAATACGCACAGGCCGCGTACGAGAAAGTAGTCGGCGGTATGACTTCGTTTGAAGACTATTCCGACAGCGAATCAAAACCGGACGATTTCGGTAATTACACTCCCGGAATCATCTACAAAGACGACGAAATGGACGAATCTATCGTAGAGAAAGCCAACCAGATCAACGTAAACGATTACGCCATAGTTGAACTTTCGAGCGGATGCGTCGTGCTAAAGAAAGTCGCGTTTTCCGAAGATGATTACAAGGAAAGATACGACGAAACTTACAAATCGCTCGCGCAGAGCGAATTCGACAAATTCATCAGAGGCTTTTATTCCGAAGTGATAGTGGACGAAGAAGAGCTTTCCAAGTTCGATTTCCTTACCGCACTCGCGCTCGATCTCGTGCCTATCGACGAAAACTCCTGAAATACCGTTTTTAACAGCGGGGCGCAGACGCGCTCCGCTTTTTTGTCATATCGAATTTAAGCGAATATAATGTCAACAGAGTTTTGTATTGGAGGAATCTTTACGGAAAGCATCGGTTTCGGCAATTTATTCGCAGGTTACAACACATACGGCGGTTACGTCCCGGCGCTGGAAAGACTGCTTGAAGACGTTGACAGGATCTTTATACTCAAAGGCACTCCGGGGTGCGGAAAATCGACTCTTATGAAGAGGCTGTTTTACAGAGGCAAGCAATTGGGTGCGAAAACGGTACCGGTGAGATGCTCGGCGGACTGCGCTTCGTTTGACGGAGTGATATTTCCCGAACTGGGATATGCGGTCGCAGACGGAACGGCGCCTCACGTACTTGAACCGCAAACGCCTTTGATAAAAGACAAGATAATAGACATATCGGCAGACTTTGACGGCGATTTCGCAGAAAAATACGGTTCTTCGATAATAGAAACCGCGGATGAAAAGAAAGAACTCTATTCCAAAGCATATTTATCGCTGGCCGCCGCGGGAAACGCGGATGCAATTATGAGATCAGCATTGCAGAAAGTAATAAACCGAGAAAGAACAGAGCGTTTTACAAAATCTATAATCAAAAACCGTATGCGCGGAAAAGCGACCGTTCTGCCGTGCGCGTGTTTCAACTGCGACGGTTTTACTGTTTCTTTGCCCGAAAATGCCGCAGATATCACCGTTATAGGCGACGTTTTCGGCTCGTCCGAGCTTGTGCTGAAGAATGCTGCGAAGACGTGCGAAACAAACGGCGTTGAATGCCTGATTATCCCTTCGCCGGTGAATACCGAAAGCGTTTGCGCTCTGTGTATCGGCGAAAAGGCGTACGTCAGCGGAAGATATTTCGTGCTTGATAACGCAAGGAGTATAAACAAAAAACGGTTTGTCGATCCTATCGGATACAAGAACGCGAAAGCCGAGCTTTCACGTGTCAAATCTGTCTATGACCGGGCGATAAATTCCGCGCGCGAATATATGATCCAAGCCAAACAGGTGCATATGAAGATAGAATCGGTTTATTCGCTGCGCGCGGATTTTGCAGCAGCCGACAAGGCGTTCGTGGATCTTGCGAAAGAGATTTTCGGCGTATAAGTTCCGGGCGCTCTTAATATAATTGACTATAACGATTATAAGGAGCGCCATTATGAAAAAAGAAACCGTCAAACGTTACGGATTTGCATTGGTCGTATTTCTACTTGTGCTGATATCGGTATCGGCGATATTCGCGTTCATATTACTGAAGGCCGACGCTGACAAAACGCTCGCGTTCTATTCGGCGTGTGCCGCGGATCTTATTTCCTGCATTATATCCTGCGGGTATCTCGTCCGCGCCGGAGGCAGCCCGTATGACGCCCTTATCTTTTCGGCGATCCTTGCGGTCCTTATGCTGTGCTTTTCGCTTTTTGCGGGTACCGAAAGCGTTTCTTCGTTCGCGTCTCCGCTGATTTGCGCCGCCGCGGGTCTTATTGTGTTCGTATCAAAGTCGCGCACAAAAACAAAGCGGCCTAACAAACGAAAAATATTACGCAGAAGATAAAAATATTTTTAAAAAAGTATTGTATTAGTAAAAAAAATAATGTAAAATAAAAAGAAAAAAGGAGTACGCTATGGATATTGAAAACAATTCCAATGAAAATCGCGCCAAGACGTTCCGCGATTATAAAGGCATCTTTTGGCTTATCGTAGCGTGCCTTGCCGTATTTACGCTGATCTGGTACTTTCCTTCGATCAAAGAAACGGTCAATTATTATTTAAGGTATTTAGCTTCGATCATATGCGGGTTGATGTTCGCGCTCATACTGAACCCGATTGTCGTTCTGCTACACGAAACTTTTCAAAAACGTTTTGAAAATTCAAAAAGAGAGCGCGTTCGCAGGAAAGCGGAAGTCAAGGCGCGCCACTGGTCGATCGCCATCGCCATCACCATAGGCGTCCTTCTGGTGGCTCTCGTCGCGATGCTCATCATACCCGAACTCTTAAACTCCATAAAGACTTTCGCAAAAGATATCCCCGAACTGATCCAGAAGGTCAATTCCAAGCTCGAAGAATGGAACGCCGACAAATCCTGGGCGGGCAATTTCCAGAAATACGTCGACACCGCTTTTGCGCAGTTCGAAGCGTGGGTCAACAATTCCCTCCTTTCAAGCGTGTCGACCATCACAAGCGCCGCCTGGAACGTGCTCAAATTCATACTCGACTTTTTGATCGGTTTTATTATAGCGATCTATATATTGAACGAGAAAAAAGACTTTGTAAAATGGTCTAAAAAGATCGTCTACGCGACGTTCAAGCCGGAAACGTCGAATCTTATCGTCGACGTAGGCAGAGTCGGCTACCGCGTTTTCGGTAAATATATGCTCGGTTCGGTCATCGATTCGCTCGTCGTCGGCATCATCTGCTTCATTTTCAACCTTATCGCCGGTATACCTTATTCGGCGCTTATCGCGGCGCTTGTAGGTATAACGAACATCATACCGTTCTTCGGGCCGTTCATAGGCGCCATCCCTTCGGCGATAATCATTTTCATCATAAGCCCGATAAAAGCGCTGATATTCATAATATTCATATTTATCCTGCAGCAGATCGAAGGCAACATCATTGCGCCTAAGATCCTTGGCAACGTTACGGGCGTTTCGGAATTCTGGGTAACGTTTGCATTGCTTTTCTTCGGTGCGATGTTCGGCTTTATCGGCTTGATCCTCGGCGTTCCCATGCTCGCGGTCATCGCGTACGTCATACACCGTCTTACCGACAAGCGCGCCGCCAAAAAGGGATACCCGGTCGATACCGAGTATTATCTCGAAGTCCATTCGTATAATATAGACGAAGACCGCTTTGAAATGATAGATCACGAAGCCGAAAAACGCGAAGAGATGGAAGAGCGCGTCAAGCCGCGCAACAGCGGTATCGCCGAATTTTTCAGCAAGCTCTTCAAAAAGATCAAAAACGTATTCAAGCACGAAGAATAAACTAAAGCTCCCGCGAATAACGGGAGCTTTTTTCTTATAAACAAAGCAAAACGGCGGCCTTATGACCGCCGTTATTTGATTTTCAGTCGCCGTAATACTTGACGGAATTATCCGGAACCGAAGTTCCGTTTTCGATATCGATAAACGCGTTGGGCTCCAGAAGGACATCAAGGACGATATCTTGCGAAACGATATGGAATACCGTCGGCTCTCTATTTGTGCATATAACGCGCTTTAACGAGCCGTCAAGGCCGGTTTCGACGCGGCATCCGCAGCTGACATTAAAAACAGCTTTGCCGTCGACGTACCCAGTGGCATTTACGGAATCGCTGACTATGCGGTATTCCTTTTCGCCGTATTTCTGAACGTAATCGTAGGTATTGCCGTCCTTGGCGCAGGCGCCCCAGATCATAGTATCTATACTGCGGCTCACGCCGTAAAGGCGCGACATATACTCTAAGCAGGCAAGCAGCGTGGGACCGTAGTCGCCGGGATTGTTTTCCATAGAAGGCTCGCCGGTGAACGGATCGAACTGCTGCGTGAACAGCGCCTGCGTGCCGACGCCTTCGAACAGCTTTTCGGCGACGCGGACCTGCTCCGCGTAATGTCCGTAGTTTTCAAGAGCGCGCACCGAACGCTGGAAAGTGAGCCCTTCGGGCTGACCGCTCCAGTCGTTGGTCTTTATGTTCTTGAAACACGGATCGTTAACTGCAATAGAAGGCAGCGGCATCTTGGTCCAGAACTCTTCGGGATTGAACATATGGTATTTGATGAAGTCATCCGCCATATGCTGATCGAACAGACCGTGGTACATACAACGGATGTTGTTATGGACCAATATCTCCAAGAATTCGTTGTTTTCATCGCGGTCGTAGCACGCGTGCTTTTCTTCGCGCCACAGATACGAGCGGACTTTATCTTTTACATACCTTGCTTTTTCGAGCCAGTATTCTGTCTCGCCGTTTTGGAGTATTTCGCTTATCTTTGCGAGCGTATTGCGCGCGTCGTATGAATAAGCCATAAGGTCCATAGATTCGCGCGGGAGATGATACTTTGCCCACGATTCGTCCGGCGGAGTTTTGGCGGTCCAGAAATGCGGAGCGCCGAAAAACTTTGCGGAATAGTCCTCGCCGGTATCGCATGGGCACCAGGCTTCAAGGCACCCGTCGCCGTCGCTTTCGCGATTCTTCCAGAACCATTCGTCGTTGAGCTTGAGCACGTTGTAGAGCTTTAAAAGCCACTCCCTGTCCTCGCCTATGAGATAATACATATTCAGCGCGGGATACGGGAAACAGTAGCCCTGGATAAAATCGTGCCGCTCGCCGTAAACGTTATCGATATAGGTGAGCATACCGGGCATCATGCCTTCATCGTCCATTGCGTCCATAAACAGGTCGATGTTGTTGAACCCGGCTTCGAGATCGTATTTTGCGTACATCTCGCCGCCCATCGGCTGCGTTTCGAGCCAGAGATTGCGGTAATCGCCGCCTTCGACCACGGCGCGCCTGCCGTTGAAATCGACAATATTATGTTTTTCGGTCCTGACCGCGCTGTCGTATATGGCGCTGAGGAGCTTATCGGTTGTTTTGAACGAAGCGTCGTTTTTCATCATAGCATCAACCGCCGAGATTAAACGGCATTCCGCTGTCCGTGATACCGTGGAGGCGCGGATGATCGGGCGTATCTTCGAGATCGTATGTGCCGTATCCGTAGAAGAAGCTGTCGCCTATGGAATTGCCGTTTTCTTCAATTATTTTTATACGTTTCACCGAACAGTCGTAGTAGGTGATGCCGTAGGGCGAGCCGTCAGCTGTTGCTTCGAGCACGAGATATTCAGACTCTTCGTCGTTGTATCCTGCAAAGTGGCAGCGGTAAAACTCGATCGCGTGTGCGTTGCGAATGAGAGTCGCCATACTGCCGGCGGTGGTGTGGACGTCAAAACGGCTGTCGATGAATCTGCAGTTTTCGGTAGGACAGTTCGTGCCGTCGCCGTCGATTAGCACGCATATGACGTTGTTCACGATAGATACGGAATTCACCGATTCAAAAGTGCAGTTGACGTTGCCGCTGCCGTTAGTCTTGCCGCCAATAAGATGCAGGCCGCATTCGGTAAACATACTCACGGCAAGGTTGGAAACACGCAGCGAGTTGACCGCGCGCGCCAGAATGCAAGTCTTTGCGAGCTGATTTGCGTAAATATCGATGCCGTCGATAACGACGTCGCAGATCCTGCCGTTGATAGATATCATAACGTCGATATCTCTTGCGGCTCTGATGGAACAGCCGCAGCCGATAAGCTTGATGCCGTTGTATTCAGAACGCACGCCTTCTCCGTCGCCGTTGCCGATGTTTATCGTATCGTTGATGCAGTACGTGCCGCCGGGGAAATACACGGTGCCGCCCGAAGGAGGCAGGCTGGCGATAGCTTTCCTTATGGCGTCGGTATCGTTGTTAGAACCGCTGCCGACCGCGCCGAACCATTTGACGTTGCGGTAATCGCTTTCGCAGATGCGGATATATCTTCCCTTTTCCGCGTTGTTGGGAGCAATTACGATGCCGCCGTCGTGTTCAAGCGTGGATTCGCCGTCCCAATAAAACATCCCGCCGCCGCCGTCTGTGGTATAATAGTATCCTTTGAGCAAAACCGAAGCGGTGTTCTGACCGGGAACAAATTTGCGCATTTGCATAACGTTATCGAATGAATACGTAATAACAGATCCCATATCTACCTCTGCGGCGTTTGCATTCAGTTCTTGATCAGTAAGCGCGTTTATATTCGATAAGCTCGCGCTTGCGCAGGAAGTAAATACTACCGCGCAGGCGAAGAGTACCGAAAGAAACCCGATGATCGTTTTGATTTTTTTCATAACGGCCACCTTATTTTATATCGAGCGACGCCGCAACGCCGAAATCGACTTCGCTTCCGTTGTAGTAGGTGATGACGCTGTTTGTTTTACCCTGCGCCCATATGCCCGCGCCGTAATCGCCGGCGCGTGTTGTGGCGGAAAATACCACGAGATATTCGCCGGGATCGAGTTTATCCGGGAATTCAAAAGACAGCCAGGTGTTTTCCTGGAAATCGACAAAGTCGTATTCGGTGAGAACTTCGCCGCCGATACTGGTATCGTAGTCGGTATCCCACTTATAAACTTTGATATAAACCGTTCCGATAGAGTTGTCGTAACTCGGCAGATATGCTTTGCCGCCGGAAAGTTTGCCGCCGCAGTTGATACGCACGCCGACTTTTGCGCCCGACGCCGCGAGGTTGTAATGGTTCCACGCCGCGTTATTATAGATATCGACAAGTCCCTTTTTGGCGGGGAGTGTCGATACGTCGCCGCCGTTTATCATAAGGTCGTCGAAGTTGAACGGTATACCTGTATCGGTTATGCCTATAAGACGGCTGTGATCGGGGATCATCTCGCCGTTCGAGGTCGAGAAACCGTAGAAATACTGTTTTCGTATGCTGTGGTCGTTATCTTCGAGCACCTTGGTGGAGCTGACCGAGCACGAATAGAATCCTATGCCGGACGGAAAATCCTTGTTATCGAGCGCGTCGAAAAGTATGCCCGTGCTTTCCTCGCCCGCGGTGAAGCGGCAGGAATAGAAGGAGATACTGTCGACAAATTTGAAATGTGCGCCGTAGCTGCCCTTGCCGTTCTGAGTATCGAAAACGCACTGCGTAAAGGTGGTGAGCCACGTGTCGTTGGAAGCTTCGTAGCAGCCGTCCATATACAGACATTCTGCGCCGTCGCGGCCGGAAGTCACGTTGACGTTTTCGAAACGGTTATAGATGTTGTAGTTGCCGGTAGGCGCCTCGCCTGCGAGAATATACAGACCTTTTTCGGTGAACTGCGAGATACGCACGTCTTTCATCTGCAGGCCGATGAACGCGTGAAGAAACACGCCGTTCTTGGCAGTGAGGTTGCCGCTTACGTAAAGGCCTTCCAGCTTGACGTCGGAAATAAGACCGTTTACCGAAATGACGTTTTCCATAGAAGCGGCGGCCGTAATGGTAGTGGGTACGGCGGAAGAATGCACGCCCTGACCCGAGCCGTTGCCTATGAGCGAGATACCGTTCTTAGTCGAGCGGCTGTCCGCGGCGTTGCCATTGCCTACGTTTATCGTCTTGGATACGATATACGAGCCGCCGGGGATACGGACGATGCCGCCGCGCAGAGGCAGGCTGTCGATCGCCGCCTGTATCGCGTTGCAGTCGTCGGTCTTGCCGTCGCCTTTGGCGCCGAACCATTTGACGTTTCGTTCCTGCTCTTCGCAGAGTCTGACGAAACGTCCTTTTTCGTTTTGGCATTTGATAAACGTACCGCCGTTATCGGGGCTCGTTTCTTTTTCGCTCCAGTAGAATATCCCCTGGCCGCCGTCGCCCGGTTCGTAATAACCGAGCAGCGTCACGGTGACGTCGGGTTCGTCGACTGTAAGCGCGCGAAGCTCTTCGATATTGTTCACGACCGCCGTGCCCGAAACGTGTTCGATCTCAGCCTGCGAGCCTTCGGCGGATGACGTATCGGCTTCCGACGGGGTCTCGCCGGAAAGAGCCGCGCTTTCTTCGACATCGCCTTTATCGCACGAATACATAAAAGCGGTACACATAAGCATCAAACAAAGCATAAATACCAAGCACCTTTTCATTTTCATTCCTCCGTAACGATATAGTGCGGCAGATCGGTGTAAACCTGGATCGTCTTGTTCATATCGGCGTAGATGT
>JAEEGG010009226.1_pt1 | contig 22178 bp, 14 predicted proteins | sample 9134161 | NCBI WGS metagenome assembly JAEEGG01 (sample SAMN16246543, study PRJNA631951) | gut metagenome | biome: gut microbiome; feature: rumen; material: CR-attached | host: Bos | place: Iran: Karaj | collected 2018-10
AGCGCATCGCTGACGGAGCGGTGGACTGCATCATCACCGATTTGCCGTATGGCACCACGGCCTGCGCATGGGACAGCGTGATACCCTTTGAGCCGCTGTGGGAGCAGTTCAAGCGAGTGACCAAACCTAATGCGGCCATTGTGCTGTTCGGCAGCGAGCCGTTCAGCAGTGCGCTCGTTATGTCAAATCCGAAATGGTTCAAGCACGAATGGATATGGTACAAGCGATTTCCAGGCAATTTTGCAAACGCAAAGATTCAGCCGTTGCGAGTTCACGAGAATATCAGCGTATTCTGCAAAGGCAAATGTCTGTATCATCCGCAGATGATTAAGCGTGACAAGCCAATCAAAGCAGGTGGCAATAACATGAATATCGACGTTTACAACAAGTTCGACCCAAAGGAAGAATACGAAGGTCGGCTGTATTTCGAGAAGTTCCCCGAATCAATCATCGAGTTTTCGTCAAGGGCTAATCCGTCCGACCATAAGCACCCCACCCAGAAGCCCGTTGACCTCTTGCGCTACCTTATCCTGACCTACTCGAACGAGGGCGACACCATCCTCGACGCGACGATTGGCAGCGGCACGACGGCTGTGGCGGCACTGATGGAGAAGCGCCACTTCATAGGCTTCGAGACCAACAAGGAGTATTTCGACATCGCGCAGGGTCGCATCGACCAAGTGCTGCGCAATCCCACGCTCTTCTGACATCATCCATCTTCCATCTTACATCTTACATCTCAACATCCCACCCCACAATGAAGATACTTGAACTATTCAGCGGCACGGAGTGCCTGAGCGACGCCTTCAGGGCGCGGGGACACGAATGCTTCACCGTCGATTGGGACACGCGGTTCCCGTCGAGCCTGCACATCGACATCATGCAGCTCACCGCCCAGCGCATCCTCACCGACTTCGGACGGCCCGACATCATCTGGGCAGGCTGCGACTGCACCACCTTCAGCGTCGCCGCCATCGGCCACCACCGCCGCAAGGACCCCGCCACCGGCTCGCTCGCACCGAAGACCGAGAAGGCCGCAAGGGCCGACGAGGTGAACCGCCACACCCTCGGCATCATCCGCTCGCTGCGCCCACGCTTCTTCTTCATCGAGAACCCGATGGGCGGCCTGCGGAAGATGGACTACATGCGGGGCATACCGCGCAAATTGACACGAATTTATAGTAAAATGACAAAAAAGACAATGAAAAGTTTGTTAGTTTCGACGCTTTTGCTTATCTTTGCAGCGTCAAATCAAATTAGCGACCCGAAGTCGCTGCTCCACCGAGGCAGCGTTTTTTGTGGCCACCTTACATCGTTGGTAGAGAACAGCCACGCTCCGCAAGGGGCAGACTATATTCTCGGCGGCAACCGCGTTGGGTACTGGAAACAGCCCAAGGTCTCAGCTAATTTGAACCTGACAGCGCGTAGTGCCGCCGTTCTTTTATTGTCAAACGTCAAATCAAATTAGCGAAATGGAACAATTACAATTAGACACGATTTACAATGTTGATTGCGTCGAGGGCATGGCCGACCTGCCGACGGGTCACAAGTATTGCATCGTGACAGACCCGCCTTTCAACGTGGGCTATCACTACAACGAATATAAGGACAACAAGAGCGAGGATGAATACTTTGAGTGGCTGGAGCAGATAACGAAAGGTTATCCAGCCGTGATGATACACTATCCCGAAGCCCTCTATAAGTTCGCCTTTCAGATAGGACAGTTCCCAGAGCGCGTCGTGGCATGGGTTTACAACTCGAACACTCCACGTCAGCACCGAGACATCGCCTACTTCGGTATCAAGCCCGATTTCACACTGATGCACCAACCTTATAAGAACCCGACAGACAAGCGTATCGCCAAGCGTATCGCAGAGGGCCATGAGGGGGGGGTACTTTACGACTGGATGGAAATCAATCAGGTGAAGAACGTCAGCAAGGCCAAGCACGGCGAGATACATCCCTGTCAGATGCCCGTCGATGTGATGCGTCGCGTCGTCGGTGTCATTCCGTCAGACTATGTTATCGTCGATCCGTTCATGGGCAGCGGCACAACGGCCATCGCCTGCATCAAGGAGAAGCGCCACTTTGTTGGCTTCGAGTTGAACAAGGAATACTACGACAAAGCGGTGAAGCGTATCAAGGACGAGCAAGCACAACTCACGCTATTCTAAATCCGTGCAATCCGTGTAATCCGTGTTCAGAAAAAACGCAATACGACAATGACAAAGACTTACGACCGAAAGGCTATGAAGCCCGTGATGCCGCCGACGGACGCCGAGGGCATAGAGTGGCGCGACGTGGTGGGATTCGAGGGGCGCTACGAGGTGTCGAACTACGGCCACGTGCGCACCATTCCCCACTATGTAGATAACCACACGGGGCGCATACTGCTGAAGGCTCGGCTGCTGCGCCCGAACGTGCTGTGGAAAGGCTACCTGCAAGTGACCATCAGCGACGGGGACAGCCGCCGACACGCCCGACAGGTGCATCGCCTCGTGGCCGAAGCGTTTATAGGCCGACCCACCGACGGGCGCAACCAGGTGAACCACAAGAACGGCTTGAAGCAGGACAACCGCGTCGGCAACCTGGAGTGGACCGACAACAGCGGCAACCAGCTGCACGCATGGGCTACGGGACTGCAACGGCCTCACTACTGCGGTGGCGGTGCCGAGCGCAAGCGGCGCATAGCCATGTACGACATGCAGGGAAGGCTGGAGGCAAGGTTCGACAGCATCCGCGACGCTGCCCGAGCCATCGGCACCAAGTGGCCGTCGGGCATCAGCGGCGTGCTCAGCTCCCGTCCGAACAAGCAGCACTGCAAGTCGTACAAAGGACATCGGTTCGAGTACATCGACTGAACGGCGAGCCGATAAAATTCTGACACATTATATTTATTTATTCACAAAACAAAAAAGTAACGATTATGGCAAACTTTTCAGGCACCATCAATCTACTTGGCTTCAAGGGAGCCAAAGTGTTCACCAACCTCGATGCACAGCACCCGCAGATGGCATGGGTGTGCGTGCCAGTACCCTACAACGACATCCAGCTGTCGCAGGACGGCAAGTACGCCAGCGCCCGCGTCTTCATGGCCGAGACCAACGACAAGTTCCGGCAAGCCTGCATACAGCGCAAGCAGCAGTCGGGCGACGACATGACCGGCTACATGCCACCCTCGCACCAGATGGAAGTGTCGTTCACCCAGGAGTTCCGCCAGCGAGCCCTCGAAGCCGCCCGCAAGCGACTCCTGAGCGAGCACCCCGAATGGACGGGCGCCGACCTGGAAGACCCTGAACGTAACCAAGACCTGCGCAATGCCATGTACGATGCCGTGCGCTGCCGACTGGGAAGCATGTACTGCCACCAGCGCCAGTCAGCCACACCCGCCGCCGCAGCCCCCGCAGCCACCGCTGCACAGGGCGCACAAGGCTGGACCCCGCAGGACAGCCAGCCGTTCCCAGCGCAGGATGAGAACGACGATTTGCCATTCTAAGTCGCCTAACGGCGAGAAATTTATCAAATTTATCCAAATTTATCAAATAAAGAAAGAATTTGTTTAATTTGAAATAATTTGTAGAATTTCTGCCCGCAAGGGCACTCACAGGGGAGTTTAGGGGTCGTCGCTACGCTCCTCAAAATTATATTTAAAATTGATATTTAAAATTAAGTTTAAAATTATTCTCATGCAAGGCGCAAGCCCATTCTAAATAAAATTATAAATAGAAATTATAAATAACATTTCAAGCGATAGCGCCCCGAAACAAGAAAAGGAGTGTCCGCATGACTGCGGGCACTTTTTTTAATTTTGCCCTCGGAATAACGAAAATAACGACGTATGACCGATTTTGAGAAACTAAAGGAGATTTGCCGCGTAGCGTGCCACGAACGGAACGCCTGCAAGCCGGGCTTCGAGGCGCTGATGCAGGCGGAGAACATTCCGCAGATTATGCGGGTGTGGAGGGATAACTGGGACGACATCTTCAAGTCGAAGTTTGCCGACGTCATGGTGGGCAACATCACGAAGATATATGCCACCGCCAAGGATGAGTTCAACGCTTCCGACGTGTGGGTGAACGAGCCGAGCGAGCGCGGACTGGTCATCATCAGCAACGCCACGGAGCCTATCACCGTCGGCGGCACGGCTCGTGCCTACCTGTTTACCGCTGCCGAGGTGACGGCCACGGAGAATGCCCAGGTGTATTGTCGCACGGCGGGTTCGAAGATTGTGCTGAGCGGTCATGCCTACTGCCACTGCGACAGCTGCGAGACGGAGGTGACGGTAAGGAACTTCGCCCATGCCGACGGTCAGATGCGGTGTACGACGTATAATGCCGCCGAGGTGGTGATACAGGGTGGCACGCTGGTGGATTACGGCCACCGAAGGATTGCGGCATACGGTGGTACGCGGGTTTACAGCGACGCCACGAAAGGCATTGAGCTGGGCGGTCAGAGCAGGCGGTACCCGATATCTGAAGTGAAAAGTGAATAGTGAAAAGTGAAAAATTTGCTACCGCTGTTTAAGGTAAAAGTGAAAAGTGAAAAAATAACGTGCTATGAATAGTCATCTTGCTATAAAGGTTGCTGGTGAGGAAATGGCCTTGCGCCCCGACCAGACCCTCGACATTGAACTGGCCAACCCGCTGTTTAACAACACGGAGATGTTCTCGCTGCCGTTCAACCCGCCGTTTGAGAAGAATCGCCATCTGATGAAGAACATCGACGACGTAAAGAGCGACGTAAGTCCGATGACGATGGAGGACTTGCCTGCCGTGGTGTATGGCGACGGTCTGCCGCTGCACTCTGGTGTGACGGTGGTGCAGGAGAACGACGAGTTGTTTGGCGGTATGAGCATCAACATCGACGCCTCGAAGCAGTCGTTCGACGACTTGATAGGCGATTTGGAGTGTCAGGACGTGCCGCTGAAGGATCGCATCCAGATTGGCGAGAAGATAGGCAACATCCACGTAGAGGTGTCGTATGACTACAAGGTGGACATCCACTTCCAATCTGGTAAGAAGGACGAATGGAACAACTACGCATACGATACCGACACCGTTGAGGGCGACTTCGAACCGCAGGCGCTGGGATTCAGCCATCCTGGCATTTGTGCCGTGACGGGTTCGAAGCAGGAGGCGCAGCAAGACACCCCGAGGGTGTACCCCGACGGTCATGAGGTGAAGATGCCGAAGGAGGCGACGGGATATGGTAACTCGACGTTTATCAACGTGACCGATGCCTATGGCGAGAACACGGAACACTGGGGCGAGGGTGGTGCGAAGTACTGTAATGCCCGCATCTGTTACTTGCATAAGGGCCTGAACGAGGACGGCACCAGTAGCAGCGAGTTAATCAAAATGAAGGATGTAAACAGCGCAGTGGAACAGTACGAGGGCAAATATCCCTATTGGGTATTGGACGCTGATCGTCAGCAAAGCGGCATCTGTTTCTATGTGCTCTATTTTCTGGACTGCCTGTTTGCCCACCTCGGCGTGGCTTTCGACAAGGACGCACTGCTGGCCGTGGAGGACTTTAAGCACCTTTGTTTCTTTACGAGCCACTGTTGTTACGACGTGGAGCCGATGACCGACGCCAGCCATAGTTTCTATGATATAGAGGATGCAAACAAATGGCTCGACTCGCGTGGTTGTGGTGGCAGACTGGGTGTTGATGACCCCGAGCCGAAGCAGGTTCAGAAATTTGAGTATAGTTTAAATGGCGGTCCCAAGGAAGAGGTTGAAGTAGGAACTGGTGCCGTGCAATCTATCACTGTGACCGCAACGCTTAAAGAGGTCGTATTCTCCTGCAACGTCTGCAAGATGTGGGCGAACTCCGATAATTTCCCTGACGAGAGTGTAAAGACCATCCTCGACTCGCTGGAAGCATCGTTCGGCATTCGCTTCCACTACGACTACGAGCAGAACAAGGTGACGGCCTACCTGATGCGCGACGTGTTCCGTCAGGTGAAGCCCGTCAGGGAGTCGGGGTCTATCGTGCTGCGTCCGCTATCGACGGTGTCTTTCAACGGCACGGTGAACAGCGTCCATAAGTTGACCGAGAAGATTACGGGCTTCCGCCAGAAATACTCTGCCGAGAATACCGCCAAGGAGCAGGAGCAGTACATCCGCCGCAAGAAGACGGACTACGACACCGACTACGACTACCGCGAATATCCCGAAGGACGCACCATCATTGACGAGGTATATGTGGACATTGCCAAGCAGGCCAGCGCCACGAACACGAAGGTGTATGTGGACCTGACCACTGGCGACGCCTACCGCTATAAGGTGAACGGCGACACGATGGCCGACTCGCGACTGTTTGAGGTGGGTCAGTTCCACGGCATCGAGGTGGGCGACTGTTCGACGATGGCCGACAACAAAGGTACCATCCGCGAATACATCTCTGACTTCCAACCGATGTCGTTCAACGACGTCAACTCCCGTTCTGTCCTTGGAATGGACAAAGAACGTACCGCTACGGACGGAAAAGGAAATACCGTTGTGGTCAGCAATATCCAGAGCGGTGGTCAGCCCATGCTGGTGGCGTATGTGGACGAGGACTTTGAGCATGAGTTCGTGGAGCACAAGATTAACAACGTGCTGTCGAACGACCTCGTGGACTTGTATCTGACGGAATATCTGCAGACCATCGAGAGCTACGACCCGACGCAGACCGACGACGGCAACTCGCCCTTGCAGCACATCGACTGGGGATTGTCGGTGGCCATGATGCGCGGTGGCGGTACGAACATGACGGTGCAGAACTACGACCACGGCTACGACGGTTTCAACAACGACAAGTGGCGCACGGTGGCCGGTGAGTATGCGCTGACCAGCGACACGATAGACCAGCTGGGCATTGAGTACGACTACAACGGTGTCTATTCGGGCATTGGCGACGGCGAGCGTTTCTCGCTGAAGATTGCCGCCTATAAGCCGTTTAGATATAAGTACGACGGCGGCCAGTTGAAGATATCGACCGACCCGACGGAGTGGGTTGACGACGCGACGTGGCTCATCCCGTGTGACGCCGACGTGGTGAACCCGCAGACGGGTAAGGTAGAGACGAAGATTCGCACTCGCGGACTGTTCGACACCTTTATGTCGGAGCTGTGCTTCTTCCTGCTCCACCGCAAGCCGGTGCGCATCAAGGCCAATACCACCGTGGCGCAGTTGGCCGACATTCCGAACCACTGGCGGCAGTTGTGGCGCATCGACGACATGGTGGGCTTTATCGACAAGGTGCAGTATCAGCTTGCCGTCGACAAGGAACTCGGCGAGGTGACGATAGACTTTTACATCATATAAAAATCAACATAAGAGACTATGGCAACAATCAATCAAGGCAGCATCATCCAGTCGCGGTTCATCGGCAGCCCCATCGTAGTACCCGTCACGGCATCCAGTCCGGCTGGCAACGTCACGTTCCACCGTGTCCGTCTGAAGGTGACGGTAGGCGACGGCGGCGGTGTCGTTCCGTCGAACGACGCGCAGTTTGAATTTTCCATCCCGTGCAGCAAGAACGGCGAGACGGTGTGGTTTGACATATCGTCGGCATTCCGTGCCTTTGCCGACACCTACAACCCGACGCCGACATCGTTTTCCTATCCGCGTCTGGCGGCCACTATGGAGGCCGTCGAGGACTACATGATTGACGGCGTGTCATACGAAGGTCAGAGCAGTAGCGGCACGGCAACGGTATCGGGCAAGTATATGGGTGCGCTGTCGGACAAGGACCGTGGCTTCGGCGTCAGCGATTCGTGGAGTGAGCCGTCGCGATACAGCCGCAAGCCTACGACGTCGCCGCAGATAGCCTACACTGGCAAGTCGCTGCTGGTGGCTGGTGCTACGGGTACGAGTGCCCCGTCGGTGTCGTCGCATACCGTTGCCGATGGCGCGAACGACGGCTATAACTGCTATGGTATTACGGAGCCCGCCGACGGTCACGAAATCCGATTCATCAATACGCTTGGTGTCCACGAGAACGTCTTCGTAGCAGGACTGCCCACCAGAGAGGTGAGCATCACCACCGACAAATACGCCATCGCCCGACAGGAAACGCTGACGAAGTTCAGCCGTGGACTGGCCGTCAAGCAGAACGACTACGAGACGTGGACGTTCAGCACTGGCCCGCTGGACGAGGCGTGGGCGTCGTGGTACATCCACGAGGTGTTCATGGCCCGCTGGGCATGGATCAGCATCGGCGGCATGTGGGTTCCGTGTCACGTCATGCCCGACGAAACAACGGAGCTGGTCAACCGTGCCGACGCGAAGATGATAGAGTTGCAATTCAAGATTCAGCTCGACGTCAACGGCTCGCCGCTCTGACCTTATGTCCGTCCGATAGTTTCACTTCGTAGTAAATTTGCAGTAGAAAAATCGAAACGGAGCACATGGAGTATTATGTAACCAAACCCGCCGACTACTGGATAGCGAACAACGCTGTCAACATCACCTTAAATGCGCTTGGTGAAAAGAACCGCATTCAGGGCAGTGTTGCCAGTGGTGCGGTCATCATGTGTTTCGTGGACAGTATCAGGGCTGAGGGCACCCCAGGCGGTGAACCGGGCAACGGCGACGGTCTGTGGTATGGCAGCAATCACGAGCCGAAGCGGTGGCCGCTGAGTCTGAGCCCTACCTACTTCAACAGCGATACCCATAAATATGTATATGTAGCCATTCCGCGCTCGACCAGCGTCGGCACGCAGGCCGTCATCGTGTTCCCATCGGAGGAACTGGACATCTACGGTCGTGCAAAGCGCGTATTGGTGAACCCGGAGACGGGTGAGCCGGTGTTGAACGATGACGGCGAACAACAGGACACCTACGCACAGATTGGTTCAACGGACTATTTCTACGTGTGGCTGAACGGCATCATCGGTGCGGCTGACGAAGTGACGGTGGGCATCCGTGAGTGGGAAGACCCCATCACCGACCGCGAGTGGGGCTTGCTGGAAACGGCACAGGGCCGCGACGAGCAGTCGTCGAGCAGCGAGTGGTACACGTGGTCGTCGGTCAATCAGGTAGTCACCTTCCTGAAGGAAATCATAATGAAGGAGGGGTCGTCGTTCCGCAACCTGATACTGAACAAGAAGAACCTGACGGACGTGGCGACGAGCGCACTGCTGGCTCCGATAGACAGCGACACTGCCGTGGCTACGCCGGGCTACGTGGCGAAGTTCTACCTGTCGAAGTTCCTGGACGACGTGGCGCACGGTCGCATCACCTTCGAGAAGGGGCTGGAGTTTATGACCACGCTGATTGGCATCGACAACGAGGGCAACAGGGCTCGCGAGGGATTCCTCGACGGCTACGGCATCTTCATGGACGCCAATCAGGGACTGATAGAGACCGACGGATTGAACGTGCGTGGATTTATGCGCATCATGGAGCTCATCATCAACCGCCTGCAGCTGATGGAAAGCGACTATTCGTTCACCGAGGGCGACACCGTAGAGCACGTGGACTACGAGGACGGCGGGCAGACGCTGGTATTAACCATGCACCGCGACCATGACAACGACTATACACCGTTCTACCCAGGCGATATAATATATGGTATAAAGAACGACCTGCTGTCTCACAGCGAGCAGACGCCCGAGGGGCATATCAAGAATAGCAACGCCTCGTATTTCAGGACATGGATGCGAGTGAAGAGCGTGGACCTCTCGACGAACCAGCTGCGCGTGACGGTATATCCGGGCAAGAAGCCGAACGGCAACGCGATGGTGCCCGGCGGTTCGAACTTCTCGCCATACGGCACGCAGATCAAGGATGCCGACATCACTGCCGAGATGACGGCGGAATACAATACACACATCGACCCCGAAGACCCGACGTCGCCCATTCTCGGCGATGTGGGTTTCGACACCGCGCTGAACGTCACCCGCCACGGCAACGTAGCCGACGGTATCAATCCCGACACGGGTGAGTACGACGAGCATATCCATCAGTCACAGCTCGGTCGTCAGCAGGCGTGGGTGCTCTCGACCACCGACAAGCGCCTGTCGTTCTTCTGGAATGTGGACGAGCCCATCGTGCGTGACGAGAACTATGCGCTGTGTCTGGGCATCCTGCCCGACCTGGCCAATCTGCCTTCGACGCGCAACAAGAACATGCCGTCGCTGTATGTCAATACCGTGTTCTACGACCACCAGCACCGCGCCAACTATCCCGCAAAGGTCGTCAAGGTGGACCGTGGACAGTGGGTCAGCAATCCCGTGGCGGAATATCTGGGGGAGAGCGGCACATACACGCCCGACGGAACGCTCGTGGCAACGGACCCCGACCTGGCGAACTACCTGAACTACGTCGCCACCATCAACAGCTATGCAGGCGACTACGAGCCGGGACTGATTCGCGAGCCGTACCACTACCGCACCATCACGAAGGCCGAATGGCTCACCTACCGACTGGACAGGTTCCACTATGGCAGCAGGAGTGACAAGTCCCTGCTGCTGGCCATGCTCGAAGAGTGGAAGGAAGAAGTGGACCTCGAAGTCAGCCGCACGTGGAACAAGGGCGCCCTCTGGGAATGCCTTGTTGACGGCACGACGCAGGAGCCGTCTTGGGGATGCACCGACTGGCAGATTGTAGGCGGCGATACAGTGTTCTACTGCGAAATCATGTCGTCTGCAGGCACTACATTCCGCAATGGCAATGTCGATACCATCCTCACGATGTCGGTTCTCTTTGGACAGGATGACATTACCGACCGTTTGCTACAGACTCAGGGGACTACCGTTCAATGGATTCGCAAGACCGGATGGGACGCGGTAAACCATTGTTTTGTCCAGACATCGGAAGACCTGGAGTGGCAGGCTACACAGGGCACAACGGCCAAGAGTATAGTTGTGGTTCGCAGCGATATGGGCAGCGGATGGATGGTAGATTACCGTCAGGCTATGTTCTGCTGCTCCATCTATGTGCCAGAAGGCAATGCCTCTGAGGTGACTGAATATCCGGCAGATTTCATACAGAAAGCATAAGACAGATATAGACTATGATACGTTCAAAGACAAATGAGAGCCACGGCGCAATGGATGCGCTGAGTATCTGGGGAGAGATAAACCCGATACAGGGACAAACCACCCAGATGTACTATGCGTCGACGGGGACTTATGAGGCAGACAGACGCTATACGCCGCTCGTGCTGATGGGCGAGTTCTATGCGAACGACCCGACGGGTGCTACATCCGGAGTGCCTTCTATATATAGTATCGAATGGTATCATGACGAGGTAAAGCCTGCCAATCGTATCGCGGCAGTTACTCCCGGCTCTGACTCTACCGTTGTTGATTATCTCATCAGTGACGGAGAGTCTTCCTGGTGTGCCGGCGTTCCAAAGTGGGGACTGATTGTCCACAAGAATGTTTCCTATAACGATGCCATGCAGATTATAGGTGTGATGTCGTTTGTTGATAGTCGTACAGGTACTATTGTCCGCAAGCAAAGCAGTATCGCGCTTTCTACGGAGTATTACGATGACGTGATGCTGAAACTGGAAGGTAATCGTGGCGATGAATGGGTGCTTGATCCCTTGAACTTTCCGGAGCCCCTTACAAGCGGGCACGACATAACAGCAGAGGCGTGGCAGCGCACGGTGAGTACACAACTCCGTAAGACGGGTGTTGATGTGGCCGACAATGCCGCCTGCTATCTGTGGCTTATCCGTGACACCAATGCTACCAACGGCTGGCGCGAGTTCAATACTACCGAAAAGTCCACGCTCGTCGTATCGGGTTATAATACTAAGACGCTAACGCTTGACGTTCGCTACATTGACAAGTCCATGCAAATCCGCTGCTATGCCTGTGAACGTGAGGCTGATGCCGCTTGGGTAAGCCCTTTCCTGGAAGGCAATCCGTTTTACGAGTGCCGCGTGGTGGTGGAAATGAACGACAAGGCTTCCATTACCATCAACCAGACCAAAGGTTTTGAGCAGGGCTACGACGTTGACAGTACTTGTCACTACGACGCCCACCTGATGTATGGCCCGCGTCAGGTACCGGCCAACAAGAACGGCTTGTTCAGCATCACATGGCGTGGTGTGAACCTGCAGACCTTCGAGACCGTCACGCTTGGTACTGGCATGTCGGTAGAGTTTGTGCCGAGTGCCAAAGGCTTTTCGTTCCCCGACGGCTTTGCTGTCTATGCTGAAGCCCGCACGTTCCGCACAAAGACCAGTGCAGGTGCTATTCAGTACAATAACTCCATGCTGGTTCGCTCGAAGTCTATCTATACGACCATGAGCATTGACCCGCTCACCATTTGGGGTGAGTTGCAAATCCTGCAAGGAAGCAACGGACAGTGTTACTATGTCACTGAGAATGAGTTTGAGCCCGACCGCCGCTACACGCCGTTGGTTCTGATGGGCAGCTTTTTCGTGAAAGACCCGCTCGGCGAGGTTCCTTCACAACCGACCATTACTGGTATTGAGTGGTACAATGACGCGCCGCTTCCTAACGACTATTCTAAACACCGCATCATTAATCCTTCCGATCCTGCCATCTATACCGACCCCGACCGCTGGCGCAATGTGGATTTCCTGATTAGTGACGGTAGCGGCGCTGCATGGTGTGCTGGTGTGCCTCAATACGGACTGATAGTGCATAAGAATTTGCGCTATCCAGAGGCCATGCAAATTTATGCTGTCATCAAGTTCCTCGATACTCGTACCAATACAACTGTTCGCAAGCAGTGCAGTATCAACCTCTCATCGGAGGCCATTCAGGATAACAACCTGCTTGTACTTGGCGACCGTGGCGATGAATGGGTACTCGACCCGCTCAATTTCCCAGAACCGTTGACAAGTGGTCACGACATCACTGAAGAGCCTTGGCTTCGTACCGTCACCGCCCAGCTTCGCTTCGACGGCAAGGACGTGGCCGATGCGGATGCAAGGTATATGTGGGTGATCAAGGATGATAGCGTACAGGAAGGATGGCGCGAGTTCAATGAGATTGAGCAGACTGTAATGCTGAAGACGGAACCGACCTGCAGGACGCTGACTTTCGATGCCCGTTTCATCAATCGCGTGGAAGCAATGCAGATTCGTTGCTACGCCTGCATGAAAGGTTCTGAGCGCGTGGCTTTCAACGGGTTGAATCCTTTCTATGACTGTCGTATCAAGATTGATATGAACGAGACGCTCACGCCGAAGATCATCGTCAACGAAGGTTTTGAACCTGTTCCAGGAATGGATTATCAGTGTCAATATAATATTAAGCTGAACTACGGTAGCCATGTCGTTCCTGCCAACAAGATGGGCCTTTTCCAGGTACACTGGATGGGCACCAATCGCAAGACTTTCGTTGAAAGCGAGGTCAATGTCGGAAAATCCGTCAGTTTCGTTCCGGCACAGCTTGGCTATGAGTTTCCGCAAGGCTTCTCGATGTATGCCAGCGTTGCTGTTTGGCGCTGCCTTGCATTGGTCAAATATGGTAATGCCTATGTGGTGAGCGATGAGAGTCCAAAAAGGATTGTCGTTGCCAGCATCTATGATTAAAACATTAACAACATAAAACGAAAAGACTATGTATTTCATTATTGACAGGGATAAGCTCCCACAGGATCGCCACTACGAACTGATGCCGGACGGACGTGCCATCGTCAGTGGCAACGAGGCTAAAATGATGGACACGCTTGACAACGTGACCGTAGTACAGACAACCGCACAGCTCGAAGCGCTGCGCAAGCAAATGAAGTCTAACAAAAAGTAATAGGAGGAAAAAATTATGGGAAGCATTAATGGTGGTATAACCATATCCGGCGTGATTGACGGTTCGTCAGTCCTCGGTGAGATTGCGGTCATCAACGGCCCGCTGCTGCAGTATTACGACGGCGCAAGTGTGAAGCCCGACTGGGCAGCCAAGTATGCAACCAACCCGTCGAGCGTGCCGACGCTCTATCCGAAGATGCACGACTCGGCTACGGGCGAAGACCTGACCGGTTCCGTGTCGCTAACCCGTGTCACCTATAATGACACTGACATTACTTGGGGCGCTAATGGTATAGCCACGGCTCCGGCTATCGTTGCCAACAAACTGAAAAAAGAATCGTACAGCTATGGTGGCAGAAATATTGAGTGCGTAAAGTTCATTGGCAACCCTGCTAATGAGAGCACCAACCCCGACGACGACCGAATTGCCTTCTATGGTACCTGCGTATCGTCTGGTGGAGCTATCACGTTCTCGAATGTCGGCACGAATATCGAGATTCGCAGGCTGGAGAGCACCGACGTGTTCGACCTCTACATCTCCGTGCCGTCAGCATACGACAGCTATATCAAGCGCAATGGCGAAACAGGTCAGACTATACCAACACGCCGCTTAGCTACACTCGTAAAGAACGGTGAGCCAGTTAATGCTGCCGATATGGCTGGTTATGTTTTTGAATGGGCTGACATCACCAACAAGACAGTAAACGTGCTCACCAACAGCAGCCCAGGCATCACTATCAGTAATACACTTGGTTCGTTTACGGACACTATCACCATCGACGAAGCAGCTGTTGATAGCATGATGACATTGCGTTGTCGTGTCTACGAGGACAATACCAAGGCAAAAACTGTAGCCACTGGCGTTACAACCGTGTTCGATTTCTCGGACGAGCTGCAGGTACGCTGGATGGTTGGAAATTATCCTTGGTCTTCCGGCGACCCGGAGACGGAGTATGTCGGCGACGAGGATAGTTCGCAGCAAGTAGTGTTGCGGAAAAATGACAAACTGCGCTTCCGCCCAGTTGTATTTGTCCGCGAGTCCGGTCAGGCTGCATCGGCATTCTCCGGCGCAACATGGACGTTCAGTTTCGACGACAACAACGGCGACGAAATCAACCCGAATACGCTCGATACGCCACCGACTTCCACGTATGCCGTACTTGCATACGGAGATGTTGTAAAGCAGCAGTCTGGCGCACTCGTCAAGCGTCCCGTTCATATAAGTTGTACCACTTCAAATTCGTAATCATATATGGTATCAGGCGGCATTACAGTAACAGGAATGATTGACGGAACCAACGGCGAGAACGGATTCAATAACGCCGTGGTTCAGCTCTTCCGTCGATATGCACCAACGCAGGCAAACCCGACACCGGCCCTGCCTACGGGTACGCTGACCTACACGTTCAGCACCGGTGTTCTGTCGGGTGCATCGGCAAATTTCAACGAATGGAGCCAGTCCATACCAGACGTCAGCGGCAACGACGGCACGAAACTCTTTGTCACGATGGCCACGGCCAGTTCGCAGGGAGCCACCGACGACATCATTGTCGATTCGTCGGCCACGCCGCCCGTCAACGAGTGGAGCACGCCTGTGGAGTATGTCGCCGACGGCATGGCCTATGCCACCATCACCATCTACAAGCGCAGCGCAACGCAGCCAGAATCCAGCGACAAGCCCGACGACAGGGCGAAGTACTACTTCAAGACCGTCGGTTCAGGATTGTCGCAAATCAAGGCTTACACGCTCGTGGCTCCGGAAGGCGGTTCGCTGAACGGATGGAGCACGGACATTCCCAGCACCAATGCCGACCATGATCCCTGCTGGGTGCGCCGTGCCACCGCAGTGGCCAAGAACACCGACGACTACGACGAAATCAGACAGGGCGAATGGAGCGACCCTGCAGCAAAGCTCGTAGAGGACGGCGAAGATGGTAATGGCATCGTGAGCATTACGAGGACGTTTGCAAGGAGTAACGTCGGTACGACGGCCAGCGAGACCACCGAGCCGGCGCACGACGGGAACTGGACTGCCAGCAGTCCCGCCGTCAATGAGCAATATCCCTACCTCTGGGCCAAGGAGGTCGTGGTGTTTACCGACACGACGAAGAACACGACGAAGTACTACTGCATCGGCGCACGCGGCGACAATGGCGTGGATGCTCAGGACATGGAGTTCGTCTATGTCCGCACGACGCAGAATGTACCACCTACAATCGCCGAAGATACCGAAACGCCACAAGGATATAAGAATGACGACTACAAGCCATTTGCAAAGGTGTCAAGCGGACGCATCAAAGGTGGCTCGGAAGCCAATGCCAATACTGCCGTGCGCTGTACCGACGACCCGCAAGGCGTCGACGATACGTGGCAGTTTGAGTGGGAAATGAAGCGTACTAAGGGTGCAGCAGTCAATGGACACCGCGAATGGAATAATTACACAACAGGCTCTGCGATGACTCTGCACAACAACTTTGCCGCCAGCGCATTCATCATCGACCTTGACAACGACAATGACCAGTTCGGTGCTGACAGCGAGAGCAAGGTGCAGGCAACTCAGGAACGCAGCACAAAAGTGACACTCTACGACGGTGCCACACCGCAGACGTTGAAGACGGACGGTGGCCTTAGTGTTTCGCTGACATATGATGACGACACGTCCGTGCCTAACTCCGTGGCCACATATATCGCTACACCCAGTACGGGCGAGGTAAAGGTGACGATTCTGCAGAATACCAACACGGCATTTTCGCACGAGGCTATAAAGGCTTTGATTACGGCAACCGATACGAACAACAGAAGCAAGAGTACCGTATTCACTATCCGCAAGATATTGAGCGGTCAGCCTGGACTGTCACCCGTCATCTATCAGCTGAATCCTACAAACAAGGACTTCGTGTTCAACCGCGACGCCAGCAACAACCTGATACCCGCCAGTCGCTTGACAACCGTCAATGCCATAAGAACCGAAGGTGATTCGAGGAGAAACGCTTCTACATCGGGGGACGGTGTGACATACTCGTGGGGTTTTGACAACGAGGCGGCAACGCAGGCTCATTCGGGGCGCTCACTTGGAACAAGCATCGAAGTCTCTAACACCGAAGCCAACGCACACTACCAAGTATGGGTGGAGCTAAGCACTGGCGACCGCGAGACGCTGCCCATCGTGAAGGACGGAGCCAAGGGAAACGATGCGCATGAGGTTAATCCTAACATCCTGCTGCGTACCATATTCGACAAAGGAATAGATCCCGTCAAAGAGGCGTGGGATGCCGACTGGGATTACGTGGCTGTTGACACCGCAAGCAGTACTATAACAGAGGGAAGGAAGAGTATTCGTATCAGCGCTTATGGACTGTCAACTAATAAGGACTTCATACAGGATGTATATAGCAGGCTAAAGCCAAACACCTGGTACACGTTGTCGTTTTACTCTTATTCTGATTATCCTTGGTACACTTATATTTGGCCTGGTACCGACAGTTACGCATGTATCAACACATCGTTATGGTTTGTTGACGGTGTACGCATAACGGAGAATGTACCTATAAACGGCGGTGTAAACTGGCCTGCCGATTGGAGTGGTAAGCGCCATACCGTTACATTCAAGACAAGCAGCAGTTTTCCCACAAACAATGTATATATCATCTTCAGGGCAATGGCAGGCGGACAAGTATGTATCTGTATGCCGAAGCTGGAGGTTGGCGACACGGCTACGGCCTACATGCCTAACGAGGATGATTTGAAGAGCTCCGGCGTACAGTATATCACCGTGAAGGGTGCCTGCAAAGTTGGTAACTCGAATCCCAACGACGGGCAGATAACAATATGTAACGGCAAGGACGCTCCCGTCACACTTACACAAGACAACATGTCCCCCGATAGCAACAGCGACAATCGTCGCCGAGGCCTGGCACTTGTCGCAGTTGACCGCTATCAGATGAAAGTCACCAATAATGACATCAAGCAGTTCTACGATACCTGTGTATCGGATCGCTGCACTGCGCTGGCCAACTACATCAACAACTATATCGGCACGAACAAGTTCATCTGCCTGTTTAGCTACGACGCTATCGGATGGAACGACGCACTCATCAACGCCCTGAAGGCTTGCGGCAGCTCCGGTATAGAGCATACGGAAACGGCACGCCGTCCGTTCGCATTCATCGGCTACAAGGGTCTGGAGCAAGGCTATGCCATGCAGCTCTTCGGCGACGTAGAGTCGAACAGCACGGCGGACGTTACGGCCTATATCGCCGATGGCGCCATGTCGACGTCGAAGGATGGCCAGAATGCTCCCTATGACATCGCTTGGTATGCCCGCTATACAACTCGCGATGCCAACTCCCAGACAGGGGCGCCTACTGGCGATTCTGATACGGGATGGCAATCTACCGCCCCTGCTCCGACATACAGTTATCCATATATCTGGCAGAAGATACAACACTATAATTCAAGTGGACAAGCGGAAGGCAGTCCGTCATACACCTGTCTGACTGGTGCAGGCGGTCCAGAGGGCCAGCCTGGTCAGCGCGGACTGACGGGACGCATGTACTACATCGCAGGCAAATGGAATGAAACGACGCAGTATTCGCGAACGACGGACCTCTGCCCTGTAGTGTATTATAAGGTAGGCAGCGGATCGAGTATGATAGAGTGGTGGTACCTGACCGAAAACAACTCTACAGGCGATCAACCTTATGATGGCAGCAGCAAGTGGGCGAAGGTCGAGAACTTTGGCGTCGTACTCACCGAGGCCATCTTCGTGAAGGAGTTCGCGCAGTTCGGTGCCTGCATCATCACGGGCGACTGGCTCATCTCCATCCACGGAAAGCTCAACAACCAATCCTATGCTGGAACAGTAGAGAATCCGGAAACATACAACGACCTTCCTGCGTACACCTACTTTGACCCGGTATTCCCGATCGGTGGTGATGTCCCACAGAATCTTCTGACTAAGAACTATATTGTACAAAACGTACTGAAACGTGTTTATGGCAAATTCAACGGAAAATCAGAAACGTGTAAAAGCGTCGACTACGAAGGTTTTACTGACGTATTCGGTGTACGGCGATACAATACTTATACCTTCAACGTAACGTTTAAAGTTAATACCGTTGACTATCGTGGCTATGTAAGAATCATGGGAGGCAGTATGTCTTATGTAAACCGTGCCGTTAATACTGATAGTATCAGTTTGACTGAAGAAAGCAATAATACAGGAGGCGCCTTCTCTTCTAATGAGCAATGCTACTTCGCTGCACTACTGGAGTATAAAGGGGGATTTAGTTCATATACTCAGGTTTATACATATTCGGAGAGCAATCATGCAGACGATGAAGCTATACAATGGAATTATGAACGATCGTACTTGGTTCCATTTTACCAATGGGCTAATAGCAAGCCCAATGCCCCAACCAATACAGGTGCTGATCAGACGTCACCGAATAACGGTTGGAGTGTTGAGTTTGGAAGCGGGTATAGCGGACAGACATTATATATTTGCTTTGGAACAAAATATAATACAGCGACACCAGTACTTACGGTCGCTTCCATTGTTCTTAGTACGGATTATAATTATGATAGATTTATCCCCAACTATGCCGTAGATCTGAAGACTGGACGGTCGTATCAGAACGATGCGTATGTGCGTGGCACGATTGAAGCTGCTGACGGAAAGATTGGCGGATTTGAAATTGGTACGGACAGATTATACAACTCTAATTGGAATGCAGGCGTCGATATCGACACGAATGACGGAAGAAACGTAAAAATCGGTAAGAATGCACAGGGAGTTATTGATACAGAGAGCGCAATTATTAGGGCAGAGAATACAAGACTCAACCAAACGTATAATACTGCTTTGTATCTTAATGCCCGAAATGGGGATTATAATTACGCACTTTATGGAAACGGCAATGGTGTGTTGGATGGCTATATGCAGGGATTTAAGGTAAAGGTGCTTAAAAAAATAGGTGCCAGTACTAATCTTCTTTTAAATGAAGGACAGATACAGGCTGTGGAGTCTATTGCTACTGATGAAGATAAATATCTTTACCTTCCAACACTCGGTAATTGTCGGCAAACATTGGGACTAAAGAATAGCGATGATGATGCCAACAGAGATTTTTGCTGCACAATGACAATTATTAATCAGACTGCTGTCCAAACAGGCTATATTCCAGGGAATAGGGACAATGTTTATATAAAGGGTGGTGTCCATGATTATACCGATATAATAACAAGTTCCTTTGCAAGGCCCGTTGTGCTGGCGAGGGGAGATTCTAAGAAAATTGGTATTGAGAACTATTCTACATGTTATGTGGTTATAACGTACATCAGCCAGCGGTTTATTGCTAATTATATAAAGACAACATGGTAAAACATAAAACGACTATGACAAAAAGCATTTCATACCCCGGGACAGACCATAAGTTCATGGTCACCTCGACGCAGCGGGACTTCCAACTGACGGAGGACAAGACTCCTCCTTAACAGAAATTCTTATACAGAAAAAATCCCCGAACGACGACGAGATAGCCGCATTGCTCGGTAAACCGCTCACGCCTACCGACAAGGACATCATCACCGCCTGCTACAAGATGGCACTGAAGACCCTCCGCGACAAAGACGGCGTGTATAACATCCGCTCGTACTTCGGCTTGTAGTTTAGTGTAGGCAGCGGTTCTGCCGCAGGGTCAATTCTCCGCCCATGACCAGCAACGCCATTGCCCGCCGGTATCTCCTCGAAAAGATTTACAACCAGTTATCCGACGAGGACAAGCGCACTTTCGTCTTGATGACGATGCAGGACCGAAGTGCCAACGACATCCTGCGGGCGATTCAGCAGAACCAGCAGCATCTGCAGCACTTGGTCGAGAAAGCCGACCGCGACCGCTGGTACACCGCCTTTGGCAGCGACGTCGCCGCCAACGTCCTCACCACCGCTGGCTTCTGGCTACTGGGCAAGTTGATTAACAAATAAAAACCGTTCGTATCGCCGTGAATGGTCGGCGGGTGATGGGCTCCGTGCCTGCACCCGCCGTTTTTATGTCCGTGCTGTTGGGGCGGTTTTCGATAATTTTGTAGCATCAAATCATTAATAATTAAGGCGATATGATTATGACACAGAAACTTTACACGGAAATGAGCGCAGAGGAACAGGCCGCGTGGGTGGCTGACTTTGCGCAGGTGATGGAACAGCACGGCGAACGGCTCGCGCTGTTGGCAAAGGGTAAGGAAACCGCAACGGCTGACGATGCCGGCGTGGTCAGACAGGTGTTCGGGCTGCTGGCGGCATGGCCGTTTGCACAGGACTTCTGCGAGAAGGCGCAGCGCTATGGCGACTACATGGCCCGCACCAGCCGCCTGCCCGTATATATAGAAAAGGTAAAGGAACGGCTGGCCGAGGGGCTGACGATGACCGACCAGGACGGCAACGTCGTGGCTTACGTGAACCCGTCGACGCCGATGCGGCGCCGTGGCCGTCCGACCAAAGAAGAGGTGGCCGCCCGTCTGCGTGGCGAGACCGACAACGGACAGGTTGCCGACGACGTGGAAGCCCGCAAGCGCCGCACCATTGCCGCGATGCTGGGTTTGCAGGTGGTTGTCCACGGCGACGCTCCCCGCGAGAAGAACAACGCGGAGCTGAAAGCCGAGCGCGATGCAAAGAAGGCTGAGGAGGAAAAGATGAATCCCAGCCTGTTCGGAAATAATGCTGCGGCAGAGCCACAGCCTACGGAACAAGGCACACATCAGCCATCATCCATCAGCCCTCAGACATCATCCGTCAGTCCCTGCGCACAACTGATGAGCGACAGCTATGAGATGCGTATGGCTCAGGACAAGTTGCACTTGAACCAACTGGCATGGCTACTCTCGCCCGAACTGGCGAAGCGCATAGCCACCGTACAGTCGCTGCGTGTGACTGCCGAGGCAGCCAGTGAACGTGCGAAGACGCTGGCCGACATCGGGCAACCCGCCACCGTCATCGAGCCTTACTCCCAGCAGGCGAAGGAGGCCACCGAGGCGTACCTCGCCATCTATGCCGCCGTGGACGAGGAGCTGGCCATCCTGCATAAGCGCCTGTACCTCAACGAGCCGTTCAAGGAGCGGTTCATCAAGAAGCACTCCACCGCGTCGCAGAAGGTGAACATCGAGTCCATCCTCCACGTCACGCGGCCTTACTACGAGAAGATGAAGTCGCCCGAACTCGACCTGCGCATCCGCACCATCATCGAGCAGGAGAACCCGGAATATGCGGCGAAGATGAAGGCGGAGCAGGAGAAGAAGGAGGAACTGCAGCAGTTGCACCGCTACATCATGCGCACCGACAAGCCTGCCAGCGACGAGCGGGTGAAGACGATGACGGAGCGCATAGAGCGCGTTCGCCAGTTGGCGGGCGACGAGGTGGCCAACAGTTACCTGCCCGTGCTGGAAAAGACGAAGGAGGAGAA